>Ga0137397_10003762_pt1 | contig 10587 bp, 6 predicted proteins | sample czorhiz116metaG_FD_106658 | JGI IMG/M metagenome (GOLD analysis project Ga0137397, IMG submission 106658) | Vadose zone soil microbial communities from Angelo Coast Range Reserve, California, USA - czorhiz1.16 metaG | ecosystem: Environmental > Terrestrial > Soil > Vadose zone | place: USA...
CCTTCATGTGCGCGTCGTCCTTCAGGTAGTAGTCACGGTCCGGCAGGCCCAGACCGCCCTGGTCCGCTCCGCCGATGACCTGGGTGGCGTCCTTGAAGTCCTGCTGCGATCCGAAGCCGAAGAACGTCCGCGCGCCTCGCGCTTGCTGATGCGCGACTTCCTTCGCCAGCGCCTTGGCGTCCGTGATCGCGTCGATCCGCTGCAGATCGCTCTTCAGGGTGTCCAGCGAGGCGGTCTCCGCCTTCTGCTCGTCCATGCAGGTCGCGTAGAAGTCGCCCACCTTCCGGGAGAACGGGTTGGCGGGGTCCGGCTCGCCGCGGGCGTTCTTCTCCAGGATGTCGTGCAGCAACGACTCGTTGCGCTGCAGGATTTCGCTGAATCCGCGCCCCCAGCTCGCCCGGTCCTCCGGGATCGGGGTCTTCTTCAGCCAGCTGCCGCAGGCGTACTGGTAGAAGTTGGTGCAGGGGTCGACTGTCTTGTCCATCGCGCTCTCGTCGATGGCGGGCGGCTCCTTCGCCGCCGCCGCGGTCGCGCTGGCGCCGGCTGCCGCGCCGGTGGGCCGCGCTGGTTGTCCGGCCGCCGGCGGAGCAGGCGAGGGCGTTCCGGCGGCGGCGGCCCCCGGCGGATTCGCGGGTGAGGGCGGTGTCTGCGCGGCGGTCGGCTCGGGCTTGCTCTGGGGACCCGAGCTGCACGCGGCAGCGGCGAGGACGAGGATGAGCAGTCGATTCATGTTCCGATCTCCGGGGTGGGAGCGCTGCGGGCTACGGCCGCGAGGCCTGCTTGTTTCCAGGCTTCGCGTGCGCGTCGATCCAATCGAGGACCGTGTGGTACCAGAGCTGGCTGTTCCTCGGCTTCAGCACCCAGTGCCCCTCGTCGGGGAAGTAGAGCAGGCGCGACTCGATCCCGCGCCGCTGCAGGGCGGTGAACATTCCCAGGCCCTGCTCGACCGGAACACGGAAGTCGAGCTCGCCCTGGACCACCAGCGTGGGCGTCTTGAAGGCCTGCACGTAGCTGCTGGGGGAGAATCGGCGGTAGAGCTCGGGGTTCTCCCAGGGCGGGCCGCGGTTTTCCCACTCGGGGAACCAGAGCTCCTCGGTGGATCCGTACTCGCTGGCCAGGTCGAAGACGCCGTCGTGCGAGACCAGGCACTTGAAGCGGTCGGTGTGGCCGGCGATCCAGTCGATCATGTAGCCGCCGAAGCTCGCGCCCGCGGCGCAGGTGTGCCCGGGGTCGACGTAGGGCAACTTCTCGGCCGCGTCGGTCGCGCGCAGGACGTCCTCGTAGGCCTGGCCGCCCCAGTCGCCCGAGATCTGCTCCTTGAACTTCTGTCCGTACCCGGTGGAGCCGTGGAAGTCGGTCGCGAGGACGACGTAGCCGCGGGCGGCGAAGACCGCCGCGTTCCAACGCATGCTCCAGGCGTCCTCCCACGATCCCTGCGGCCCGCCGTGGATCAGGACCAGAAGCGGCAACTTCGCCGGCGGGTTGGCGGGGCGGAGGACCCAGGAATGGACCTTGGCCCCGTCCTTGGAGTCGGTCCAGAGCTCCTCCGCGGTTCCCAGGTTCAGGTCCTTGTACTGCTCCTCGTTGAAATGGGAGAGACGGGCCGGTTTGCCTCCCGGCTTCACCACCAGGACCTCGGGCGGCTCGCGCAGGGAGGACGCGGCCACCACCGCGGTGCCGTCGGGCGCGAGGTCGAAATCGCCGCCGTTGACCGCCGCGTCCGTGTAGCGGCGGAACTTCCCCTCCAGGGAGACCGCGTACAGCCAGTGGCGCGCCTTCTGCGCCACCGAGGCGACGATGCCCTTGCTGTCGCGGCGCCAGGCGAAGCTGCCCACGTCGTCGGACTCGATGTCCACCACGGTGATGCGCCCGGTCTTGCGGTCCTGGATCTTCAGCTTCCAGAGATCGGCCTCGTATCCGTCGCGCGCCTGGGAGGTCCAGGCCAGCCAGCGGCCGTCGGGAGAGGGTCGCGGCTGCGCGTCGTCGCCGGGATTGTCGGCGGTGAGGTTCTTGGGCGGGTTGGCGTTCCGATCGATCAGCCAGAGATCGCCGTTCGTGCTCCAGGCCTCGCGCTGCGCGGGCTTGCTGCTGACGATCAGGTCCCCCTCGGGCGTGAAGCGGAAATCGTCACCCCCGCCCAGGCGGAAGCTGGGCCAGTCCGAATCGAAGGGCGTGACGTCGCGGGCGGGCCCGCCCCCCGCGGGCATGACGAAGACGTGCGTGCGCTTGCCTTCCTTCCACTCGCTCCAGTGGCGCGCGAACAGGTGGTCGACGATGCGCGCATGGACTCCGCTCACCTGTGCTCCGCCCTTCGGGCTCCGCCCGTCGCCGGCGGAGCCGGCTCCTCCGTCCGCCTTCTCCGCGCACTCTTTGTTGCAGCCATCGTCGCCGCCGCGCTCGGGATAGACCTCGCTGGTGAAGGCGATGAAGCGCCCGTCGGGCGAGAAGACGCCGCCGTCGGCTTCGCCGCTCAACGCCGTGAGCGCGTGCGCGTCGCCGCCGGACAGGTCGTAGATCCAGAGCTGTCCCTCGCGCACGATCAAGAGCTGCTTGCCGTCGGGGGACCAGCGGGCGTGCTCGCTGCGGGCGTTCCGCGTGAACGGTCTGGCGGCTCCGCCGCCCACCGGCAGGAGCCAGATGTCCGTGTCGTCCTTGTTGGTCTCGAGGTTCTTCCGGCGGACGGTGACCGAGGCCCACTTGCCGTCCGGCGAGACCTGGACGTCGTCCGCGCGGCGCGTGGCGAGCAGCTCTTCGGGGGTGAACGGGCGCGCGGCGAGGAGGAGAGCGACCAGGAGGCTGGGCATGCGGTGCGCTCTCTATCACGGCCCAAACGGCCCTGCGATCAGCAACTTTTACGAGCCGTCGTTCCGTGTAGGGGACACCCGATTGGGTGTCCTCCGTGTAGGGGACACCCTATTGGGTGTCCCCCGAGGGTTCAACGGTCACGGGCCGCCTCGTCGCGCCTAGAGGAGGCAAGGGCCGCGCGCGGGGCGCGGCCGGACGGAGGAGGTCCTATGAAGCTCAATCGGTGGTGGATCGCGCTCATCGCCGCGCTGGCGTTGCCGGCGATCGCGTGGGCCGGGGCGGGCTTGCGGTGCAAGCTGCCGTGCGGGGAGAATTGCCCATTCCCGTGCCCGGACTGTCCGCTGAGCGAGAGGTAGCGCCGCGGGTGCAGAGCGGCCAACGCGCGGAGCTGCGGCGTTTGATGGCACGCCTCGCGGAAGGGGATCGGACCGCCTTCCGGCCGGCGTTCATCCTTCTCTGGCCGCAGCTCCGCGCGTTCGCAGCCCGGCTGGTGGGCGGGCCGGACGGGGAGGACGCCGCGCAGGCTGCCCTCTTGCGCGTGTTCTCGCGCGCGGGCGAATACGATCCCGAGCGCGACGCGTTGGCCTGGGCGCTCGGGATCGCCGCCTGGGAATGCCGGACGCTGCGGCGCAGGCGCGAGCGGCGCCGGGAGGACGCGGCCGCGCCGCTGGATCTGCTCGTCGCGCCCGGCGCCTCGCCGGAGGAAGCGGCGATCGAGCGCGATCTGCGGCTGGCGGCCGAAGCGGTCGCCGGCACGCTCCGGCCGCTGGATCTGGAGACCCTTCTCGCCGCCGCGGGTGGAGCGCTTCCCGCCGGCGGCACCACCTTCCGCAAACGTCTCGAGCGGGCCCTCGCCCGGTTCCGTCTCGCCTGGAGAGCGAAGCATGGAAACGACTGATCCGGACGTGATGCTGGAGACGCGGGCGCGCCGCGCGTACGAGATGGGGCGCCTCCGGCACGCCGCGAAGCTGGCGCCGTTCGTGATCGTCGCCGGCGGAGCGGCCCTCGCCTGCGGGCGGCCGCTGCTGCCGACCGCCGTGCTCACCTGCGTTCTCCTCCCGCTCTGCGTGGGGGTCTCGTTCGCGGGGGGACCTGCCGGCCGCGGCGTGGTCCCCGGCCTTCTGGCCGGCGCCGCCGCGCTCGCCCTGCCGCTCTTGATTTCGACCGTCGGTCACGCCTGCTTCGGAGACGCGTGCATGAGGCTGTGCCTGCCGGCTTGCGTGGTGGGGGGCGGAATCGCCGGCGGGGTGATCGCGAAGCTCGCGGTGCGACACGAGCGCGATCCGCGCTTTCTGGGAACGGCGCTCGCCGTGATGGCGCTGACCGGCGCGCTCGGATGCACCGTCTCCGGCGCCTTCGGCGTGCTCGGGATGCTGGCGGGCGTCCTGGCGGCGGGCGCGCCGCTGCTCGTGGCTGCCCGCCGCTAGAAATACACGTAGTGCAACGAGATGTTCGGGACCCACCTCGTCCCGCCATGCGAGTCCGTCTCGGGGATCAGGCCTCCGATATCGATCCCGTGCGCGAACTGCACCCGCAGCTCGAACGGCCCCAGTCCCAGGTTCACGCCGAGCACGTAGTTCGCGGTCCGGTTGTCCCAGGCGTCGTCGAGCGTCGAATGGAGCTTGGTATATCCGTGCCCCTGGTGGTTCTGCACCGCGCGGTTCGAGTCGACGACGCCGCCGAAGTCGAACCCGACGACGCCGGTCAGCCCGCTGAACAGCGCGATGCGCACGAGCACGTCGAGGGGGAACTGGAGCTCGGCCTGTCCCACGTAATAGCCGTCGCCGAGCAGCCGGGAGTCGCCCCAGCGGAACCCGCGCAGGTTGTCGAAGCTGGAGAGGAAGAAATTGCGCCCGAACCGACTGCCTTGCGCGGCGCCGGTGGCGACCCGCATGAACAGGCGACTCCGGCCGATGAGCTTGAAGGTCTTGATGGCATCGGCCTGGATCCAGGTATAGACGCCATCGTCGCCGCGGGTGGGGATGGCGCCGAGGCCGAACTGGAGCAACAGCGAGGTGCCCCCGATCGCGCCTCCGGGACCGTAGCGGGTCGTATCCCAACCGTACGAGATGCCGATCTCCGCCTGCGGATCGAGCCCCTCGATGGCCCTCAGCTCGTCGGCGGGGAGGTTGGCGATTGCGAAGCCGTTGCGATCGTACGCGAAGTTGTCCTGGACGGTCCGGTTGACCCCCATCACCCGTGCGCTCGTGTCGATGCGGCTGAAAGTAGAGAGCGGATAGGACAAGAGGCCTTCGACCCCGAACATCCGCTGCAGGTAGATGATCTCGCAGGCGGCGGCGGGGTTCGTCGGCTGGAAGCATTGCTGGGCGCTGGGGAACTGGGTATCGCGGCCCTGCTGGAAGGTGTGGAAGAGGCCGAGCCCCCAGATCGTCCGCTCGGAACGGTCCACGTAGAAGGCCAGGAAGTCGGTGAGATCGAAGGATCCGTAGATCGCCAGGTTGATCAGCGCGGAGCGGTCCCGCATGATGTCCGCGAAGAGGACGCCGCCCGAGCCCACCGGCGCGTACCCGGCGCCTGCGCCGCCGATCGCCGCGCCGCCTCCTTCCACCTTCCAGTTCTTGCCCACGTCGTACGGGTCGTACCTGGGGGTGTTCTGCGGGATCGGCTCGTCCTGGAACGGCTGCGGCTTGTCGATGGTGGCCAGATAGCTGGGCGGAATCGCGTCCTGCTCGTCGACGCTGAGCAGCGAGGGCGTCTGCACCTCGAAGAGGCGGAACCGCGCGCCGTAGAACGCCACCCCGTAGAGGCCGTTGGGCGCGAGGCCCGGGTGCGAGAGCGCCGTGGCGAAGTCCGTGATCCGCTTGACGCGGCCGTTCTGCAGGAACCAGAGATCGCTCTTGCCGCCGGCGTCGCTGGAGAACACCACGGCCCCGCCGGCCAGGGTGACCGGGAAGCGCTGGTCCACCGGCGCGTCGGTGAGGCGCGTCCGCGTGCCGTTCTCGGGGTCGATGCGGAACAGGTTGTACCGGCCGCTCTCGGTGGCGTCGCCCGCGTAGACGATCCCATCGTCTCCCCAGGAGAGATCGCGCTCGCTGTAGAGATCGTCGGTGAGCCTTCGGACGCGCGGGTCCTTCTCGGTCAGGCTGACCGTGTAGATGTCGATCTTCCCGTCGCGATCGAGCCCGTAGAACGCGAGCTGCTTGCCGTCGGGGCTGAAGGTGGGATCGCCCGCCTCGATCACGCCGTCGCGGATCACGCGCAGCTCCATCGTCGGGCCCAGGTCCAGGTTGATGCGCACGCGCCCCATCTGCCCCTTCTGCTCCCTCCGCCTGATGGGGCGCACGTGCAGCACGTCCGAGTCGCCCGACTGCGCGAACCAGGCGATCGCGTCGTCGCTCACCGCCATCACCGAGCGGAGCACCGGATGGAGGCTCTCGGTGCCGGCCTCCTGGTCGATGGCGATCTGCTTGGCGGTCGACGGGTCGCGGCGGTCCAGGACCACCAGCTTGGCGCGGAAGCTCTCGCGCTCGACGCCGCGGTAGAAGAGCAGGTTGCCGTCCCTCGAGCTGGTGAAGGCGTCCAGCTCGTCGGGCAGCTTCAGCTCGGTCACGTCGGGGAGGTCCTGCTTGGCGTCGAGGTACGTGCGCATCACCCGCTTGCGCGCCCAGGTCAGCCAGCGCGCGTCCATCTGCTGCGGCGACTCGCCCGCCACGTGCCCGAGCAGCTGCATGAAGCCCTCGCGCGGCTCGCCCCGGCCACGCCCGCCGCCCACCAGGCGCGGGCTCTGATCGAGCACGCCCTGGATCACGCGCTCGCCGTACACCTCACTGAGGAAGACGAGCTTCGCCTGCCCGTACTTGTACGTGTACAGGTACGCATACGGCCGATCCTCGGCGAGCGAAGGGAAGTCGTACCCGATCTCGCCGTTCGGGTTCAGCACGATGTCGCGGAGGAACATCTCCGTCTCGCTGTCCATCTGCTGGTCGTGCGCGTAGTACTCGGCCAATCCCTCGGTGAACCAGAGCGGCATCTGTCCGATCGGGGTGTCGAGCCCGGCGCTGGCCGCGCGCTCGGACACCTTCTGGATCTGGAACTGGTGCGTCATCTCGTGCGTCGAGACCCGCTTGAAGAACTCGCGCTCGCCGCCGTAGGCCAGCGACATGCGCAGGTCCTGGGGGCTGGTGACGCCGAGGATTCCCTCTTGCACCGCGAAGACGTTGGTCTCGAGGAATTCGCGATAGGTATTATAGAGAATGTAAGGGACCTTGAACGACGGCTTGTACTGGAACCGGTCGGTCAGGTACCGCCAGGACTCACGGATGAGGCCGCCGGCGATGCGCGCCACCGGGTACTCCCGGTCGTAGAAGTAGAGCTTGAGGCCCGCCGAGCCGTCGTCGTTCAAGTAGTCGTAATCGCGCCAGTTGTACTCGAAATAGCGGACGCTGTTCTTGCCCGGGCGCTGGGGAACCACGTACGCCTCGGTGGACCAGCCGAGGGGCGCGCGCCCCGACACCTGCGACAAGCGCCCATGCTCCGCCCAGGGAAGCGAGAGCGTCGGCCCTGGCTGCAGCGTGACGTTGGCGACCGGGATCGCAAACGCCGGCGACGCCAGGAGCGCGAGGACCAGGATGTGGCGCTTCATTCCGCTCATGGTGGCCTCAGGGCGGGCTGCGCGCCAATTCAGACGCGGACCGGCTGTGCGGCATTCAACCGGCGAAGTGAGTGCCTCACGAAGTGCACCTGGGGTCAAGGGTGCCGCAGGGACAGTCGTTCGTGGGCCATCGTCGCTCGCGGCGAGCGGAAGACCTGCATTGGCGAATAGTACAGGAAGTTCGAGACTCTCGACGTGTAGAGGTCGGCGTAGTCCTGCACCTGCTCCCCGAACCGTGAGTTCTCGTTGCCTTCCTTGAAGACCAGCCCCCAATAGGCATTGGCGCCGCTTTCGAACCGGGCTTCCAGGTCCGCTCCCTCCAGCAAGGTGGCCTTGAATGCCCTTCGGAGCTTCTCCAGATCCTGCTTCTCCCGCTGTCTGCGCGATTCCAGGTCCGCGGGGAGCGGCCCGAACCGCTCGATCCGCCGGTCGAGCGCGTTGAGCAGCAGCTTGTGGTGGTTGATCATGTCATCCAGGCGGGTGCGCAGGTCGTCGAGCTCGTTCAACCGGAGCACCTCGTCGGCGTGCGCGTCGATGTAGTCGATCTCGCGCTCCAGCTCCTGCACCACGAAGCAGGTGCGCCACTGCGACGCCTTGCGATTGCGGATGATGTCTCCGTAGATGTGGTCGCCGACGTAGAGGACGTGGTCGCCGGCGAAGCCGGTCATCCGCTCGAAGTCGAAGAGGTTTCCGCCTTCGTAGATCTTGCCCCGCTCCAGGGCCTCGGGCTGGGCCCTCGCCACGGTGCCGTCGGCGTTGAGCTCCACGAACGGCCGGTTCTCCGCGAAGAAGGCGGGCTTCTGCGCGCCCACCACGACGTAGTCGAAGTAGTTCCGCCACGCCGGGTACTCCGCCAGCCGCCCGTCGAGCAAGAAGCTCATCACCGCCTCGGTGTAGTCCCAGAGCGAGTTGGTGAGGACGAACAGCTTCTTGCCGCCCGACCGCAGCTTGTGCAGCGCTGGCGCCAGCTCCGGGTCCGGTTTGATGAAGCGCCCCAGGTCCTTGCGCACCTCCGTCTTGAGCGAGCCGTCGCGGTGCACCTCGTCGATGGCCTCGCGCGTGTCGTCGTAGAGCTTGTGGTAGTCGACTTTCTCGCCGCGCGCCTCCTGCGCCTCGATGATCTCCGCGTAGAGGCAGGCCTCGGGCAGGCTGAAGAGCGTGTCGATCCAGGCGAAGCGCGGGAGGCTGAGGCGGATCTTCTCGTTGGTCTGGTAGAGCGCCCGGCGCTCGTCCAGCGAGAGCTGGCGCCGGCCGTGGTAGCAGCGGCCGACGTGGTTGTGCCGGTCCATCTTGAAGATGTTGCCGTAGGCCTTGTCCACCACCAGGCCGCGGATCACGAACTCGTGGTCGTAGCTGAGGTTGCGCAGATAGGCCGGGTAGCCCCGGTTCGTCACCAGCCGGTCCAGGGTCATCCGGAAGGCCAGTTCCTCGATCTGTCGCAAGGAGTACACCGCCAGGGTGTAGTCCATGTCGAAGCCGAGCAGGGCGGTCTGGTCCATCTGCATGGACCGGTTCGCGTAGATCTGCCGGCTGTGCGAGAGCTCGAGGCCCTGGTGCTCTGGACTCCCGAGAAGCCGCCGGATTTCGGGATCCCGCAGGACGTCAAGAACCGTGTCGCGGGGGGTCTTCGGAATCGCCATGCGCAATGGACACCATCGCATGGTGTCCCCCTGATGATCCCCCCGGGAGGGGGGCTGTGCAAGCATTTCCACGCCGGCGGTCCCTGGCCGCCCGGCTTGACTCACTGGCAGGCCGGCTCGTACCTGGCGGTGATGTGGGAGCCCGGCGGTGGGACGGCGCTGGCCGGGAACACGATGCGGTTGGACACCGGATCGTAGCTCCAGACGCTGACGGTCACGCCGCCGACCGTGACCACGATCTGCGACGGGTCGCGCGGGCGCGCCGAGAGCGGGAAGCTGGTGAGCGGCAGCAAGAGGCCCCCCAGAGAGCTCTCCAGCATGGGCCCGAAGTTGGCCAGGTCGCAGACGTCCTCGAGGTGCCCGTTGAGCTGGCGCCCGATCTCCATGTACCGCGTGGCGACGCCCTCGGCGGTGGAGCACGCGTGCAGGGGGACGATTCCCGCGAACGAGATCAGGTCGAGCGCGCCGTGCTTCACCTGCGCGAGGCGCCGCACGTAGTCGCTGACCGGCGCCGGGTTGACGACGTCGTTGGCGTCGTCGGCGTCGCTCACCGCCAGGAGCGCGAGGCGCGCGTCGTCCCGCAGGAAGCCCGCGTTGCCGTCGCTGGGCCAGGGGGTGCCGGGCGCCTTGGTCGAGCTGATCAGCGGGTCGGTGAGCGCCGCGAGCACCGGATCGAGGAAGCGCTCGTCGTAGTTGCAGAGGCCGACGTTGGTGTTCGCGAACAGCGCGTTCCTCACGTCCGGGGTCTGGGGCGTCAGCAGCCGCGGGCGCGAGTTGTCCACCGGGAAGAAGCGTCCGGCCTCTCCGCCGGAGGCTCCGCCCGGGCACTGCATGAAGCCCGAGGTGTACGGGAACATGCCCGTGGTCGTGACCGCGATGTGGTAGTCCGCGTTGGCGAGGGCGATCCGGTTCCAGAGGCGGTCCAGGTTCTGCGCCAGCGCCTTCTGCTCCTCGGCCATCGACCCGCTGTTGTCGATCACGATCAATAGATCCACCTTGGGCGTGCTCTGGTCCCATTGATCCACGATGGTCGCGGAGACTTGCGCGCCGCCGGTGATGCCCGCCTGGAACGGCTCTTGCCGCATGTCCGTGAACACCTGGATGGCGCCCACGTCGTCGCCGGCCGAGGGCGGCGCGTAGCCGATGGGAAGGGCGGCGTTCGTGTTCGGGTCGATCCGGATCGGGAGCGCCGCCGCCGACGAGAAGTACGCGCCGATCGTTTCCACCCGCGTGACCGTCACCGGGAAGCTGCACCAGTTGACCGCGTAGGTGAACTGGTTCGGGATGCCGCAGCCCATCAGGGTGGGGCCGAAATCGACGGTCGCTGGCGTGACGAAGAAGCAGCTCGAATCTCCCGCGCCCACCAGGTCCACGGTCATCGACGGGGCGGAGCGGTTGCTGAGGTAGAAACGGACGGCGCCGGAGTACGTCTGCGCCTGCTCGGCAAGGAACTCCAACCGCACCGACATGCGTCCCCCGGGAGGCAGCGTGCGTCCCGCGGGAACGATCCCGCCGGGCCAGCGGAAGGCG
>Ga0137397_10003763_pt1 | contig 10586 bp, 9 predicted proteins | sample czorhiz116metaG_FD_106658 | JGI IMG/M metagenome (GOLD analysis project Ga0137397, IMG submission 106658) | Vadose zone soil microbial communities from Angelo Coast Range Reserve, California, USA - czorhiz1.16 metaG | ecosystem: Environmental > Terrestrial > Soil > Vadose zone | place: USA...
ATCCGCCGCCAAGGCGATGCCTCTCAGCGACCTTGCCGCAGCCGATACATTTTCGTCGCCGGCGGCCAAGCCGGCAAACTCATTTGCAGCGCCTGTTGTCACCACGGCCCTGGCTATGCCGCTCGAAAATGGCGAGCCGGCATCACCGTCCCCGCAACCGAAGTTTCTTTACGGCGGACGCGATGATTACCGCTGGGAGCTGGGTCTCGCGGCAACCTGGCTGCGCTTCCGCTCTACCGTTTTCAATGCCAGCGCCGTCGGCTTCAACACTTCCGTAGTCTATTTCACCAACGACTGGTTCGGAGTCGAGGGAAACTTTACTGCCGCCTTTGCCCCAACGATTCTGCAGAACGAGCACATTAAGATTGCAACTTATGGCGCGGGCCCGAAGATTGCCTGGCGGCAGAAGAAGTGGGAACCCTGGCTGCACGGGATTTTTGGCGGTGCTCACGAACAGCCACAGATCGCGGGACAATCCAAAAACTCCTACGCCATTAAGGCTGGCGGCGGCGCGGATTATCGCTGGAACCCGCGCCTCTCTTTCCGGCTGGAAGGCGACTACGTGCGCACCGCTTTCTTCAAGCAGGGACAGAACAACTTCCAACTCGCGGGTGGGATCGTTTTCCACTTCTAGAACGCGGGTCTGCTGTAATTCCCGAGCACCCTCGAGGGTTCTTCCAGATTGGGTAATTCCGGCTGAGCGCGACTACCAGATTTTGCAGGTTTGTTCGCGCACCATCGGTTCCCCTTTTTTGCACCCGAACGCCTTGGCAAACTCCGCCATATTGGAAAGCGGTCCATTGGCACGGAATTTGGACAGCGGGTGCGGATTGGTGTTGGCCATTAACCGCGCGTACTCGATCCGCTGGTTGGCTCCCCAGACTTGCGCCCAGCCGAGGAACAATCGCTGCTCTGGCGTAAAGCCATCTTTGTCGGAAGGCCGCGGCTTGCCCACAAGGGATTTTTCGTAGGCGGCATAGGCGATGGCGAGTCCGCCCAGGTCGGCGATACTCTCCCCCAGGACCAGCTTGCCATTTTCGTGCAAGTCGCCGTCCACGACGTAGCCGTCAAATTGATCGGAGACGCAAGCGGCGCGCTCCTTGAAATTCTTCAAATCGTCCGCGCTCCACCAGTCTTTTAGGTTGCCGTTCAAATCGAACTTGCTGCCGTGATCGTCGAAACCATGCGTGATTTCATGCCCGATAACAGCTCCTATTCCCCCGTAGTTCACCGCGTCATCGGCCTTTGGATCGTAGAAGGGTGGCTGCATGATGCCCGCGGGGAAGACGATTTCATTCATGCTGCTGCTGTTGTAGGCGTTTACCGTGGGTGGCGTCATGCCCCATTCCGTGCGGTCCACGGGCTTCCCGATTTTTTCCAGCACCCGCGCAACGTCGAATTCCGCGCTGTGCATCTGGTTCTCGGCGTAAGACCGGCGATCGATCTTCAGCGCCGAATAGTCGCGCCATTTGTCGGTGTAGCCGATTTTCACGCCAAAAGCCTGGAGTTTCGCGGTTGCTTGCGCGCGCGTGTCCGGCCCCATCCATGAAAGAGTCTGCAAATCGTCGTGAAGAGCGGCAATCAGGTTGCGCACCATTTCCCTGGCGCGGGCCTTGGCTTCCGGAGGAAAATGTTTTTGCACGTAAACTTGCCCCAGGGCTTCGCCGAGCGAGCGGTCCGTGGCTTGAACGCAGCGCTTCCAGCGCGGCTGGATTTCCTTCGCTCCGGTTAGCGTCTTGCCGTTGAAATCAAAATCCTCGGCGACGAATTTCTCAGTAAGCCCAGGCGCCGCGGAATGCACCAGGTGCCAGCGCAGGTAGATTTTCCAGTCGTCGATGGGTGTCGCGGCCAATTGCGCGTCGAGGGCCTTGAAAAAATCCGGCTGGCCCACGTTGATTTCCTTTAGTTCGGGCAGTCCGGCAGCCCGGAAATAGGCCTCCCACGAAAAATTCGGAGTGAGCGTCTTCAGGGTCGCCAGCGTCATCTTGTGGTAGGTCTTGTCAGGATCGCGGAGGTCGGTATTTTTCATGGAAGCGGTTGCCAGCGCGGTTTCAATCTTCAGGATGACGGCAGCTTGGGCATCCGATTGATCGGCCGGATCGCCGAGCAATTCGAACATCTTTGCAACGTGCTTGGTGTAAGCCTCACGTAGCTGCTTCGATTTGTCGTCAGATTTCAAGTAGTACTCGCGCTCAGGCAGGCCCAGCCCGCCTTGAAAAGCACCTCCAATCACGCGCGTGCTGTCCTTGGCGTCCTGATTCGATCCAAAGCGAAAGAGCGCGCCAATCCTCCTGCTGTGCAGCCGTTCGGCCTCCGCTTGGAGGTCCGCCAAATTCTTGATCGCGGCAATCCGCCCAAGGTCTGGCTCGAGAGGCTTGATTCCGGCGGAGTCGATAGCCGTGGTGTCCATGCAGCTTGCGTAGAAGTCGCCGATCTTCTGCTCGTTCGAACCCGGCGCGGCCTGGGCAGCGGCCGCGGCTTCGAGTATCTGCTTTAGATTTTGCTGATTCTTGTCAGCCAGCTGGGCGAATGTCCCCCAGCTTGGATACTCCGGGGGAATCGGATTGGAATTCATCCAGCCACCCATCGCGAACCGGTAGAAGTCGTCGCAAGGTTTACAGGTCTTGTCGAGGTTCGCGGTGTCAAATCCCCAAGCACTCGGCTGATCCGCCGCGCGCAGGTCCACGCTCGCCAGAGCTACCGCCAAGACGCCAACAACTATGAGGATGCAACCAGCAGTAAGAAATCGGTTTGACATTGCCAGCCCCCGTTTGTTTTGACTTTGGAACCGCAGTTGGATGGCGTTCAGTACTCCCACCGCCATGCGAACTGGTTGTAAGACGGAGAAGACCATCGTCGCGTTACTTCCGCGCTGAAATTCTCAATGCTGAGCAGAAGTGCGGGCGAGAATCAGTGTAGGACCGTACCATAGAAAACGTTTCGCGCACCGCGCAAATCTCTCCCATAGGAGAAACCGATCGTTAGACTTCCCAGTACGCGGACTTTGCATTGTGCCCCGGTATCCCAGAGCCAGCGCTGCGAACCGAACAGGCCCGAGGAATCGGCCACCGCGCCACTATCGAGAAACGGTCCGAGCTTCAAGGTGAAAAAACCATTTTGATAGATGTTTTTATCCAATTCCCAATTGGCAAGAAAAAATCGCCGTCCAAGCGGAGCACCGCCCTTGCGGCCGGCAAGAGTTCCAGGGTGACCGCGAAGCCAGAGGTCGTTGTCGCGTTCCATGCCCAATTCGAATAGTTCATCTAGAGTCGTTTTGCCCGCAGTGGCGCCGGCGCGAATCTGCGCTTGCACCTGATAATTGTCACCCCTTGCGCGCGGAAACCACTGCGCGAGCAACGCTCCGCGGAGCGTTGCGAATGGCCCGAGACCATCGGCAAACTCCCGGCCGGCCCTTGCCTCGGCCGAGGAATCCAGCGTGAAACGGCGCTCCGGCAAACGCACCAGAGTTGGCCTGACTCCCAGCCAACCTGCAACCGAAGTAGCGCCAGCGAAGAACGCGCGCTCGGCAGGCGAAGTGAGAGCGCTGAGATTTCGAAAATTCCTGTTGCCGATTTCTGCTCCGGCACTCCAGCTCCACCGACTGCTAACAATGGAGCGCACTTCTGTCCCAACTGCAACACGACGCAGGTTCAGGTCTGTCAACGGCGTACCCGCGCCAAAGAAAGTTTGCGCCAGGTTCCAATTCTCGTTGCGGACGTCGGCGTAAAAGCGCAACCGCAGGCTGGGATCCTGGTAGAGGGGCATGGAAAGGACGAGAGACAAGCGGCGTTTTTCCGGATCCCACCGCGCGAGAGAAGACAGGTTCGCGGCGTCGCCGCGGAAATTGTAGAACTCCGGATAGATCGTAGCGTAAGGCAAACCACTCAAAAGCGAAACGATGCCCTCCACCTTGGAATCACCCCAGCCGTTTCTTTCCGCCAAGTGCAGTGTTGCATCGTAGCTTCCAGATTCAGCCGGAGAAAGCTCCATCCGCTGGCTTGAAAAAATACCCAGATTGCCGAGGCGCGCTTGCGTTGCGAGCAATGCTTCGGTCTTAAGAACTTGAAGAGCATTGAACGCAACTGCGCGGTCACGGAGCGATTCCTTGAGTTTCAGGGGAGGTACGACCTTCACGCTGCGCAGCCGCGGCTTGCCTTCGGGATTCCAATACTTCAACGCGGCTTCGAGATTGCCTTCGATAAAATAGATCGTGGCGAGAAACTCTCGGGAATAGGAATCCCCCGGGTTCAGCCGCAGCGCCCCGTGCAGATGGGTTTTTGCATTTCGGAAATCGTTCTGCTTATACGCGATGCCAGCCAACTCAACCAAGAATCGCGAATCGCCCGGCGACTTTCGAAAGCCGGCGTCAAAAGCGAGTCTGGCGTCGTCCCATTTCTGCAAGCGAGCTTGGGCCAGCCCGGTTAGAAAATCCAAGTCCGGGGACTGGTCCGCGGGACCTCGCGCCAGCTTCGCGGCTTCCTCCCAATGACCGGCATCGAACGCGCCCTGCGCAGCGGCAAGGCGGGCTTGATCGGAGGCGGGATTCTGGGCGAAGGCGGGTACGCCCAGCGCCAGGGCGACGACTAGAAAAAGAGTCACGAAGCCTTTTCGGGGAGAGCCAGCAGCATCCAATTGCGGTTTGGCCGCCACTGTTTTTCGAAATCCTCACGAGCAACCCGGAGGAGCTTCCCGCGCGCTGGGTCGTTGAGGAATACGGCCCCATTCTGCCAGTCAATGCCGGTTACGACCACGTAGTGTAGCGGGGTTCTGGCGTTGCCCGGTTGTAAGCTGGCGATGAGCGGCCGCCCCTGCTTGAGCTGTTCAAGAAGGTCATTCCAATCCCCATTGAGAGGAAACACGCGAAAGCCCGATTCGCGGAGATAACTCTGCATGTCGGAAGCATGAATGCCGCGGACTTTGCGCGAGTAAAGTCATTTCTGGATGGCGGCGGCGTCGGCACGCTGCGAGTCAACCCCAGCACCGTGAGCGATCCAGTATTCCAGCAACATGGAAATGGCGGCGGATCCGCAACCATCCTCGCTCTGTTTTACATAGGGAACATCAAGCCAGATTCCGGCTTTTTCCTGAGGCGCCGATTGGGTCGCGCGCCCCAGGAAAAAAAGAAGGAGCAAGCCGAAAGCAATTCGATTCGTTCGCGTAAGCCAAAACTCCTGAGAATCAAGATCAGTGAAGCGCAATAGCCAGGACGATGATGGCCAGAGCGATCACGATGATCCACAGCAGATCCCGATCGGAAATGCGTCCAGCGGCAAAATCACGTTGCGCTTGGCGGGAGCGCTCAGCCAGTTTGGCGAGATCTTCATCGCTGAGTTGGCCGACGGCTTTATCAACCTTTTGATAGTCAAGGTTCGCCGATTTCATCGCTTTTTGCGCTTGCTCGGAAGAAAGAAGCGATCGAACGGCTTCTTCGTTGGAAAGGCGCGTCTGGGCCGGCTGCGCGGCGTCTTTATTCAAGTCGCTCAGAGAAACGACATGCTGCTTGTCTTGGGCCCCTGCCGGGACACCCGCCAAACCAAACAGAAGGGCTATCGCCAGCATCGACACACACATCTTCACGCGAAAATGCATTCTTCCTCCTATGTTTGGCTGGGGTAAGAATAGTTTACGAATTGCATCGCGGCATGACAAGAGACTTCTAAGCCTGTTCATCGGGGCGGTGATGCCGCCGAAGAGGCATCAATTCTCTGGGAGCGGCTTCTGATACTTAGTGGCGTCAACCGATTTCCATTCGCCTTTGATGATGCCGGCGCGAATCTGCGTCGCGGTCTTCCCTTTACTCACCTGCTCGTAGGTGTAGAAGTCCTCGTAGATACAGGTGCCGCAGCCTGAACCGTGTTTGCTCGCAAAGCAATCCAGGAGGCTCTTGTGCCCCTGGCTGCGGTCGCAATGGCAGTAGCAGGGCTGCTGGTAGAGTGCGCTCTTCACTTTTGCGGCCACGGTGTACGCGTTCTGCACGACGGGGTCGGTGAAGAGAACGGGATTCATTGTGGCTGGCAACTCGCCTTTGGGCGCTTGCGGATGGTACGCGGGCACGTCCAGAAAAGTTGTGGATGGGGCGGTGTTCGCATCTTGTGGCATCCTCGAGGAGGCCTGCTGCGGGGCCACAACCAGCCCGAGCGCAAAGCCGAAAAGCGTCACGGCACCCAGGAATTTTCCGATTCCATTTCCACGCATACTCGCCCCCTGCTCTTCATTCTCTCGCGCTAACGTCGCCGCCACTCTACTCTAAGATGTTAAGGCCGGAATTTCCACTTCGAGGCCTGCAAGGTATTCGATAAAAGAAAACATCACGGAAGATGGACGACGGCGATTCGAACGGAGGCGAGTTTGGTCACGTCCATGACTTTGTTGCCGTTCAGATTGTCAATCTGGCTGTTGGCGATGAAATAAAAATCGCCGCCGCGGATGGCGCCAGTGGTGGGTAAGGCCGTGAACGGCGTGTGATTTTCGAGCACCTGAGTTTGGGTGACGCGGTTGCCGTCTCTCGAAAGCTTGAAAGCAGCGACGCGCGGCGAGCCGATGCCGTTCTGAATCGCAACCAAGCTGCCCTTGTGCCAATACAGGCCGTCGACGCCGGCCAGGGTGTTCCGCGGGCCGGGATCGACGTCGCGGCTCTCGCCGCTGCGCAGGTCAATTTTCACGATACCCACGGCGTCCGCTACAAACAGAGTTTGGTCGTCATCGGCCAGTGCAATGCCATTGGGATAGAAGAGCGTTCGGTAGATGGCCAGCGGAGCGAACGACTGTGAACGAGAATCGAATCGCAGGACCTGATTGTTCAGGCTATCCGTGGTGATGACCTCGCCGTTCTTTCGCAGCACGAGATCGTTGAATCCGCGCTTGGCATTGTCCTTCGGCGAGTAACGTCCCAGCATTTTGCCTGTGGAATCGAAATGAAGGAGTTCTGTCCGGCCAGCGTCTTCAAAAGAGTCCGCCCAAACGGTGCCGTCCGTCGGATCCAGCCGTATCCCAAGCACGGGCAACAGGCCGTAACGATCCCCGGGGACAAAATCGGAGACTCTCCCTTGCGCATCGAACTTCACGATTTTCCTCCGGTTCAAGCTGCTCAGATAATAAAAATTCCGCTTTTCGTCGTACGCCAACCCCTCTGGGATTAGGTCTCTCTCTTCGGTAACGAATGCGAATCGAGCTGCAGCGACCGGCGGAAAATCGCGATGGACTTTTTCCACCAGGTCCTCAAATTCCTTTGACCCTTTGAGCCCCAGGAACGCCGGATCGCCCAATGGATCAAAGCCCTCGCGCAGCGCAAGGCATTCCTTGAGAAGTGAAAGCGCTTCCCGGGTCTCTCCCAGATGTTGTTTGGCGGTGGAGAGAAAATAGAGTACCGCGCCGCGGTCGGGAACGATGGGTTGCAACTTTTCGACAATCGCGATTTGTGCACGGACTTCGGCGGCGTCGGCAGGTTCCGCGAGCACGCCCTTCACTTGCTCTTTTTCTTTCTCTTGTGGATGAGCGGCGAGAGGCAACCAGAGGAGACCAGCCAACAAGCAGGAGGCGGAGAAGACCGATGGCCGGAGGCAAATCATCATCACCTGCGAGAGGAAAAAATTGTCATGACAGGGGCCCTGAAGCTTGGAGACGACTAAATTGTCATGCAACTCAGATTTTTCAGGTGAAGGCCGTCTCGACAGCACTATACGCCGGAGCTGGAGGCGGCGAGGAAGTTTTCGCGTCAAGATGTCTTGCGCGAAGATGGCGCTGTACACGGCGGCCCCAGCCCCGCACAAACGAAAAATTGAGCGCACCGCCGATAGCCGAACCCGCCAATGGTATCAACCGCCCCACCCACTTTTCCGCCGTTTCCGCGCCAATCTTAGCGGCGAATCGTTCGGCAATGCGCGGAGCAAGTTTTTCGAGAATCTGTTTTTCGGCCAAATCCTTGCCGTAATCGATGCCAGAGGCGGCCGCGGCGGCCTTCCACATTTCGATCCGCTGGTCGCGGCCGTGAGCTTCAAATCCGTAGAGCAGCGAGAGGCGCTGGATGAGCCGCAGGGTAATCACCGTGAGCAGGCTGGCGTCGGGCAAAAACGTGATCATGCCTCCGAGGCCGAATCCTGCGCCTTCGGCAAGCGCAAGCCGTTCGGCGTCGCGAATCAGCAACTTGGCGATAGCATCCAGGCGCTCGGTGGGAACGTCTTTCATCCGCGCAAAGTCCGGAACCCACAAACCGTGCTTGTTGGCGAGTTGGCGCCGGAAATCCTCCGGATCGATCTCGATGGAGCGGAGACCCCGGAGAACCCCAAAGCGCAAAAAGCGCGAAAAGGTACGTCCCGCCAGCGATCCCTTTACCGAGTTGTGTAACTCTGCCATGCCTATTAGCATCGTAAGGCGGTTGGAACCACATGGCAACCACCCCGTTGCTTGGCGTGTGCCCATAGCCAGAGGGGGCAGGTCCGGGGAAGGGGGGAGTTACCCGGAACGCGGCAAGAAAACGGCAGTCCTACTTGACGCGGAGACGTTTTTCGGTAAACTGCATTCTTCGCTATGGCGACAATGCCACAATTCATTCCCTCCGAAGTCGTGCATGATCTCGACTTTCCGCAGCGTGAGGCGGCGTTCTTCTACGGCTTGTTCTTGCGCGGTTATTCTGCGGATCAGTTGCGGCGAGACATCGAAGTGCCGCCGGCAGTGCTAGCCAAGTGGCACCGCGAAGCAGAACGCGATCCGCAGCTTCGCGATATTTTTGCCCGTATGGTGGATTACCGCCGTCACGTCCTGGCCATATTCGATACGCTGGTAGGTTCGGACACGCAACCGCAGCGCGTTCAGTAAACATCATTCATTCTCCTCACTTGTTTTGGGCTAGGGTAAGTTCCCTATGCGCGTCTCCGCTGAATTTGCTCCTTGTTAGCCGTAATTCCCCTGTACTTTCGTTCAGGACAAAAATGGTCAGGCAACCAAATGAAGATTAGGTTGATCTAACCGATCTCGGGGGGCAAGTGTCACAAAATGAAGGGGATTCCTTTGATTGACGGGGGAGATTTCTGGGGTTAGAATCACAACGTCCTAGACCTTGAGGTGTATCCATGTTGAGGGTAGTTCGGACCCTGTTCGTTTCCGTTTTTTCAATTGCTATTGCTATGCCGTCGGTTTCCGCCCAGCAGGGGCAGGACCGTGGCGCCCCGCCAGCACCCGCAAAGACAGATAAAGAAGCAAAGCGGAAAATGAAGAGGACGCTGAAGGAGTTGGACAGCTCCTACAAGACATGGCTGACGGAAGACGTCACCTATATTATTTCTCCGGATGAGCGCAACGCCTTCCTGCAGTTGGATACCAACGAGGAGCGCGAACAGTTCATCGAGCAGTTCTGGCTGCGGCGCAGCAGCAATCCCGACCTGCCGGAAAATGATTTTAAGGAAGAGCATTACCGCCGCATCGCGTACACCAACGAGCACTTTGCTTCCGGCATCCCCGGGTGGAGAACCGACCGCGGCCGCATGTACATCATGTGGGGCCCGGCGGATGAAGTGGAATCGCACCCCACGGGCGGCACCTATGATCGGCCGATGGACGAGGGTGGCGGTTCGACCAGCACGTACCCTTGGGAAACATGGCGTTGGCGCTACCTGGAAGGCATCGGCGAAAACGTTATTTTGGAATTCGTTGATCCCAGCGGGTCGGGCGAATACCACATGACCATGGATCCTTCAGAAAAAGACGCCCTACTGCACGTGCCTGGCGCGGGCTTGAGCTTGATGGAATCCATGGGCATGGCGTCGAAGGCCGACCGCTTCACGCGCTCGGACGGCACGAACATGCCGACTACCATGGGCGGAACACCCTCGAGCATGAATGAATTCACGCGGCTGGAACTCTTCGCCAAGGTAAATAAACCGCCTGAGGTGAAGTTCAAGGACCTCGAGGCGGTAGTGACCTCCCGCATCGTCAGGGATCAGGTGCACTTTAACTGGCGGACCGATTACTTGAAAGTGACGAATGACACGGTTCTCGTGCCCGTTACCGTGCAGGTACCCAATAGTCAGCTTTCGTTTCATTCCAAGGATGGAATCCATACGGCGGTCTTGAATGTCTTCGGGCGCGTAAGCACGCTCACCGGCCGCGTGGTGCAAACCTTTGAAGATTCCGTCACGCGTGATTTTCCGGATTCCCTTTACCAGCAGTCGCTGAAGCTTCAGTCCATCTATCAGAAGGCTGTGCCTCTGCGTCCCGGTCTGTACCGCCTGGATCTGGTGATCAAGGATGTGCAGAGCGGAAATATCGGCGTCGTGAATTCCCGTCTGCAGGTGCCGCGATACGAAGATGACAAGCTGGAAGCGAGTTCCCTGATTCTTGCCGATCAAATCGAGCATGTTCCCGCAAAGCAAATCGGAGCGGGACAATTCGTGCTCGGTTCATCGAAGGTCCGTCCGCGCCTGGAAGCCGATTTCACCACCGCCGACAAACTTGGCATCTACATGCAGGTTTATAACCTCAAGCCGGACGATAAGTCCCACAAGTCCAGCGCGACATTCCAGTACACGGTCAAAAAAGGCAAAGACCAGGTCATGCAGTTCAAGGAAACTTCGGCAGAGATGAAGCAGACG
>Ga0137397_10003764_pt1 | contig 10584 bp, 5 predicted proteins | sample czorhiz116metaG_FD_106658 | JGI IMG/M metagenome (GOLD analysis project Ga0137397, IMG submission 106658) | Vadose zone soil microbial communities from Angelo Coast Range Reserve, California, USA - czorhiz1.16 metaG | ecosystem: Environmental > Terrestrial > Soil > Vadose zone | place: USA...
AGGTTATCTGGAAGGCAGTCAGGGACGCAGCAAGCCACACATCCTTCCTGAGCGCGCGAAAGTGGCTGCGCGCGTTGACGCCGGGGCGGCGCGGCACGACGGCAGCGAAAATCGGCAGTAGCGCCGGCAAGCCAATCGTCAATACGACAAAGGCGGTCCAGACCAGTGCGGCGTTGCGCGGCAACACCCACCCGGCCAGCAGGGCCGCGACACTCGCGGGCGCCGACAGCGTCCGCCGCAGATTGTCCAACATTTTCCACAGGCCGATCAGCGGCAGGCCGCGGCCGCCCCGAATGGCGCCCGCCGCATCGCCTCTTCCCAAGATCCACGGCAGCAGTTGCCAGTCGCCACGCGCCCAGCGGTGCTGCCGTGCGGCAGCGATGTCATATCTCGACGGAAATTCCTCGACGACCTCGACATCGGAAACCAGACCCGCGCGCGCAAAGATCCCCTCGAAGAGATCGTGACTGAGCAGCGTGCCGTCGGATACACGACCGGCGAGAGCGGCCTCAAAGGCATCCACATCGTAGATGCCCTTGCCGGCGTACGAGCCTTCGCCGAAGAGATCCTGGTAGACATCCGACACGGCGGCGGCATACGGATCGATCCCGCTCGCGCTCGAGAAGACGCGCTGAAAGAACGAGCCTTCGCGGCCGACGGGCAGGGACGGCGCGACCCGCGGCTGCAGGACGGCGTATCCCTCGACCACGTGTCCGGTTGCCGCGTCGAACCGGGGGTGGTTCAGCGGGTGAGCCATCTTGCCGACCAGGCGGCGTGCCGTTTCCCGCGGCAGCCGGGTGTCGGCATCGAGCGTAATGATGTAGCGGACGCCCGACGGTACCTCAGGGGGACGCCGATCGACGTCACGGAAGCTCGTATCGGTCGCTCCGCGCAGAAGGCGATTCAGCTCGTGGAGCTTCCCCCGCTTGCGTTCCCATCCCATCCACTGCCTCTGCACGTCGCTCCAGACTCGGCGGCGGTGGAGCAGGAGGAAACGGTCACCTGCAGGACCCTTGCCGTGAAGCTTGTTCAGTCGTGCAATGGCCTCGCCCGCCAGCGCGAGAAGCTCCTCATCTCCGGCAACGTCCTCGGTCACGGCGTCTGTCCAGTCCGACAGCAGCGCAAAGTACAGCTCACCCTCCGGCGAAGCGAGGTAGTGAATCTCGAGACGCTCGATCTGCTCTTCGATTGCGGCTCGAGTGGTGAGCAAAGAGGGTACGACGACCATCGTTCTCAGACTCGATGGAACACCCTCGCGCAGCGCGAGACCGGGCAGGATCGTTGCGCCGAAGCCCCTCATGACCGCGCGATTGACCAGCGCGATCGCGGCATCGAGCGCAGGAATGACGCCGAGGAGAGTGAGCAGCGCGAGATAGGCAACCGAGACGCCCCACGTGTCGAGCAGAAATAGCGGCAGCGACAGAGCGAGGCCCGCTATCAGGGCGATCGCAGCCACGTAGTTGCGGACTCCGGTCGCCAGTCCGTAACTGCGCGGCCAGACGAAGAGCGGGTGTCGATAGCCGATGGCTGTCTCGAGAGTGAGCCGGCCGTTTGCGATCAGGTAGTAACCCGGATCACGGCGGCGGCCATCGCTGCCCTCGTTGTCCGCTACGACCGACTCGTGGGCGGCACACAGGGCAGCCCCCGCGATCGCAAGTTCCGACAGTGTCGAGCCGCGTGCAAAACGCTCTATCGCCCGGCGGTAGAGGTCGCGCGTGGGAAAATCCATTGCGGCAAAGTCGCTGCCGGAGCGCAGCAGGTCGTCCACCAGGCTGACACTTTCGAAGAACTCCGGCCAATCCACATCCGAGAGCAACCGCATGCTTGTGATGATGTTGCGTACCGTCACGTTCGACGCGCCCTGCCGCTGATGCTCGTCGCGCACGGTCTCGTCCGAGGTCGTTCCCTGCTTGCCTAAGCGTTCCTCCATCCAGTGCAGTGCCGGCGTCACTTTCGGATCCTGATCCCGCAGGCGCTGCACGAGCTGGACCGTGAATGCGGGCGAGAAGGAGCCGCGGTCTGCGGCACGGCGGACCAGGGCGTCAGGCTCGGCCGCATAACCGTTGACACCCAGAAGTCGATCGGCAAGGGCGTCCGCCTCCTGGCGCGCGGCACGACTGCTCACGATGCGTGCCGCGGCACGGCGGAGGTTTTCAACGAGTACGATCCGCAGCGTGATTGCAACCGCCCACAGCTCGCCGATGGTCAGTGGCTGAACGCGCTGATAGGCGCGCACGAAACACCGCAGTGTTTCAGGATCGAATCGGCTGTCGGTGTGCGCGACGAATGCCCAGGCCACGTCGAGTACGCGTGGATAGCCATTCAACGGTCCATTTCCTAACTTGGGCAACAGCCGATAGAAGCTCGGCGGGAGGTGTTCACGAATTTCCCGGATCTGCTCCTCGACGAGGTGGTAATTATCGAGTAGCCACTCGGCGGCCGGCGAAATTGCGCGACCTTCTCCCGTCGCTGCAGCGATAGCCCGATAGGCGGCGAGCAGAACCGACTCGTTGTCCCGCAGCCGCGCGCCGAGAGTGCGGCGGGCTGTGTGGCGGCTCGCGACCTGTTGTGCGGCGGCGAGACTTGCAGCGTGCTGCTCGAGACGCTCGATGCTGAACAGCTCTGCGCGCAGGATCTCATCACTGTCCCAAGGCGAGGCGTGTGAACTCCACCCCAGAGCGCGACGGACGAATGATATCAATTTGGTCGGTTTATCGAGTCGCAGGCATTTGAGCTATGGGACCCGTGTCTCTCGAGGGCGGCATTCGGGGAGTTATCCTCAATCAGAAGCACGATTTGAGACATTGCGTCATCGCACGAACACCGACGATATTGGGCACGCTTGCTGGCGGGCCGTCTGTCTGTCACCGAACATAAGGCCTGAACCGTCAAGGGTCTACCTGTCCGGCAAATTGGTGCAACGTATGAAGGCACGAGTGGTGGATACTACAGGGAATAAGCGTACGACGCTGGCAAATGGACGCCGTTCCTCCAAATTTCATCGCGATCGATGTGTTGGCCCACCCGAGCCGCCGCAAGAAAGGAATCACCGCGACGGTGTGCGGCTATGTCGCAGACCTCTGGGGAAGCAGCCTGTCGTACTCCTTCTTGACTACCGCATAACATTCACAGCTGCGGTTCTCCAACCCGTCGCGGTCGAGCACTGAGATGTGGCCGCGCGCGTATCGAATTAGCCCGGCCTGTTGCAACTTGAGCGCGCCCTCGGTCACGCCTTCGCGGCGCACGCCTAACATGTTGGCGATCAGTTCCTGCGTCATCACCAGTTCATTACCCCGCAGCCGGTCCAGACTCAGCAGCAGCCACCGGCAAAGTTGCTGGTCCAGCGAGTGGTGTCGGTTGCACACCGCCGTTTGCGCCATCTGGGTAATGAGCGCCTGGGTATAGCGCAGCAGCAGGTGCAGCACGGGCCCCGCTCGATTGAAGTCATCTTTCATGATCTGCGCTTTCAGCCGCAAGCCCAATCCCGCGCTTTGCACTACCGCACGGCTCGACGTGGAATCGCCGCCCATGAACAACGAAATGCCGACGATGCCCTCGTTGCCGACCACGGCGATCTCGGCGGAGGCGCCGTTCTCCATTACATACAGCAGTGAGACGATGGCGGTCGTTGGAAAGTACACATGGCTCAGCGTGGTGCCCGCTTCATAAAGCACCTGACCGAGAGGCATCTCGACGCGTTCCAGTTGCGGCTGCCAGCGCTGCCACTCGGGATCCGGTAGTGCGGCGAGCAACTGGTTCTCTGTAGGGTCGGGGGAAAGAATCGTCACAGAACTCCTCGGCGTATCTGGGTTCAAGTCCGTTCCGGGGTCATGTGGGGGATGCATCGCGCTGTCGTTGCAGCGACGTACGCCAATATGTTCCCTACCGTACAAAGGATAGGCAGCCACTGTCAACGCCCGCCGATCAACGATGCATCGCAATAAGGGGTCGAGGCAAAATTAGCAATCCCGATCATCATGAAAGGGAGCGAGGCGCAGGGTTTACAATAACCGTGACAGGCAGCGAGCTTGACAAGCCTTCAGGCAGACACTGTTGCCGATAAATCGGACCCCAGCAGTTTGGCGAACTCGTGGGCGGCGACCGGCGCTTGGAAATAGTGACCTTGTCCCTCGGCGCATCGTTGGGCCTGAAGCCTTAGGAATTGCTCGCGTGTCTCCACGCCCTCTGCAATCACTCTTAGACCAAAACTTTTTCCCATATTGATCACCGCGCTGACAATGTTGGCGTCGCTGGCGTTGGTACAGAGGCCGCGTACGAACGACTTGTCGATTTTCAAGGCGTCGATTGGGAAACGTTTTAAATAGCTGAGGCTGGAATACCCCGTTCCGAAATCATCCAGAGTGAGCCGCACCCCCATATCCTTGAGCGCGTGCAGCACGGCGATCGTGGATTGGGGGTCCTGCATGAGGGCCGTTTCGGTCAGCTCGAATTCGAGAAACCGCGCATCCAATCCGGTTTCGTCCAGCACAGCGCGCACACCTTGAACGAAGCCTTTGGATCGCAGTTCCACCGCCGAGATGTTGATCGCCACCGACATCGGCGCCAGGTCCGCGTCCAACCAGCTTTTGGTTTGGCGGCACGCTTCGCGGAGCACCCATCGGCCGATCGGTACAATATAGCCGCACTGCTCGGCGATGGGTATGAACTTCTCGGGAAGCACGATGCCTCGCTCCGGCTGCCGCCAGCGGATGAGCGCCTCAGCGCCGGTGATCGCCTCTGTCTCGAGATCCATCTTCGGCTGGAAATATAGTTCGAACTCACGTCTATCCAGAGCGTGGCGCAAGCCGCTTTCCAGAGACTGCCGTTCCAGGGCGTGCTCGTTCATGTCTGATTTGAAGAACTGGTAGTTATTGCGCCCATTGTTTTTGGCGTTCAACATCGCAATGTCCGCGTTCTTGACGAGCGTCTCTGCATCGGTCCCATCCTCCGGATAAATACCGATGCCCATACTGACGGTGATTTGCAGATCGTGTCCCTCAACGTGGTGAGGCCTACCGAGCGCAGCGAGTATCTTGTGTGCACTGAGAGCGGCATCTTCGGCATGCGCTATGCTCGACAGCAGGACCACGAATTCATCGCCGCCCTGACGGCTGACGGTATCCGAGGCGCGCACGCCGGCGACCAAGCGGCCGGCCACCGAGAGCAGCAGCTGGTCACCGATCGCATGGCCCAGGGAGTCGTTGATGTGTTTGAAACGATCCACATCGACGAATAGGACCGCCATTTGCTGACGTTGCCGGCGAGCCGCGGCCATTGCTTGGGCAAGCCGATCATCCAGCAACAGGCGGTTGGGCAAGCCGGTCAGGTAGTCATGATGCGCCAAATACGACATTCGTTCCGACATCTCGCGCGCCTGGGTCACATCATGGAAAACCATCACGGCCCCCGTCACCTGCCCTCTGCGATCATGAATGGGCGCCGCGGAATCCTCGATGGCGGATTCAATACCGTCGCGCCGGATCAGGACGCAGCTCCCGCTCAGTCCCACGGTTTTATTTTGCCGCATGGCAATGGCCATCGGATTCACGGTGTGTTCGGGATTTGTGCTGTCGATAATTCGGAACACCTCGCCAAACGTCCGGCCTAATGCCTCGGTGCTGGTCCAGCCTGTCATCGCTTCGGCCACCGGATTGAGATAGGTCACATTGCCTGCGACATCGGTACTGATGACGCCATCACCGATGGAGTTCAGAGTGACTTGGGCACGCTCCTTTTCCATGAACAGAGCCTCGGCGTTCGCCGTGCGTTCGAGCATGGTGCGCAGAGCCTTCGGCAATGAATAGCTGTCGAGGCGGTTATCCAGGATGTAGTCTTGCGCTCCGCGCTGCACGGCTTGTCTGGCAACCTCCTCGTGCTCCGGATGGCTGAGTACCAAGATCGGAATGTGGGGCGATGCCTGGAATATCTGATCGAAGATCTCGAGTTCTTGCCCGTCGGGCAGGAGTAAATCAATTAAAACGGCTCTTATGTGATCTCTCGTCCGGTCGTGTAAGCGATCGAGCGCGGCGGCGCAACTTCTGACCCATTCGACGACAAAAGGGGGGTCACTTGACTTGACAAGCATCTCTCGGACAATCGCAGCCTTGGAGGCATTGTCCTGCAAAAGAAGTATAGTTTCTGGCATCGCACCATCCTTGCGCATGCATCCCGGGCTATTGGATCGCCTTGTTCCTTAATTGTCTGTCTGTTAGCGCACAAAGCTGATGCGCCGCGCGAGGTCGTGGCCGACATCAATCCGACGAAAGTCCGGCGAGGGCGCGCAAGCGCGCTTCGCTCTCGCGCAACGCGATCTCGGCTCGCTTGCGCTTTGTGATGTCCACGCCCGTGCCGCGTCGTTGCAAAGTCCACTCAAGCTTCTATCCAGGATGGCGGCCCCGAGTCTGCTGCTCGAACTCAATATCGCAGCCAATCAACAGCTGCTGTCTCGGCGTACGAATTTATCTACGCTCTGCTCGCGCTGTGTGCGCTAGCGGACAAACAAAGCTACGTCTTCATGATTCAATATTGCTTGTGAATATTGAATACCCGGGGGGGCTTTATGGCTGCAGTTCAAGAGCATTCGGCGCCGCGCAACTGGACCACGACCCTCATGTTTGCGGTTACGTTCGGCGTAGCGGTCACCGCTGTGCCGTGGTACGGATTCACGCACGGCTATCATGTGGCCGCCTGGGTTTCATTCACCCTGCTCCTCGGCGCCAACGGCATGGCGATCACATGCGGCTACCATCGGCTATTTGCCCACGCGACCTACCAAGCCCACCCTGCGCTTAAAGTGGCGTACCTGCTATTTGGCGCCATGGCGCTCCAAAATAGCGCGCTCGTTTGGGGCGCGACTCACCGGGTCCATCACCGCTATATCGACGATCCGGAGCGCGACCCGTACTGCGCACGCCGTGGATTTTGGTTTTCGCACATCGGCTGGATGCTGCGCAGTTATTCGAGTGGGGATCCGGATTTTAGCGCCGCGCGCGATTTGGAGCGCGATCCCCTGGTGCGGTACCAGCACCGCTATTACCTGCCGCTGGCGCTGACCATGAATGTCGGCCTCCCGCTGCTGCTCGGCTGGGCCAAGGGCGATATACTCGGCATGCTCCTGCTCGCCGGAGTGCTGCGCCTCGTGATCAGTCATCATGTTACGTTTTTCATCAATTCGCTCGCGCATATCTGGGGCTCGCAGCCCTACACGGATGACATCACCGCGCGCGACAACGGCGTCGTGGCGCTGCTGACCTACGGCGAGGGCTACCACAACTTTCATCACATGTTTGCGCATGATTACCGCAACGGTGTGCGGTGGTGGCAATGGGATCCGTCGAAGTGGTTCATCACAACCATGCGCTGGCTCGGCCTTGCCACGAACTTGAAACGCACTCCCTGGTTCAAGATTCAACGCGCCCTGCTCGATATGCAATTCCGGCGGGCAGAACGACAACTGGCGATACAGCCGGGCTGTGCGCAGATTGAGCAACTCCGGCGGCGAGTGGCCGAAGAATATGAAGTTTTCTGCAACGCCGTCACCGCATGGACCCGTCTACGCGAGAAGTGGCTTCTCGAGACCAAACGCACGATGATTACGCGTTGGGAGCAATCGATCCAGTCGAATCTCGAGGAGCTGGAACACGGACTGCGCTTGCAGTATCGCCGGATGCGCGAGCTGGGCGCCCAGCTCGGGTAGCTGCCGGCGCCGGCACGTACGTGAGCGAGGTCACGCCAGCATGTCGCTGAAGCGAGCAAGGTGATAATCGACGTCGCCCAGACTCAAATCGATCATGGTCAGCCGCTTGAAGTAGTGGCTCACGATGAGATCGTCGACCACACCCATGGCGCCGTGCATTTGCACCGCTTGCTGTCCGACCAAGCGCGCGGCCTGACCTATGTACGCCTTGGCCCCCGATATGGCGCGTCGGCGCTCGGCCGCGTCAGCGGAATCGGCGTTCACCGCCGCGATGACGGCCATCGAGCGCGCCTGCTCGGCGGCGATGAACATATCCGCCATCCGGTGCTGCAGCGCCTGGAACTTGCCGATGGGCACTCCGAACTGTTTGCGGGTCTTGAGATAATTCAAAGTCGCCTCGTTCAGCGCCACGATGATGCCGACGGCCTCGGCGCATAGCGCGGCGATGCCTCGGTCCACCGCACGTTCGACGACGGCGAGTCCCTCCCCCGGCGCGCCGATCAGGGCGCTCGCGTCGACGGCCACGTCGACCAGATGCAGGTCGGCGGCGCGGCCGCCCGACTGCGTGGGATAGGCAAACGTCGTCACGCCCGCCGCCTTGCGTCCGACCAAGAACAAGGAAACGCCGTGGTCGTCGGCCACATCGCCGCCCGTGCGCGCCGACACCAGGAAATAATCGGCGGATGAGGCGTCGAGCACCACGGTCTTCCGGCCCGATATGCGCCAACCTTCGGTGCCGCGCACGGCGGTGCACGCGACCCGCGACAATTCGTAGCGCCCCGCGGCCTCGTAGCAGGCGAGCGCCAGCTTGATCTCCCCGGCACCGATCCGCGGCAGCATGCTGCGCTTGAGCGGCTCGGAAGCGGCATCGCGGATCAACCCGCCGCACATCACGACGGTGCTCGAGAAGGGCTCCAACAGCAAGCCCCGCCCGACCAACTCCATCACCAGCATGATATCGACGGCGTTGCCGCCGAGACCGCCGAATTCTTCCGGGAACGGCAGTGACAGGAGACCGAGGTCGGCATACTGCGCCCACGCCTCGGCGGAGAATCCCAGCGGCGATCGGGCGAGCTCGCGCCGCCGTTCGAATCCGTAGTCCCGGCCGATGAAACGCTGCAAAGTTTCCTGCAGCGCAAGTTGCTCGTTGCTGTAATTGAAGTCCATGGCGGCGCTAGAGACCCAGGATCATCTGCGAGATGATGTTTTTCTGGATTTCGGTGGAGCCCGCGTAAATCGTGGTCTTGCGCAGGTTGAAATATTGCCCGGAGAGCGGCGGCGCGTAGGGCCGGTAGTGCTCCGCGAACGACGGATCGGCAACCCAGTCCATCTCGAGCGCTTCACGCAGGTATGGCAGCGCGTCGGGTCCCAGAGCCTGCATTTGCAGCTCGGCGAGCGTCTGCTGAATCTCCGAACCCTTGATCTTGAGCACCGACACCTCCGGTCCAAGTGCGCGAGACTCCGTCGCGGTGGCCGACAGTACCCGCAGATTGGTGATTTCGAGCGCCATCAGCTCGAGCTCCACCTGGGCGATGCGGTCGCGAAAGCGCGAGTCTTCGATCAGCGGGCGGCCGTGGGAAACTTGCGCGGCGGCAATTTGCTTGAGGTTCTTCAAGGCGCGTTTGCAGCTGCCGATACCGGCATTGTTGGTGCGTTCGTGCGTCAGCAGGAATTTCGCGTAGGTCCAGCCCTTGTTTTCGTCGCCGACCAAGTTCTGCGCCGGCACTCGTACATTGTCGAACCAGATTTCGTTGATTTCATGCTCGCCGTCGAGCATGGTGATGGGCTTCAGCGTTATGCCGGGGGATTTCATGTCGATCAGCAGAAACGAAATACCCTGTTGCGGCCGCCCTTCGGTGCCGGTGCGCACCAGACAGAATATCCAGTCGGCATACTGGCCCCAGGTGTTCCAGGTTTTCTGGCCATTGACGAGATAGTGATCGCCGTGACGCACCGCGCTGGTCCGCAGCGATGCAAGGTCGGAACCGGAACCCGGTTCGGAATACCCCTGGCACCACCAATCTTCGCCGGCGATGATTCGCGGCAAAAAGTATTCAGCTTGCGCCGAATTCGCGAACGCCATCAACATCGGCGCCAGCATTCTCAACGAAAACGCGTTCTGCGGCGGCGCGCCGATGTCCGCCCGCTCCTCCTCGAAGATATGTTGCTGTATGACATTCCAGCCCGTGCCGCCGAAGCGCGTCGGCCACATCACGGCGCCCCAGCCGTGACCGTGAAGAATGCGCTGCCAGCGCACCAAGTCATCTTTCCGGATGCGCTTGCCCAGGCGCATCCTGTCGCGGATGTCGGCGGGCAGCTCGGCCTCGAAAAAGGCGCGCACTTTAGCGCGAAATGCTTCCTCTTCGGGGGTGTATTTCAAGTCCACGCGAGATTTCCCATGCCATCCTTATGGCATCGGGCGGCCCGGGCTGCCGTGCTTTTGACGACAACTTATTGACCGCAGGCGACAAATTGCTCCCCGCGTTACTCAGCCGCCGATCATCACCACCACTTTGCCGCGCGCCTCGCGTGCACCGAGTCTTGCGATTGCTTCTCCGCCGCGCGCGAGCGGGAAGCGCTCGGTAACCGCCGGTTTGATGCGGCCCTCGAGATACATCGTCATCAGCGCCGCGACATTGGCGGCGTGCAGCGCAGGATAGCGTGCGGTGAACTCGCCCCAGAACACACCGACGATCTGGCAGCTCTTGAGCAGCGGCAGGTTCAACGGCAGTTTGGGAATTCCGGCGGGAAAACCGACCACCAGGTGCCGGCCCTGCCAGCCGATGGCGCGCAGCGCCGCCTCCGTGTAGTCGCCGCCCACCCCGTCGTAGATGACCTGGGCGCCGTCGGCGCCGCAGACAGCCTTGAAGCGATCGGTGAGCGCGCGG
>Ga0137397_10003766_pt1 | contig 10582 bp, 5 predicted proteins | sample czorhiz116metaG_FD_106658 | JGI IMG/M metagenome (GOLD analysis project Ga0137397, IMG submission 106658) | Vadose zone soil microbial communities from Angelo Coast Range Reserve, California, USA - czorhiz1.16 metaG | ecosystem: Environmental > Terrestrial > Soil > Vadose zone | place: USA...
AGCCGGCCGAACTGTTCTCTTCAGCTCGCTGACGATCGCCGCCGCGGCTGGATCGCTGACCGTGTTCAAGATCAACTTCCTGTGGTCGATGGGCGTGGCGGGAATCATCGTCGCCCTGATGGCATGCACCGCGGCATTGACGATCCTGCCGGCAGTGCTTCGCCTGCTGGGCCCGCGCGTGAACATGCTGGCGCCAAAGCGGTGGCAACAAACGGCGGCGACGACCTCAGGCACGTCGGGCTTCTGGTACCGGTTCTCGCACTTCGTCATGCGCCGGCCAATCCCGCTGGCGGCCCTGAGCGCCGGTCTGCTGGTCGCGCTGGGTCTGCCGTTCGCCGGCATCAAGTTCAACTCGGTGGATCAGACCGCGCTGCCGCCGACGAGCGACGCGAGAGTGGTAACCGAAACGCTGAAGCGCGACTTCGGATGGCCGACAGGAGCGGTGCTGAACGTGGTGGTCGAAGCGCCGACCTCTGCCGCGACCGAGGTGCAGTCGTTCGCCGACAGGGTGTTATCGGTTCCAGGCGTTGCGCACGTTGGAACACCGCAGCTGGTCGGGAGCGACACGTGGAAGTTCGACGTCCAGGCGGGCGGCGGGAACTTCGATGACGCCACGCAGGCCGTGGTACGCGACATTCGCTCGAATTCGTCGCCGTACCCAGTCTTGGTGAGCGGCCAGGCAGCCGCCTTCGTCGACCTGCAAACATCCTTGGCCTCGCGCCTGGCGCTGGCAGTGGCGCTGGTCGCCGGCGCGACGATCGTGCTGCTCTTCCTGATGACGGGCTCGCTCCTCCTGCCGATCAAGGCGGTGGTGATGAACCTGCTGACACTGAGCGCAGCGTTCGGGGTGCTGGTGCTCATCTTCCAGGACGGGCGGTTCCAGGACCTGCTCCAGTACACGAGCCAGGGCGCCCTGGAATCAACGCAGCCGGTGCTGCTGTTCGCGATCGTGTTCGGCCTGTCAACCGACTATGGCGTCTTCCTACTCACACGAATCAAGGAATCCCACGACGCCGGCGTACCGAACAAGGAAGCGGTGGCCCTGGGCCTGCAGCGTACGGGCCGAATCATCACCGCGGCCGCTCTGCTGTTCTGCGTAGCAATTGGCGCGTTCGCAACGTCGCAGATCATCTTCATCAAGGAGCTGGGCATTGGCATCGCAGCGGGGGTCCTGGTGGACGCAACCATCGTCAGAGCGTTCCTGGTTCCATCGCTGATGGCGCTGCTAGGCAGCTGGAACTGGTGGGCGCCCCGCCCCCTTAGGTGGGTATATCGCCGCGCAGGGCTGACCGAGGCGTCGCTCGCCTGACCCCGAACTGAGCCGATCATCGGTTGCGCACGGTTCGGGACCGTGAGGCCCCGGGTTCAAATCCCGGGCCCTCGACCAACCTGCTCACTTCAAATCTGAGTGTCTTTGGGCATGCAACGGAACACGGGGCTGTCATCTGTAGTAGTTCTTGGCAGTTGGAATTTTGATAGCGATCCACCGAAGTCCCCAGCCGTGCGGGATTCTTCTAGGGTTCAGGCAAATTGACCTCGAGTTCTGCGGCAGATCGTCTAGGCCATCGGCTCCGCGTTGTCGGAGCCACGCCGAAGGACCTAGATGACCTCGAGAACTACCGGCAGACGTTTGAGCCCGCCTACCAATATATGGTCGTGGTGGCTCGGCGAATTGTCGCCGGCGTTAACGACCAAGACCCTCAGGAGACCGCCGAGCATTGGTCATCGACCGGGCGCTTCCCGAAGACGAGCTCCTCAGTGATCGGGAAGCTTCAACGTCTCCGAACGCGACTTTCGACGATGCAGGACATAGCTGGCATACGGATCGTCGTTCCGCGCAGGTTCGACCAGGACCTCGCTGTGAGTTGGCTCGAGGCGCAATTCCCTGATGCCACGAAATACGACCGGCTCAGCGAGCCGTCCCATGGCTACCGAGCCATCCACCTTGTAGTACCGGTGCGCGACAGATTCGTGGAACTCCAAATCCGAACACAACTCCAGGACGCATGGGCGCAACTCTCCGAAAAGCTGAACGATCGCTATCCCGGTATCAAGTACGGATTGGACCCCACTGGAGCCCACCTAGCAACGCTTAAGCAAGCTAGCGATCTCATCGCTCAAACCGAAGCACTAGACGAGCGCTTTATGGAAGGCCAGACTCCCCCCGGTTTCTTTGATCAGCTCGAGGAGCTTAGATACAACATCACCAGGTTCCTCAGTCAAGCCGCTGATGACGAGGGTGAGGCGTGAGCCTCTTTGTAATCGCCTACGACAAGTCGACTCAAAGCCTGCTGTCGATCGATCGGTTCCCGGCTTCGGCTAGGCGTCGTGCAGATGCCCGTCGGCTCGAATTGGAAACTGCTCACCGCGATCGGGTAATGGAGGTGGAAGTCTCGATGCTTGAGGCACCGTCGAAACAAGCCTTGTTGAAAACACACTCAAGATATTTCCGCTCAGCCTCGCAGCTCGCGCGGACGCACCTCCCACAGCCGAGGAAGGTCCGTTCAAAAGACGATCACGGGTCTGGTTAAGAGTGTCGGTGGGTCAGCATCCGCGAAAATCACGGCCGAGGAAGTATGGCGAAGACCGCTAAATGGTCCTCGGTGACGAGGTGCGACATTCTCGAGCGGCACTCGAAGAGAACTGACTGCGGGGCGCGGCCCCGTAGGAGATAGGTTCTAGCGCCATGGCCATCAAGAAGTCCGACCTGTACTCGTCGCTCTGGGCCTCATGCGACGAGTTGCGCGGTGGCATGGATGCTAGCCAGTACAAGGACTACGTCCTGTTCATGCTGTTCATCAAGTACATCACCGACAAGTACGGCAACAGCAGCGACTTCGCCCCACCGGTCACGATCCCGCAGGGCGCGAGCTTCAATGACATGCTCGCGCTCCGCGGCAAGAGCGACGTCGGCGACAAGATCAACACGCAGGTCATCGCACCGCTCGTGCAGGCCAATGACCGGTTAGCCCGCAGCGATTTCCCCGACTTCAACGATTCCAATAAGCTTGGCGAAGGGCAAGCTAAGGTCGATCGGCTGACCAACCTGATCAACATCTTTGCGAGCCCGCAGCTCGATTTCTCACAGAACCGCGCCGAGCACGACGATATCCTCGGCGACGCCTACGAGTACCTGATGCGGCATTTCGCCACCGAGAGTGGCAAGAGCAAAGGGCAGTTCTACACTCCCGCCGAGGTCAGCCGCGTCATTGCCCAGGTGATCGGAGTCACGCCGAACAACACGAAGGCGTCCACGACTGCATATGACCCGACCTGCGGTTCTGGCTCGTTGCTCCTTAAGGTGGCCGCCCAAGCCGGCAAGCGCATCACCCTCGAAGGGCAGGAGAAAGATGTCACCACGGCGGGCTTGGCGCGTATGAACATGATCCTGCACGACTTTCCGACCGCCAACATCGTGTCCGGAAACACCCTGGCCGCGCCCAAGTTCAAGGATCGCGAGGCACTCCGCACGTACGACTACGTCGTCGCAAATCCTCCGTTCTCCGACAAGACGTGGACCACGGGCATCACGCCATCGAAAGACCTGTTTCAGCGCTTTGAGTGGGGCGAGCCGCCCGCGAAGCAGGGCGACTATGCCTACCTGCTCCACATCATCCGGTCCATGAAGGGGACTGGCAAAGCCGCCTGCATTCTGCCCCACGGTGTCCTCTTCCGCGGCAATGCCGAAGCCACGATCCGTCAGCAGCTCGTCCGCTCCGGCTACCTCAAGGGGATCATCGGCCTCCCGGCAAACCTTTTCTACGGCACTGGCATTCCCGCCTGCATCGTCGTGCTCGACAAGGAGAACGCCGCCGGTCGCAAAGGCGTTTTCATGGTCGACGCCTCCAAGGGACTTAAGAAGGACGGCCCCAAGAACCGCCTGCGCGAGCAGGATATCCACCGCATCGTTGACGTCTTCACCAAGCAGGTCGACGTTCCTCGCTATGCCCGACTAGTGCCATTGGAAGAAATCGCCGATCCGAAGAACGACTTCAACCTCAACCTGCCGCGCTATATCGATAGCTCTGAGTCCGAAGACCTTCAGGACATCGACGGTCACCTGCGCGGTGGCATTCCGGAGCGTGATCTCGACGCGCTCGGGGCGTACTGGGAAGTGCTCCCAAGCGTTCGCGGCGTTCTCTTCGAGTCCGCGGGCCGTCTCAGCTATGCGCGCCTGAAGGTGCCGCTCGCGGATGTTAAGCGGTCCATTCTTGGCGACCCCGAGTTCGCCGCCTTCCAGCAGAAGGCGAGTAAGCAGTTTGCCGACTGGCGCAAGGCCACGACGCCGCGCCTCACCGGCTTTGACAAGGACGGCCACGCCAAGGCCCTGATCGAGACCATCGCCGAGGATCTGCTGGCGGCCTTCCGTCGGGCACCCCTGCTCGACGCATACGACGTCTATCAGCACCTGATGGACTACTGGGCCGACACCATGCAGGACGACTGTTACCTGATCGCCGCCGACGGCTGGGTGAGTGGGGCGCAGCCGCGCGAGATCGTTCAGGTCAAGAACAAGGACAACAAACTCACCTGGCCGGAGCCGCATGATTACCTGAAGGGCAAGCGGCGCTTCAAATCGGACCTGGTGCCCGCGCCGATCCTCGTCGCCCGGTACTTCGTGGCCGAACGCGATGCCATCGAAGCGCTCGAAAACCAGCTCGCCGGCCTGGAGCAACAACTCGACGAGATGCGCGAGGAGAACAGCGGCGAGGAGGGGCTGCTCGCCGAGGTGATCGAGGGCGAGGGCGAGAAACAAAAGATTGCGGCGAAGGCTGTGAAGGCTCGACTGAAAGAGATCGGTGAAGAGCCCGTCTACGCGGAGGAGCGGGCGGCGCTCCAAGCGCACGCGGACTTACTCGAGCAGGAGACGGAGGCCAAGGCCAAGCGCAAGGCCGGGCAAGAGGACCTCGACAAGAAGATCGACGCCAAGTACCCCAAGCTCACCGAGGCCGAAATCAAGACTCTGGTAGTGGACGACAAGTGGATGGCCCGGATTGCGGTCGCCATGCACGGCGAGCTCAACCGAGTTTCGCAGACGCTAACCGGCCGCATCCGCGAGCTGGCCGAGCGTTACGCCACGCCGCTCCCGATGCTCGCCGAGGAGGCGGACACGCTCACCGCCCGAGTTGAGGAGCATCTGAAGAGGATGGGGGCAGTATGGAAATGAAGCCAGGCTACAGTCAGACAGACGTGGAAGTGCTCCCGGACGAGTGGGAGGTGAAGCGGCTTGGAGACCTCGGAACATTCCTGAAGGGCAGGGGCGTCAAGAAGGATGAAGCGAACGGCGGTGACCTACCCTGCATCCGTTACGGTGAAATCTACACGCACCACGCTGATTACATTAGGTCGTTCTACTCTTGGATCTCTCCCGCGGTTGCGGCAACAGCGACCAGGCTCAGGCAGGGCGACTTGTTGTTTGCCGGATCGGGCGAAACGAAAGACGAGATAGGCAAATGCGTGGCATTCATCGGTGGCCACGAGGCGTTCGCCGGCGGCGATATCGTGATTCTTCGACCAGCCGGCCTGAATTCGATGTTCATGGGGTACTACTGCAACACTGCGTCCATCAACGCACAGAAGGCGGGCAAGGGCCAAGGCGATGCTGTAGTGCACATCAGTGCGGGTGCGCTGTCCAGCATCGTAATAGCGCTACCGTCTCTCCTCGAACAGCAGGCCATCGCGACAGCATTGAGCGATGTGGATGCGCTGCTAGGCAGACTAGATCAGCTCATCGCCAAGAAGCGCAACCTCAAGCAGGCCGCAATCCAGCAGCTCCTGACCGGCCAGACCCGCCTCCCCGGCTTCCAGGCCGAGTGGGAGACAGTCGAGTTCGGCGATGTCGCGTCCATTCGTAACTCCAAGGTGCTCCCTTCATCGACGCCTGCCGGAACGCAGTGCGTGGAGTTGGAATCCATCGACCAAGGCACTGGGCAGCTGCTCACGTCGGTCGAAGCGACGGGAATGTCGCCGAAGTACAGCTTCAGAAAGGGGGATGTGCTCTTCGGGCGTTTGCGTGCCTACCTCCGGAAATACTGGCTCGCTACGTTTGATGGAGTCTGCTCGACCGAAATCTGGCCGCTAATCGCCCGGGATGGACGCCTCGTTGGTAGCTTTCTGTATGTGCTGGTGCAGACAAATGACTTCGTGAACGTTGCTGCCGTCTCGTATGGCACTCACATGCCGCGCACAGATTGGTTCGTACTTAAGAGGTTTCCGGTGCGCCTTCCGCCTTTCCACGAGCAAACCGCCATCGCCGCCTTCCTGTCCGACATGGACGCGGAACTCACAGCACTCGACGCCCGTCGCGACAAGATCCGCGACCTCAAGCAGGCGATGATGCAGGAGCTGCTCACCGGCAAGTCGCGGCTTGTTCCCGTCGGCGGCGCCAATGCCTGAGCAACCCCGATCCGAGCGCAAGACGCAGAACCGCGTCATAGCCCTCTTCACGGACAAGGCGCGCGCCGACTGGCTCGGCTACCACTATCTCGGCGAGTGGAACAAGCGAGAGTACAACCGCCCCATCGAGGCCGCACTCCTCCGGGACAACCTGACGGCCCGGGGCTACACGCCCGCCCACATCTCCGCCGCCCTGCAGAAGCTGGAGACGGCTGCGGACTCAACGGGCATCACGCTCTACCAGGCCAACCTGCGGACCTATCAGCTGCTGCGGTACGGCGTGGCGGTGCAGATCGCCGCGGGCCAGGCGCACGAAACGGTGCATCTGATCGACTGGGAGCACCCGGAGAAGAACGACTTTGCGCTGGCTGAGGAGGTGACGCTGAGTGGCGGCTACGAGCGCCGGCCGGACATCGTGCTCTACATCAACGGCCTCGCCATCGCGGTGATCGAACTCAAGCGCAGCTCGATCGAGATAGGTGACGGAGTGCGACAGCTCATCACCAACCAGGAGAAGATCTTCAACAAGGGCTTCTTCAGCACCGTGCAGGTCCTGCTTGCTGGCAGCGATTCACAGGGCCTGCGCTATGGCACCACCGGCACGCCGGAGCAGTTCTTCGTGGAGTGGAAGGACGAGGCGCCAACGGGCGCTATGCCCGCCCCGGGGGCGCTGCTTGACCGGCCGCTGGCGCAGCTCTGCAACAAGGCCCGGCTGCTTGACCTGATCCGCAACTTCATCATCTACGACGCTGGCCATAAGAAGGTGCCGCGGCCCCACCAGTTCTTCGCCGTGAAGGCCGCGCAGGAACGCATAGCCAGGCTCGAGGGCGGAGTCATCTGGCACACTCAGGGGAGCGGCAAGAGCATCGTCATGGTGCTGGTCGCCAAGTGGCTGCTGGAGCACGACCCCGATGCCCGCATCCTCGTCATCACCGACCGTGACGAGTTGGACAAGCAGATCGAGGGTGTGATGCAGAACGCCGGGGTCATCGGCGCCGAGTCGCCCTCGCCGCGCATCACATCGCGGGCGGAACTCGTGGCGAAGCTCGGGGTGGCCATGCCGCGCCTGCTGTGTGCGCTCATCCACAAGTTCGACGTGGCCGACCTCAAGGGCGAACCGCCGCCGGTCAGAGGGCGCTTCTATGTGTTTGTGGACGAGTGTCACCGCACCCAGGGCGGCGACATGAACAAGCAGATGAAGCGCTGGCTGGAGGGCGCGATCTTTATCGGTTTCACAGGCACGCCGCTCCTCCGTAAGGACAAGAAGTTAACTCGAGATGTGTTCGGAACCTATATCCACACCTACAAGTTCCATGAGGGTGTGGCCGACGGTGTCATCCTGGACCTGAAGTACGAGGCTCGGGATGTGCCGCAGCGGCTCACTTCGCAGAGCGCTATCGACAAATGGTTCGAGCAGAAGACTAAGGGCCTCAACAACTTCCAGAAGGCGGTGCTGCGCAAGCGCTGGGCGACGATGGAGGAACTGATGAGCGCCGGCGAGCGCAAGCAGCGCATCATCGCCGACATCGTCGAGGACTTCAGCCTCAAGCCGCGCCTGAACAACGACCGCGGCACGGCAATCCTGGTCTCGGCATCGATCTATGACGCCTGCCACTACTACCGGCTGCTCCAAAACACGGGCTTTGGTTCGTACTGCGGGATCATCACGTCGTACGAGCCGAACCACAATGCGATTTCGCGCGAGCCCGCCAACAGCGACGAGCGCTACAAGTTCGACACCTATACGCAGCACGTTCTCAATACTGGGCAGACCACCAAGCAGTACGAAGACGAAGCCAAGCGCCGCTTTATCGAAGAACCGGCGAACATGAAGTTGCTGATCGTCGTCAGCAAGCTGCTCACGGGGTTCGATGCGCCGAGCTGCACGTACATCTACCTCGACAACGAACTACGCGACCACAACCTGTTCCAGGCCATCTGCCGCACCAACCGCCTCGACGGCGACGACAAGGACTACGGACATATCGTCGACTTCAAGGAGCTGTTCGGCGAAGTGCAGGAAGCGATTGCCGTGTACAGCTCCGACGAGCTGGACACCGACGAGGGCAGCGGTGGCGAAAACAACGTCCATCTCAAGGACTGGCTGGACGCGGGCAAAGAGAAGCTGGACGAGGCACGCGAGGCGCTGCGCTACCTGTGCGAGCCGGTGGCACCACCCCGCGAGGTCGAGCAGTACCTTCACTACTTCTGCGGCGGCGCCGCCAATCCGAACGCGCTCAACGAGACCGAGGCTCTTCGGGTTTCGTTCTACAAAGCCGTTGCCGTCTTTGTCCGCGCCTACGCCGCCATTGCACAGGATCTCGCCGAAGCTGGCTACACCGACGACGAGGCGGACGTGCTGCCGAAAGAGATCGAGTTCTACAGTCAGATCCGCTCCGCGATCAAGAAGCACTCGGGTGAGGAACTCGACATTAAGCCTTACGAGGCGGACATGCGGCACCTCCTCAACACCTACATCCAGGCTGACCCGGCGGCGGACCTGGGGGAGCTTGGCGAGATGTCGCTAACCGAGCTCATTATCGAGACTGGGATCCACGACGCCATCGCTCGGAAGCTCAACGAGACGGGCAAGCTCTCGAAGAACGCTATCGCGGAAGGAATCATCAACAACGTCCGCAAGACCATCATCCGGGAGCAGTTGACCGACCCCCGGTTCTACGAGCAGATGTCGAAGTTGCTCGACGACCTCATCAAACAGAACCGGGCTGACGCAGCTGCATACGAAGAGTTTCTCCGGAAGGCCGAGGAGTTGGTGAAGAGGCTGGCTGCGAATCAGCCGGATGAGGACGCTCCCCCTGCGCTGCACGGCAAGCGTGAGGCGACAGTGATCTACAACAACCTGCCGAGGATTCTCGCGGCGGGGCACGCCAGCGCTGCCCAGGTGGCCGAGCCCCGCGCCGAATACGGGGATGAGCGCCTCAGGTTGGCCCTGGAGATCGACAGCGTGATACGCGAGCGGGCTCCGGCTGGCTGGAAAGGGGACCAGGCGCGGGAGGCGCAGGTCCTGAATGCCCTGTTCCCGCTGCTCAACCGCGACCGCGAGGCCACCCTTGCGCTGTTCGAGCTCGTCAAGAACCAACCGGGATACTAATGTCAGAGTCACTCCACATCGGCGAGGTCGTTGTCGCCTTGACGCGCAAGGACGTCATCCATGTCCACCTGTCGGTGCACCCGCCAAGCGGACGCGTGACGCTTGTCGTACCCAGGGGAACGCGCCCCGAGGTGGCTCGCGCCTATGCGGTATCCAAGCTCGGATGGATACGTGATCAGCAGGCTAAGCTGCGTGAGCAAGCGCGGGAGACACCCCGCCAGTTCGTGGAGCGTGAGAGCCAGTACCTCTGGGGCAGGCGCTACCTGCTCACTGTGAGGGAAGAGGAGACGAAGCCCGCCATCCGCCTCGGCCATCGCAACATCACGCTCACGGTACGCCCTGGTAGCGGCAGGGCGAAGCGTGAAGCCGTCGTGCATAAGTGGCACAAGTCCCTCATGCACGACGCGGTACGCGAACTAATCCAGAGGTTGGAACCCAAGCTGGGCGTTGATGTGGCCGAGTATTTCCTCCAGCGCATGAAGACCAAGTGGGGCGGCTGTAACCCCAGGGCGCGGAGCATTCGCTTGAACACCGAGCTCGTGAAGAAGCCAAAGGACCTCCTTGAGTACGTTGTCGTCCATGAGATGCTGCATCTCGTCGAACCGACCCATAGCGATCGATTCATTGCGCTAATGGACAAGCACTTCCCTGCCTGGCGCGAGGCCAGAGCGGAGCTGAACGAGCTTCCTTTGGCCGCGGCTGTTTGGAAGGAGTAGCGAAACAGACGCCATTCGCTACTTCGGCGTCGGTGTAATGGTCTCGTCGGCCGCACTTACGACCATAGTGATGGTCTCGCTGGCCCCTGAGGACGAGTGGCCGAAAGAATGGCTCGCTCAGCAGCAGACAGGCTATGTCGTCACCGTGGACCGCAGGCTCTCCTCGCTGATAGCGCTCGACCCTGTCGCATCTCCTCCAACGAGGCTGCGCCGTTCTTCTCGCCCATCGCCTCCCAGGCAACCGCCACGGAAGCTGCGCCCATTGAATGAAGAACCCCCGCCCATGATCGCGAGCCTCAATCAGCTCGGCCGAGGAGTTGATATCCAGGGCGGGGCTTCTTAACCACCTCGGTTGGCA
>Ga0137397_10003767_pt1 | contig 10579 bp, 9 predicted proteins | sample czorhiz116metaG_FD_106658 | JGI IMG/M metagenome (GOLD analysis project Ga0137397, IMG submission 106658) | Vadose zone soil microbial communities from Angelo Coast Range Reserve, California, USA - czorhiz1.16 metaG | ecosystem: Environmental > Terrestrial > Soil > Vadose zone | place: USA...
AGTCCCGTCCGCAGCTCGAAGAGCTGCGATTCGGGCGAGTGGGTGACGGAGCCGGTCGCGTACCCCCGGCTCCCCTGCCTGGCCCGGCGCCACCCGCCCGACGAGCGCGTCGATCGTTCATGAATAGCTCGGGCTAGCGCGGCGGTAGCACGATGTCCGCGGCGTTCGTCCCGGACACCCTGACGGTCAGGCGCCACGGCGCCGGGCCGATCTGGTCCAGCGCGAAATAGAGGACCGTGTTGCCCGAGACCCGGGTGTCGCCGCCCATGGGGATGCTGACCCCGACACCGGCGCCCCCGCCAACGCCGCTGCCGCCGCCGAAGGTGCCGCCGCCGAGCCCGATCCCGAAGCCGGAGCCGGCGCGATTGTAGGCGGGGGGCTGCTCGATGGTTTGAGGCCGGACGGCCGCCTTGTCGGCCTTGACGATCTGGGCGTCCTCGAGCCGATAGCCGCCGGTGTCGACCTCCACGCGGAGCCGGTCGGCCAGGAGCACGTAATCGGCGGAGAGGAACACGCCCGCCGGCTGCGACTCCGGCTTGAAGGGAAGGGCAGTGGTCGAGCATCCGCTCAGCGCGACCATCAGCGCGACCAGCCACGACTTGTTGCTCATCGCATCTCTCCTATCCGGAGTGTAGGCGACTCTCGGCCTGCTTGGCCACCACCTCGAGCAGCCCGGCACCGTATCGCGCCGCCTTGTGCGGCCCCACCCCGTGGGCGCGCTCGAGCTCCGCGAGATCGCGCGGCCGCAGCGTGGCGATGTCGCGCAGCGTCCGATCGCTGGCCACGATGAAGGGCGCGACACCCTCCGCTCGAGCCACGGCGAGGCGGTAACGCCGGAGGGCCTCGAAGAGGGCCAGGGCCGCCGCGTCCAGCTCGGCCGGTTCGCGGGCGGCGATCCGCGCCGGCGTCCGATCGGGCTCGGGCTTGGCCCGCCGTGTGCCGACCGGCTCGGCGCGCTTGCGTTCGGACGAGGGCGGGAGGAGCAGGCGCGCCGGGCGCTCGCCCTTCATCACGGCGCGGCCGTCCTCGGTCAGCGTGACGACCGGACGATCGACCCCGGCGAAGCTCACCCAGCCGGCCGACACACAGCGGCGGAGCAGCGCGACCAGCCACGGCGCCGGGTGGTCCTTGAGGTTGCCGAAGGTCTGGACCTTCGTGAGCCCGGTGCGCTCCAGCCGCTCGTCGGCCTCGCCGTGGACGAGCTTGACGGCGAGCTGGAGCCCGAAGCGCCCGTGAACGCGCGCGACGCCCGACAGCGCCTTCCGCACGATCAGCGTCACCCGCTCCGGATCTCGGGCTTCCGGCTCCTCGCCGAGGGCCAGGCACACGTCGCAGCGGCCGCAGCCCGCGAGCGTCTCCGCCTCGTCGCCGAAATAGCGGAGGATCGCGTCATGGCGGCAGCTGCCGCCCTCGGCCCAGCGAATCAGCTCGAGGAACATGCTCCACTTGTGCTCGACGACGGCGGAATCCGGCGTCGCGTCTCCGGCGCCCCGCTCGAGCAAGGCCCGCCGCAGCGGCAGGTCGCGCGCGCCGATGAGGAGGAGTCCGAGCGCGGGCGCCCCGTCGCGCCCCGCGCGGCCTACTTCCTGGTAGTACGCCTCGATCGATCCCGGCGGGCCCAGGTGGATCACCGCCCGAACGTCCGGACGGTCGATGCCCATGCCGAACGCGTTGGTCGCGACCACGACCTCGAGCCGGCCGTCCGCGAAGTCACGCTGCGCCCCATCGCGCGTCTTGCCGTCGAGGCCGGCGTGGTACGAGCGCACGCGCCAGCCTCGCGCGGCGAGCCGCTCGCTCTCTTCGTCGGCCTGCTTGCGCGTGGGCGCGTAGACGATGGCCGTCCCGCGGTTTCGACCCGGGCCCCCGAGCGCCTCCGAGAGGGCGCCGTCCACGAGGCTCTCCCGCTCGCGCCGGCCGGCGATCTCCGCGGCGCGCAGCGCCAGGTTGGGCCGCGCGAAGCCCCGGACGATCTGGGGCGTATCGGGCGGCAGGCCGAGCCGGGCCAGGATCTCGTCGCGCACGATCGGCGTCGCCGTCGCCGTGCACGCCAGCACCCGCGCGCGCGGCAAGTCGCCGAGCAATCCGCCGATCTCGAGGTATTCCGGGCGGAAGTCGTGGCCCCACTCGCTGATGCAGTGCGCCTCGTCGATCGCGACCAGGGGGCAGTCGATCTCGCCGATGAGCCCGCGGAAGCCGGAGAACGCGAGCCGCTCCGGCGCCACGTAGACGAGCGCGAACTCGCGCCGCGCCATCCCGGCCATGCGCCTGCGCATCTCCGCGGCCTCGAGCGTGGACGCGAGATACGTCGCCCGCACGCCTCGCGCCTCGAGCGCCTGGACCTGATCGGTCATGAGCGCCACGAGCGGCGACACGACCAGGGTCGTGCCCGACAGGATCGTGGCGGGGAGCTGGTAGCTGAGGCTCTTGCCGCCGCCGGTCGGCGCCACCAGCAGCAGCCGCCCGTGGGCGAACAGCGTCTCGACGGCCTCGCGCTGGCCCGGACGAAACGCCGTGTAGCCCAGTCGCGCGAGGGCGGCGTCGAGGTCGGTCACTCGTCACCCCTCACGCTTTGTGATATAGCAGACCCGCTCATGGCCAACAATGCGTCTGTGAAGCTACACATCCGGTTCGGCGGGTATCAGGAGCCGGCCTCCATCCACAACCGCGCCGCTGCGCGGTTCGGCGAGCTCCTGGGGCAGAGCCTCGGCGACCGTGTCACCTTCGAGCTGATCGGCAGCATCGTCAAGCTCGGCCGCCCGGCGAGCGACCTCGTGCCGATGGTCGAGCGCGGGGAGCTGTCGTTCTGCTACATGTCCACCGTGCGCTTTTCCCGGGCGGCGCCGGAGCTGCAGCTCCTCGAGCTGCCCTTCGTCGTCCAGGACCGCGGCCGCGCGTTCAAGGCTCTGGACGGCGAATACGGCGAGGTCGCCCGGCAGCGGGTCACCCAGCAGACGGCGTGCCGGCTTCTCGAGTACTGGGACAACGGCTTGCGGCACCTCTCGAACCGCGTGCGGCCGATCCGCGCGCCCGAAGATTGCCGCGGGATCCGCATCCGCACCCAGGCGAGCGACCTGCACGGGGAGGTCTTCCGGGCGCTCGGCTTCGAGCCGATCGCGTCCGACATCAAGGAGTTCGTGGAGCAGATCGCCGGCGACCGCTTCCAGGCGCAGGACAATCCCCTGACCAACATCTACAACTTCGGCGTCCACCAGCATCACCGCTACATCACGCTCAGCGGACATTTCTGGGGCGCTTCCGCCATCGTGTGCAATGCGGCGCACTATCGGGGCTGGCCGACGGAGGTGCAGTCCGCGGTGGACGCGGCGGCCCGCGACGCCACGCGGTATCAGCGGCAGCTGGCGGCGGCGGAGGACGCCGAGATCATGGCGAAGCTCGATCCCGCCAAGAACGACGTGATACGACTCACCGACGCCGAGCGCGGCGCCTTCATGCGCGCGGTGGAGCCGGTGCTGGAGAAGTATCGCAAACAGCTCGACCCGAAGCTGTTCGCCTACCTGGAGTCGTGAGGCGGGCTCGGGCGCTCCGGACCGTCTGGCGCGAGTGGCGAAGGATTGGTGCGGATGCCGCCGATCAGCGCGGTAGGTGGTCGCCGTCGGCCCTCACGATGAAATGCTTCTGAGCCGCCGGCATATCGACTTCGATCGGCTTGGGGTCGATCGACGCGCAACCGACGAGCAGGAGGACGACACTGAGGGAAGCGTACCGGAGAGCCGCCATGATGTTGCCTCCTGCCGCGTGAGAAAGTGGGCGGCAGAATACGAGCGTCGCCGTTTTCTGTCAAGGGCGACGTGGGCGGGTTCCGGAAAAACTGACGGCGCGGGCTCGACCCGCGCCGTCAGTCTGTCTCGACTACCGCAGTGCTCGAACTAGTCGCTGGCTCCCTGGACCTCCTGCAGCCGGTCGGGGGACGCCTTGAAGTTGAGGTTCAGCTCCTGCTTGTTGAAGTACGCCTTGCCGTGCTCGAAGGTGACCTGATTGGCCGGGTACTGGGGCTCCGTCGCCACGCTCTGGCTCTGGATGCCCGAGGCTTGTCCCGCGACCTGCGCACCGGACTGAACCGCCGGGCACGGGCCGAAGTTGGTGCCCTCAGAACCGTACGAGCCGCCACACCAGGCGCCTACCGACGCCCCCTGAGCGAAGACCATCGCCGGGATGGCCAACGCAACCACCGCAATCGCTACGACTCCTGTCCACCGCATGTCGCACTCTCCGTGTGTTGACATTCACTGCATCGACTTCGCCTTTTTCACGTTGTTGCAAGCGATCCAGGTTGGTGAGCAACGGCGGTGCCAAGCTCCGGTTCCGGGCCGAATCTCGCTGCGATGTGGACTTAGCGGGCGGGGCGGCTCCAGCCGACCGGGCTGGGGGTTCGACGTTGCCGGAAAATGTTCCCTATCGGTGCCGGGATGACAACGGGCCCGCGGAGAAATCTCTTGACTCGCGTTCGCGGGCGCCCGTTCAGGACGCTCGAACGACTGCGGCTTGACACGGAGCCCGGGCTGGAGCAGCCTCGCGTGAGGCCGGAGACACACACCGGGAGACATCCAGATGACGACGCACGCGATCGAACCGAGGATGGAGCTGGAGCAGAACCTCCACATGTACCGTCAGATGGCGAAGATTCGCGCCTTCGAGGAGCAGGTGAACGAGCTCTACAAGAGCGCGAAGATGCCGGGCCTGGCCCATCTCTATGTCGGCGAGGAAGGGGTGGCGGTCGGCGTGTGCGAGGCGCTGCGCCGCGACGACTTCATCACGAGCACCCATCGCGGCCACGGCCACTGCCTGGCCAAGGGCGCGTCGGTGAATCGGATGTTCGCCGAGCTCCTCGGCAAGGAGTCGGGCTACTGCCGCGGCAAGGGCGGGTCGATGCACATCGCCGACCCGGAGACGGGCAATCTCGGCGCGAACGCGATCGTGGGCGGCTCGGCCGGCATCGCGACGGGCGCGGCGCTCTCGGCCAAGATGCGGGGCAGCGGCCAGGTCGCCGTGTGCTTCTTCGGCGACGGCGCATTGGGCCAGGGCCTGCTCTACGAGACGATGAACATGGCGGCGCTCTGGAAGCTCCCCGTCATCTATATCTGCGAGAACAACCTGTACGGCGAGTACACGCCCTGCGGCGAGACCATCGCCGGCGACATCCTGGCGCGTCCCCGGGCGCTGGGCGTCCACGCCGAGAGCGTCGACGGCCAGGACGTCCAGGCCGTCAACACGACGATGCGACAGCTGGTCGAGCGCGCACGCCGTGGTGAGGGGCCGGCCTTCCTCGAGTGCAAGACCTACCGGTACTACGGCCACCACGTCGGCGACGTCAACCGCGAGTACCGCACGCGGGAAGAAGAGCGGGAGTGGATGACGAAGCACGATCCCCTCCTGACATTGGCCTCGCGCCTCACGGCGCAAGGGCTCGCCGACGCGAGCGTCTTCGAGCGCATCGCCACCGACGTGAAGGCGGAGGTCGACACCGGCGTGCAGTACGCGCTGGCCGCGCCCTATCCGGACGCGAACCAGGTCGACGAGGACGTCTATGCGTAGGGTGAGAGTGACCCAGGTCGACCCGGACTGACGTGAGCCTGAGCCCCGACGAGTTCCGCGAGCACCTGGCGCTGTCCTCGGCCACCGCCGGACTGAAACTTCCCGACCTGGCCTTACCGGCGGCGCATCACGTCATCCTGCGCGGGATGCGCTTCCATTACCTCGACTGGGGCACGGCAGGCCTGCCGCCGGTGCTGTTCCTGCACGGGGGCGGGCTCAACGTCCACACCTGGGACCTCGTCTGCGCCGCCCTCAAGATCGAGCGTCACTGTCTGGCTCTGGACCAGCGAGGCCACGGCGACAGCGAGTGGTCGCCCGAGATGGACTACGCGACCGAGAGCCACGCCGCCGACCTCGACGCGTTCGTCGACCACCTGGGTCTCGATCGATTCGTCCTCGTCGGCATGTCGCTGGGCGGCGCCAACGGCCTGGCCTGGGCCGGCGCCCACAGCCAGCGCCTCGCGGCGCTCGTGCTCGTCGACGTCGGCCCGGAGACGCGCCAGGCCGGCGTGCGGAAGATCGCCGCGTTCACGTCGGAGGCCACGCCGCTCGATTCGGTGGAGGACTTCGTGACGCGGGCCCTGGCGTTCAACCCGCGCCGCAACGCCACCCTGCTGCGCCGGAGCCTGCTCCACAACCTGCGGCGCATGCCCGACGGCAAGTGGATGTGGAAGTACGACCAGCGTCACCGCGGCCGTGGCGTCGATCCGGCGGCCGTCGAGCGACGACGCCGGCTCCTGTGGTCGGCGGCGGCCCAGGTGGCCTGTCCCACCCTCGTGGTGCGCGGCGGCGAGAGCGACGTGTTCCACGACGAGGACGCGGAGCGTCTGGCCGGGGCCCTGCCCGACGGCCGCTGGGTGAAGGTGGAGGGCGCCGGCCACACCGTGCAGGGCGACAACCCGGTCGGACTGCTCGCGGCGCTGCGCGGGTTTCTGAGGGACGTCGCCGCGAAGCGGTGAGGGAGTACAATCGGGACAAACGCGAGGGGGAGGCCGCCGCGATGCCCGTCATCACCCGCCAGATCGGTCTGTGCTTCGCCGCCGAAGTGGAAGGCATCGACCTGACCAAGCCGCTGTCTCCGGCCGACGTGGCGGCGATCCATGCCGGAATGGACAAGCACGCCGTGCTGGTCTTCCACGATCAGCCGCTCGCCGACGATCAGCAGCTCGCCTTCACTCGCAGCCTGGGGGAGATCGAGCACGCCGTCGGCACGAGCCTGCGCGCGCCGGACGAGTACCGCCTGCCCACGACGTTCGCGGACGTGTCCAATCTCGACCAGCATCACAAGGTGTTCGCCCGTGACGACCGCCGGCGATTGTTCGCCCTCGGCAACCGCCTCTGGCATTCCGACAGCTCGTTCAAGGTGATTCCGGCGAAGTACTCGCTGCTGCACGCCCGCAGCGTGCCGTCGAAGGGCGGCAACACGGAGTTTGCCTACATGCGCGCGGCGTACGACGCTCTCGACGCGGAGACCAAGGGCGAGGTCGAGGACCTGGTCTGCGAGCACTCGCAGATCTTCTCGCGGCAGCAGCTCGGCTTCACCGACTTCACCGAGGAGGAGCGGGCACGCTTCAAGCCGGTGCGCCAGCGCCTCGTGCGCGTCCACCCCGGGACCGGGTGCAAGTCGCTTTACCTGTCCTCGCACGCGGGCGCCATCCTCGGCTGGCCGGTGCCGGAGGCGCGATTCTTCCTGCGCGATCTCGTCGAGCACGCCACCCAGCGGGAGTTCGTCTACGCCCACAAGTGGCGCGTCGGCGACCTCGTGATGTGGGACAACCGTCAGACCATGCACCGCGCCCGGCCCTTTCCGGCGCACGAGCCGCGCGACATGCGTCGCACGACGCTCGCCGGCGATGGGCCGACGGTGGCCCAGGCCGCGGCCTGAAGAGGCCGGAGACACCGACGAGAGGGGGTGATCCCATGGCGAAGGGCAAGAGCATGCGGAAGGAGACGAAGAAGCCGAAGAAGAAGAAAAAGTAGCGGATGGCCCGTCCGCTCCTACTCAGCTGTGAGGCGGTGAGCAAGGCCTATGGGACCCGGACGCTCTTCGACGATCTGACCTTCGGGTTGTTCGAAGGCGACCACGCCGGTCTCGTCGGCCCCAACGGCTCCGGCAAGTCGACCCTCCTCAAGATCCTGAGCGGCGACACGACGCCCGACCGCGGCTCCCGCTCGCTGCGCGGCGGCGTTCGTGTCGGCTACGTGCCTCAGGATCCCGCCTTCCCGGCCGGTCGCACGGTCGACGACGTCGTGATGGCGGCCCTGGCCGGCGCGGACGAGGAGGATCGGCCCGGCCGCGTCGCGCAGGCCCTCGGCCGCGCCGGGTTCGCGGACGGGCGCGCGGATGTCGGCACGCTGTCGGGCGGCTGGAAGAAGCGGCTCGCCATCGCGCGCGAGCTGGCGGCGGCGCCCGACATCCTCCTGATGGACGAGCCGACCAATCACCTCGACGTGGAGGGCATCCTCTGGCTCGAGGACGTCCTGACCGCGCGCGCCCGCGCGTTTCTCGTGGTGAGCCACGATCGTTACTTCCTGGAGCACGTCGCGACGCGCATGCTCGAGCTGAACCGCGCCTATCCCGATGGCCTGTTCGAGACCGAGGGCCGATACAGCGAGTTCCTGGCGCGCCGTGACGAGTTTCTGCGCGGCCAGGCGGCCTATCAGGAATCGCTGGCCAACACCGTGCGGCGCGAGATCGAGTGGCTTCGCCGCGGCGCCAAGGCGCGCTCCACCAAGGCCAAGGGGCGCATCAAGGAGGCCGGGCGGCTCATCGACGAGCTGGAGGACGGCCGGGCGCGCGCCGTCGCGGCCACCGCGGGGATCGACTTCGCGTCGTCGCAGCGCCGGACCCGGCGGCTGCTGGTCGCGCGGGGCCTGACGAAGTCGCTCGGCGGGAGGCGGCTCGTGAGCGACCTCGACCTGGTCATCACACCCGGCACGCGCGTCGGCCTGATCGGCCCGAACGGCAGCGGCAAGACGACGCTCCTCAACCTGCTCGCGGGCGCGCTGCCGCCCGACGCCGGCGAGATCGAGCGGGCGGACGGCCTGCGCGTCGTGCGGTTCGAGCAGGAGCGCGGCGGCCTCGATCCCGCCCAGAGCCTTCGCCGCGCGCTGGCCCCCGAGGGCGACGCCGTCACGTGGCAGGGCCGCAGCGTCCACGTCGCCTCGTGGGCCAAGCGCTTCCTGTTTCGGCCCGAGCAGCTCGAGGTGCCCGTCGGCCGCCTGTCCGGCGGCGAGCAGGCCCGCATCCTCATCGCGCGCCTGATGCGCGAGCCCGCCGACCTGCTCATCCTCGACGAGCCGACCAACGATCTCGACATTCCGACGCTCGAGGTGCTCGAGGACAGCCTCGCGGAATTCGACGGCGCCCTCGTCCTCGTCACCCACGACCGCTTCATGCTCGAGCGCGTGTCCACGGTGATCCTCGCGCTCGACGGCCGCGGCGGGACGGCGACGTTCGCCGACTATGCGCAGTGGGAAGCGGCCCGCGACGCCGCCGAGCCGGCGATGCGCAAGGCGCCGGACCGCGCGCCCGAGGCCCCGCGCCCGCGGCCCAAGCGCCTGGGGTATCGCGAGCAGCGCGAGTGGGACGGGATGGAGCGGGCGATCCTGGACGCGGAGCGCGCCGTCGAGGCGTGCCGGCGCGAGGTCGAGGACCCGACGATCGCTTCCGACCCGACCGCACTGCAACAGCGGTACGCGGCGCTCGAGGCCGCGCGCGGAGAGGTGGATCGGCTGTACGCGCGCTGGGCGGAGCTGGAGGCCAAGCAGGCCTGACGCGGCACCCTTACTCCGCGGCGTGGGCGGCCGCGCGCTCCGTGGCCGGCGCGGTCGCCGGCGTTGACGGCGCCAGCCGGACGCGGCGCATCAACGGAAGGAGCAGGGGAACCGCCGTGAACATCACCGCCAGGAGCCAGAAGTCGTCCGCGTAGGCCAGGAGCTGGGCCTGCGCCACCGTCTCGCGATAGAGCATCGCCATCGCCTGGCGCTCGGCGGTGAAGACGTCGCTGCCCCGGGCCATGAAGTGGCTCGCCCACTGCGCCAGGCGCTCGCGCGTCGCCGGGTCCCACACGGTGATGTGGCTCACGAGCGTGGTCTGGTGGAACTGGCTCCGCTGGGCGAGCAGCGTGGTGACGACCGCGATGCCGACGCTGCCACCCACGTTGCGGGACATGCCGTACACGGCGGTGGCGTTGACGAGCTTGTCGCGCTGGATCGTGGCCAGCGTGAGCGTGGAGAGGGGCACGAAGATGAAGCCGACCGCGAACCCCTGGATGAAGCGCGGCAGCGCCAGGGCCCAGTAGTCCATCCCGAGCGTCAGGGACGTCATCATGTAGAGGCTGACGGCGTTGAGCAGACAGCCGAACCCCAGCATCAGTCGCTGGTCGACGCGCGTCACGATCCCCGAGGCGAACAGCGAGAAGATGTTGCCCAGACCGCCGGGCGCCAGCACGAGGCCCGAGGTCCACGCGTCGTAGCCGAGCAGCTTTTGCGTGAAGACGGCGATCAGCAGCATGCCCGAGAACGTGCCGAAGCCGACGATCATGCTCAGCGTGGCGCCGGTCGCGAAGTTGCGGTCGGCGAACACGGTCAGGTCGAGGATCGGATCGCTGGTCGTCAGCTCGCGGATCAGGAAGCCGGCGAGCGCGCAGACGGCGAGGACGCTCAGCGCGACGATCGTCCTCGAGGCGAACCAGTCCTCTCGCTCGCCCCGGTCCAGTGCCAGCTGCAGGCATCCGAAGCCCGCGACCATCAGGCCCAGGCCCCACCAGTCGATGCGCGCGGCGCGGCGCAAGTACGGCGGGTCGAACAGGAAGACGCTGGCCATGAAGAAGCCGACGATCCCGACGGGCAGGTTGATGTAGAAGATCCAGCGCCACGACCACTCGTCGGCCAGGTAGCCGCCGACGGTCGGCCCCAGGATCGGCCCGAGGATGAAGCCGACGCCCCAGACCGCCATCGCGAGGCCGCGCTGGTGGAAGGGGAAGATCTCCCAGAGGATCGCCTGCGAGAGCGGGATGATCGG
>Ga0137397_10003768_pt1 | contig 10578 bp, 13 predicted proteins | sample czorhiz116metaG_FD_106658 | JGI IMG/M metagenome (GOLD analysis project Ga0137397, IMG submission 106658) | Vadose zone soil microbial communities from Angelo Coast Range Reserve, California, USA - czorhiz1.16 metaG | ecosystem: Environmental > Terrestrial > Soil > Vadose zone | place: USA...
CGTCGTCGCAGCCGGCTTCGCGCTCGTCGTCGCCGGACTGCTCTCGCGCACGATCACGCGTCCGCTGCGCGAGCTCGTCACCATCGCGCGCCGCTTCGCCAAGGGCGAGTACCGCGCGCGCGTCCCCGTCGCGGGGCCCAGTGAGGTCGCGGAGCTGGGCGGCGCGTTCAACGACATGGCCGGCGAGATCGAGCGCGCCCGCGGTAGCGAGCAGTCCTTCCTCGCGGACATCTCGCACGAGCTGCGCACGCCGCTCACGTCGATCCAGGGATTCGCGCAGGCGATCGCGGAGGGTGAGGCGACGGGCGCGGCCATCACGCCCGCGGCGAAGATCATCCAGCGCGAATCGCGCCGGCTCATGCGCATGGTCGAGGGGCTCCTGCAGGTCGCGCGTCTGCAGTCGGGCGCGCAGGAGCTCGCGAGCGAACGGATCGAGCCCGGGGCACTGCTCGCGACCGCGCGCGCCGCGCTCGAGCCGCAGGCCAACGAGGCCGGCGTCCACTTCGCCTTCGCGGAGTCGCCTGACCTGCCGGCGGTCCGCGGCGATCCCGACCGGCTGGCGCAGCTGTTCCTGAACCTGCTCGACAATGCGGTGAAGCACTCGCCCAAGGGCGGGACCGTCGCGGTGAACGCGATGCGCGACGACGGACACGCGGTGGTGCGCGTGCGTGACCAGGGCTCGGGGCTCCCGCAGGGCGCCGAGAAGCGGCTCTTCCGCCGCTTCTACCGCGGTGAGAACGCGCAACGGGACGGCGCCGGCCTGGGCCTCGCGATCGCGCAGGCCATCGCCGAGGCGCACGGCGGATCGATCACCGCGAAGAACGTCGACGCGGGTGGCGCGGAGTTCACGGTCCGTCTCCCCAGCGCCTAGCATTTTCCCGATGGCACTCGGCGGGACGATCAAGGGCAAGACGACCACGCTCCGCTTGCCGACCGAGGACGATCTCGTGGCGTACGCGCGGTGGATGGCGGACCTGCGCCTGCGCGCGCTCACGCGCCCGTGGCACGAGCCGGCCATGCCCGCGACGTGGAAGGAGCGTCTCACCGAGCAGAACAAGGACAAGGGCACCGTGCTGTGGTCGATCGACGCCGAGGGCAAGCTCGTCGGCCTGGTGCGCATCTACCTCGGGTGGGAGCCCCACCGCTCCAGCGCGCACATCAGCAACTTCAACATCGATCCGGACCTGTGGCGCAAGGGCTACGGCTGGGACGCCGCGCTCGCGCTCCACCGCTACCTCTTCGACTACCTCGACCTGCGCCGCGCGACCGTGAACTTCACGGCGGAGGACTCCGGCGCTCGGCGCATTGCCGAGCGACTCGGGTACGCCGAGTTCGCGCATAAGCACGAGGTGCACTACCGGAACGGCAGCTACGTCGACGAGCTCGAGCTGCTCGTGGACCGGCCGGCCTGGGACGAGCGCTGGGCCAAGACCGAGCGCGAGTACCAGCCGGCCGAGGCCCGCTGATGTTCGGACCACGGATCGCCGGCGACAGCGGCACCGATCTTCGGTCGCCGACACGCGAGGACTACGTGCTCTTCGGCAAGTGGCAGCTGGAGCCCGGCACGACGCGCTACTGGGGACCGCGCTTCACCTCGCAGACACCGGCCGAGGAGGAGGAGCGGATGAAGAAGGACGGCGACAGCAAGACCGCCTTCCTCTGGTCGATTGCGTATCAGGACGAGACGGTCGGCTTCACCGGGATCTTCGACATCGACTGGGTCCGCCGCGACGGCGAGACCGGCATCTTCATCGGGCGATCGGACCTGTACGGCAAGGGCATCGCGAGCGATGCGGTGCGCCTTCGCATGGCCTACGTCTGGAACGAGCTCGGTCTGCACCGGACGCACAACTGGATCGCGCTGCCGAATCAGGGAAGCTGGCGCGCGAACCAGAAGTCGGGCTATACGCAGGTAGGTACCTACCCACGATCGCTCTACCGCTCGGGCGTGTGGATCGACGAGTGGCTGGGCGAAGCGTTCCCGCACACCTTCCCGGCCGACAAATTGCCCGAGATCTGGAAGAAATAGACCGCTTCCTCTGTTACCATTGCTGTGCCCGAAAGGGCAGCGGCGATGTGAGTCATCCACGCGGGTCGAGTGAGGCGTTTTTCCTCCCAAGTCCTGGCGAAGGCTCAAAGCGTCAGCAATACATAAAGGGAGGAAGCTTCAAGAATGAGCTTCACCGACAAGACCCTGACCTGCAAAGACTGCGGTCAGGAATTCATCTGGACCTCTGGGGAACAGGAGTTCTACCAGTCACGCGGTCTCGTGAACGAGCCAGGGCGTTGTCCGTCCTGCCGCTCGGCACGACGTGCCTCCGGCGGCGCCGGCGGGTACGCGAGCCGCGGGGCCAGCACCGGTCCCCGTGAGTTCTTCACGGCGACCTGCAGCAACTGCGGGAACGAGGCGCGAGTTCCGTTCCAGCCACGTGGCGACAAGCCCGTGTACTGCAGCTCCTGCTTCGAGCAGGTCCGGCCGTCCGCTTCTCGTCGTTACGCCTAATACGCGCTAACCGCTAGAAGACAGAGGAGCCCCGATCCGAAAGGGTCGGGGCTCTTTCTATTCGGACCGGTCGCCGGCCCGCGGCTACTTCAATCGCTCGAGCCAACGGTGCCCAGGCTCGACCGTGCTGATCCAGGCGAAGAGCGTGGCGCGCTGCGCCGGATCGAGCCGCGGAAGCACGGTCAGCAGATCGGTCTCGTCCGATGCGCGTCCGCCCTTTGACTTGTAGAGCAGCTGGATGTCCGGCCGGATGTAGGGGATGCCCTCGTTGCTGAACCGGCCGATGTCTTTCGCCAGCGCGCCGATGTCGGGGTTGCGGCGGTAGGTCCAGCGCGCGCCGGCGCGCTCCTCGATCAGGATCTCCAGCTGCCAGGTCTCGCGGCCCTTCTCGCGGCACCAGAGCTCATGTGCCGTCGGGGGGAGCGGCTCCTTCTGCCATGGGATGAAGCTGCCCTTCTCGGCGATGACGTACTCCCAGCCTTTCAGCTGCGCGCGCACCCTCTCCTCGTCACCCCGGAAGATCGCGATCTCGATGTCGGTGTGCGCACGGGTCTGGCGTCCCATGAACAGATCGAGCGCCCAGCCACCGGCGACCCACCAGGGGAACCCGCTGCCGCGCAGCTTCTCCGCCACCTCCTGCGGCGTGAGCGGCTCCCAACGCGAGTTCTCCGGCGTCGCGGGGAAGGCACGCGGATCGGCCGTCACGGGCACTCGCTCATCGGTAGTCGTAGACCCGCGTCGTCGGAAGGCGGTAGGAGATGCGCTCTTCGGTCTGGAACCGCGCCACGGATCGTGCGGCCTCCTCGGCATCCTCGTAGCGCGCCGCCAGGCGTGCGATGTCAGCATGCGCCGCCGCGGGGTCGGTGACCGGGCGCACCGTGCCGTCGATGCGCACGTAGCGGTATCCGGTGTCGTCGTATACGAGCAGCGACACCCGCGGATCGCGATCGAGGTTCGACTCCTTCGCGCGTCCGGCCTTGGTGTTGAACACGATCTCATCGCCGTCGAGCACGTACCACATGACCGTGAGATGCGGCGCGCCCGACTGGCTCACCGTCCCGAGCACGGCGAAGTTCTTCTGTTCGAGGAACGCGCGCTGCTCGGCGGTGAGCGCCATCAGCGGAAGAGGTCCCGCGCCTCAGGACGTACGTAGTCGCGTGCCGTGTCGGTCGTGCCGTTCGGCGCGATCCCGCGGACGATGGCCGCGGGGCAGCGGTCGAGCTTGCCCATGACCAGCTCGGCCATCGCCGCGACCTCGTCCGCCACGGCGATCTCGGTGACGCGCAGCTCGTAGCCCTCCGGATCAAATTGGCCCACGTAGCGTTTGAGCGCGGGCAGTCCGGCGATGCCGATCGCCACGTTCATGTGGCCCTCGCGCCAGGCGCGGCCGAACGTGTCGGTCACGATGACGGCGACGTTCGTGCCGGGCTTCGCGCGGATCGCGGCGCGCAGACGCGCGGCCGATGCGTCCGGGTCGACCGGCAGCAGGATCACGGTGTCAGGCGCACCGGCGTTCGAGCGATCGACGCCGGCGTTCGCGCAGATGAATCCGTGGCGCGTCTCGCTGATGAGGACGCCACCCTTCCAGCGCACGACCTTGACGGTCTCGGAGAGCACGACCTCCAGCTGGCGCGCGTCCTTCCCCGACTCCGCCGCCATCGCCAGAGCGCGCGGGCCTGGCGTGACATCGGAGAGCCGCACGATGCGGCCCTCGGCCTTGGAGACCACTTTCTGCGCGACGGCCAGCACGTCGCCGTCCTGCAGCGCATCGCCCTGCGCCGACGCGGCCGCGACGATGAGCGCGGCAAGGTCGTCGCCGGGCTGGATCTCGGGGAGACCGTCGACCGCCGTGACGGTCAATGAACGTACGATGGGCTCCATGTTGACACTCGGCTGGAAAGCGTCGGCCGAGCAGTTCGGCCCGCGCGACCTGCTGCGTCACGGCGTCCTGGCCGAGGAGCTCGGGTTCGACAGCGTGGTGGTGAGCGACCATTTCCACCCCTGGCGCGACACCGGTGGCCACGCGCCCTTCTCGTTCGCCTGGCTCGGGGCGATGGGAGCGAGCAGCAAGCGCGTGAAGCTCGGCACGAGCGTCGTCACGCCGACGTTCCGCTACCACCCGGCGATCGTCGCCCAGGCTGCGGCGACGCTGGAGCTGCTCTTCCCGAAGCGCTTCTTCCTCGGCGTCGGCTCGGGCGAGTCGATGAACGAGACGCCGGTGACCGCGGGCGAATGGCCCGAGGCCGGCGAGCGCGTGCGCCGGCTGCGCGAGGCGGTGCGTCTGATGAAGCAGCTGTGGTCGGACGACTACGTCACGTTCGAAGGCAAATATTTCAAGACGAAGGCGGCCAAGATCTTCGACAAGCCCGAGGGAGGCGTCCCGCTCTACATCGCCGGCGCCGGACCGCAGGTCGCGGAGTTCGCGGGCAAGGAGGCCGATGGGTTCATCTGCACCTCGGGCAAGGGCGCGGAGCTGTACCGCGACACGCTCCTCCCCGCGCTCGACAAGGGAGCGCGCGAGGCCGGACGCGATCCCGCGAAGATCGAGCACACCATCGAGATGAAAGTGGCGTATGACACCGATCGCGAGCGCGCGCTCGCGGACACACGCGAGTGGGCCGCGCTCGCGCTGCCGGCCGAGGACAAGGCAGGGGTCGAGGATCCACGCGAGATGGAGCGGCGTGCCAAGGCCGCTGAGACGAAGGCCCACACGCGCTTCATCGTGTCCACCGATCCCGACGAGCACGTCGCGAAGATCCGCGAATACGTGGACTGGGGGTTCACCCACCTCGTGTTCCACCTTCCAGGCCAGGACCAGGAGCGCGCGATGCGCCTGTACGCGCGCGACATCCTCCCCCGGCTGCGTCGGTGATCGATCTCAGCGCGATCTCACACGAGCTGCTCGAGCGGGCGCGCGTCGCGCACCTCGCCACGGCCGACCAGTACGCGCGGCCGCATGTGATCCCCGTCGTGTTCGTGTGGGGCGAGGGCCGTTTCTACTTCCCCCTCGACCGGAAGCCGAAGCGCGACGACGATTGGCACATGCTCCGGCGGGTACGGAACATCGAGACCAACGGCCGCGTCTCGATCGTCATCGACCACTACGACGAGGACTGGTCGAAGCTCGCCTGGGTCCTGCTCGAGGGTGTCGCGTCGATCCTCGAGGATGGGGCCGAGCGAGAGACCGCGATGACATGGCTCGGCGCGAAGTACCCGCAGTACGCGGACGGGAGCCTTGAAGACCGACCGGTGGTGCGCGTGGTGATCGAGCGCACCGTGCAATGGAGCGCCGCCGACGCGAAGCGGTGACGCCCGCGCCCACTACCATTTCGCGTCTCATGGAATTCGGCTTCACGCTCAAACCTGACGTCGCGCTCGAGCGGGTCGGCGCGCTGGCGAAGCTCGCGGAGCAGAACGGCTTCACCTACGGCTGGATCTTCGACAGCCACGTCCTTTGGAAGGAGCCGTACGTCCCGCTCACGCTCATGGCGCAGGCCACGAAGAAGATGCGCCTCGGGACCTGCGTGACCAATCCGGCAACGCGCGAGCCCTCGGTCACCGCGAGCACGCTCGCGACGCTGCAGCTGCTCTCCGGCGGACGGTTCGATCTCGGCATCGGGCGCGGCGATTCCGCCCGGCGCGTGCTCGGAAAGCCACCGACGACGCTCGCGGTCCTCGAGGAGGCGACGCGCGTCATCAAGGAGCTGGCCGAGGGCCGTGCGGTCGAGTACGAGGACAAGACCATTCAGCTCGAGTGGGCGGCGAAGCATCGCCTTCCGGTCTGGATCGCGGGCTACGGCCCGAAGGCGCTCGAGGTCACCGCGCGCGTCGCCGACGGCGCGATCATCCAGCTCGCCGACCCGAGCCTCGTCGCGTGGTGCGTCGGGCTCATTCGCGACGGCGCGCGGAAGGCCGGCCGCGATCCCAACGAGATCCAGGTCATGGCCGCCGCAGCCGCGTACGTCGGGCCGAAGAAGCTATCTCTCGAGCGCGTGCGCTGGTTCCCCGCCCTCGTGTCGAACCACGTGGTCGACCTGGTGAAGCGCTACGGCGAGGCCGGACTGCCGAAGGACCTCACGGCATACGTGAAGGATCGCAAGGGCTACGACTACCAGCACCACGCCGAGGTCGGATCATCGAACGCCGCTTTCGTTGACGATGAGTCGGTCGAGCGGTTCTGCGTGGTCGGCGAGGCCGACGCGCATATCGCGAAGCTGCGCGAGCTCGCGAAGGCCGGCGTGCGTCAGTTCAATGTCTATCTGATGAACGGCGACGAGGAAGCGCAGCTCGAGATCTACGGGACGAAGATCATCCCCGCGCTACGGGACGTGAGGCCGGCCGCGATCGCCTGACCAGCGCGCGCTCACTGTGAGGCTCGCTCGGCAGCCACGCGCGCGGTGCGTTCCTAACATGCCTGGGCGCATCCTTGGGCGCGGAGCGGGCCGCGCCCTGCAGTTCTCATGGAGGTGTGAGTGAAGGATCAGAGCAGCGTCACGACGATGACGGACATCGCCATCGCCCTGAAGGACGACCAGCCGGGTGAGCTTGCGAAGGCCGTCAAGGCGATCGCGAACGCCCAGGTCAACATTGAGGGCTTCGCTGAGATCGATGGCAAGTTCCACTGCGTGACGGACGACCCCAAGAGCGGAAGGCAGGCGCTCGAGTCCGCCGGATTCTCCGTTCAGGAGACCGACGTGCTCGTGTTCGGCGCGGAAGATCGCCCGGGCTTCCTCGCGAACGTGCTTCGCGCGATCGCCGAACAGGAAGTGAACGTCATCACGTCGTACGTGTTGACCGGCACGCGGATCGCCCTGGGCGTCGACCAGCCCGCACGTGTGAAGGAGACGCTCCAGACATCCGCGCCTCAGGCGGCGCAGCGCCGCTAGACCCGACCGGCGCGAGGAGACGCGGCCCGCTCCCTACCGCTTCTCCCGGATCGCGCCGATCTCCCAGCCGTACGCCCACACGTCGAGACCCGGCGTCTCGATGCCGTGCGCTCCAAGGATCGTGCCGATGTGCGCGCGGTGATCGCTCCCGTGGTGCGGGAACTGCGTCACCATCATCCAGGGCTCCATCTCGATCGGGGGCTTGCCGGGCGCGCGCTGGCTGACGGTATCGAGGACGAAGCGATCGGGATCGAACTCCTTGCCGGCGAAGACGCGCTCGACCGCGGCCTTGACCTTTTCGAGCAGCGCGGCGATCTCGTCCAGCGAGACGTCGTGGTCCTCGCGGAACGGCGGTTCGACCACGACCTGGCCGATGCGGGCGAGGTAGCGCGTGTCCGCGGCAACGATGTGCCCGAGCGTGCGCCGGATCGTCCCGTACGTCCCCGGCGCGGTCAGATCGAGCTGGGCGTCGCTGAGTGTCCTGCAATGCGCGATGACCTTCTCGGTCGCCCACACGTCGTGGCGAAGCTGGCGAAGTATCGGCGGCGTCGTCATCTACTTGGCCTCCTTGCTCGCGCCGAGCTCCATTGCGTATGGCCACATCTGCAGATCGAGCGTCTCCAGGCCGTGCGTGCTGAGGATCGTGTCGATCTGCGAGCGGTGATCGATCCCGTGATACCACACGCCGTGCCGCAGCTGGCGCAGCAGGAAGTCGGTCACTTACGTCTGGAGCAGAGGGCTACCCCGTTTGATGAACTTCCCGCGGCCCTTCTTGCCGAGCCACTTGTCCTTGTCCACGACGACCTCGCCGCGCGACAGCACGGTCGTGGCCTTGCCCTTCACCTTGCGGCCCTCGTAGGGGTTGTAGTCGACCCGCATGTGGTGCGTTTTCGCGGACAGCGTCTGCGTGGCTTTGGGGTCCCACACCACGATGTCGGCGTCGCTGCCCACCGCGATCGTGCCCTTCTTTGGGAACATGCCCATGATCTTCGCCGGCGTGGTCGAGGTGAGCTCGACCCAGCGGTTGATCGTGATGCGCTTCCCGACCACGCCCCCGTCGTAGAGCAGGACCATGCGCGTCTCCACACCGGGCGCGCCGTTCGGGATCTTCGAGAAGTCACCGACGCCCAGCTCCTTCTGCTTCGGGAGGCCCTTGAAACCCTCCTTCATGCAGAACGGGCAATGGTCGGTCGACACGACCTGCAGGTCATTGCGCGCGAGGCCCTTCCAGAGCTCCTCCTGGTGCCACTTCTCGCGCAGGGGCGGGCTCATCACATATTTGGCGCCGTCGAAGCCCGGCTCGTCGTAGTTGTCGATCGACAGGAAGAGGTACTGCGGGCAGGTCTCGGCGTAGGCGGGCAGGCCGCGGTCACGGAAGAGCCGCACCTGCTCGAGCGCCTGCGCGGCGGAGAGATGGACGATGTACAGCGGCACGCCGCCGGCCATCTCCGCGAGCTTGAACGCGCGGCCGGTGGCTTCGCCCTCGGCCTCCGGCGGACGCGTGAGCGCATGCCACTTGGGCGCGGTGTGCTTCTTCGCGAGCGCACGCTTCACGAGGACGTCGATGACGCCGCCGTTCTCAGCGTGCATGCAGATGAGTCCGCCGTTCTCGCCCGTGCGCGTGAGCGCCTTGAAGATGCTCGCGTCGTCGACCATGAACACACCGGGGTAGGCCATGAAGAGCTTGAAACTCGACACGCCCTCTTTGACCATCGTGTCCATTTCGCGCAGGACCCTGTCGCTCACGTCGCGCACGATCATGTGCAGCCCGAAGTCGATCGCGGCCTTACCCTGCGCCTTCTTCATCCAGGTGTCGCGCGCCTTCGCCAGGCGCTCGCCGAAGCCCTGCACCGCGAAGTCGACGATGCTCGTTGTTCCACCGAACGCCGCGGCGATCGTGCCCGTCTCGAAATCGTCGGAGGCCATCGTGCCGCCGAAGGGCAGCTCCATGTGCGTATGCACGTCGATGCCACCCGGGATCACGTACGTACCGGTCGCATTGATCCTCTTCGCGCCCGGCGCCTTCAGGCTCTTGCCGATCGCGACGACCTTGTCGCCCTCGATGAGGACGTCCCCGCGATAGGTGTCGGCCGCGGTGACGATGGTGCCGCCGGTGATGAGCGTCTGTGCCATTGCTCCCCCCTCTGTTGACCGGAACGGCGGGATGCTAACGCGTATATTCGACCGCATCACCGACACCGCTTCCCGCACTCGACGCATGACCGCGGACGACATTCGCTCGCGGGGCGACTCGGCGCTGGCCGACGCCGCAAAGACGCTTACCTGGCTCGAGACGACGCCGCCGAAGGAACGCGACGCGTTGTTGCGCGCGGTCGATGGCCTGCAGCTCGCGCTCACCAACGCCGCGAGCCAGGTGTCGGTGCTCATGAACGTGCATCCCGATCTCGCGGCCCGCGAGGCGTGCGAGGCGATCCAGGCGGAATCGACGACGCTCGGCGTGCGGTTCCACCAGTCGCGGCCGCTGTACGACGCGCTGTCCGCGATCGACCGGTCGGCGCTCGACCCGCGGGCGCAGCGCGCGCTCGACCTCACGCTCATGGACATGCGGCGCGCCGGCGTCGCGCTGGACGAGACGAAGCGCGCGAAGGCGCAGGAGCTGCGCTCGCGCATCACCACGCTGTCCCAGACCTACGGTCGGAACCTGCGCGACGACGTGCGCACCGTCGAGCTACCCGCGAGCGCTCTCGAAGGCACGCCGGCCGACTACCGCGCCGCGCATCCCGCGGGCCTGGGCGGCACGGTGAAGATCACCACAGATCCGCCGGATATGGCGCCGCTCATGGCGTACTCGACGGACCGCGCGGCGCGGCTCGCGCTCTCGAAGGCCTACTACGACCGCGCGCGCGGGAACATCCAGGTCTTCGATCAGCTCCGCGCGGCGCGTCACGAGCTCGCGGTGACGCTCGGGTACCGCAGCTTCGCGGACTACAACCTCGAGGACAAGATGATGGCTTCGCCCGAGAATCTCGACCGGTTCCTCGACGACGTGCGTGCCTCCGCCAAGGCTCCGGCTGACCGTCAATACGCGGCACTCCTCGAGGTCGCGCGACGCGAGGATGCGTCCGTCGAGCGGATCGGCGCGTGGGACATGCAGTACTACGTCGCGCGCGCCAAGGACGAGCGCTTCCGTTTCGACCCGCGTGAGGTCCGTCCCTACCTCGAGTACAA
>Ga0137397_10003772_pt1 | contig 10568 bp, 10 predicted proteins | sample czorhiz116metaG_FD_106658 | JGI IMG/M metagenome (GOLD analysis project Ga0137397, IMG submission 106658) | Vadose zone soil microbial communities from Angelo Coast Range Reserve, California, USA - czorhiz1.16 metaG | ecosystem: Environmental > Terrestrial > Soil > Vadose zone | place: USA...
CAGCTCGGCTTCGTGCTGCTGATGCTGCTCATGGTCTACGCGCTCTACAACGACCTGGTGCGGATCGACGCATTCAAGTTCTTCAGATAGGACGGGGGGACATGATCAACCGGCGCAAGACGCGGCAGATCCAGCTCGGGAGCGTCAAGGTGGGCGGCGGTGCGCCCATCACCGTGCAGTCGATGACGAAGACCGACACGCGGGACGTGCAGGCGACGCTGCTCGAGATCTGGTCGCTGGAGGCCGCGGGCTGTGACATCGTGCGGTGCGCGGTGCCCGTGCGCGACGCCGCCGAGAAGCTCGGCGAGATCAAGCGGCAGATCCGCATCCCGCTCGTGGCCGACATCCACTTCAACTACAAGCTCGCGCTCATTGCCCTCGAGCAGGGCGTGGACGGCTTGCGCCTGAACCCCGGCAACATCGGCGGCAAGAAGTTCGTGATGGAGGTCGTGAGCCTCGCCAAGGACAGGAAGATTCCGATCCGCATCGGGGTGAATGCGGGATCACTGGAGAAGGACCTTCTCGAGAAATACAACGGGCCCACCGCGCAAGGCATGGTGGAGTCGGCGCTCCGTCACATCCACATCCTCGAGGAGTGCAATTACGAGGAGATGAAGGTCTCCCTCAAGGCCTCCGACCCGCTGATGATGATCGAGGCCTACCGGATGCTCTCCGACCAGGTCGATTACCCGTTCCATCTGGGCGTGACCGAGGCGGGTACGCCGGGCGTGGGGACGATCAAGTCCTCGGTCGGCCTCGGCGCCGTGCTCTCCCAGGGCATCGGCGACACGATCCGCGTCTCGCTCTCCGCGGACCCGACGGAGGAGGTGCGCGTCGGCATCGACATCCTCAAGGCGCTCGGGCTGCGCAAGGGCGGTCTGACGTTCGTCTCGTGCCCGTCGTGCGGGCGCGCCGACGTCGACCTGGTCAAGCTCGCGAAGGAGGTCGAGGACGAGTTCCGCGGCCTCAACGAGGAGATCCACATCGCGGTGATGGGGTGCGAGGTCAACGGGCCCGGCGAGGCACGCGCGGCGGACATCGGCGTCGCGGGCGGGCGCGGGATCGGGCTCATCTTCAAGGGCGGCGAGGTCATCCGGAAGGTGCCGGAGGCGGAGATCGTGAGCGCCATGCGCGAGGAAGTCGACAAGTTCGTCGCCGAGCGCAAGGCGGCGAAGGCGACGGCGGGAGCGGACGACTGATGGGCCAATACGACGTCCACGTGTTCGTGTGCACCAGCGGCGACGACTGTCCGACGAAGGCCGACGTCGAGGGCTTCGTCAAGTACCTGCGCGGCGAGGTCGTCAAGGCCGGCCGGCAGGGCGATATTCGCGTCAACAAGGCCGGCTGCTTCTCGCAATGCGGGCACGGGCCGATGATCGTCGTCTACCCGGAGAACGTCTGGTACGCCGGCGTGAAGCAGGAGGACCTGTCCGAGATCGTGCAGTCGCACATCCTCGGCGGCAAGCCCGTCGAGCGCCTCGTCTATGCGCCGGGCGTGAAGGGCGCCAACAAGACGAAAGACGCGAAATAGATGCGGCTGTCGAAGTCGCTCGTGCCCACCCTGCGGGAGGACCCCGCGGACGCAGAGGCGCGCAGCCACAAGCTGATGCTGCGCGCCGGTCTCGTCCGGCAGCTCGCGGCCGGCATCTACGTGTGGCTGCCGCTCGGCCAGCGCGTGCTCGACCGCGTGAACCGGATCATTCGCGAGGAGATGAACGCCATCGGCGGGCAGGAGATGACCATGCCCGTCCTGCACCCCGCCGAGATCTGGCGCGACAGCGGCCGCTGGGATGCCATCGGCCCCGAGATGTTCCGGCTCAAGGATCGAAACGACCGAGACATGTGCCTCGCCATGACCCATGAAGAAGTCATCGCCTGGCTGGCCGCGCGCGAGATCCGGTCGTATCGGGACCTGCCGCAGATCTGGTACCAGATCCAGACGAAGGAGCGCGACGAGGCGCGGCCGCGCTCGGGCGTGCTGCGCACCCGCGAGTTCGTCATGAAGGATTCCTACACGCTCGATCCCGACGCGGCCGCCCTCGACCGCTCGTACGCCGCCCACGCGGCGGCCTACCGCAAGATCTTCGAGCGCTGTGGCCTACGCTTCCGGGTCGTGCAGTCGGACACCGGGATGATGGGCGGCCTCGGGGCGCACGAGTTCATGGCTCCGAGCGCGGCGGGCGAGGACGAGATCGCGATCTGCGAGGGCTGCGACTACGCCGCGAACGTCGAGCTCGCGCGGGGCGTGCCCGAGGTGCCGGCATTCCCCGAGGGGACGCGCGAAGAGGTGGCGACGCCGAACGCGAGGACGATCGCCGAGGTCGCGGCCTCTCTGAACATCGACCCGCGGCTGACGATCAAGTCGCTGCTCTTCGTGGCGCCGAAGGCGGGACCGGTGCTGGTGCTCGTGCGCGGGGACCACAACCTGCACGAGCGCAAGCTCGCCCGCGCGCTCGGTGAGGAGGCGCGGCCCGCGCATCCCGAGGAGGTGCGCCGGCATCTCGGGGCGCCTGTCGGCTCGGTGGGACCGGTGGGTGCCGGCGTGCCCGTGCTGGCCGACGAGGCGCTGCGTGAGGGAACGTACGTCGTCGGCGCCAACCGGGAGGGTTTCCACCTGCGCGGGGTCGCCCCGGGCCGCGATTTCCAGCCGCGCTTCGTCGACCTGCACACCGTCGCCCCCGGCGAGGCGTGCGTGCAGTGCGGCAAGGCGCTGGAGGTCGAGCGCGTCATCGAGATCGGCAACATCTTCAAGCTCGGCACCAAGTACTCCGAGGGTCTGAACGCGAAGTATCTCGACGAGTCGGGCCAGGAGCGTCCGATCGTCATGGGGTCCTACGGCATCGGGCCCGCGCGCATCGCCGCCAGCGCGATCGAGCAGGGCGCCGACGCCGACGGCATCGTGTGGCCCGCGTCGATCGCGCCCTTCGACGTGCACATCGTGCTCGTGAGCCTGCGCGACCCGGCGCAGATCGCGGCGGCCGAGTCCATCTATGCCCGGTGCCGAGCGGCCGGGCTCGAGGCACTCCTCGACGACCGCGACGAGCGGCCGGGGGTGAAATTCAAGGATGCCGACCTGCTCGGCGTGCCCGTCCGCGTGACCGTCGGCAACGCGCTCGCCAAGGAGGGCGTCGTGGAGATCAAGGAGCGCCGCGCACCGCGCGGCGAGCAGCGCGTCGCTCCGGACGCCGTCGTGGAGACAATTCGCGGGTTGGACGTCTTCCGCGCGCTGGCCCGCTGACGGGCGCCCGCGCGGCGGCGCCGCGCGGCAAACTTGCCTCCGCCGCCACCCCGTGCTAACCTCTCGAAAAAGTGGGCGTTGCCCACTTTTTTACTTTCGTGTGATCGGTGATGCAGGACGACGAGAAGCAGCTCGAGATCGAGGGAGTCGTGCAGCCCGTGCTCCGCGATCACGGGCTCACGCTCGTCGACCTGGAGTGGCGGCCGCGCCGACCCCGGGGCGTGCTGCGCTTGTACGTGGACAAGCCGGGGGGCGTCGGCATCGACGACTGCCAGCGGGTGAGCCGCGAGGTGGGCGACGTGCTCGACGCGTCGGCGTTGATCGAGGAGGCGTACGATCTCGAGGTCTCGTCGCCGGGGCTGGATCGTCAGCTCCGAACGGATCGGGAGTTTCGCTGGGCGGCCGGCAAGCGTGTGCGCTGCTGGCTCACCGGTGGGCAGGAAGTGCGGGGCCGACTGCTCGGCATCGACGGCGGGCAGGTCGTCCTCGAACAGGACGATGGCACGGAGGCGAAGCTGGATCGGGCGAGCGTCACGAAGGCCCGGCTGGACGCCGAGGTGCCCTGGAGCAAACAGTCGCAGGACAGATGAACCGCGAATTGATCATGATCATCGAGCAGCTCGGACGCGAGAAGGGGATCGACAAAGAGGTCCTCTTCGAGGCGCTGGAGACTGCCCTGTTGTCGGCGTCCCGAAAGAGTCTGGGACCGGGCGACAACGTCCGCATCCACATCGATCGCAAGACCGGCGACTTCCGGATCTATCAGCGCAAGCAGGTGGTCGAGGAGATCACCGATCCGGAGACGCAGATCGCGCTGGCTGACGCCAAGGCCCTGAACCCCGCGGCCGAGCTTGGCGTCGAGCTCGAACTGCTGCAGGACCGCCCCCTGCAAGATCTGGGACGCATCGCCGCCCAGACCGCGAAGCAGGTCATCCTTCAGAAGGTCCGCGATGCCGAGCGTGAGGGCATCTATTCGGAGTTCGTCGGCAAAGAAGGTCAGATCCTGCGCGGGGTCGTGCACCGGATCGAGAAGCGCAACGTGATCCTGGAGGTCGGCAAGGCGGAGGCGATCCTGCCCGAGCGCGAGCAGATTCCGGGCGAGCGCTACAACCCGGGCGACCGCGTGCGCGCCTACGTGCTCGAGGTGCGGCGCACCGCCAAGGGCCCGCAGATCTCGCTCTCGCGCACGCACCCCGGCTACCTCGCGCGCCTGTTCGAGACGGAGATTCCCGAGATCCAGGAGGGGATCGTCATCGTCAAGGCGACCGCGCGGGAGGGCGGCGAGCGCGCGAAGGTCGCCGTCGCTTCGACCAAGCGCGACGTGGATCCGATCGGCGCCTGCGTGGGACTGCGCGGCACGCGCATCCAGGTCATCAGTCGCGAGCTGCGCGGCGAGAAGATCGACATCATCGAGTGGTCGAACGACCCGGCCTCGTTCGTGGCGCGCGCGCTGTCGCCCGCGAAGGTCTCGTCGGTGACGATCGCGGAGGAGCCCGATCCCGAGGGCGGCGAGGCCCAGGGCGAGACACAGATGGCGGCGCTCGTGGTGGTGCCGGACAACCAGCTCTCGCTGGCGATCGGCAAGAAGGGGCAGAACGCCCGCCTCGCCGCGAAGCTGACCGGCATGCGTATCGACATCAAGAGCGAGAGCGAGGTCGAGGCCGAGCGCGCCGAGGCCGAGCACGCGGAGGCGGCCCGCGCGGCGCTGTCCACGATGCCCGGGGTGACGCCGGAGGCGTTCCAGGCGCTCGTCGAGACGGGCCTGGTGTCGCCGCGCGCCGTGGTGGCCGCAGGCCGCGAGCGGCTCGCGGCGCTGCCCGCCGTCGGCGCGGCTGCGGACACGATCCTCGCCGCCGCCGAGGCGTGGGTGGCGGAGCGCGAGCCCAAGGACACGCACGAGGACGAGGGCGCCGTGGCGGAGCCGGAGCACCCGCCCGCGCCGGCGTGACGATGACGAAGCGCGCCGCGCCGATCCGTACGTGTCTGGGCTGCCGCCGCCGGCGGCCGAAGGCCGAGATGCGGCGGCTCGTGCGCGCCGCGGACGGTCGCGTCAGCGCCGACGAGCGCGCGCCTGGCCGCGGCGCCTACGTGTGTCGCGGCTCGGAGTGTCTGGAGCGCGCGCTGAAGCCCGGGCGGCTGGCGCACGCGTTCCGGCGGCCGAGCGAAGCGGAGAGGGAGTTGATCGAAACGGTGGTTCCGGAGAGGTGAGGGGACTGTGGCAGCGACCAAGGTAAAAGTCATCGAGCTGGCGAAAGAGCTCGGCGTCACGAGCAAGGATCTGATGCTCGCCGCCGAGGAGATGGGACACAAGGGCGTCCGTGCCATGACTCCCCTCGACGCGAACCTCGCCAACGAGCTGCGCACCAAGCTTGGCAAGGGGCGCGAGCTCCCCGAGGAACCGGTCAAGCTCAAGCGCGTGGCGAAGCCGAAGGCGCCGGCAGAAGACGGCGCGGTCGTCGACGGCGCCGAGGTCGTGGCGAAAAAGCCGTCGCGCGCGAAGAAGGCCAAGCCCGCCGACGCGGCCGACGAGGTTCCGGCCGAGGTCAAGCCGGCCGCGACGATCGTCAAGCCGAAGCCCGCCGAGATCACGGGTGAGCCGCCGGTCATCGTCGCCAAGCCGCCGGAGATCACGCCGGAGCCCTCGCGGGTCGCGCCCCCCGCGCCCCCCCTGCCGGCGGAGCCGCTGAGGCCGGCCGCTGCGGCAGCCGGGCCGGCGGCGCCCCCGAAGCCCGAGCCGAAGATCGTGCCGTTCCGACCGCTCGAGCGCCCGACGCAGCCGCCCACGCCCTCGCGACCGTCGCGCCAGCCCGCCGGACCGTTCGCGCCTCCGCGGGTGACGCAGGGGCTGCCCCGTCCGGCGGTCGTTCCCGCGCCCCCGCGCCCGGCCGCGCCGCGGCCCGTCGCGCCCGCCGCCGGCATGCCGCCCGCGCCGGCGAGGCCCACGGCAGAGACTCCGGCCGCGCGCGTCACGACGCCGGCCGTCGAGGCGCCTCCGGCGCCGCCCGCGGAAGTCCGTCGCGAGCTCATCCGCGTGCCCGAGTCGGTCACGGTGTCCGAGCTGGCCGAGAAGATGCGGCGCAAGTCGGGCGAGGTCATCAAGGGCCTGCTCGAGCTGGGCGTCATGCGCATGGTCAACGACCTGCTCGATCCCACCGAGGCCAAGCTCGTCGCCGACAAGTTCGGCTTCGACGTCGAGATCCGCTCGGTGGAAGGTGATGTTCTCGAGGAGGAGGATGCCGACACCGGCACGCAGGTGCTCCGGCCGCCCGTCGTCACCGTCATGGGTCACGTCGACCATGGCAAGACGTCGCTGCTCGACGCCATCCGAAAGTCGAAGGTGGCCGAGAAGGAGTTCGGCGGAATCACTCAGCACATCGGCGCCTATCAGGTCATGACCTCGCACGGCAAAGTCACGTTCCTGGACACGCCGGGTCACGAGGCGTTCACGGCCATGCGCGCGCGCGGGGCCCAGGCGACCGACATCGTCATCCTCGTCGTCGCCGCCGACGACGGCGTGATGCCGCAGACGCAGGAAGCCATCAACCACGCCCGCGCCGCCAACGTGCCGATCATCGTGGCCATCAACAAGATCGACAAGCCCGAGGCCGATCCCGACCGCGTCAAGCGCGAGCTGGCGAACCTCAACCTCGTCCCCGAGGACTGGGGTGGGCAGACGATCTTCGTGCCGACCTCGGCCAAGAAGGGCACCGGTATCGACCAGCTGCTGGAGATGACCGCGCTGCAGTCCGAGATTCTCGAGCTCAAGGCCAACCCGAACCGCGCGGCCAAGGGCGTCATCATCGAGAGCCGGCTGGACCGGGGCCGCGGCCCCGTGGCCACCGCGCTGATCCAGAACGGGACGCTCAAGGAGGGTGACGCGATCGTAGTCGGGGCGCATTCCGGGCGCATCCGCGCGCTCATCGATCCGACCGGCAAGAAGGTCGCCTCGGCGGGTCCGTCGGACCCCGTCGAGGTGCTCGGGCTGTCGGGCGTGCCGTCCGCCGGCGATGTCATCGTCGCCGTCTCCGACGAGCGCAAGGCGCGGCAGATCGCCACCATGCGCGCCGACCGGGCGAAGGGGGCGGGCAAGGCGTCCACCCGCATCACGCTGGAGGGGCTGCAGAAGCAGATCCAGACGGGTGAGGTCAAGGAGCTGCGGCTCATCCTCAAGGCCGACGTGCAGGGCTCGGTCGAGGCCCTCGCGCAATCGCTCGAGCAGCTCTCCACCGAGGAGGTGAAGCTGAAGGTCATCCACTCCTCGGTCGGCGCCATCAACGAGAGCGACGTCATGCTGGCCTCGGCCTCGGGCGCCATCGTGCTCGGCTTCAACGTGAAGGCGGAGCCGAAGGCGAGCCAGCAGGCCCAGGCCAACGGCGTCGACCTGCGCGCGTACAACGTCATCTACGAGGCGATCAACGACCTCAAGGCGGCGCTGGCGGGCATGCTCGCGCCCGAGATCCGCGAGACGATCATCGGCCGCGCCGACGTGCGGCAGATCTTCGTCATCTCCAAGCTCGGCCCCATCGCGGGCTCCTACGTGACGGAGGGTAAGATGGTCCGCGGCGCCAAGGCGCGCGTGAGGCGCGGCGACTCGGTGTTCGGCACGGGGACCATCACGTCGCTCAAGCGGTTCAAGGACGACGTCCGCGAGGTGCTGAACGGCCAGGACTGCGGCATCGGGGTCGACGCCGTGCCCGGGATCCAGCCCGGCGACGTGATCGAGGTGTTCTCGACCGAAGAGGTCGCGCGCACGCTGTAGCGCGGCGGCGAGAGGCCTCGTGAACGCCGCGCGCGTCGCGCTGGGGATGATGGAGCTGCACCTGCCGGACGTGGACTCGCTGAAGGGCAAGCGCCACGTCCTCAAGGGGCTCAAGGAGCGGGTGCGCGCCCGCTTCGAGGTCTCGGTGGCCGAGGTCGACCACCAGGACACCTGGCAGCGCGCGACCCTCGCCCTCGCCTACGTCTCGAACGACGCCCGCCACGCCAACGAGGTGGTGTCGAAGGCGATGGATTTCATCGAGGACCACGTCGAGGGCATGGTCCTCGACACGACCGTGGAGATTCTCTGATGCAGGGCAAACGGCTCGACCGCGTCAACCAGCTCATCAAGGAAGAAGTTTCGATGCTGCTGCAACGCGAGCTCAAGGACCCGCGGCTCGGCTTCGTGACGGTGACCGACGTTGAGACGTCGAAGGACCTCCGCTCGGCCAAGATCTTCGTCTCGGTCCTGGGCAACGACGCGCAGTGGAAGGCGTCGATGGCGGCGCTGGACAGCGCCCGGGGCTTCGTCCGCAACTGGCTGCGTCAGCATCTCGAGCTGCGCGTGACCCCGGACCTCGACTTCCGTCCCGACCACTCGCTCGAGCATGCCGCGCGCATCCAGTCGCTCCTCAAGCAGGTGCGGGCCCCCGGCTCGTGAACGACGATCTCGTGAGCGACGCGCGCGGCGTCCCGGCCGACGTTCTCGGCGCCCTCGACCGCGCGCCCGGGCGCGCGCTGATGCTGGGCCACGTCCATCCCGACGCCGACGTCCTCGGAACGCTACTGGCGATCGGCGAGGCGCTGGAGGCGCGGCGGTGGTCCGTCGTGGCCGGCGGGCCGCATCCGGCGCCCGGCGCGCTCTCGTTCCTGCCGGGTGTCGAGCGTTACCAGGTGCTCAAGACGCTCGAGGGCGCCTTCGATGTGGCGGTGCTCACGGACTGCCCGAACCCCGATCGCACGGAGGGGCTGATCGACGCGGCGAAGCGCACGGCGCCGGTCGTCGTCAACATCGACCATCATCCCGACAACCGCCGCTACGGCACCGTGAACTGGATCGACGTTGGCGCCGCCGCCACCGGCGAGATGGTGTATCGCCTCCTGACGGCGCTGCGCGCGCCGCTCACGCCCTCGATCGCGACCAACCTCTTCACGGCGGTCCACACCGACACGGGCTCCTTCCGCTACTCCAACGTCACGCCCGAGACATTCCGGATCGCCGCCGCGCTCACCGCGGCGGGGGCCAGGCCCGACGCCGTCTCCTCGGCGCTCTACGAGCGGCGCGCCCCCGACGCGCTGCGGCTGCTCGGCGAATCGCTCGCGCGCGTGCGCGTCAGCGACGACGGCCGTGTGGCGTGGCTGGCGCTGCCCGCGGGCGTGGTGCCGGAGCGCTTCATCGAGTCCGAGGAGCTGGTGAATTATCCGCGCTCGATCGCGGGCGTGAAGGTCGCCTGCCTGCTGCGCGAGCTGGACGGCGGCCGCGTGAAGGTGAGCCTGCGCGCCAAGGGCGACGTCGACGTCAACCGGATCGCCGGAGGCTTCGGCGGAGGCGGCCACGCCAACGCCGCCGGCTGCACGCTCAACGGCCCGCTCGAGGCGGTCACCCGTCGGGTTCTTGACGCCGTCAGCGCGGCCCTCGCCGCGCCCCGATGACCGCGGCCTCGTCGGGCATCCTCGTCGTCGACAAGACCGCCGGCGCGACGTCGTTCGACGCCGTCGCCCGCGCGCGCTCGCGCCTCGGCGTGCGGCGTATCGGCCACGCCGGCACCCTCGACCCGCCGGCCACCGGCGTCCTGCCGCTGCTGATCGGCGAGGCCACGAAGCTCACACCCTATCTGATGGACCAGGACAAGGAGTACGTCGCCACCATCCGCTTCGGCGTGACGACCGACACCCACGACCTCTCCGGCCGGGTGCTCTCCGAGACGCCGGTGAGCGGGCTGACGCGCGAGCGGCTGGAGGCCGCCTGCCGCGGCTTTGTCGGCCGCATCGCGCAGGTCCCGCCGATGTACTCGGCCGTCCACCACGAGGGCCGGCGCCTGTACGAGCTGGCGCGCGAGGGCGTGGAGGTCGAGCGCGCACCGCGCGACGTCGTCGTCAGCGCGATCGACGTGGAGAGGCTCGAGGAGAGCAGCGCCACGCTGCGCATCGTGTGCGGCAAGGGGACGTACGTGCGAGTGCTCGCCGCCGAGCTGGGCAGCGCCCTCGGGTGGGGCGGCGCCGTCGATCGGCTCGTTCGCACGCGCGTCGGGCGGTTCGCGCTCGCCGACGCCCTCGCGTGGCGCGACCTCGAGGAGGCACCCGCGGCCGAGCTGTGGGCGCGCGTGCTCCCGCTGGACGCGGCGCTCGCGCACCTGCCGGCGGCGCGGCTCGATGCCGGCGGCGTGCGCCGCTTCGTGCACGGTCAACCGGCGGACCTGGCGGCGCCGTTGGCGGCGGGAACGCTCGCGCGCGTGTATGACACGGCGGGGGCCCTGCTCGGCGTGGGTGAGGCGGCGGCGACGGGGCGCAGCGTGCGGCCGGTGAGAATGGTGCATGCGGATCATCCGGGGCCTTCCGTCCGTCCCGCCTG
>Ga0137397_10003774_pt1 | contig 10567 bp, 10 predicted proteins | sample czorhiz116metaG_FD_106658 | JGI IMG/M metagenome (GOLD analysis project Ga0137397, IMG submission 106658) | Vadose zone soil microbial communities from Angelo Coast Range Reserve, California, USA - czorhiz1.16 metaG | ecosystem: Environmental > Terrestrial > Soil > Vadose zone | place: USA...
CAACGGCAATCAATGGTGTCTTGACGCGTTTGTCGCCGGCCCGGGGTACAGCCGAGCGCTGTTGCTGCGCGACAAGCTGCATCCGACCGGGCAGTGGTATCACGTCGCCGCCACGTACGACGGAAAGATGTTCCGCAGCTATGTCAACGGCGAGCTTCAGGGCGAAGCCGAGCTTGCATTCAAGCCCCACGGCCCCGGTGCGACGTCGGTCGGCACGCGAATGAATCATGTGAACTACTTCAACGGTGCGGTGAGACAGGCGCGCTTTACTTCACGCGCGCTGACGCCGGATCAGTTCTTGAAAATGCCAGCAACGAAATAGCTGAGGAGAACACGTGAGGCGTCGCACGTTTCTAATCGCAACCGCCGTTCTGCTTTTCGTTTCGAGCGCGCCTGCGCAGAAGTCGCCCGGCGACTATCTGGCGTTCGTGGGCAGCTATACCCATCCCACGTTGACCACGACATCCGCGTCAAAGGGGATTTACGCGTTCAGGTTTGATTCGAAGAGCGGCACTCTCTTGTCTCTCGGCATCGCCGCCGAGGCTGTCAACCCGGCGCACCTGTGGGCATCACCCGACGGAAAGCATCTGTATGCGGTGAGCTGGCAGAGCCCAGACAAGATGGATACCGTAGCTGCCTACCGGATCGATCACAAGACGGGCATGCTCACATTGATCAATAAGGTATCGGCGAAGGGCGACCTTGCGAATCAGGTTGTGCTCGACTCGAGTGGCAGGCTGGCCGGCACGGTTACCTACGCCAGCGGCACGTTCTCGTTGTACCGTGTCGAGGCAGACGGCAGGCTGAGCGAATCGATCTACACGGACCAGCACACCGGGACACCGCTCTCGCCGCGTCAACCGGGGCCGAAGGCGCACGGGATCGTGTTCAGCAAGGACAGTAGGTTCGCCTACGTCGCCGAGCTCGGTCTCGATCGCGTTTACAGCTATCGCGTCGATGCCGCCAACCACACTGTAACGCCGTTGGATCCGCCGTTTGTCAGCCTGCCGGGCGGGTCCGGTCCTCGGCGGCTACAAATCCATCCGAATGGCCGCTTCCTGTATGTGAATCACGAAACCGACTCCAAGGTAACGGTCTTCGAGATACACGACGGCAACTTGAAGGCGATGCAAACGATCTCGACCCGGCCGGACGGTTACACGGCGAGCAATTCAACGGCGGAGATTCAGATCGACAAAGAGGGCAAGTGGCTGTATGTCAGCAACCGCGGCCACGACAGTCTGGCGTTGTATTCAGTCGATCCCGGCAAGGGAACCCTTACGGTCGTGGAGTACATCCCGAGCCTCGGTCGAACCCCACGAAACATCACAATCGATCCGTCAAACGAGTATCTGTTCTGCGCCAATCAGAACGGCGAGAACCTCGTCGTCTTTGGGATCGATCACAGGACTGGCCATCTGACGCCGAGCGGATCACGGCAGCCGGTACCTCAGGCAGCCGGGATCGCGATCGTCAAGGTCCGGTAGCTTCTCCAGTTGGTCACCGTGCTGGACGGCATCAGGACGCCTCACTTGTTCGCGTCGTGTATCTGCGTCACGAACAGATCGACGTAGTTCTCGAGCCCGCGCGCGACTGCCGCCGCGTGCCCCGCCGGCGCGCTGCTCCCGAGGCCGCCGCGGTGCATCAATGACACTTGCACCAGCACCGGCTGCTCGCGATACGACAGCTTCGCCGTCCCGTGCGTGTAGAGAAAGACGTCGTACCGTGATACGCACGTGCCGTCGGACAGCGTCGTCGTCATCACGTTGACGTACACGTACGTGTCCTCGTCCGAGTTCTTGCGGACCGTGAAACCGGCATCGGTGAGCCGCTTCGACAGCGCACCTTCGATGGCATCGTGATTCAGCCCGCACGCCACCGCCCGCGTGCTCAGATCTTCGACGAGAATCCCGAGGCTCTTGAGTCCTCTCAGCTCGGCGCCGGGCCGCGCGTCAAAGATCTCGGCTGGCTGATCTCTGGCCGACGCCGGGACCGCTGCGCCGCCAGGTGGCGTGCGAGCTTCGGTCTCGACACCCGGCTCGTAGACCAGTCTGGCCTTGTCGCCCGCGCCGTGTTGAAGGAACTGCACCTCCACGATCAGCTGGGCCGGGCTGACCGAGCGTGAATAGGTGTAGCGCACCTCGCGATCCTGCTCGACGAGGTAGACGACCACGAGTCGATCGCCGTCGCGTGTCGCCGTCACGGCGATCGACGCGCCCTGGATCTCGATCGGCTCTTCCCTGCCGTTGGGATGAAGTCGTCGCGACTGGCCGAGCTCGTTCGTGATCGTCACCGCGGCGGCCGCGTCGACGACCATCAGTCGCACGGGAGGATTACGGGCTTCGGCGGTGACGAGCTGGACGCGGCGGGCGTCTTCATAGCTTTCGCGGGAAGTGGGAAAAGAACCGGCGGACCCACGGTTGCCACCGCCGCTGCCGGATGCCCGACGCCCGCGTCCGCCGCCGTTCGATCCCGCGCTCTGACCGGCGCTGCCCGGCGAGGAAATCCAGTTGACGTCGAAGCCGATCTCGGGCGGCAACTGGCTCAGCGAACGGTTGAGTGTCCAGACGCCGGCGAGCGGCGAGACATCTTGTGCGTTCGCTGGAGCAGGAAAAAGCACACGTGCGGCAGCCGCCGTCACGCAACACAGGAGCAGGAATGGCCGACCCATATCTCTGTGACCGACGGTAGCACGGTCCCGCGTTGGTAAACCATGCGTGCCGGGCCAGTGGACGCTCATTCGAAAGAGGCTTCCGGCGATCGCAGCGGCGGTTGTCGCAACCAGTCCCTTCTCGGTTCGATCCCGCCAAAATCGTGATCTTGAAGAATTCGAACGATCGGCGTTCTGACCTGTTGAGCCGACACGTCAGGCGTTACGGTGAATATCTTGCCGTGTAGGCGCTGACCTTACAGGTAGCGCATCTGGCAACCGACAGCAAAATCGGGATCTGACCGACGGGTGCTCCTCACGGGCTCGACGTAAAGTCTCATCAATGAGTTCAAGCGGTTCCGCCAAAACTCCCCACCACCAAAAGAGATCTTGTGCTCGAGCGAAGACGCGATTGGCAGGCATTCCGACTCAAAGGAGCAAACGATGATGCATTTGACCGCTGCCGCCCTCATCGCGGTGCTGACCGTTTCGTCGAAAACGACGCTCGCGGCCGATCGGAACGGCGAGACCGTGACCAGACCGGTGGCCGTGGACAACACATCCGCGTCGCCGGCTGCGGACATCGTCAACACCTCGGGTTCAGAGCGCGACATCGTCGCCACTCGGGGGCCGGTCCTGCCGATCCTGTACGCCAGTTACGCCGCACTCCAGGCCTATGACAGTTATTCGACGATCGCCGCCGTGAAGCATGGGGCCCGCGAGTCAAACGCGCTGATGAGCGGCTTGGCTGGCAAGCCCGCCGCGTTCTGCGTGATCAAAGGTGGTGTGACCACCGTGTCGATTGTCGTTGCCGAACGCCTCTGGAGGCAGCATCGCCGCGCTGAAGCCATTGCGACGATGGTGATCTCAAACGGGATCATGGCGGCCGTCGCGGCGCGGAACACCAGAGTGTTACGCGCCCAGCAATGAGACGGCGGACCTGGTCGAGGATTCGGCAGCTCGCTCGTCGGTTTCTGGAAGACGACGCGTATCAGGTCGTCGAGGCGGAGAGTGGCGCCGAAGCGTTGAGAGTGCTGGAGGAGGCTGCGCGGATGGATTTTCCGATAGCGGACTTGAGTATGCCTGGTTGCGGACTCCTGTCGAAGAACCAGTCGATATTGGCCGTCACATCTAGCACCTTCAAGTCGGCCCGGGTGGAGCGCATCCCTCTGGCCATCTCTTCCCCGCGCATGACCGGCGAAATCCCCAGTACCACCGGTGCGTCGTGGCCCGCCACGCCCTTGTTGGCTGGGTTCGTTCTGATCTTCTTCGCCGGCCACGCGTCCAGCCAAACGCCTCAGAACGTTCCGCCTCCCAGCGATCTCAAGAGACTGAGCCTCGACGAGCTCCAGGCGATCGAGGTGACGTCGGTGTCCAAGCGTCCCGAAAAACTTTCCGCAGCGGCGTCGTCCATCCAGGTCATCACGGGGGACGACATTCGTCGCGCGGGCGCGACGAGCCTTCCCGAGGCGCTGCGGCTCGCGTCGAATCTTCAAGTGGCGCAGGTTGGCTCGCAGGGATGGGCCATCACCGCGCGGGGATTCAATAACACCAGCGCCAACAAATTGCTGGTGCTCGTCGACGGGCGAGCGGTGTACACGCCGTTGCATGCCGGCGTGTTCTGGGACGTGCAGGATACGCTGCTCGAAGACATCGATCGGATTGAAGTCATCAGCGGACCTGGCGCCACGTTATGGGGCGGCAACGCGGTCAACGGCGTGATCAATATCAGCACGAAAAGTGCCAAGGACAGCCAGGGGGTTCTCATCACGGGTAGCGGCGGTTCAGAACTGCGAGGTGCCGGCGGGATGCGCTACGGCGGCAAGGTCGGTGCGAATGTTCAGTTTCGAGCCTATACCAAGTACTTCGGCCGCGACAGCAGCGCACTACCCATCGGTCAACAGGCGACCGATGACTGGAACATGGGGCAGGGCGGCTTTCGCCTCGATTGGGACGCCTCGCAAGTCGACCATGTTACGGTGCAAAGCGACGTCTACGACGGGCGGATCGCTCAGCCTGGCACGAACCATATTGCCGTGAGCGGCGACAACGTGCTCGGCCGCTGGTTACACACGTTGTCCAAAGACTCCAATCTCTCGCTGCAACTGTATTACGACAAGACCCACCGGAACATCCCGGCCACGTTTGTCGAGGACCTCCAGACCTATGATGCTGATTTCGAGCACCGATTTCGCATGGCCGCGGGGCATAACGTCGTGTGGGGACTCGGCTACCGCGTGAGCAACGACGATGAGGGCAACAGTGCTGTCCTGTCGTTTCTGCCCGCCCGCCTTTCCCGGCGATGGCTCAGCGGCTTCGTGGAGGATGAGGTGCCGTTGGGGACGGACCGGCTGCGTCTGACACTCGGCACCAAGATCGAACACAACGATTACACCGGCGTTGAGGTGCAGCCCAGTGGCCGCGTGGCCTGGACGCTGACCCAGAGGCAAATGCTATGGGGCGCCATCTCGCGTGCGGTCAGAACGCCGTCGCGGATCGACCGAGACTTCTTTGTTCCCCTCACTCCTGGCAGCGCGTCGTTCTTCCTGGCAGGTGGGCCGAATTTTGTTTCCGAGGACGTTCGGGCATACGAGCTCGGCTATCGCAGCGAACCCCACGACCGGCTGTCATTGACCCTGGCAACCTTCTACAACGACTACGGCCACATCCGGAGCCTGGAGCAGCTCGCACCCCCGGCGCCTTTCCCCCTCGTTTTCTTGAACGGGCAAACCGGGGATTCATACGGGGCCGAGTTGACGGCGGAGTGCAAGGTCACCGATTGGTGGCGGCTCCGGTCCGGCTACACGGCACTGCGACTTCACATCCGCCCGGAGCCCGGCAGCACGGACACGAGCTTCGGCAGCACGGAAGCCCATGATCCGAGTCATTACGGGACTCTACGGCAGTCGCTGGACTTGCCTGCGCATCTTCAATTTGACCTCGGATTTCGGTACGTGGGGCAGATCGTCAATCAAACCGTTCCCGCTTACAGGGAACTGGATGGACGCCTTGCCTGGCGGGCAACGCCGACGGTCGAGTTTTCCATTGTTGGCCAGAATCTCTTGCACGCGCACCACGCGGAATTCGGTGTTCTGGCCACGCGCAAGGAAGCCGAACGCGGCGTCGATGGAAAGCTCGTGTGGCGCTTCTAAGAATCGTGGCGCAGATGCGGGTGCGCCGAAGCGTCCAAGCGTCCGTCGGGACGTGGTGTGTCGTGTGCGGACTCCTGATCGTAGGCGGGCTGGACGCGTCGGCGCAGACGGCGACCTCCAGGGAATATCAAGTCAAGGCAGTGTTTCTGTTCAACTTCGCACATTTTGTCGAATGGCCTGCCGGCGCTTTTGCCAGCGCGGACTCGCCGATCGTCATCGGCGTCCTGGGAGAGAGTCCATTCGGCGCGTACCTGGACGAGACGGTGCAAGGGGAAAATGTCAGCAACCGGCCACTGCAGATCCAGCGCTATAGGCGGGTCGACGAGATCAAGACGTGTCACGTCCTCTTCATCAGCCGGTCCGAGGCACATCGCCTGGAGCAGATTCTTGCCGCCCTCAGGGACCGAAGCATCCTCATCGTTGGTGACGGTGACGACTTCGTTCAGCGAGGAGGCATGATTCGACTGGCCACCGCACAGAACAAGATCCGGATGATAGTCAGCGTCGAGGCAGCCAAAGCGGCCAGTCTCACGATCAGCTCGAAGCTGCTTCGATCGGCTGACGTCGTCACGGCTTCGAAGAAGTAGCCGATGGCCTTCAAAAACACACCGATCAAGCGGAAGCTGACGACGCTGTTCCTGTTGACCAGCGGTGCGGTGGTATTGCTGACCTGCGCGTCGTACTTCGCCTACGAGTATTTGACATTCCGGCAGACCATCCTTGGACAACTCTCGACGCTCGGCGAGATCATTGCCGCGAACAGCACCGCCGCCGTGGCCTTTGGCAACGAGCGGGACGCCGGCGAAATCCTCGCCGCGCTCAAAGCGGAGCGGCATATCGTGACCGCCGGCCTCTACGACCGCGATGGCAAACTGTTATCGAGGTATCCGGCCCACCTTGCCGCCGACGCCTTTCCTGCTGCGCCGGAACGCGATGGATACCGCTTCTACAGGTCACACGTCGCCGGTTTTCAGCCGGTCGCGCAGGGCAACCGGCGGCTGGGCACGCTCTATCTCAAGTCCGACCTGGGGGCGATGTACGAGCGGTTTCGACTCTATAGCGGCATCGTCGCCGCCGTCGTCGTGGCCTCTCTGCTGGTGGCGTTCATGGTGTCTACCGTGCTCCAGCGGCAGGTTTCTGAACCGATCCTGAGACTGGCCACCACCGCCCACGCCATCGCCGACCGGCGCGACTATTCGGTGCGGGCCACCAAAAGCTCTGACGACGAGCTCGGTCTGCTGACCGACGCCTTCAATCAGATGCTCACGCGCATCGACGAGCAGGACCGGGCACTGAAAGAAAGCGACGAACGCTTGAATCTTGCCCTCATGTCCTCCGGCGTCGGCACGTGGAGCTGGAACGTCGTTGAGAACTCGCTCATCTGGGACGACTACATTCATCCTCTCTTCGGTCTCAAGCCGAAGACCTTCCCGGGCCGGTTCGAAGACCTCCTCCATCTGGTGCATCCGGACGACCGGGATCACATGAAGGTCGTCGTCGCCGAGACCCTGGAGCAAGACTCGCCCTACGACACAGAGTACCAAGTCCTGTGGCCGGACGGCACGGTGCGCGTTCTCGCCGCGCGCGGCAAGGTGGTCTTTCGTGACGCGGCCGGCAAGCCGGTGCGCATGACGGGCGTGTGCTGGGACATCACGGACGAGAGGCGGGCCGAGGAGCAACTCCGGACGCTCCTGGCCGAGTTGGAGCGGAGCAACAAGGAGCTCGAACAGTTTGCCTACGTGGCGTCGCATGACTTGCAGGAACCGCTGCGCATGGTCTCCAGCTACACGCAACTGCTGGAGCTGGAATACCGCGACAAACTCGGCGACGAGGCGCGCGAGTACATCGGCTACGCCGTTGACGGCGCCAGACGGATGCAGCGCCTCATCAATGACCTGCTCGAATTCTCGCGGGTGGGTACACGTGGCACGCGGTTGGAGCCAGTGGACACCAACGAGGTCCTGGGGACGGTGCGCGCGAATCTGAGCATCGCCATCGAAGACGCCAGCGCAATGGTCACGAACGAGGAATTACCCACCGTCATGGCCGATGCGACGCAATTGGGTCAACTGCTGCAAAACCTGATCGCCAATGCCATCAAATTTCGCGGTGCTCAGCCACCGCGCGTTTTTGTCGGCGCATGCGAGCGGGGGGGCGAATGGGTCTTTACCGTAAGAGATAACGGTATCGGCATCGAGCCGCAATATTTCGATCGCATCTTCGCCATTTTTCAGCGGCTGCACGTCGCAGCCGATTATCCGGGCACAGGCATCGGTCTGGCCGTGTGCAAGCGCATCGCGGAACGGCACGGCGGGCGCATCTGGGTCGAGTCGGATCCCGGGAACGGGGCCGCTTTTTCCTTCAGCATTCCCAAGTCAAACGGAGCCCATGAGTCATGAACGCGTATAACGCGACCGCATCGGTGCAAATCCTGCTCGTCGAGGACAATCCCGGCGATGCGCGGCTGGCGCGCCAGGGGCTGCGCCAGTGCAAGATCCCCAACGACCTCCATGTCGTCGACGATGGCGTCAAGGCGATGGCCTATCTCCACCGCAAGGGCGAATACGCGACGGCGCCTCGGCCCCAGCTGATTCTCCTTGACCTCAACCTGCCCCGGAAGGATGGGCGCGAGGTGCTTCGTGAAATCAAGGAAGACGTAAATCTCAAGGCTATCCCGGTCATCATCATGACGACATCGCGGGCTGAAGAGGACATCAACAAGACCTACTCGCTGCACGCGAACTGTTACGTCACAAAACCGCTGGACTTGCCGCAGTTCCTCACTACCGTGCAATCGATCGAGGATTTCTGGTTCTCCACCGTCAAGTTGCCTACGAAGTAGATCATGGAGCGCCCGCTGACAATCGCGCTCGTGGAAGACAACCCCGGGGACTCCCGCCTCATCCAGAAAATGCTCCGCGAGAAGTCGGGCAAACCCCATGAGGTCGACTGCTTGTCGAGCTTGCGCGAAGCGCTGGAACGCATAGAGCAGAAGCCGTTTGATGTACTACTGCTGGACCTGGGGCTGCCAGACAGCCAGGGACTGGCGACCTTCGACCGCGTGAACGAACAGGCGCCGTCGATGCCGATCATCATCTTCAGCGGGGCCAACGATGAGGAGCTCGCGGTGGACGCGGTCGCGCACGGCGCGCAGGACTATCTGGTCAAAGGCCAAATCGACACGTTTCTGCTCATGCGCGCCATCAAATACGCCTGCGAACGCAAACGGTCCGAGATGGAGGTCAGAAGACTCAACGAGACGCTGGAGATTCGAGTCGCAGAGCGCACGGCCCAGCTCGAGGCGGTCAACCACGAACTCGAGTCGTTCTCCTACTCCGTGTCCCATGATTTGCGCGCACCGCTGCGGGGCATCGACGGGTTCAGCCAGGCGTTGCTCGAAGACTACTCGGACAAGCTGGACGGCAAAGGGCAGGATTACCTCAATCGCGTGCGTGCGGCGGCGCAGCGGATGGGCGAGCTCATCGATGACCTCATCGATTTATCCCGCCTCGGACGCACGGAGATGCATCGCCAGCCCGTCGAGTTGTCAGAGCTGGCCCGGTCTGTCGCGACGGAACTGCAGGGGCGCGCCCCGTCGAGGCAGGTGACGTTCCTCGTCCAGCCGGGGGTCGTGGCCGAGGGAGACAAGAACCTGCTGCGCATCGTGTTGGAGAACCTGTTGAACAACGCCGTCAAGTTCACGGGGAAGGTCGCAGAGCCCACCATCGAGTTCGGCAGCGCCGAGAAAGACTCCGAGACGGCCTATTTCGTGAGAGACAACGGCGCCGGCTTTGACATGGCGTATGCCGACAAGCTGTTTGCGCCGTTCCAACGCCTGCACCTCGCGACCGAGTTCCCCGGCACCGGCATCGGCCTCGCCACGGTGCAACGCGTGATCAACCGGCACGGTGGCCGGATCTGGGCGCAGGGAGCCGTTGGGGCGGGCGCGACGGTGCATTGGACACTGCCTTCCAGCAAGTCATGAAAGAGGTCATTGTGAAATCGCCACTCGACGTGCTGCTCGTCGAGGATTCAGCCGACGACGCCGAGAACCTTGTCTTGGAGCTGAAGCGCGGAGACTACGAGGTCACGTCAGCGCGCGTGGCGCGCGGCGAAAAAACGGTCGAGCCTGCTCACGCTTTGGCGCTGATGGAGCCGGACAAGTGAACTCCATCCTGCTCGTCGAGGACAATGCTGACGACGAAGCGCTCGCCCTGCGCGCGCTGGACAAACACAAGATCCGTAACCCCGTTGTCGTCGTGCGGGACGGACAAGAAGCGTTGGATTACTTGTTCGCTACCGGTGCCTATGCCGGGCGCGACCTGGCGGAGCTGGCGGTCGTGTTGTTAGATCTCAAGTTGCCGAGAGTGGACGGCCTCCAGGTGCTGGAACGGCTGCGCGCCGACCCGCGGACGAAGCTGTTGCCGGTCGTGATTCTAACGTCGTCCAAAGAGGAGCGAGACATCGTCGACGGCTACAGCCTCGGCGCGAACTCGTATGTGCGCAAGCCGATAGATTTCAATGAATTCTCCGAGGCGGTCCGACAGCTGGGCCTGTACTGGCTGCTTCTCAACGAATGGCCGCAGAGCCAAGTCTAATGGGCATGCCGCTGCGCCTGCTGGTCGTCGAAGATTCTGCGGACGATGTGGAACTGCTCGTCCGCGAACTGCGGCGGGGCGGTTATGAGCCCGTGCACGAACGGGTGGACACCGCGCCAGCCATGCAGGCGGCGCTCGAACGACAACCCTGGGATCTCGTGGTCTCG
>Ga0137397_10003776_pt1 | contig 10566 bp, 6 predicted proteins | sample czorhiz116metaG_FD_106658 | JGI IMG/M metagenome (GOLD analysis project Ga0137397, IMG submission 106658) | Vadose zone soil microbial communities from Angelo Coast Range Reserve, California, USA - czorhiz1.16 metaG | ecosystem: Environmental > Terrestrial > Soil > Vadose zone | place: USA...
CATGCGCCCCCACTCGGCGCGAACGGGCACCACGGTGGCGCCGCAGCGCTCGGCGATCTCGATCATCAGGAGGCCGAAGCGGCCGCACTCGGCGACGACCACGCGGTCCCCGGGCTCGAGCAGGGAGACCATCGCCGCCTCGAGCCCCGCGCGCCCCGTGCCGGGCACGGGAAAGGCGCGCTCGTTGTCCGTCTGGAAGACGGCGCGCAGGAGTTCCATGACCTCGTTCATCACCGCGGTGAACTCGGGATCGAACTGGCCGAGGAGGGGCGTGGCCATGGCGCGGAGCACGCGGGGATCCGCCATGGTGGGTCCGGGTCCCAGCAAGATGCGCGGACTCGGCAGGAGATCGCCCGGCACGTCGGCCATGGCGACCGAGTTTAGCGGCTCGGCGGTGCCTCCCGCAAGAGCACGTTGGTAGTCCGTCAGGAGCCCGGCCGGCTGCTCTAGAATAGGAGCTCGCAGTGTGGACCCGTCGGTCAGGAAGGGAAAGGAGCAATCATGGCTGAGTTCGACATGGTCATCCGTAATGCCGTGGTCGGCACGGCCGCCGACATCTTCCCGGCGGAGATCGGCATCAGCGACGGCGTCATCACGGCGCTGGGTCGCCGGCTCGGTCCGGCGCGCCGGGACCTCGACGCGGGCGGCCGCTACGTGCTGCCCGGCGGCATCGACACCCACTGTCATTTCGACCAGCCCATGCGAGACACCGTGACCCTGGCGGACGATTTTCTCTCCGGTACCGTCTCGGCCGCCCACGGCGGGACGACCACCGTGGTCCCCTTCGCCTGCCAGCTTCAGGGACAGAGCGTGCGGGCGGCCGTGGAGGACTACCACCGTCGCGCCGCTGACAAGCCGGTCATCGACTACGCTTTCCACCTGATCCTGTCCGATCCGACCGAGTCGGTCCTGCGCGACGAGCTGCCCGCCCTCATCCGCGAAGGCTACAGCTCGTTCAAGATCTACATGACCTACGAGACCCTCAAGCTCGACGACCGCCAGATCATCTCCGTGCTCGCTCTGGCCAGGGCCGAAGGCGCCCTCGTCATGGTGCACGCGGAAAACTCCGACTGCATCGCCTGGCTCACCGCGGAGCTCGAGAAGGCGGGCAAGACGCGCCCCTACTTCCACGCGGTCTCGCGGCCGCTCGCCGTCGAGCGCGAGGGCACGCACCGCGCCATCACCATGTCGGAGATCGTGGATGTGCCGATCCTCCTCGTGCACGTCTCCGGCGCCGATGCCGTGGAGCAGATCCGCTGGGCGAGGGGGCGCGGGCTCCACATTCTCGCCGAGACCTGCCCTCAGTACCTCGTCCTCACGTCCGATCACCTGGACCAGCCCGGCTTCGAGGGGGCCAAGTACGTGTGCAGCCCGCCCCCGCGAGATGCGGCGAGCCAGGAGGCGGTCTGGAATGGACTGGCGAGCGGCGTCTTTCAGGTCGTCTCCTCCGACCATGCCGCGTTTCGCTTCGATGATTCCCGGGGCAAGAAGCGTCATGGTCTGGATGCGCCTTTCGCGAAGCTTCCCAACGGCCTTCCCGGCGTGGAGACCCGCCTGCCCCTCCTCTTCTCGGAGGGCGTCAGCAAGGGGCGGATCGACCTGCCCACCTTCGTGGCGCTGGCGGCCACCAATGCGGCCAAGCTCTATGGCCTCTACCCGCGAAAGGGCACCATCGCCGTGGGCAGCGACGCGGATCTCGCGATCTGGAACAAGGACCGCGAGGTGGTCATCACCAACGAGATTCTTCACCACAACTGCGACTACACACCGTACGAAGGCATGCAGGTAAGAGGCTGGCCGGAAGTCGTGATCTCGCGCGGCGAGGTGGTGGTGGAAGAGGGCAAGCTCCTGGCCCAGCCGGGGCGCGGCCAGTTCCTCCGCTGCGACCGTCCGCGGCCTGTCCTGGCCTAGCGTTTTCGCGCGGAGAGCCGGCCGCTACGGAGACGACTTGAGGCTGAGCAGGTTGTAGATCTTCACGGGGCGGCTTATGCCCTTGAGCGTCACGTCTCCCACCGGCTCGGCTTCGGCAATTGCTTCCACCGCCGTCATCACGCGCCGCTCGAGCAGGACCTGGCCGGGTTTGGCCTCGGAGCAGAGCCGCGCGGCGAGATTGGTGACGGTACCGATGGCGCCGTAGTCCACGCGCCCCTCGAACCCGATGGCGCCGATGGTGGCGTACCCGTGCGCGATGCCGAGTCCGAAGTCGAGGTCGAAGCCGGCCTTCTTCCACCCCACGGCCAGCTCGGCCACCCGCTCGCGCATGGCGGCGGCCATCCTCACCGCGCGCTCCGCAGGATTGGGCACGGGCACCGGGTCGTTGAAGAAGATCATCATGCCGTCGCCCGTGAAGCGCTCCAGCGTCGCTTCCGCGGCCACCACGAGCTTGCCCATCTCGGCGTGATACTCGCGCAGCACGGTCATGACCTCCTCGGGCTCCGAGGTCTCGGCGAAGGCCGTGAAGCCGCGAAGATCGAGGAAGACCACGGTGATCTCGCGCCGGTGGCTCTTCAAGGGATCCTCGGCGCTTCCGGACACGATCATCTCGGCGAGCTGGGGCGAGAAGAAGCGCTTGAGCTTGCCCAGGCGATCGAGCTGGGCGACCTGTTCCGCCACGCGGGCCTCGAGCGTCTGGTTGAGGAGGGACAGCTCGTCCCAGAGCTCCTTGATCCTGAGGAGCGAGCGAACCCGGGCCAGGAGCTCCGGCTGGTTGATGGGCTTGGTCAGGAAGTCGTCGGCGCCCGCCTCGATCCCCTTGATGCGCTCCTGACCGGGATCGAGCGCGGTCACCATGACCACGGGCAGCCGTGCCGTCTCCGGGGTGTTGCGAATGGCCCGGCACACCTCGTATCCGCTCATCTCGGGCATGACGACGTCGAGAAGCACGATGTCGGGCGGCTCGGCGGCGACCTTCTCGAGCGCCTCCTTGCCCGAAGAAGCCGTGCTGACGGCGTAGCCGCGCGCGCCCAGAATATCGGCGAGGAGCTTGACGTTGTGAGGGGTGTCGTCGACGACGAGGATGCGCGCGGGATTCATGGGCGTCGCAGGAGTGTCTCGACGGCTTCCAGGAAGCTCTTCACATTGATGGGCTTGCTCTGGTAGCCGTCGAACCCGGCGGCGAGGATGTTCTGGCGGTCCTGGGTCATGGCCGAGGCCGTGACCGCCATGACCCGCATGGCCCGGGTGGCCGGGTCCTCGCGCAGCCGCTTGAGGGCGGTGATGCCGTCGATCCCCGGCAGCTGGATGTCCATCAGCACGAGGGCGGGCTGGCGGGAGCGGGCCAGCTCGAGGCCCTCTTCGCCCGTCTCCGTCTCGATGGTCTCGTATCCCTTGAATTGAAGCACGTCGCGGACGAGCCTCCGGTTCTTCTCGTTGTCCTCGACGATCAGGATGAGCTCACCCGCCATGGCCGCTCACCGGAAGCGTGAAAGTGAATGTCGAGCCCTTGCCCGGCTCGCTCTCGACCCAGAGCCTTCCGCCGTGGAGGGCAACCAGCCGTCGCGCCAGCGCCAGACCCAGTCCCGTTCCCTCGCGCTTTCGCGCATAGTCGCTCCCCACCTGCCTGAACTCCTCGAAGATGGCTTCCTGGTCCTCCGGAGCGATGCCCACGCCCGTATCGGCCACCGAGATCTCGGCCATCCCATCGTTCAGCGAGGCCGAGAGGGAGATCTTACCGCCTTCCGGAGTGAACTTGACGGCATTCGAGAGCAGGTTCAAGAGCACCTGCTTGACTTTGCGCTCCTCCCCCTTCACCTCACCCAGCCCCGGGTCCACGGTCACTTCGAGCCTCAAGCCGTGCCGAGCCGCACGCTCCCTGATCAGGGTGAGGGCATTGTCGAGCGCCGCGGGGAGATCGAAGGGCTGCGACTCCAGCTCCATGCGGCCGGCCTCGATCTTGGACAGGTCGAGGATGTCGTTGATGAGCGAGAGCAGGTGCTTGCCCGACGACAGGATGTCATTGAGGTACTCCTCCTGCTTGGGATTGACCTCGCCGAACATCCGTTCCAGCAGCACCTCGGAGAAGCCGATGACGGCATTGAGCGGTGTCCGGAGCTCGTGCGACATGTTGGCGAGGAACTCCGATTTGTGGCGGTTGGCGATCTCGAGCTGTTGCGTCTTGTCCTGGATCTCGTTGAACAGCCGAGTATTTTCGACGGCGATCACCGCCTGGTCCGCGAAGGTCTTCAGGAGCTCGACCTGTTTGTCCGGAAACAACATCGTCCGCCCCGCCGCCACCGTGATCGTTCCGATGGGCTGACCGTCACGCAGCATGGGCACCGAGAGGATGCTTCGGAACTTCGCGATATCGGCGAGGCCCCCCAGCACGTAGTCGGGATCCTCCCGCACGTCGGCGATGTGCACGATGCTGCGAGTCAGAACGGATCGAGCCGACGCGCCGCCCCGGCTGGGCGGCATCGGGAAGGCGCTCCGAATCGCCGCGGCGCCCTCCGGTGTCACATTGCGGAGCGCCGCCAGGTGGACGAGTTCTCCGTCGTATCTGAAGACGGTGCTGAAGGTGGCATCGCAGAGCCGGAGAGAATTTTCCGCAATTGTCTCGAACACGGGCTGGACATCGGTCTGCGAGCTGCTGATGACCCGCAAGATTTCCGCCGTCGCTGTCTGCTGCTCGAGAGATTCGGTCAGATCGCTGTTGCGGGACTCCAGCTCCTTGAACAGACGCACGTTCTCGATGGCGATCACGGCCTGGTTGGCGAAGGTCTGCAGGAGCGCGATCTGTTGCTCACCGAATCCCTCGGGCTCGCTCCACCCGATGGTCATCGCGCCGATCGGCTCGCCGGCCCGGAGCATGGGGACGGTGACCTGGCTGCGTGTGCCCAACGCCTCGATCATCCGTCGAGACAGAGGCGGCACACCCTCCGCGCGCTCGATATCGGTGACATAGGCGGCTTGCCGCGTCGTGATGACTCGCCCGACGATGGTGTCATCCGTCGCCGGCCGCGGGAACACGCGCTGCAGCTCTTCCTGCCCGGCCGTACTGACCCCGTGCCTCGCCACGACATGAATCAGGTCTCCGTTGTAACGGTAGACACGGCCAAAGTGCCCACCGCACAGGCGCACCGCGCGCTCCACGATGACGTCGAAGACCGGCTGGACGTCGGTAGGCGAGCTGGAGATGACGCCAAGGATCTCGCTCGTCGCCGTCTGCTGCTCGAGCGCCTCCGTGAGCTCGCGCGTGCGCTCCTCGACCTTGTGCTCCAGGTTGGCGTAAGACTCGCGGAGCTGCGCCGTCATCGTGTTGAACTGCTCGGCCAGGCCTTCGATCTCGTCGCCCGTCTTGACCTCGAGCCGGTGGCTGAGATCACCCGCTCCGATGCGCGCGGCGCCTTCCTGGAGCGCCTGGATCGGGCGGGACATCCGCCGGGCGAGGATCAGGCTGCCGAGCACGGCCAGGATGACGCCGAAGAGGGCCAGGCTGACCGTGCGGAGGGCCGAGGCGCGCAGCGGCTCGACCACCTCGGCCCAGGGCTGTTCGATCAGCACCGACCAGCCGAGGGGGGCCACCGCCGCCGAGGCCGAGAGCACGCTGTGCCCTTCGAGGTCCTTGGTGGTGAGGGGCGTGGCGACGCCCGCCTTCCCGGCGCGCAGGGCCTCGCGCACCTGAGCGAGGCCCGACAGGTCCGTCTTCTTCAGCACGAGGCTGATGTCGGGATGCGCGATGAGGGCCCCGCGCGAGTCCACGACGTATGCCCGCCCTTCCCGGCCGACCCGAATCTGGGAGACCACGTCCCAGATGAACTTGAGATTGACCTCGGCCGCGGTCACGCCGGACTCTTTGCCGCTGCCGGCGAGGGCGATGGTCATGTACGGCTCCGACTCCTTGCGGAAGTAGACCGGACTGAAGTACGCCCGGCCGGCCTTTGGCTGGAGGAAGCGCGGGTCCTGGGAGTAGTCCGTCTTGCTGGCGACCACGTCCATGGCCAGGCGGGAGACGCGCAGCTGCTCGAGCCCCCGGGGATCGATGTAGCTAACCTCGGTGACGGCCAGCACCTGGCGGAGCAGGCGGAAGTAGTCGCTGCGACGCTGCTCCATGGCGGCGGAGGGCGCGACGATGGGCGGCTGCGTCGTCCAGCCGATCTGCTGCTCGACCCCCTTCACGAACTGCTGGATAGTGGCGGCGGCGCCGAGAGCTTTTTCCTGCTCGAGGGCCACCAGCGCGTCCCGGTTTTCCCGGTAGGAGAAATAGGTCTCGAGCAGGCCGCTCACGAGCAGCGCCCCGCTCACCAGGGCGACGAAGAGGACGGCGTACTTGCGGAAGAGCGATCCGCGCAGGATCACCCGGGGATTATCCCATGCGGAGCCCTGCCGGGCCTAGGGCCCCGAACGGCCCAGGGCGCTCTCTGCGCGCTCGAGCCAGAAGCGCATGCCCCTGTCGCGGAAGAGAGTGGCCGCCTGCTCGAGATGCGCGCGTCCCGCCGCCGGCCCGCCCGCGCGGGCGAGGGCCCGCCCCAGCGCCAGCTGGCAGCGCCCGAGCAGCGGCCGCAGCCCCATCTCGCGCGCGATTCCGATGGCTTCCTCGAGGGCGGCGCGCGCCGGCTCGGGCGCGGGCTCGGCCGCCCGCAGCTGGCCCAGGATCCGCAGCGCCTCCGACTCCAGCCAGCGCTGGCGATGGGCGCGTACCGGTACATCTTTCCGGGTGATCACACCCCCGTGGTCCTGCCCGAGCTCCTGGCCGCCGCCAACCGCACGGCCCTCGAGCCGATCACGCTGCACAACGACCGCCACAGCTACTCCCTGACCCTCCAGGCGTGGGCGCGCAATCTCGAGGCGGCCCACGGGGAGCTGACCGCGCGCTGCGGCGCGCGCGTCTACCGGCTGTTCCGGATCTACCTGTGGGCGGGGGCGCATCTGCACCGAGACGGCGGGCTCGAGAGCTACCGCGTGCTCTTCCAGAAGTCACGCGACCGGCCCTCGGCCGAGATCGGCTTCTCGGAGTCGCCCTAGGCGGTATACTTCACCCCTATGCGAGTCCTCCTCGTTCATCCAAGCGCGCTGATGTACTCGGAGCTCTACCTGCGCCTCGAGCCCCTGGGCCTCGAGCGCGTGGCCGCCGCCGTGCGGGCCGCCGGTCATGACGTGCGCCTTCTGGATCTGCAGATCTTCACCCACGACGACTACCGACGCGAGCTCGTCGAGTTCAAGCCGGAGGCGGTCGGCTTCTCCCTCAACTACCTCGCCAATGTCCCCGAGGTCATCGACCTCGCCAAGGAGACGCGGCGGCGCGCGCCCGACTGCTTCATCATGGTCGGCGGTCACAGCGGCTCCTTCATCGCCCCGGAGCTCCTCGAGCACGGAGAGGGCGCCATCGATTGCGTGGTGCGCGGCGAGGGCGAGGTCATCACGCCGCGCGTTCTCGAGGCCCGGCGCGACGCCAAGCTCTCGACCTTGCCCGGCGTGGTGACGCGAGATGGGCAGGGACCCGCCCCGACCCTCCTCGAGGACCTGGACAGGTTCCTGCCCGCGCGAGACCTCGCGCACAAGCGCCACAAGTATTTCATCGGCGTGCTCGATCCGTGCGCGTCCGCCGAGCTGACCCGCGGGTGTCCGTGGGACTGCTCCTTCTGCAGCGCCTGGACGTTCTACGGCCGGAGCTACCGGAAGTCGTCGCCGGAACAGGCGGCGGAAGATCTCGCCTCCATCCGCGAGCCCAACGTCTTCCTGGTGGACGATGTCGCCTTCATTCATCCGGAGCACGGATTCGCCATCGGACAGGAGCTCGAGCGCCGCCGCGTCCGGAAGCAGTACTACCTCGAGACCCGGTGCGACGTGCTGATCAAGAACAAGGAGCTCTTCGCCTACTGGAAGAAGCTGGGGCTCTTCTACATGTTCCTCGGGCTGGAGGCGCTCGACGAAGAGGCCCTCAAGCTGCATCGCAAGCGCATCACGCCCGGCGAGAACTTCAAGGCCCTCGAGATCGCGCGCGAGATCGGGCTCACGGTCGCCGTGAACATCATCGCCGACTGCGACTGGGACGAGCGCCGCTTCGAGGTCGTCCGCGAGTGGGCCATGACGGTGCCGGAGATCGTCCACCTGACGGTGGCCACGCCCTATCCCGGCACAGAGATCTGGTTCACGGAAGCGCGCCGCCTGACCTCACGCGACTACCGGCTCTTCGATGTGGCCCATGCCGTCCTGCCCACGCGCATGCCCCTCGACAAGTTCTACGCGGAGCTCGTCAAGACGCAGGACATCCTGAACCGCAAGCACCTGGGCTGGAGCGCCATTCCGAAATACGGCTTCCCGGCCGTGCGCGCGCTCCTGCGCGGCCAGACCAACTACGTCAAGATGCTCTCGAAGTTCGCCTCGGTGGTGAACAAGAATCGGCAATACGACGACCACCAGCGGCCCGTGACGTATCAGATGAGGCCCCCCCGCCCCGCCGTGGCCAAGCCCGACCCCGCCGAGCTCTTCATCCACATGCCCGCCCGCCTCCAGAAGCAAACCTAGGCAGTTTTACGGCTTTCCTCGCTCGCGCCCTGCGCCTAGAATGGCTTTCGCCATGAGCCGAGCGGGGACGGTGGCCATCGATGTGGGCGGCACCTTCACCGACATCACGTTCGCGGACGCCGCCACGGGCGCCACCTGGGTGGCGAAGACGCCGTCGACGCCGAGCGATCTGTCGGGCGGCTTCATCACCGCGGTCCGCAAGGTGCTGGCGCTGGCGGGCCGCACGCCCGGGGACATCTTGCACGTCTTCCACGGAACGACCACCGCCACCAACGCCATCCTCGAAGGCAAGACCCCCCCGACGGCGGTGGTGACCACAGCCGGCTTCAAATACGTCCTCGAGATCGGGCGTCACGACATCCCGCGCCACGGCAACCTCTACGGGTGGAGCAAGCCCGCGCGCCCCGTCGCGCCCGACCGCGTGCTCGAGGTGACGGAGCGTCTCGACGTGGGCGGCGCCGTCCTGACCCCGCTCGACGAAGCCGAGGCGCGGGCGGTGGCGCGTCAGCTCGCCCAGCTCGGAGTGCCCGCGGTGGCCGTGGTGTTCCTCCACGCCTACGCCAACCCGGCCCACGAGCGACGGATGCAGGCCATCCTCCAGGAGGAGCACCCTGGCGTGCTCGTGTCGCTCTCCTCGGAAGTGCTGCCCCAGTTCCGCGAGTTCGAGCGGACCATGGCCACCGCGTTGAACGCCGCCGTCATGCCGCCGGTGAGCCGCTATGTCAGCGTCCTCCGCGACGCTCTCGACGCCGAGGGCGTCCGCGCGCCGCTCCTCGTCATGAAGTCCGACGGCGGCGTGACGAGCGCGGCCACCTGCGTGGGCCAGCCCGTGCAGACGGTCCTGTCGGGACCGGCGGCCGGGGTCATCGGCGCCCTCAGCGTGGCGGGCACGGCGGGCCATCGCGACATCATCTCCATCGACGTGGGGGGGACGAGCGCCGACATCTGCCTGGTGCGTGAGGGCCGGCCGGAGATCACCAAGGAGGGCATGATCGGCCCCTTCCCCCTCAAGCTTCCCATGGTCGACGTTCACACCATCGGCGCGGGCGGGGGCAGCATCGCCGCGGTGAGCGCGGCGGGTCGGCTCACCGTCGGCCCGCGCAGCGCGGGCGCCGAGCCGGGTCCGGTCTGCTACGCGCGCGGGGGCGCCGAGCCCACGGTGACCGACGCGCATCTCGTGCTCGGCCGCATCCCCCCCGCGCTGCTGGGCGGCGAGCTGCCCCTCGACGGCGCGGCGGCGCGCGCGGCCATCGACGCGCGCGTGGGCCGCCGCCTCGGCCTGGGCGTGGAGGAAGCGGCCGCGGGCATCGTGGAGATCATCGACAACTCCATGGCGCGGGCCATCCGGACGGTCTCGGTGGGGCGCGGCCACGATCCTCGCCGCTTCGCCCTCGTGGCCTTCGGGGGCGCCGGCCCGCTTCACGCGTGCCGACTGGCCGAGCTGCTCGACATCCCGACCGTGATCATTCCGCCCCGGCCCGGCGTGCTCTCCACCTGGGGTCTCCTCGACACCGACATGCGCGCGACCTTCGTACGCACGGTGGGGACGGCAGAGCGTCATCTGGGTGAAGGGCGGGCAGCCGCTCGAGGCGTCGACGTGAAAGCGCTCGAAGCGACCTGGGGGGAGCTCGAGGCGCAGGCGCGCGCGTGGCTCGACACGGAGGAGATCCCGCGCGACCGGCAGCGCTTCGAGCGGTCGGCCGACCTCCGCTACGAGCACCAGAGCTTCGAGCTGACCTGCCCGCTCGGCGAGGGGGCGGTGACCACGGCCCGTCTCGCGGAGCTGACGGCAACCTTCCACGCCGAGCACCGCCGCCTCTACACCTATGACCTGCCCGGCGCGCCCATCGAGCTCGTCAACCTCCGCGTCACCGCCATCGGAGCCCTGCCCCGGCGCAAGGCGCCGGCCGCGCAGGCCACCGGGGCGGGCCATGCGATGACCGATCGGCGCCAGGTCTACTTCCGGGGCATCGGCTTCCTGGCCACGCCCTGCTACGCGAGGGGCGCCCTGGGGCCGGGAATGAGCTTCGAGGGCCCGGCCATCATCACCCAGGACGACTCGGCGCCGCTGGTGGCTCCGGGATTTCGCGCTCGAGTCGACGC
>Ga0137397_10003778_pt1 | contig 10563 bp, 7 predicted proteins | sample czorhiz116metaG_FD_106658 | JGI IMG/M metagenome (GOLD analysis project Ga0137397, IMG submission 106658) | Vadose zone soil microbial communities from Angelo Coast Range Reserve, California, USA - czorhiz1.16 metaG | ecosystem: Environmental > Terrestrial > Soil > Vadose zone | place: USA...
GCTGCGCTCGCGCTCGGTCGGCTTCGTCTTCCAGTTTCACCAGCTTCTGCCAGAGTTCACCGCCCTGGAGAACGTGATGATGCCCGGTTGGGTGGCGGGCTCCTCGCGCTCCGCGGCCCGGGAGCGGGCGGAAAGCCTCCTCGAAGACCTGGGTCTGGGGGCCCGGCTGGAGCACAAACCGGGGGAGCTTTCAGGGGGAGAACAGCAGCGGGTCGCCGTGGCTCGCGCCTTGCATATGAAGCCGGCGGTTCTTCTGGCGGACGAGCCGACCGGCAATCTGGACCGCCGGGCATCGGCAAGTCTACTGGAAATCTTCGAGCGGTACCGGTCTCGGGAGCAGCAAGCCATTGTCATTGCGACACATAATCCGGATGTCGCACAATCGGCCGGCCGGGTGGTTACCCTCGAGGATGGCTATCTCAGGCCGATTAGAATTGAGGCAGGTCGCATCTAATTAGTCGGGAGCGTTCGGCCAACCGGAAGGAACGGACATGCAGTGTCAAATTTGCGGCAAGCGGCCGGCGGTCGTCCACTTCACCGAGATCGTCAACAACAAGAAATCGGAATACCACGTCTGCGAGAAGTGCGCGGAGGAGAAGGGTTACCACGTGCCGCTCGTGAAGACGAAGTTCTCGGTGGGGGACCTTCTGGCGGGAATGGTGGAACAGCCGGGCTCCGCGGAAGAAGCGCGCGTGGGCCGTGTCCAGTGCCCCAAGTGCGGCCTGGTCTACTCGAATTTCAAGGAGACCGGCAGGCTGGGATGCTCGGATTGCTACCCGACGTTTCGCTCCCAGCTACGGCCGCTTCTGCGCCGGGTGCACGGCAGCACCAAGCACGTGGGGAAGGCCCCCGTGCGCGATGCCGCGCGCGTGGCGTTGAGGCGGGAAGTGCAGCGGCTGCACGAGGAGCTGCAGAAGGCCGTGGAGCTGGAGGATTTCGAGTCTGCGGCCGGTCTTCGGGACCGCATCAAGAAGCTCGAGCTGAACGACGTTCGGTCGATCGGAGGCGAGAAGTGAAGCTGACGGGACTCTCCACCTCGCTCGGCCGCTGGCTGGACGGATCGGGACCGGCCTCGGACGTGGTGCTGAGCACACGGGTGCGCCTCGCGAGGAATCTCTCGGGCGTTCCCTTCACGCACCGCGCGCGCGAGGAGCAGCTGGTCATGGTGTACTCGAGCGTGCTCTCCGCGGTCCGGAAGACCCCGGCGCTCACGCAGTCGCTCGCGCTGGAGATGCGCGAGCTGACGCCGCTGGATCGCCAGTTTCTGGTGGAGCGTCATCTCATCAGCAACGATCTCGCGGACAACGGCAAGCTGCGCGGGCTCCTGGTCCTTCCCGACGAGAGCATCTCCGCGATGGTGAACGAGGAAGACCATCTCCGGCTCCAGGCGCTGGCGTCCGGGTTCCAGCTCCGCTCCGCGTGGGAGTCGGTGAACGCCATCGATGATGAATTGGCCCAGGACCTCGACTATGCTTTCAGCGACGAGCTGGGATACCTGACCGCGTGTCCGACCAACGTCGGCACCGGGATGAGAGCGTCGGTGCTCATCCACCTTCCCTCTCTGGTGCTCACGAAGCAGATCGGACGCGTGCTCCAGGGAATCACGCAGGTGGGCCTCGCGGTGCGCGGGTTCTACGGCGAAGGGTCCCAGATCATGGGGAACTTCTTCCAGATCTCGAACCAGACGACGCTGGGCCAGAACGAGCGTGAAACGATCGACAGCCTGGAGCGGGTCACCAAGCAGATCATCGATTCCGAGCAGCGGGCCCGCGACGAGCTTCTGAAAGACGCCCGGGTCCAGATCGAGGACAAGATCTGGCGCGCGTACGGAACGCTGCGCCACAGCCGGGTGATCTCGTCGCAGGAAGTCGTGAATCTCTCCTCGGCCGTGCGCTTCGGTGTGGCGCTCCGGATCGAGGGTCTGGCAAGCGTACAGACGCTGAACGAGCTCCTGGTCCGATCGCAGCCGGCGCATCTCCAAGTGAGGGCGGGCCGCGAGCTCGAGCAGCGCGAACGAAACATTCTGCGAGCGGAATACATTCGAGGCCTCCTCGGTGAGGGGGGTTCGGTTCCGGTCTCGAGAAGCAACTAGCCGAAAAGGTGGGGAGGTCCTATTTCCATGCATGACAAGTTTACGGAACGCGTGCGGAAGGTGATGTACCTCGCGCGGGAAGAGGCCGCGCGTCTTCAGCACGATTACATCGGCACCGAGCATCTGCTCCTCGGCGTCATCCGCGAGGGAGAGGGCATCGCGGCCACCGTGCTGAACAATCTGGGGCTGGACCTGGACGCCATCCGCCAGGCGGTTGAGAGCATGGTCTCCTCGACCGGAGGCACGCTCACGATCGGGGAGATCCCGTTCACGCCGCGCGCCAAGCGCGTGCTGGAGCTGAGCGTCGACGAGGCGCGCCAGCTGGGGCACAACTACGTCGGCACCGAGCACCTCCTCCTGGGGCTCATCCGGGAAGGGGAAGGCGTGGCGGCGCGCGTGCTTTTGGAATTGGGCGTGGACCGGAAGAAGGTCCGCGAAGAGACGCTCAAGCTGCTCGGCGGGACGCCTTCCGTGTCACAGCCGGAGCGCGAGGGCAAGGTGGAGACGCCGGCGCTCAACCAATTCGGCCGCGATCTCACGACGCTCGCGCGGGAAGGGAAGCTGGACCCGATCATCGGGCGGGATCTCGAGATCGACCGCGTCATCCAGGTCCTCTCCCGGCGCAAGAAGAACAACCCGATCCTGATCGGGGAGCCCGGCGTGGGCAAGACCGCCATCGCCGAGGGGCTGGCCGAGCGCATCGTGGAGAACAAGGTTCCCGAGACCCTCAAGGACAAGCGCATCGTCACGCTGGACCTGGCGGCCGTCGTGGCGGGCACCAAGTACCGCGGACAGTTCGAGGAGCGCCTCAAGGCGGTCATGAACGAGATCCGCGAGTCCAAGGACACGATCATCTTCATCGACGAGCTCCACACCATCGTGGGCGCGGGCGGCGCGGAAGGGGCGATCGACGCCTCCAACATGCTGAAGCCGGCCCTGGCGCGCGGCGAGCTCCAGTGCATCGGCGCCACCACGCTGGACGAGTTCCGCAAGTACATCGAGAAGGACGGGGCCCTGGAGCGGCGCTTCCAGCCGATCATGGTGGATCCGCCCTCCGTGGATCAGACCATCCAGATCATCCGCGGGCTGCGCGACAAGTACGAGGCGCATCACGGCGCCAAGTACTCCGACGAATCCATCGTGGCGGCCGTGAAGCTGGCGGACCGCTACATCAACGACCGCTTCCTGCCCGACAAGGCGATCGACGTGATCGACGAGGCCGGCGCCAGCGCGCGTCTCAGCATCTCGGCCATCCCGACCGAGGTGCGCGAGCTGGAAAAGCAGGTGGAGGAGGTGGCCAAGGAGAAGGAGGCGGCCATCCAGCAGCAGGAGTTCGAGAAGGCGGCGCGCTTCCGCGACAAGGAGAAGGACCTCCGCTCCAAGCTCCGCGAGCACAAGAAGACCTGGACCGAGATCAAGCACGAGAAGGAAGCGCTGGTCGATGTGGATCTGATCGCGCGGGTCATTTCGCGGATGACCAGCATCCCCATCGCCCGTCTCGAGGAGAAGGAATCGGAGAAGCTCCTCCGCATGGAGGAAGAGCTCCGGAAATCGATCGTGGGCCAGGAGGAAGCCGTGGCCGCGGTCTCCCGGGCCATCCGCCGCAATCGCGCCGGGCTGCGCGACCCGCGCCGGCCGATCGGATCGTTCATCTTCCTGGGACCCACGGGGGTCGGAAAGACGGAGCTGGCGCGCGTGCTCGCGAGGTTCCTCTTCGACGACCCGGACGCCCTGATCCGGATCGACATGTCCGAATACATGGAGAAATTCTCGGTTTCCCGGCTCATCGGCGCCCCTCCGGGGTACGTAGGGCATGAGGAGGGCGGGCAGCTCACGGAGAAGGTGCGCCGCAAGCCCTACTCGGTGGTCCTCCTCGACGAGGTCGAGAAGGCGCACCCGGACGTCTTCAACATCCTCCTGCAAGTGCTGGACGACGGGCAGCTGACGGACAGCCTGCGCCGGAAGGTGGACTTCAAGAACACGGTGCTCATCATGACGTCGAACCTGGGAGCGCGGCAGATCAAGGGAGGCCGCGGCCTGGGCTTCACGGATCGCGCCGACGGGTCGAGCTACGTGACGATGAAGAACGCCATCATGGATGAGGTGAAACGGGTGTTCAATCCCGAGTTCCTGAACCGCATCGACGAGATGATCGTGTTCCATCCGCTGGATCGCCCGCAGATGGGATCCATCACCAAGATCCTGCTCACGCAGGTCGCGGACCGGATGAAGGGTAGTGGAATCACGCTGAACTTCGAGGACGAGGTCGTGGACTTGCTGATCCAGAAGGGCTTCGACGAGGCGCTGGGAGCGCGTCCGCTCAAGCGGAGCATCCAGAAGCTGATCGAGGACCCGCTTTCGGAGCACGTTCTGCGCGGCCAGCTCAAGGAGGGCAGCGATGTGCTGGTTTCCCGCCGGGGTGATGAGCTGATCTTCGCCTCTTGAGGCATTCCGGAAAGAATCGAGAGCCGCACGGACGCGGCGCGAGCCGGTCACGGCATCGCGCGGCCGTCGTGGCGTTGCTGCCCGCGCTCTTCTGTATCGGGGCGTTCGCCCACGCGCGCGCCCAGTTGCCCGCCGCGCCCACGGCGCCGCCCACCGGCGCGACCCTCCATGACTCGCTGATGACGCCGGCGGACCTGGCCCCGGCGGACACCTCGACCGCCACCGGTCCGAGCATCCGCAAGGTCTCTGCGGTGGGCTTCGTCAACGTGGACTCCCTCGTCGTCATCCGGACGTTCGCGGTCCCCACGGGACAGCCCTACGACGCTCGCGAAGTCCGCGCGGGCGTTCGCCGGCTCTTCGCGACGGGGCTCTTCACCGACGTGACCGTGAGCGATGCGCCCGTCTCGGGCGGCATGGCGCTCACGATCCACGTTGCGGAACGCCCCCGCGTGAAGGAGATCACCTTCCACGGGGCGAAGAAGATCGAGGAGAAGACCCTCAAGGAGAAGCTCACGCTCGCGGAAGGGCAGCTCCTCGACTCCGGAACCCTGGAGCTGGACGCGCGAAAGGTCGAGACGGCCTACGGCGCGGAAGGCTACGCGCACGCGAAGGTCACGACGCGCGTCGAGCCGATCAGCGCCGGAGCGATCCGCGTCGTGTTCGACGTCCAGGAGGGAACGAAGGTCAAGGTCCGGGGCGTCGTCTTCCACGGAAACCACACCCTGAAGAGCGAAGATCTGGCGAAGGCGATGGAGAGCAAGAAGCCGGGCTTCCTCCGGAGCGGCGTGCACAAGCCCGAGCACCTGGACAAGGACGAGACGAAGCTTCGCCTCTACATGCGCACGCGCGGATACAAGGACGCGGACGTGGACTCCATCGTGCCGGCCGACGTGCCGGACGGGAAGGGAGTCGTCCTCCATGTCTTCCTGCGCGAGGGCCCGCGCTACCGGTTCGGAAAGCTCACCTGGACCGGAAACACCGCGGTTCCGACGGCCGCGCTGGCGTTCTCCACGGTGCCGAATCCGGGCACGATCTACAACGAGGCGCAGATCCAGAAGACGCTCGAGAACGCGTACCAGCTCTACCAGGAGCAGGGATATCTCTTCCTCTCGATCGACCCCAAGATGTCCGACCGCGACTCCATCGTGGACGTGGACTTCCAGGTCCAGGAGGGAACACGATCCCGAATCGCGAATCTGGAGATCACGGGGAACACGAGGACACGGGAGAACGTCATTCGCCGGGAGGCCAGCGTCTATCCGGGAGACGTCTTCCGCCGCTCGACGCTCATGCGCACACAGCGCGACATCTTCGGGCTCGGCTACTTCCAGGATGTGAACGTGGACTACGAGCCGACCGGGGACAGCGCGGACATCAACCTCACGCTCAAGGTGCAGGAGAAGCAGACCGGCACCGCAAGCGCGGGGGCGGGATATTCGAGCCAGACCGGCTTGACCGGGTTCGTGGAGCTGGGGCACAACAACCTCTTCGGCAAGGGCCAGAGCATCAATATCCGCGTGGAGCGAGGCGGGAAGCGAAGCGACCTCGAGCTCTCGTACACGGAGCCCTGGTTCCGCGACACGCCGGTCAGCATGGGCTTCGACATCTTCAACACCCGCCGCGATCTGGATTTCTACCGGCGCAAGGACGTGGGCGGGGGAATTCGGATTGGCCGTCCGCTTCGCTGGCCCGACTACACGCGCGGAATCATCTCCTACGATCTCCGCGACGTGACGCTCAGCGACTTCGTGCTGGCGCGGCCGGGGGAGCCCTCCAACCTCCAGGCGCTGCGCGACACCAAGTGGCCGCGCCGCGTGAGCAGCGTGACCTTGACGTTCAATAGGAACAGCACGGACAACCCCTTCTACCCATCCAAGGGGTCGAAGATCATCTTGATGAACGAGGTCGCCGGAGGTCTTCTGGGGGGCGTCGAATCCTTCTACAAGGAGACGTTCGAGAACAAGACCTACACGCGCCTGGGCGGCCCCTTCGTGCTCATGGTGCGCGGCAAGACGGGATTCCTGGGGGGCGGCCAGGTGCCCGACTACGAGCGCTTCCGGCTCGGTGGGACCACGGCGGATTACCTGCGCGGTTACCCCGATTATTACGTGGTGCCCCGCGCCAACGTCACCCGGGACTCCCTAACCGGCCAGATCCTGGACCGTTACCCGGGCGGGAAGACCATGCTCATCCTCACGAGCGAGCTCCAGTTCCCGATCGCGGACCCGCTCCACGGGCTTCTTTTCTTCGAGTCAGGGAATACCTGGAACTCGACCCGCGATCTGGACCTTGGTGATCTAAGAAAGAGCATTGGGTTTGGGGTGCGCCTGGAGGTGCCTGCGCTGGGCCGGATTGGCTTCGATCTGGGGTATGGTCTGGACCGGGAGGACGGATCTCGCTGGGAGCCCCACTTCCAGTTGGGCAACACATTCTAGTAGAAGGGATTAGCTTATGGCTCGACAGCGATCACGGCGTGCGGTAGTCTGGGCGATCGCGTTTTCCTGCCTGGGGCTGCCGGCCCTCGGAAGTGCGGCCGACCTGAAAATCGGCTTCATTGACTCCGAGCGGATCTTTGCCGAGTATCCCGGCACGCAGGAGGCGCAGAGGTCCTTCAACCGGGAAGTCCAGGACCTCACCAAGACGGCCAAGGAAAAGAAGGCCGAGATCGACGATCTTCAGCGAAAGCTCGACGCCCAGGGACCCATGCTGAGCGAGGCGAAGCGGGACGAGCAGAATCAGGTGCTCCAGAAGAAGATCGGCGACTACGATGCGTTCGTTCAGAAGAACTGGGGGCCGCAAGGCGAGGTCTCCAAGATGAACGAGCGGTTCCTGAAGCCGATCGTGGATCGCGTGCACAAGATCGTCACCGCCATCGGCACGGACGAGGGCTACTCGCTCGTCCTGGACGCCGCGGACGGAAACATCATTTTCGGCGACAAGACTCTGGATCTCACGGATCGCGTACTCGATTCGCTGAAAAAGGAAGACGCGAGCGGACTGCCGCAGCCCACGAGCGCGGCGCCGGCCAATACTTCGGGGGGAACAAGGCCGTAGATTCCCGGAGCGGGTAACGCGAACCGATTCAAAGGGAGTCCCACCATGAAGGTCACGCTGGAGGCGGTCGCGAGGGCGATCGACGGTACGGTCGTCGGCGATGGTTCCGTCGAGATCACCGGCGTGGCCGGCATTCGCGAGGCCCGTGAAGGGGAGCTGACCTTCCTGGCCAATCCCCGCTACGAACCCTATCTCGAGCTGACCCAGGCCTCCGCCGTCATCGTCTCCGAGAACCACCGGAACATCGGCAAACCTCTCATCCAGAATCCCAATCCCTACCTCGCCTTCCTCAAGGCGGTCCGCTTCTTCGCGGGAGACGCGGAGCGGCCGTGCGCGGGAGTTCATTCCACCGCCATCATCGCCCCGGACGCCGTCGTCGCGGAGGACGCTTCCATCGGTCCGCACGCGGTGATCGAGTCCGAGGCGCGGGTCGGATCGCGCGCCATCGTCCAGGCGGGCTGCTACGTGGGCGCGCGCGTCCGGCTGGGGGACGAGGTGCTGCTCTATCCCAACGTGACGATCCGCGAGGCGTGCGTGCTGGGCGACCGCGTCATCGTCCACTCCGGAACGGTGATCGGGAGCGACGGGTTCGGCTTCGTCCGCGACGGGGACGTGTACCGGAAGCTTCCGCAAGTCGGGACGGTCGAGATCGGCGATGACGTCGAGATCGGGGCGAACGTCACGATCGATCGCGCCACCACCGGAACGACGCGGATCGGCGCCGGCAGCAAGATCGACAACCTGGTCCAGATCGCCCACAACGTGCAGATCGGGAAGAGCTGCATCATCGTCGCGCAGGTGGGCATCTCGGGCAGCACCGTGCTCGGGGACCACGTCGTCCTCGCGGGACAGGTGGGCATCGTGGGACACATCGAGATCGGCGACGGCGCCAGCGTCGGCGCGCAATCGGGAGTCTCCAAGTCGGTCAAGGCGGGCGAGCGCATGTTCGGCTATCCGGCCATGCCGCTGCGGCAGGCGAAGCGCATCGAGGCGAGCATCCGGAATCTTCCCGAGCTCATCCAGACGGTGCGAGCCCTCAAACGCCGCGTGGAAGAGCTCGAGGGCTCCAAAGAGCCCCGGTGAGGTCCTCCACCCAGCGCACCATCGCCAAGCCCACCTCGTTCGAGGGCGTGGGACTCCACACCGGAGTGCCCTGCCGCGTGGAATTCCGTCCTGCCCCGCCCGACTCCGGAATCCGCTTCGTCCGTCTGGACCTTCCCGGCGCGCCGGAGATCCCGGTGTCTCCTCGTTACGCGCGCGCGGACACCGCCGAGATGCGCCGCACCATCTTGAAATCGGGCGAGGCCGAGGTGCACACGGTCGAGCACATCCTGGCGGCCGCGGCGGGGCTGGAGATCGACAATCTCGTGATCGCGCTCACGGCGAAGGAGCCCGCCGAGCCGCGCGACGGCAGCGCGGCCCCCTACGTGCGCATGTTCCAGGACGCGGGAATCGTGGATCAGCATGTCCCGCGCCGGTACTTCCGCGTGAGCGAGCCGGTGCGCTACGAGGAGAACGGCGTGGTCCTGGTGGCGCTGCCGCACGATGGCCTGCGGATCGACTTCACGATCGAATACGACGACGCCTACCTGGGAACGCAGCACGCCACCTACGACATCGACCGGGACGTGTTCGTGAAGGAGATCGCGCCGGCGAGAACGTTCGTGCTCCAGCGCGACGTGGACGCGCTCCGCGCGCAGGGGATGATCCTCGGCGGCACGCTCCAGAACGCGGTCGTGGTGCAGCCGAAGGGAATCCTGAATCAGGAGCCGCTGCGCTTCAAGGACGAGTTCGTGCGGCACAAGATCCTGGATTTCCTGGGGGATCTGTACCTGCTCGGCCGTCCCGCCCTGGGACATTTCGTCTCGATCAAGTCGGGGCACGCGACCAACGTGCGCTTCGTCCAGCGGCTCGCGGCCACGGAGCGGTCCGAGAGCGCGGTGGGCTCCGGGATGGGAAACGGAAAGCCCGGCGGGAAGCCCGGACCCATCCAGCTCGACATCGCGGCGATCATGAAGATCCTGCCGCACCGGTATCCGTTTCTGCTCATCGACCGGATCCTGAGCCTGGAGGAGAACCGGGTCGTGGGCATCAAGAACGTCACGATCAACGAGCCGTTTTTCGTCGGCCATTTCCCCGGCCACCCCATCATGCCCGCGGTGCTCATCATCGAGGCGATGGCTCAGTGCGGCGGGGTTCTGCTCATGAACAGCAACGCGCTGGATAACCCGAAGGAGAAGCTGGTCTACTTCATGGGCATCGACCGGGCCAAGTTCCGGAAACCGGTGCGGCCCGGAGACCAGCTTCGGTTCGAGCTCACGCTCCTTCGCCTGAAATCACGCATCTGCAAAATGGAGGGGAAGGCCTACGTCGATGGAGACCTCGTCGCGGAAGCAGAGCTTCTCTCAAGCATTGTCGATCGCGATTCCTGAGGCGGACGGGCTCACCGGCACCTGGGCACGCGTGCCCGGGACCGTCGTCCCGTTCCCCGAGCTTCTCGACACGAGACCCGCGGTCCATCCGACCGCCATCGTGGCGAAGGGAGCCGAGCTGGGACAGGGCGTGGTCATTGGACCCTTCGCCTACATCGGACCCAGGGTGAAGCTGGGCGAGGGCACGCAGGTCGGGCTCCACGCCATCCTGGAAGGAAGGACGACGCTCGGCCCTCGCTGCCAGGTGCACCACGGGGCCGTGATCGGAAACATTCCGCAAGGCTTGAAGTATCGAGGCGCCCCGAGCGAGGTGGTCATCGGGCACGATACGGTCATCCGCGAGTACGCCACCATTCACGCCGCGACGGAGGAGCACGAGTCCACGATCGTCGGCGATCACGTGCTCCTCATGGCCTACGCGCACATCGCCCACAACTGCCGCATTGGAAACCACGTCATCCTCGCGAACGCGGTCAACCTCGCGGGGCACGTCCGGGTGGATGATTACGCCATCATCGGCGGCATGACGCCGGTGCACCA
>Ga0137397_10003781_pt1 | contig 10557 bp, 10 predicted proteins | sample czorhiz116metaG_FD_106658 | JGI IMG/M metagenome (GOLD analysis project Ga0137397, IMG submission 106658) | Vadose zone soil microbial communities from Angelo Coast Range Reserve, California, USA - czorhiz1.16 metaG | ecosystem: Environmental > Terrestrial > Soil > Vadose zone | place: USA...
CGCGTCCGCGCCCCTCCCCGGACGTGCACTTCCGACCCTCCCGACAGGCTCCCCCGCAAATTCCCGCTCGCGCGCAGCTCCGCCTCGGACCCTCCGCTCGCCTGCACGTCCACGTCCTTCACCGACAGGTCCCGCCCGTGCAGCTGCGTGCCGCCCGACATCTGAAGACCGAGCGAATCCGCCCGTCCTTGCACGTCCAGCACCGATCCACCCGAGCCCTGCAGCGACAGCTGCCGGGCGTCCACGCCGCTCGCGCGCACCTGGCTCCCGCCGCTCGCCTCGATCGCGCTCTGGTCCGCGCGGGTGAACGTCGCGCGGACGATCGATCCACCGCTCGCCCCGATCGCGCGCAGCTGCGGCGTCTGGATCGTCACCGAGACGCGCCGTTCGCCCGACCAGCTTCGATGCGGCTTGAATCCGATGTTCAGCGCGCCGTCTTCCACGCGCGTCTCCACCAGTTGCAAGATGTCGTCGTCCGCCTCGATCCGGACCCGTTTGCGCGACCCGATCTCCACGTTCGCCCGGATGCCCGACGCGACGTTCACGGCATTGAAATCGGGCACGTCGCGATCCTCGGTCCGCGCGGCGGCGGCGGAAGCGATCGACAGGATGGCAAGGGCGATAGCGCAGCGCGGCATGGGCAGGCCTCCGGGGTTTCGATCATGGTGACCGGCCGGCCCCTCCGGTTTCAAGGCTGGCACCGGCGCGGCCTTTCGGGCCAGACTGCGCCCTCGAACGGGGGCTCCGGATGGTGAAGAAGATCGGTCTCGTAATCGGCGCTGTCGTCGCCCTGCTGGCCATCGTGATCGCGACCCGCCCGGCCACCTACCGCATCTCTCGCTCCGAGACCGCCCAGGCGCCGCCGGCGACCGTCTATGCCCAGGTCGCCGACTTCCACCGCTGGCGCGCATGGTCCCCCTGGGAGCGCCTCGATCCGAACATGCAGATCGCTTACGCCGGCGCGGACGGAGCTCCGGGAGCGACCTACGCCTGGAAAGGGAACGACAGCGTGGGCGAGGGCCGCATGACGCTTCTGGAAGCGAGGCCCGCCGAGCGCGTCGGGATCCGCCTCGAGTTCCTCAAGCCGTTCGCCTCGGTCGCCACCACCCGCTTCGATTTCGCTCCGCAGGGCGCCGCCACCCGGATCACCTGGACGATGGAAGGCCGCAACGACTTCGCCGGCAAGGCGTTCGCGATGGTGATGAACATGGACAAGATGGTGGGCGGCGACTTCGAGCGCGGACTCGCCCAGCTCAAATCCGTGGCGGAGGCCGAGGCGCGCGCGGCCGGCGCGTCGCGCTGAAAACGATGCGGGGGCCCGCCACCCCGGCGAACCCCCGCACCTTGAAGCCGTTCCTTCGCTGAGGCTTAGAACCCGGCGAAGGTGTAGCCCACGCCTGCGGTCATCATCAGCGAGTCGCCGAAGTGGCCGATGTCGTGCGAGTGCAGGCTGACGCGCGCGTTCCACTCCTTCATCGCGTAGCCGATGCCGACGCCGGTGCCGAACTTGATGTCGTTCGAGCTGGCCGAGGCGCCGCCGCTGGACACGCCGGTCATCAGGTCGAACATGCCGAGCTCGAGCGCGCCGAAGAGGCCCTGGCGGTCGCCATGGCTCATCAGGTAGTACTTCGCGCCGAGCAGCACGGGGATCGAGTGCACGTGCGCGTCAGCGCCGAGCACGTTCTTGTCAGCGTGGTACTGGAAGCCGATGCGGGCCGTCGCGCTCAGCTCCGGCATCACCGGGTACTCGCCGACCACGAGCAGGCTGCCGCCCACGCCGTTCACGTCGGCGTAGCTGCCGATCGGGAGGGCGAAGTCGCCGTCCACGCCGACCCAGAACTTCTCGTGCGAGCCGCTCGAGATCGTCGTGCTGCGAGCGCGATCGGCGCGCGCAGCGCTGGACAGACAGAACAGAACGGCCACCGCAGTCATCGTCAGTTTCTTCATTTCGATCTTCTCCTGGAGCGAGACGCGGCGCACCGTGCGCCTGTGCGATCGCTCGGTTGGTTGCTTCGACAATACGGGCACATGCAATGCGCCCTCAACGCGCGGAAGTGCTCAGCAAACCGCCCGGCGCGCCTGCTCTCGCACCCTGCGTTCGCGCGCGCTATCGTGCGCGCGTGACCGTCGCGTTCGTCACCCATCCGGACTGCTTTCTGCACGAGATGGGTGAGGATCACCCGGAGCGCCCGGAGCGCCTTTCTGCGATCGAGGACCGGCTGATCTCGTCGCGGCTGGATTACGTCACCTCGCGGTACGACGCGCCGCTGGCCACGCGCGAGCAGCTGCTGCGCGTGCACGATCCGGATTACGTCGACGCGCTCGAGCGCATGACGCCGGCCTCCGGGTTGCGACAGATCGATCCCGACACCGCGATGAACCCGCACACGCTCCGCGCCGCGCTCCGGGCCGCCGGCGCCGCGGTGCTGGCCACCGATCTGGTGATCGCGGGCAAGGCGAGCGCAGCTTTCTGCTCGGTCCGGCCCCCGGGACACCACGCCGAGCGCGCCCGGGCCATGGGCTTCTGCTTCTTCAACAACGTCGCGGTCGGCGCAGCCCACGCGCTCGCCCACCACGGGCTTGCCCGCGTGGCCGTCGTCGACTTCGACGTCCACCACGGCAACGGGACCGAGGACATGTTCCGCGACGACGTGCGCGTGCTGATGGTCTCGACCTTCGAGCACCCCTTCTATCCGGGCAGCGGAGTCGAAGGCCGCTCCGAGCGGATGGTGAACGTCCCGCTCTCCGCAGGCGCCGGCAGCCGCGAGTTCCGCGAGGCGGTGGAGCAGGAGTGGATCCCCGCGCTCGAGAGCTTCCGGCCGCAGATGCTGTTCTTCTCCGCGGGCTTCGACGCGCACCGGGACGACGGGATGGCGTTCTTGCGCTTCGCGGACGCCGACTATCCCTGGGTGACCGCCCGCATGCGCGAGGTGGCCGCGAAGCACGCGGGCGGCAGGATCGTCTCGCTGCTGGAGGGCGGCTACAACCTCGACGTGCTGGGCCGCTGCGTCGCGGGTCACCTGGGCGAGCTGGCCGCATAGAGCGCTCTAGGGGTCACTTGCTGCCCACCACCTGGCGGACGGGCGGGCACTCCTTGTCGGCGACGCAGTCGAACTTCTCCACGTCGACGAACTGACCCTGCACGCGGAAGCGGGCGAGCTGCGCGACGATGTCGCCGCGGGCGTCGAAATCGCAGGGCCCGGAAGCGCCCTGGTAGTCGACGGGCTTGCCATCGTGGATCAGCTGCGCCGCCCGGGCGAACCCCGCGATGCCCGCGTCCACCGGCTCCCCGGCGCGGTCGTTGATCGCGCGCATGGAGTCCCGGATCATCGCGCCGGTCACCTGCTCGGCGTCCTTCAGCTTGTTGTGCTTCACCGCGTGCAGGGTGGCGAGCATCACCGTCATCGCCGCGTCGTAGGCCGCGGCGTCGCGGAACGCAGGGGCCTGGCTGGTGAGCGCCTTGAGGTCCTCTGCGAAGACGCGCGCCGAATTGCCGTCGGCGAGCACCGCCTGCGACGTGCCCTCCTGGCCCTCCACAGCCGCGGAAAGCGCCTCCAGCACGCGCGCGGCGCGGAAGTTGTGCGTGTGCACCAGCCGGACGCGCGTCTTCGAGTCGAGGTACGCCTTGGTGAAGTTGATCTCGAACTTGGGGAAGGAGATGGCGACCACCGCGTCGGGAACGCCGTCGGACTTTCCCGAGCCCTCGTTTCGCTTGTCGGTCAGGCGCGCGACGTCCGCCGCCCAGTGGTACTCGTTGGGCACCGCCTTCACGTCGTGGAACACCTGCTCCACCGTCGCCTCGGAAGCGAGGCGCAGCACGTCCTTCTTCAGCGTGTCCGAGAAGCCGTGGCCGTACGGGTCGTCGCTTGCGTAGATGACCAGCTTGAAGTGCCCGTCGCCGTTCACGTCGCCCTTGTTGCCGGTGCTCGCGAGCATGTGCGCCAGCACCCGCGCCTGGTAGGCGTCGCTCATGGTGGTGCGGAAGTTCCAGCCCTTTCCGTTGCGTAGCGCGGCCTCCTTGACCTTGTCGGAGTCGGTCGCCGCGGCGTTGTTGATGTTCGGAGAGGTGCAGGCCATGCAGACCACCGGGACCTCCAGCGCGTGCTCGGGATCGCCGTCGTAGGCGAGCATGTGGATCCCGATGTCGTCCTGGCTGGAGTCGGTGATCACCGCCTTCGCGCCCTGCTTCTTCACCACCTGCAGCGCGCCCGCCCGCGCCAGGTCCGGAGCGTTCCCCGAGTTCGCGTCCACCAGCGCGAAGCGGATCTCGTTCCGTCCCGCTTGCTTCAGCGCCTGGTTCGCGGTGCCCACCGCAAGCCGGATGGAGTCCGCCCAGCTCGGCGTCGCGATCGACCCGGTGCGGTCGATCACCTGTCCGATGTTCACCGTCGCCGTTTTCGCGGATTCCTGCTTGCAGGCGCTGACGCAGACGAGCGCCAGGGCCACCACTCCGAGGATTCTCTTCATTCGATCTCCGAGCTGCGAAAGATTCCGCAACAGATCGACTGTGAGTCGCGCCCGGACGAGCGTCAAAAAAACGTCAGTGGAATGTCGCCGCGACCGCGGGTCGGGATTTCTGCTCGGCGGTAGGCGCGGCGATCAGCGCCGCGGTGGTCAGCGCGATCAACGCCAGCGCGATGGCGAGCGCCCACGGGCTGCGAGCGTGCGCTTCCTCTTCCTGCGCGAGCCTCCAGGCTTCATCGCGCGAATCGAATTCCATGAGGAGCCCCCCTGACGTGTGCCCTGCGATCGGTACTTGAAGGTCGGGGTGCGGCCGCAAGCGGCAGGGCTGGGAGGATCGGGGAGCGAGGCGCACCGGGTGCGCCGGAAGGCGCGAATAGGCCACCCTTGCCCGTCCGTGGCAGAATCCGGCGCATGGGGACGGATCGCACCATCACGCAGACGCGAAAGCCGCGGCGCGACGCGGCGACGGGGCAGCCCCACCTGTTCGTGGTGTTCCGCTGCGATCGCCCGCTGGAGGGCGGCGCGCGCATCTCGCTCTCCGGCGCGGACGCGGTGGCGATCGGCCGCGCGCAGCGGCTCGAGCTGGAGCGCCTGCGCGAGGACGGCGCGACCACGCTGCGGATCGGCGTGCCGGATCCGCGCATGTCCATGCAGCACGCCCGGCTGCAGCGCGTGCTCGGCGCCTGGGTGGTTGCGGACGCGGGCTCCAAGAACGGCACCTTCTGCGACGGCCGCCGGGTCGAGCGCCAGCAGGCCCCCGACGGGGCGCTCCTGGAGCTCGGGCATACCTTCTTCCTCTTCCGCGAGGCGGTGGCCGCGAGCCCCGGCGACGTGCTCGAGCCTCCGTCCGCCGGCGCGACCCCGCGCGGATTCGCCACGCTGGTGCCGGCGTTCGAGGCCGAGCTCGCGCGGATCGAACGGATCGCGCGCTCCACCGTGCCGGTCCTGCTCAGCGGCGAGACGGGGACGGGCAAAGAGGTGATCGCGCGCGCGATCCACAAGCTCTCCGACCGGCCCGGTCAGTTCCAGGCCGTCAACTGCGCGGCGATCGCGCCGAACCTGGTCGAGTCCGAGCTCTTCGGCCACAAGAAGGGCGCGTTCACCAGCGCGGTGGACGAGCACCCGGGCGCGGTCCGCTCGTCCAACCACGGGACGCTGCTCCTCGACGAGATCGGGGACTTGCCGCTGCCCGCGCAGGCCGCTCTCTTGCGCGTGCTCCAGGAGAACGAGGTGCTGCCGGTCGGATCGTCCAAGGCCATCCCGGTGGACCTGCGCGTCCTGGCCGCGACCAACCGCGACCTCGATCAGCTGGCGGCCGACCAGCGCTTCCGGCCCGACCTGCTCGCGCGGCTCGCGGGCTACCGCTGCACGCTGCCAGCGCTGCGCGAGCGGCGCGAGGACTTCGCCCTGCTCTCGGCGGCCGTGCTCGAGGCGGTCGGAGCGCCGGCCTTGACCTTCAGCGTGGAAGCGGCGCGCGCGCTGCTCGGGTACGGCTGGCCGCTGAACGTGCGCGAGCTGGAGAAGTGCCTGGCCGCGGCGGCGGTGCTCGCGGACGGCGGCCAGGTCGAGTTGGAGCACCTGCCGCTGACCGTCCGCGCTCCCGCACCGGCGCCGGCGCCGGCGACGCCGCCTCAGGAGGGGCCCGATGCGGAGCGGCGCGACGAGATCGTCAAGCTGCTCCGCGAGCACGGCGGGAACGTCACCGCCGTGGCCCGGGCGATGGGAAAGGCGCGCACGCAGGTGCAGCGCTGGCTGCGCCGGTTCCGGATCGATCCCCTCTCGTTCCGGAGGTAGCGCTCGTGCGGCGCCACCTGTGGCACCCGCGCCACAAGTGCGCTTCATCTGGAAACTGCGGGCCCTTTCCGCTGGCACGCCTGCTGCTTCATCTCCCGGCCAAGGGAGGTAAAACGCAAATGAAGAAGCTGCGTGAATGGGGTTTTCCGGTGGCGCTGATGGTCGGCTGGATGTTCGCTGCCACCTACACCGTGTCGCTCTTGATCGGTCCCGAGCCGACGCCGGTTCGCGCTACGAGCCCCTCGATCTCCGGTTCGACCCTGCCTGCGTCCTGAGCCATGGATGCGGCGGACGCGCGCATCCCGGTTCGCCAGCGGGAACGGGGACGCGAATGGGTGGCGCCTCCGCGTCCCCGGGCTTTCGTCGCCGGGCGGACCATTGACGCACGGGACCCACGGGGGCAGTCTCGCCGTCGTTGCGGAATCGGCGATGACTGCGGTGGTCCTGGGCGAACGGTACCGGCTCGAGCGCGAGCTGGGTCGCGGCGGAATGGGCCGCGTCTACGTCGCGCACGACCTGAAGCTGGACCGGGACGTGGCGCTCAAGGTCCTCTCGCCCGGGGAGCACGACGAGCAGGACATCCGCCGCTTCGAGCAGGAGGCGCGCGCCGCCGGAGCGCTCGAGCACCCGAACGTGGTCGCCGTCCACGACATCGGGACGCACCAGGGCGCGCCCTACATCATCTCCGAGCTGCTGCAAGGACACACGCTGCGCGACGCGCTGGAGGGCGGACCGCTGCCCACCGCCACGGCGCTCGACTACGCTCGCCAGCTCGCGCGCGGGCTCGCCGCCGCCCACGCCAAGGGCGTCGTCCACCGGGACCTCAAGCCCGAGAACCTCTACGTGACCGAGCAGGGGGTCCTGAAGATCCTCGACTTCGGGATCGCCAAGCTGGCCGCGGCGCCTGCCGCGCTCGCGCCCTCGACCGACAGCGGCACGCTGATCGGAACGGTGGGCTACATGGCGCCGGAACAGGTGCGCGCGCAGAGCGTGGATCGGCGGGCGGACCTGTTCGCGTTCGGCGCCATCCTCTACGAGATGCTCACCGGCCGGCGCGCGTTCTCGGGCGCCTCCGGCGTCGAGACCGCCTACGCGGTGCTCAACGACGAGCCGCCGCCGCTGCCGGATTCCGTCCCGCGCGCGCTGCAGCGCATCGTCCGGCAGTGCCTGGCGAAGGACCGCGACGCGCGGTTCGCCTCCGCGGGCGATCTCGAGGCGGCGCTGCGCGCGGCCTCGCCGCACTCGGGGAAGAGCCGCCTGCTCGACGTGATGCTGCTGCTGCTCGGCGTCGGCGTGGCGGTCGGACTCTGGCGCTCGCCGCTCACCCACGACTTCCTGGTCCGCCTGGTGCGCAGCCCGCCGCCGCCGATCAGACAGCTCGCGGTGCTGCCCTTCCGCGCCATGGGCGGCGGACCCGACAGCGAGGCCTTCGCCGCCGGTCTCTCGGAGATGCTGAACAACCGCTTGCGCCAGCTCGAGCAGTTCCAGGGCACGCTGCGGGTGGTGTCTGGCAACGAGGTGGCGAGGGAAGGGATCTGGACCGCGCGCGAGGCCCGCCGCGCTTTCGGAGCCACGCTCGCGCTCACCGGGTCCGTCCGCTGGTCGGGAGAGCGCGTCACCGTGACCTCCGAGCTGGTGGACACCGTCACCCAGGACGTGATCGCCGCGCGGGACCAGGAGGGGGAGCGCAACGACACCAGCGCGCTCGCGGCGCTGCTCTTGGGCCGCGCGGCGGACATGCTGGAGCTCGAGCTGCGGCCGGAGGCGAGGCGCGCGCTCGACCTGGGCACGGCGCCCGCCCCGGGAGCGTACGAGTTCTATTTGCAAGGGCGCGGCTACTTACAACGCTTCGACCGCCTGGAGAACTTGGAAGCCGCGCTGGCGGTGTTCGACAAGGCGCTGGCGCTGGACGATCGCTTCGTCCCCGCCTGGGCGGGCCGGGCGGAGGCGCTCTTGCGCAAGTTCGAGCGGACCAAGGACTCCAGCCTGATCCCGGCCGCGCGCACCAGCGCGCGCCGGGCGATCGAGCTCGACGACCGCCTCGCCGCGTCGCAGCTCACCATGGGCCTGCTGCACCGCGCGGCGGGCGAGCGCGAGGAAGCGATCGCCAGCTTCCAGCGCGCGATGCAGCTGGAGCCGGGCAGCGCGGACGCCATCCGCGAGCTCGGGCGGGCCTATGACGACGCGGGCCGGACGCAGGAGGCGGAGGTGACCTTCCGGCGCGCCATCGAGCTGCGGCCGGACTCCTGGGCGGCCTACAAGGATCTGGGCCTGTTCTACAACCGCCACGGGCGCATCGAGGACGCGATTCCGCCGCTGCGCCACGTCGTCGATCTCACCCCGGACAACTACAACGGGTACGCCAACCTCGCAGCCATGCATCTGCGCCTCGGACGGTACGCCGACGCCGCCGCGTTGCTCGAGCGGTCGCTCTCCCTGAACCGCAGCGCTCCGGCCTGCTCCAATCTGGGGATGGTCTATTACTTCCAGAAGCGCTACCGCGACGCGGCCGAGATGTTCCTCAAGGCCGTGGAGCTGGACCCGGCGGACGATCGCACCTGGGGAAACTACGCCGATGCCCTGCGGTATGTGCCCGACAAGAAGGACGAGTCGGTGCGCGCGTACCGCGAGGCGTCCGCGCAGGTCAGCAAGCAGCTCGCGGTCAACCCGCGCAATCCCGAGCTGCGCTCGCGGCTCGCCATGTACGAGGTGTTCGCGGGAGAGAAGCAGGCTGCGCTGCGGGAGATCGAGGAGGCGCTGCGCGCTGGCCGCGAGGACGGGCTGGTGCTATTCCGCTCCGCGCTGGTGTTCGAGGAGAACGGAATGCGCGAGAGGGCGCTCGAGTCGATCCGCGGGGCGATCGCCCGCGGCTATTCGCGGGCGGAGATCGAGCAGGCTCCGCCCCTGGACTCGCTGCGGCTCGATCCACGTTATCCGAAGGGGGGAGGCAATCTATGAGCGCGAAGGCGGGCTCGACGCGATGCATCTGGATCCGGATCTCCGGCAGCGACGGCCGGTACGACTTCACGTACGAGCCCAGCACCGTCAACGTGAAGGCCGGAGAGGAAATCGACTTCGCGCTCGCGCCGGGCGGTCCGGTGAGCAAGATCTGGGTGGCGTTCGACCTGCCGGTAGACGGGCGCAACTTCAACCGCGCCGTCTCGGCCGAGAAGTCGGCGAGCTCCGGCGCTGCCCAGAATGCCACCCGCGTCAGCCTGAAGGGTCTTCCCCCCGGCGTGCACCACTATCGGGTGATCGGCTTCAAAGGCGAGTCCCTGGTTGCCGACGTGTACTGCCCGTCGATCATCGTCAACGCACCCTGATTCCCGGCTACGGGTTCCGCTTCAGCGCCGCCTCTCCATCCGCCCGGGCCGCCGTGGCGTCCGCTGTCTGTGGCGCGGGGGCGGCTTGTTTCTCGCACGCCGGCGCGCCCTTCTCCGCCGGTTTCGCCGTCTTGGCCTTCGGCGCGCACGGCGCCTTCGCGGCCCTGGGCGTGGCAGGCGCCGCCGGCAGGGCCGGCGCGGCGATCACGGTGGTGGTGGCTGGGGGCGCCAGCACGACGGTCGTGGGCGGCGGCTCCGGCTGCTGCGCGCTGCGCTGGTCGCTCTCCGTCTTCGCCGTGCCGGTGCTGGTCGCGGTCGCGACGGCGGAGGGGGGAGGCTTCTTCGCGGCCTCGCCCAGGGCGGTGATCATCTTGTCGCTGCTCTGCTCGAGGAACACCCGATCCTTCTCGGCGTTGGTGCGCAGCGCCTCCCGATCCTGGCTCACGTCGGAGAGCCGCGACTTGAGCGCGTCGTTCTGGGCCTCGAGACCCAGCGCGGTGGAGGCCTGGCTCATGCAGGTCTTCGCGATCTGATCGTCGGAGTCCTGCGGCGGGATCGGCTCGCCGCGCGTCCACGCGGCCAAGGCGCGGTTTTCCCAGCGGTAATCGGCCTGGGCCATGCACTCCTGCACCAGCCTTGCGAGGCGGTCCTCCGCCCACTCGGGCCGGGCCTTGGTGCAGAAGCCGAGCTCCTCAGTGGTCCCGCCCAGCGTGCGCTCCGTCTGCTTCACCCAGCAGCCTTCGCGCTGGACCATCTTCACCGAAGTGCAGGCGCACACCGCCGCGCACGCCACGAAGACCCTCGTAATTCCGGTCATTTGCCCCTCCCGCGTCCTGTTCCGAACATGGGGACGCCGGCGCGCGGGCGCACGCTCTGTCGCGAACCGGACAAACTAGCTCGGCGCGTGGTCGCGCCGGCTGTCCCGCAGCGCCGCGGTGGTCCGCGCGCTGCCGTGGGACTAGCTCGGCGCGTGGTC
>Ga0137397_10003782_pt1 | contig 10557 bp, 11 predicted proteins | sample czorhiz116metaG_FD_106658 | JGI IMG/M metagenome (GOLD analysis project Ga0137397, IMG submission 106658) | Vadose zone soil microbial communities from Angelo Coast Range Reserve, California, USA - czorhiz1.16 metaG | ecosystem: Environmental > Terrestrial > Soil > Vadose zone | place: USA...
GTCCGGAGCGCCTCGGTGCGGCTGTGTAGCACGAGTACAGCGCCTCGCGCTGCCCGGCGGTCGCACGTGTCGCGGCGTCCTCGAGCCACGCTCGGGCTGCGTCGCCGGCGCGCGAGACGACGAGGTCGAGCTCCACCCCACTCGCGTATTGCGCGTACGTGTGTTGGTAGTGGCGTGCCTCGGGGGCACCATCAGGCAGCAGCAGCTGATGCAGGTCGACCACTGAGCCGGCGCTCTCCACCCAGCCGCGCGAGTCGGTCAGCGCCGAGGCCCACGCGCCAGGGTGCACACCGATGAGCGCATCGATGTCCGATAGCTGGTCCGCGACGCCACGGCCGATGCTGCAGCCAACGACGAGCACGCGGATGCGGTCGTCGCCCTCCGCTGTCGCGAGGAACGCCTCCAGCAGCGCGCGCTGCAGCGCAAGTGCGGCGGGCAGGCCGCGTAGCCACTCGCGCGACTCGGTCACGCCGGGATGGTAGTGACGCTAGGCTCTCGGGTCGTGGCCGATCAGGTTCGCTTCGGACTCAAGCTGTCGCAGCAGGTGCATCCCATCGACGCGCAGCGCGACGCGTGGAAGATCGCGGAGCAGGCGGGCTTCGATCACATCTGGCCGTTCGATCACCTGATCGCGCTGGGGGGCGATCCGACGCAGCCGATCTTCGACGGCTGGACGATCCTCGGCGCGGTGGCCGAGAACACGAAGCGGACGCGCATCGGCTTGAACGTCACCGGCAACCTGTACCGGCATCCCGGCCTCCTCGCGAAGATCGCCGTGACCGTCGACCACCTGTCGCAGGGACGGCTCGAGTTCGGCATCGGCGCCGCCTGGAACGAGCCCGAGTTCAAGCAGCAGGGCCTGCCGTTCCCCAGCGCGGCCGACCGCATCCGGATGCTCGACGAGTCGATCAGGGCGATCAAGCTCCTGTGGAGCGAGCCGCGGACGACGTTCAAGGGCCGTTTCTATCAATTCGACGACGCGATCGCCGAGCCGAAGCCGGTGCAGAAGCCGCATCCGCCGATCTGGATCGGCGGCTCGGGGCCGAAGCGCACGCTGCGGGTCGTCGCGAAGCACGCCGACGTATGGAACGGCGGCGGCAACGGGCCCGAGGAGACAAAGGCGCTCCTCGCGATCCTGGCCGACCACTGCGCGAAGGTCGGACGCGATCCGAAGACCATCCGTCTCTCGCGGAATTTCCGCGTCGACGACGCCGATGCGGCGCTCAAGCAGCTCGAGTGGTCGCGGGCGCTCGGGTACACGGACTTCCTGCTCTTCCCCGGGCAGGGCGATCTGCGCACGGGTGCTGAGACCGCCGCGAAGCTGCTTCCGCGACTACGCGCTGCGGCGTGAGCCGATCGCGTGACCTGCGCGTCCTCCACGAAGGCGGCCGCTTCTTCGAGGGACCACGCTGGCATCAAGGCACGTGGTATGTCAGCGACTTCCACCGCCATGTCGTCACTTCGATCGATGAGCGAGGCCGCGCTGAGAAAGTCCTCGAGGTCCCGGGCCAGCCATCGGGTCTTGGTTGGCTGCCGGACGGATCGCTGCTGATCGTGTCGATGACCGATCATCGACTCTTGCGCCGCTGGCCCGACGGCCGCGTGAGCGAACACGCGGACCTGACCGCGCACTGTGGCGGGTGGGCCAACGACATGGTCGTCGACGGACGAGGTCGCGCGTTCGTGGGGAACTTCGGCTTCGCTCTCGTCCGCGGAGCGAAGCCCGCGCCGGCGTCGTTGCTCCGTGTGGACGCCGATGGGTCCACGGCGGTCGTCGCGGACGATCTGCTCTTTCCCAACGGCAGCGTGGTGACGCCCGACGGGCGGACCTTGATCGTCGGCGAGAGCTTCCGGAATCGCTACCTCGCATTCGCCATCGCCGCCGACGGCTCGCTCTCCGATCGTCGCATCTGGGCGGACCTCGGAGCCACCGAGACGCGAAAGGCGATCGTGCCCGATGGCTGCGCGCTCGACGCCGAGGGATGCATCTGGTCGGCCGACGCGGCCTCAGGCCATTGCGATCGCGTCGCGCCCGGCGGCGAGATCGTCGAGCAGGTCGAGGTCCCGGTCGGTCTTCGCGCCTTCGCGTGTGCCCTTGGCGGGAGCGACGGCCGCACCCTGCTCCTCTGCGCCGCGGTCGGTTATTTCGAGGCTCTCGAATCGGAGTCGCTTGACGGTGTGCTTGTCACGGCCCGCGTCGACGTGCCGCACGCGGGTTGGCCGTAGGCGCGTCTAGCCGAGCTTCGCGATCCTCACCCGGTCCACGTCCGGGAATGCGCCGATCCGCGCGCGCACCTCATCGGGGACTGCGTCGTCGAGCGTGAGGATCATGAGCGCGTCGCCGCGCGCGTGGACGCGGCCGACCTGCATCGATGAGATGTTCACGTCGTGCTGGCCGAGGAGCGTGCCGACGCGGCCGACCAGGCCCGGCTTGTCCTGGTGCTTGGTGAGCAGGAGATGGCCCTCGGTCGGCACGTCGACCCAGAAGCCGTCGATCGAGACGATGCGCGGCTCGCCCTGCACAAGCGTCCCACTGACCGTCGTCCCGCCGACCTGCACGGTGAGGAGCGCGCGATAGCGCGGCGCCTCGGTCTGGCGGTCCTCGCTGATGGCGAGCCCGCGCGCGCGCGCGATCTGAAGCGCGTTCACCAGGTTCACGCGTTGCTCGCTGAACGTCTCTAGGAGTCCCTTCACGACCGCCGCGCGCAGCGGCTCGGGGTCGATCTCGAGCAGCGCGCCGGCGTAGCGCAGGGCGATGCCGCCGGGACGTTCGTCGAGCAGCTGCGCCGCGAGCGAGCCGAGCCGCTCGGCCAGGCGGACCCACGCGCTGCCACCCGCCTCGTCGGCCGGCGGCCGCGGCGCGTTCACCGCGTACCGCGCGGGCTTGCCATCGAGGATGTCGAGGATCTGCTTCACGACCTCGACCGCGACGTTCACCTGTGCCTCGACCGTCGAGCCGGCGATGTGGGGCGTGAGCACCGTGTGCGGCGCGCCGCGCAGCGGCGAGTCGGCTGCGAGCGGCTCCGGCGAGAACACGTCGAGCGCCGCGCCGGCGATGGTGCCCGCCGCGAGCGCGTCGGCCAGCGCCTGCGGATCGACGACCTCGCCCCGCGATGCGTTCACCAGGACCGCGGTGGGCTTGAACTTCTTCAGCGTTGTTTCGTTGATGAGGCCTTTCGTCTCTTTGGTGAGGGGCGTGTGCAGGCTGATCACGTCCGCCCGCGCGAAGAGCTCGTCGAGCTCCACCAGCTGCGCGCCGGCCGAGCGCGCGCTCGCCTCGGTCGCGAACGGGTCATGCGCGACGACCTTCATCTCGAACGCCGCGGCGCGGCGGGCGACCTCCGAGCCCACGCGGCCGATGCCGATGAGGCCGAGCGTCTTGCCGCGCAGCTCGCGGCCGATGAGCTTCGAGCGGGTCCACTCGCCGGCACGGACCGAGCGGTCGGCCTCGGGGATCTTCCGCATCAGCGCGAGCGCGAGCGCGATGGTGTGTTCGGCGGCCGCGACGATGTTCCCGAGGGGCGCGTTCACGACATACACGCCGCGCTCGGTCGCGGCGGCGACGTCGATGTTGTCCACGCCCACGCCCGCGCGGCCGACGACCGCGAGACGCGGCGCCTTGTCCATCAGACTCGCGGTCACCTTTGTCTCGCTCCGCACGATGAGCGCGTCGACGTCGCCCAGGAGCGGCGCCAGGTCGGGCTCCTTCAAGCCCTGGGTGACGCGGACCTCACAGCGCTCGCGGAGCAGCACCAGGCCGTCCTCGGCCAGCGGGTCGGCGACGTGAACGACCGGAATGCGCTTTGGCTCGTCGAGACCGGGCCTGCCCGCGCCGGGCAGGGTGCTCCGCGGTCCGACTTGGGCGTCTGTTTTAGCGACGGCTCCCAACGGTGTCGATCCGTGGCGCGACCTTCGCGCCTGGACGCGCCGGCTGGGCGGTCGCTTCGGCGTACGCGCGAAGCGCGGCCGCGATCGCTTGGCCCGGCTCGACCGGCTGATTGAAGTCGCGGAGCGCGAGCTCGAGCGAGCTGAAGAACGCGACCATGTCGGTCATCGTCACGAAGCCCATGTGACCGACGCGCACGAGCTGTCCATCGAGCTTGCCCTGCCCGCCGGCCACGATCGTGTCGTAGTCGTCGCGCAGCACGCGGATCAGGTTGCGGGCGTCGACGCGTGTGGGCGGACGGAAGGCGGTGACGGCGGGGGAGGCGTGCGCCTCGTCGGCGAACAGCGAGAGGTTCACGGCCTGCACGCCACGGCGCGTGGCGCGCGCGAGGTCGCGATGGCGCCGCAGGATGGCCTCGAGGCCCTCCTCGGCCATGAGCCGCAGGCTCTCCTGGAGCGCGATGACGACGCCGACCGCGGGCGTCGCCGGGGTGGCGCCCTTCTCCAGCGCCGCCTTGTATTGCGCGAGGTCGAAGTACGACTTCGGCAGGTTCGAGCGCTCGTACGCCTTCCACGCGTTGTCGCTCATCGTGACCATCGCGAGGCCGGGAGGCGCGCCCCACGCCTTCTGCGACGCGGTGATGGCGACGTCGATGCCCCACTCGTCGATCTCGAGCTCGGCCGCGCCGGCGCCCGAAACCGTGTCGACGATGAGCAGCTTGCCGGACTCGCGCACGACCTCGGAGATCTCGCGGAGCGGGTTGAGCACGCCGGTCGAGGTCTCGTTGTGCTGCAGGAGCACCGCCTTCGCGGCGTCCTTGCCCTTCTCCTTCGCGAGCTCGTCGCGAACGAGATCGGGCTCGACCGCGCGGCCGAGCGGGACGTCGATGCGGCGTGCGTCGACGCCGTACGCCTTGCAGATCGAGAAGAACCGCTCGCCGAACGCGCCATTGATGAAGACGAGGACCTTGTCGCCGCTCGACAGGGTGTTCGCGATCGCCGCCTCCATGCCTCCGGAGCCGGACGCGGTCAGCAGGAGCACGTCGCCTTGCGTGCGGAGGAAGTCTTGCAGCGCGCGGGTCAGCGCGGCGAGCAGCGCGGCGAACTCAGGACCGCGGTGGTTGATCATCGGCCGGGCCGACGCGGACAGGACGGTCTGGGGCACAAAGGTCGGTCCGGGGATCCGCAGGTTCTGGGGGCGATACACGGGCTGTTTCTCCTCGTCGCGTACTCGACGCATGATGCCAGCGTGAAGCTCGCTCCGTCCATCCTCTCGGCCGATTTCGCCCATCTTGGCGACGCCGTCCAGGCCGTCGAACGCGCCGGAGCCGACTGGGTGCACGTGGACGTGATGGACGGTCACTTCGTCCCGAACCTCACTTTTGGGCCGAAGATGGTGGCCGACCTGCACAAGGCGACAGCCCTGCCGCTCGACGTGCACCTGATGATCGAGCGCCCTGACGACTGGGTCGACCGCTACGTGGAGGCCGGCGCGACCTATGTCGTGGTGCACATCGAGGCGGTGAAGGACGTCCGCGGCACGCTCGCGCGCATTCGCAAGCGCGGTGCGCGCGCCGGGCTCACGCTCAACCCCGAGACGCCGGTCGACGCGGTGATCCCGTTCCTCTCGGACATCGATCTGCTCCTGGTGATGAGCGTGCATCCCGGGTTCGGCGGGCAGAAGTTCATCGAGAGTGCCCTCGACAAGGTCCGCCTTGTGCGCCGCGCGCTCGACGAGCGCAAGGTCAGCGCCGAACTCGAGGTCGACGGCGGGATCAAGCTCGACAACGCCGCGCGCGTCGCGGAGGCTGGCGCGAGCGTGCTGGTCGCGGGCTCCGCCGTGTTCGAGGACCCCGAGGGCGTGGAGGCGGCCATCGCCAAGTTCGACCGCGTGCTGGGCCGTGGGGCCTAGGCCTGGTGGACTGACCATTTAAGTCGTGTTGACCTTCTTGACCTTCGCTGGTTCAGCGGAAGCAATACGGGGTCAGGTATGAGCGGCCGGTAGCACACAAGAGAGCTTCGGCGTTGAATACCGCGGGGATGAAGGCCGCACGGATCCGGCTCTCGACGATCATGCGCTTGGGTGCGCCGGAGATCGTTCGGCTTCTTGCGGAAGAGGCGGCGCGCGCCTCGACCATGGAAGGTTCGCCGCGCCACTCGAGCGCCGATGAATACGAGGCGCTGATCGCGCGCTCGATGCCACGAGTCCTCGACGCGGTCGGTGCCGACGATCGTGCGCGAGCGCAGATGCTCGAGTCGCTGACGGAGCCCGCGCCCGCGGTCCCGGTCCAGCCCGTGCCCCCGCTCGCGCGCTTCGGACTCCTCTCGATCGGGCTCAAGGTCTCGCGGGAGCACGTCGAGCGGACAGTCGCAGGTCAGCCGGAGGCCGGTGCGATCCTCGCCGAGTTCGATCTCTTCGCCGCCGCGCTGCGCAGCGCGCTCAGCGGCCTGCCGGCGAAGAGCTGATCACTCCGCGTCCCCGCGGCCGAGCTCGCGCAGCCGCTCGTCGCTGATCCCGAAGTGGTGCGCGATCTCGTGGACGACGGTGTCGCGGACGATCTCCGCTTGCCGGCGCGGTGAGGCGCTCATGCGCTCGATCGGCCCGCGGAAGATCGTGATGCGGTCGGGCAGGTACGGCTCCATCGCGCCCCGCCCGGTCAGCGGCACGCCCTCGTAGAGACCGAGCAGCTCGCTGCCGTCCTTCGGCCGCCGCTCCTCGTCGGGCTCGTCGTCGACGACGATCTCCACGTTGCGCATGCGCTCGCTGAACTCGCGAGGCATGTCGCGCAGCGCGCGGCGCACGAGTCGAGCAAAGCGTGCACGCTTGAGGTCAGACACCGATCGAGCGTAAGCCGCTCGACGGGTGCCGATGCGGCGACGGGCTCGCGCGGCGAAGGGACGGCGGGCACGGGCTCGAGCGAGAGCCAGGCCCGCCAGCCGCCTGCGCCGGGCGCAACTTGGATGAGGGGCTGGCGTGGCCTGATTCGAGCGAGAGCCGTGCCCGGCGGCCCGAGCCCGTGCACGACGCCCCTTCGCTGCGTGAGCACGGCCGCGTCGGCGCGCGCTATGCGGCTTCGGCCTCGACCTGGGGCGTGCAGGCGGCGCGCAGCTTGCGCAGCGCACGCGCGCGCACGCGACACACGCCCGACTCGGAGAGCGATACGCGCGCGCCGATCTCGCGAAGCGTCAGCTCGCGGGCGTACGCGAGCACGAGCACGCGGCGCTCGACCGGCGAGAGCCGCTGGACCGCCTCGGCGACGGCGTGCCAGCGCGGGTCGAAGCGCGGCCGCACGCCGTTTCTCTCCGGCACGTCGGAGTCGCCGAGCTCCGCGAGACGGTCGAGCGAGACCTCGACGTACGGCTGCGGGATGTCTTCGCTGATCTTCTGCGCTTCGCGGAACGCGCGACGTTCCGTGCGGGTGAGGGGATCGCGGTCGCGCAGCGCGTCGAGGACCTGGCCGCGCACGCGGCGCGCGGCGTACGCGCCGAACGGCGCGCCGAGCTCGCCGCGGTACCGGGCCGCCGCCTGGACCAGCCCGAACACGCCCCAGGCGATGAGATCCTCGCGGTCGGCGCCGCGGCAGCGCGGATCGAGCGAACGCGACGCGACCGCCCGCGCGAATCCCAGGTGCGCGATGATGCGCTCGTCGATGACGCGCCTTTCCACCCTCGCTCTCCCCGGTTCCGGACCGTATGAATGGCCGGATGGGGTGTCAACGCTCCGATGACCGAGTTATCCACGACCGCGGAGCGTTTCTTCGAGAGGTACGCGTTTCCGTACTGGCTCCGGGGGCATTCGCGCCTAGTCGGCGCGATCGCCGGGGCGCTCGCAAGCGAACGCGCGGCGGCGGGTGACGCGATCGACGTCGACACGGTCACGCTCGCCGCATACCTACACGACATCGGGCGAAGCCCGCTCGTCGCCGGCGACGCTCGCGAGCACAACGAGCTGTCTGCGCTGATCCTCGCGGCTGAGGGACTGCCGGAATGCGTGGAGCCGGCCCGCCGCCACGCCATCTACACGGTGCTCGACCCGCGCACCGCACCGCGCACCACCGCGGAGAAGCTCGTGTACCTGGCTGACCGGCGTGGCGGGATGAAGGTCGAGTCCGTCGAGGAGCGGGCCAAGGACACCGCGGAGCGGCATCCGAAATTCGCGACCGAGATCGCGCGCGCGATCCCGCTGGCGAAGGAGATCGAGCGTGAGGTCTTCGCCGGGCTGCCATTCAAGCCCGACGAGCTCGCGGCGCGTATCGCGGTGCCGCGATGACCGAGGCGAAGCGGCTGCAGAAACGCATCGACGATCTCGCGCGCATCGGTGGGAGCGGCACGTCCGTCTCCCGCCTCGGCCTCACCGCGCTCGAGCAGCAGGCCCGCGACCTCGTCGCCGGCTGGTGCAGGGACGCCGGCGCGTCCGTGCGGCGCGATGCCGCAGGAAATCTCTATGCGGGATTCGCCGGCAAGGACCAAGGCGCACCCGTTGTGCTCGTCGGCTCGCACATCGACTCCGTGCCCGAGGGCGGACGCTTCGACGGCGCGCTCGGCGTGTGCTGCGCGGCCGAGGCGCTCGTGTCGCTCACCGAGGCAAGCGTGAAATTCGCGCGGCCGGTGGAGGTGGTCGCGTGGGCCGACGAGGAGGGTGCGCGCTTCGGCGTTGGTCTCTTTGGATCGGCCGCGGCGTTCGGCAAGCTCCCCAAGGGCGCGGCGGAGCTGAAGGACAAGGGCGGCGTGACCGTCGCCGAGGCGCTCCGCGCGCTGGGGGAGTCCGGCGACCCGAGCAGGGCCGCGCGCGATCCGAAAGGCATCCGCGCATACCTCGAGCTGCACATCGAGCAGGGGCCGCGTCTCGAGCGCGCCGGCAAGGCCCTCGGCGTGGTGAGCGACATCGTCGGCATCTATCACGGGCGCGTCACCGTACGCGGGCGGCAGGATCATGCCGGCGCCACGGTCATGGGCGCCCGCAAGGACGCGCTGGTCGGCTCGAGCGAGCTGATCCGGGCGCTGGAGCTGATCGCGGCGTTGATCCCGGATGCGGTCGGGACGGTCGGGGAGATCGCGGTGCGCCCAGGCGCGAAGAACGTCGTGCCCGGCGAGTGCGTGTTCTCGCTCGACATCCGTGCCCCGAAACAGGAGTCGATCGACCTGGTGCTCGAGGGCTTCAACGACGCGGTGGACGATGTCACCGGGCGGCGAGGGCTGGAGATCTCGATCGAGACGCTCCAGACGGTGGCGGTGACGCCGCTCGATCAGGGCATCCGCGACCTTCTGCTGGGGGCCTCGCAGGCCGTCGGCGTCGATGCGCCGCTTCTCGTCTCCGGCGCCGGTCACGACGCGCAGAATCCATCGCTCTCGGGCGTGCCGACCGGCATGATCTTCGTGCGCTCGACCGGTGGCAGTCACACACCCACGGAGTTCGCCGCGACCGCCGACGCCGCCCTCGGGGCTGAGGCCCTCGAGCGCGCCATCCGGGAGCTGGCGGCCGGCTGAGCCCTGCCAGTTGACGTGAACTGGCAGACGTGGCACAAAGAAGGCTCACAGGCAGGTGACTTCGCGCGGGGAGGCGTGGTGGCCACGGCGGTCGGGCAGTACCGGATCGGCGAGCTGGCGGGCCGTGTCGGCTTGACCGAGCGGACCATCCGCTACTACGAAGAGCTCGGGCTGCTCGAGTCAGTGAAGCGGCTCGACGGTGGCGTCCGCGTCTACACCGACGACGATCTGCGCCGCCTCAAGTACATCCGCAAGCTGAAGACACTGGGCCTCTCGCTCCACGAGATGCTCGAGCTCGAGAACATGTACCGCCGCCACCGCTCCAATCGAACTGTGCTCCCGCGTCTGATGGAGCTGCTCGACGCGCATCTCGAGACGCTCGACGCGCGCATGAACGAGCTTCGCGGCCTGCGCGACGAGATCCGCTCGTATCGCGAGCACGTCGCGGTGCGCCTCCGGGAGGCGGAGTGAGCGACGTCGTCATCCTCGGCGCCGCGCGCACGCCCGTCGGCTCATTCCTCGGCGGTCTCGCGCCGCTCACGGCGCCGCAGCTTGGAGCGATCGCCATCAAGTGCGCGCTCGAGCGCGCGCGCGTCGCGCCGGATCAGGTCGACGAGGTGTTCATGGGCAACGTGATCCAGGCCGGTGTCGGCCAGGCGCCCGCGCGTCAAGCGTCGCTCGGCGCGGGCATCCCGAACAGCGTCCCCTGCACGACGGTGAACAAGGTCTGCGGGTCGGGCCTCAAGTCGGTGATGCTCGCGACGACCCAGATCGTCGCCGGTGAGGCGCGCCTGATCGTGGCCGGCGGCATGGAGAGCATGTCCAACGCGCCGTACCTGATGCGCGGCGCGCGCACCGGGCTCTCGCTCGGCGAGCACAACCTCGAGGACGCCAACCTCACCGACGGTCTGATGGACGCGTACGGCCACGGTCACATGGGTCTCGGGGGGGAGCTCGCCGCGGAGCAGTGCGGCCTCTCGCGCGACGACCAGGACCGCTTCGCGCTCGCGTCCTATCAGAAGGCGCTCGCGGCGCAGAAGGCCGGAGCGTTCGACGCCGAGCTCGTCAGAGTCGAGGTCCCCGGTCGCAAGGGCGCCGTCACGATCGTCGAGCGCGACGAGACGCCGCGCGAGACGAGCCTCGAGGCGCTCGCGAAGCTTCAGCCGTCGTTCAAGAAAGGCGGGA
>Ga0137397_10003787_pt1 | contig 10553 bp, 11 predicted proteins | sample czorhiz116metaG_FD_106658 | JGI IMG/M metagenome (GOLD analysis project Ga0137397, IMG submission 106658) | Vadose zone soil microbial communities from Angelo Coast Range Reserve, California, USA - czorhiz1.16 metaG | ecosystem: Environmental > Terrestrial > Soil > Vadose zone | place: USA...
AGAAAAAAAAAAAAAAGGGGGGGGGGGGAAGAAAGAAACTTTTTCAGCTTCGTCCCGGCCAAAGGCTGATCTATCTATTTATTCACCATGAGTTTTTCGTCGTGCGCCTTTTTCGCCGCCCTGGCCCTTGCTACTCGCGACGACGATGGTGGTGTTGGTGGTGACGTCCTTGTGGAACGCGCGTGCGAGTGGAGCCGGTGGAGTGCACGAGCGGCATGGCGGTACGCGGGGAGGCGTGGATGTGGGTGCGGGTGTGGGCCGTTGTGGGCACGGGCACTCTGGATGTAGCCGTACGCGTACGCTGGCATCGGCGGGTTCGCCTGGGTCGTCATAACCCAGGCGAACGACGGGAAGGGCGGGTAGACGTGGATGGGTGGGTGTTGGTGCTTTTTTCTCATGAGTGGTGTGGGAATAGGCGTTGGATGTGGTTGGTTGAGGAGTGGTGTGATGAGGGAGGACGGGAACAGGAAATGAAGAAAGGAGGGTGGGTGGGTTGTGGAAGAGAACCCCCGGTTAAATGGGCATCTGAGAGAAGGCGGCGTGCTAATTTGCTTCGTGCGAAGCTAAAAAGTGTGTCAAAAAGTCGCCGTGTCCTGGCATTATACATACCAGGCGGGTCCGCGTACCGTGCGGGCGGCTTCCTAGCCCAAACTAAGTAGCAAGCTCTGGACTTGGCCCGCCGGCGCGCACAAGTCCGCCTCCGCCTCCGCTCCGCGTGGTCCCATTCGGCAATGTTTCGTTGACTGTTTGACACTAGGACGCGGCTGCAGGTAAGTTGGACTTGAACACTTTGGTGACATGGATTCCTTACACTGATTACTGAGGCAGCGGGCAGACGAGCTGATAAAAAGGACGTCGATTTGAGTGGACGCTTGGTTTCGCCTCGGGAAGCTTGACTCACAAACTGCGCAAACTGTGACAAAGATCGTTACTCCGAGTGGTGGACGCTTTCCTGCAATCTTCAATGGAGAGTTTTGAGGATGTGGATGTGGGCACCACAATCGTGAATAAACTGTAGAGAAAGAACAGGAAGAAGACGCTCAGGTAGAGAAAGATTTGGTTCCGGCCAGATCAATCGTGGTGTTGTGAGTGGCACTTATCAAATGAAACCCATCAAGCGTCACCTCCGACAGGATTAATTCTCATTCCCGCAGTGCCATAGATTTACCACGCAAGAGGCGTTAGCAGTACCCCGAAACGACGCAAACTTCCTCTAGCTCCTGCTGCTATGCGTCGCTGCCTCTGCTCTACCTTCTTTACGAACGTCGAGGACAACACATCCCCACCGTGCTGCTCGGGCTTTGCTAAAAATGAATCCTGCAGATTTCCACAGTTTTCACTCCTTCTGGGGAAGGTTTCTTGTAATTATACCTGCAATCGCTCGCCATGGCCAGCCCACCAGAAACTTCCCAAATTGGCAAGCGAACAAAGCATGTCACGGTGTGACCATAAGTGACCGCGACCGTGACAGAGCCATGACAGGTGATGAAAGGCGAGTCATCCTCGTCTCGTCTCGTCGAGCCAGTGACCAAGATCAGTTTCTGAATGTTCGAATTCCCAGCCCAGTCCCTGTGTGACCCAAGCATGGTGTATATCCCAGATGACTGCCTCAAACCATAACGCATATAGCCGTGCTTCAAGGTCAACCAGCCTCCGCAGACAAGAGTGGAAATGTTCGCGAAGTGAACAGCGGTGACATGGTCGCAAGCGAGCTCGATGCACCTGGAGTTCCAGCAAGAAGTGACAGAAAAGACAACTGGGACTCATCGACACCTTGACCTGACTTGCGACCGGGTGACTTTTGTTCTCATCGGAAGGGTTGACCAAATGACCACTGAACTCGTATTATCGCTTGGGACGGTGGAGCCACTCGGCCCATGCTTTGCGGCAAGTACAACAGTTGTGATGCGAAGAACAGGGCGTGGTCACTACCTTGAGACGGGAGCGAAGAAGGGTCTCTGGACGAGATGCCTATATTTCCGTCAAAACGCTCGACTTGGAACCCTGACAAGTAGAAGCGGTCAAAAATCCGGGAAACATGTTTTGTGAGTTGCGGAAGATCGAAAAGACGGGTGCAAGACAATCGCGCTAGGCCCCCGGGTTGAAATTGCCAAATCGTTCGGTTCGGTTTTCGAAGACGGTAAAGGAAGAGGAACGGTAAAGGAAGAAAAATAATTCAAAGGGCTATGATGAGTGACTGCGACCTGCGACGGGTCAATCGGTGCTGGTGGTGGCTTGGGCTGAGTAACGAGAGGACCTCACCCTCACTGACCGTGTCACCCGCCGTTTCAATGCCCGCGTCCACAATCCCCGGTTTCCCCTCTCCCTCTCTCTCTTGACTGCTTGCTCACCCTCACCCTTCTTGTATATTATTCTTTCTTCTCCCTCGGATTTTTTTTTTCGTCCAGTGTCGCTCCAAATATCCTCCCCCTGTCTTGCCGCTCACTTACTTCCGTCTTGACTCGACCAACATGCTGTCCCCAGAGAAGAAAAGCGAGTGACCTGCGAAGGTGTTTTTCCCCAGTGTTTTCCCCCGCCTTTTCCAGCGTTCAGTTGTCCACGAAAAAATTTCGTCGGATTCCGAGACAACCACGTTTTTTTCATATCGTCCACATCCACAATCTTTGCCCATCGCCTGCACACCGGTCCAATTCTCGTCCCCCCTCCTTTCGCCGACATTTCAACCACACGTCTTCTCAGCATGCTCGCCCAGACGACGTTGACGCTCTCCCGCAAGTTGTGGCGCGTCAAGCCCATCGCCGCGAACACCTAGCGAACGAAGCTACCCGTCGGCTTCGAGACCCTTCTACCCCTCCGTCCGCCGCGGTATCTCTTTTGTATGTCTATGTGAGGGACACGGTCGGCCCGCGGAATGTCCTGTCAAAGCATCTCATCAACAACATGCTCGCTTAAAAGCGTCTTCTATTGATGCGGTCTGCAGATCCCACGTACTTCGCCGCACGACGAGAGCCAGAATCCGTCCGTTGAAGGGATCAAATGTACAGCGCACAACCGGCGTGGTCGAAGGGTTAGACACGATTTACATGTTGGGATCCCTGACTTCCTTCCCTTTCTCAACGTCTGGATCTAGTTATAGGTGAGTATCGCTCCTTCGGTCAAGGGTTTTTTAACAACAATATTTTCAAGTCTCCGATGAATGCAACGTTAGTTCTGTGTCGATGAAGCTTCCCAAAAAAACTCGAATTCACACCCAAATACCCCTGAGTCTCGGCTTATTCCAAGCTCCCCACCATTCGGACTTCTGAGGCTCCCTTGCAATCTCGTCCCATCCACCGTCCGAACCGGTTACAGCGCGCGTATGCTGAGCGGCTCGTTGAGCCCATTTACGCGCAGCTTTCGCTTCACGTAACGCACAACGAGTCATCACGATGGCCCGTGCGAGATATATCCAATAAGCGGGGTGGAAAATCATCTCCTGGTCAAGAGCTTTCTCAACAGCGTGGAGATAATTTAGCAGGCGTGCATGGTCGTTTCCGCCATTTTTAATCCAGTCCCGCACCATTTCCTGATAGTACTTGCCAATATTATCCATAGACTTGGAGATGGTGGCCCTATCTTCATCATTGCGACTGCGAACTTGCGAAGGTCGCCCACAGACTGGACACGCGCATTTGAAGTTGTAACATTCGACGAGGAACATCCGACGTTCGTGCGTGACGGCGGCGGGCCCCATAATATCATGGAAATAGGAGATCGTCACCTCTTCTCGTTCTGATATCGGCCGCAATGCTCGGATCTCTCCGGAGAATGTAGCATCATCCCATCTAAACATCGCGTTCGGGCAACAGCTGGCAGGTGACATCTGGTCTGTCAGTACTTGGGCTCTTCAGACCGAGGAGAAATGCCACACCTGTGATTGAGTCGAGAAAACTTTTCGAAAATGGCCGAATAAAGGACGTCGTGACCAGGCACCCCAGGAATTAGGAACGAGTTGGATGATATGATACCCAGCGTGTCGTCCCCGTCGGAAGAATGGCAATTGTGCAGCGCGAAAAAGGCCGACCATTCATTTGGCGTCATGGAGTCCGTCGCGGCGCCTACGTAATGCCGAGGTGACATGCAAGTCCGAGGCATGACGAGTAGAGCGCGTTCTCGCGCCACAAGTTCGCCCCGGGCCACACGGCGCGCCGCCACGCAACCTTTGCCCTTTCCTCGGATGTCTTGGACGCGAAGGCTGCTGGAATCGGCCTTGTTGATGGGACCGTATGGGATTAATGGCCAGCCTTCCGCGACCACCTTTGGTAAGATACAAGTCGTGACGCCTTCCATGCTCCATGCGGGAATCCGCGCGAACATGACGTCCTCCGCGCTTTGCACGTTGTCCGTGAACCATGTCGCGGCGATGGTTTCGGGGAGCAGCTGGATGTTGGGCGTTTCCTCGGGTATGGCCAGTAGCGTGGCGCCCGGAGGAAGATTCTTGGCGGCGTCCGGTGGTGGTATCGGTACGCCGGAGCGCCGCTGCTGTTCGAAGACAGGGAACCGCGGCTCTCCTGCTGTGCGGAGTCTTTGGGCGAGAGTGGGATTTTGGTTACTATCTATCTGGTTAGGACTCGCCGAGTGCATGCTTGTACTTGTACTGCGGACAGCAGGGGGGGGGGGAGATTTCTTTTGGGATGCGTTGAAGGAGGGACGATACGGCGACTGGTTGCACTATCCTCGGCGCGTCGTCTTCCAGCTCTAAATATCGACTTTGTGTGTGGCCTTAACTGAAACACCATTGTTTGTTTGTTGACCACATTGCTCGAATTGAACATTGTGGCAGGTCGGCGAATCGAGGTTTCGAAACAACGGCGAATCACGACGATGGCCAGTGTAAAACATAGGCGAATGCCACAAACCGATGGGCCCTTGTACAAGTGGACTTCCTTTGTTCAAGTCATCAATCCATCATGCATCATCGATCATCGCGTCGTCATTGCCAACTGATGTTGTACAGCACTGGGAGAAAGAGTTACGAGGCAACCCCATATAGCATCCGTGGCGTCTTCTCGAGCAAATCGGAGCAATGCGGTGGGAAGTAAACCTCACCTGGCGGCCATCCGAATTTTAATTAGGGCCGCGCGGCTTCAGTCTTACTCCGTTAACCTGCTGCGCCATCGCACGTCATGCAAGTAGAGGACCCGTTAAGCAACATCTTGACAACGTCCGATGGAACATGGGCTTAACACACAGAATACAGTAGATCGGTCAAATCAGTCAACTCCTGGAAGTCGGACGTGTTGTCGCACCGGCAGAAAAAGAATTTTTTGTGCACTTGATGAAACGCAACGCAATAAAAGCTCCAGAAGGCGCGCTTTGGCCTGCAGTCGAAGCTAAACTAGTGCTAAACTTGCGAAAGATGCGGGACCAGAACACGTGGCTGTGGCACGCGTGATGACATGGGCGGGTGAGTACCGGAGTTCTTGATCCATCACTGCCAACTCTGTTAGCCACCGGACTCCGGGCCAATCCTTCGAATCCACCTGCGACGACATCCGCCCCGCTACATCGAACACCTCCCTCCGCGCCTCTGATGAATACCCACACTCCTCGGCTGAGAACGGCCTTCCGCAATGTACGGTATCTCACCAGACAGGGAAGAAGCAAGCAAGGGGCTCGAATCATTTCGTAAATGTGTTTACGCGAATCGAGTCTGGATAAACAAACACCCTGGGCTGGTTGATGCCTAATTTTCCTCGATAGGCAATATTCACGCTGGAAGGATGATGTACCAGAGGTTCACGTCTTCTTATCACTATCACCATCATCACCATCATCACCAGGTCGGACTACACTCTACGGGCATATTATAACCAAAATGATCAAACACTTCCTTCGGACGATGGGTCCAACCGATCTAGTCGTCAAGTGGTTGGTTCTCAGTCCTGGCGTGTACTACTAGTACTAGTAACGACTCACAAGACTGAAGGCAAACCCTACGTTGAGGGGCATCTAAAGTGCTGTACAACAGTAGGGGAAACGTTTCGCCATCGGATGAGGACGAAATGTGTTTACAGATGAGAGAAGCCTGGCGTCGTACGAAACGGATATAGGTTCATACACAGCGCGGCCCCATGCACCCTTTCCGAGGCCATTTCTACACTGATAAGCTTTAATAACGGCAAATATTATCCTGCGAAGTCTCCTGGTATACCTAGACTCGAGCTATTGCGACCGCTCTTGATTCGTATCAAGTCTGGCCCGGGACGCTATGCCAGGTCATTTACAAGCATCGTCCCCTTGATACTAACTTGAAGCGATGCAGTAAAGGCAAGGTCTACTCTCGAGGCAGCAGGTGAATGGAGACAGACAACTACAGGATGTCCAGGTGGACGCGGATGCCCAAAGTAGAGGAGAAGCCCGGACGAGAGGCCACATGGGGTTTGTTGCTGTCATTAAAGCGCTCGAACAAGAACATTAACCCCGAATACCCGACTTTATCGTACTGCGTCGGCATCGCTCTCAAGACCCTCGCTGGCGCTAATCTATACTGTGTTGCTTGGGGACCAATGTCCGAGTCCGTAATCTGCTCTTTCTTGGGGAACCGGGTCTGGCGTCCTTCCCCAGGATTCAAAACTCCGAGTTGATTGCTTGCTCTTCTCTCCCATCTCTCGTACCGCCAGTCACCATGCGCCGTGGCTTTCTGATTGGTTTGGATGTTACTACTACCCATCATAAATCGCCCCAGGCTAGTGCGAAGGCAGCGCAACCTGGAAGTAGGACGCCACTCAGTTCTGTCCAACCTCCACTACCTGCGAAGGTGGTGCCAACCGCGACTCTGGTGCCTATACCAGAAGGACATGTCGGATGCTGTGAGCGCGTAGGGATCTCAGAACTCCTCAAGATCCTCCGAAATGCAGGCGAAAGTGCGACTCCTCCGCAACCCATCATCCTTCAGATCCCTTTCGAATCCACCGGCACGCAACCAAGCAACACCACGGCCACCTGCACAACCATAACCATACCGGAGGCGCGAGAAAAGCTGCTTTCCAAAGGTCCATACCCCGCGATCGACTCTTCAGAGGGGTGCCGCATCCGCGTCGTCGACGTCCCCGGAAAGGGCAAAGGCTGCATCTCAACGGGCCCGATTCCGCGCGGAGCGCTTATCATCCGCGAGCGCCCGCTGATTATAGCCCCAACGGTGATGACATTCCCAAGAAATTTCGACCGCACCATCGCCCGCGCGATGCCCCCCAATGAGCGCGCCACCCTACTCTCGCTGAACAACTGCTACGAGGACAAGGTCATCGGGATCCTGCGAACGAACAACTGGGGAATCGGGTCGCTGCCGGGACACGACGCGCCGTACGGCGCGACCGGCGCGATCATCTCCCGCATCAACCACAGGTACGGTTCAACGCCCATGGCCCGTTCCACCCCTTCTCCTCTCTTACGATACAATTTATCATCAGCTGCGCCCCGAACGCGCTCTTCCGGTGGAACGAAGAGATGTTCGCGGCGGAGGTGCGCGCGCTGCGGCCCATCGCACGCGGCGAAGAGGTGACGATGTGTTACGTGCCCGAGCTCGACCGACACTCGGCGCGGCAAGCCCGCCTGCGCGACGCCTACGGCTTCATATGCTCCTGCGAGCTCTGCGCACGTCCCCCGCCCGCGCTCGCGCACAGCGACGCGCTCCGCGCCCAGCTCGAGGGCCTAACTGCGCACGGGGACGAGCTCCCCGATGCGCGCATATGGGCCTGGGCGCGCGACCGACGCCAGGCGCATGACGGCGATGCGCTGCTCGAAGTGCTCGAGCGGCAGGCCAAGATGATGGAGCAGGAGATGTACGTTCGTCCCGAGGGGTGGTTGGCTATCGCGCGCCCTTTGGTCAAGATTCACTGCGCACTCGGAAACGCTGTGGCGGCGCGCAGGTGGGCCGTGTGCGCGGCTTCGTACGCGCGCGCGGCCACGGGCACGGATGGTGGTTGGGAGGCGGTGGCGAGGTCGCCTGAACGGACTTTGTGGTGGGGTGTCAGAGTTTCAGAGTGTAGGTGGTGAGATATAAATCGTGTTTCGTGGACACTCCTGTGGTCTTGTTAGATGATCCATTTAGAGAGATTGTGTGAATATGTCAAATCGGTAGAGCAATCCACGCACATGCGGGTAGTTGACATGCATCTCAACCAGCGGCTTCAAGGGTTTCTTGATTAAGTGCCAGCTCGCAAAGGGTAGATGTACGAGCTGTTCATGTGAGTTTCTTCTCTGATGTCTTCGCTATTGGGATGCAATCAAACACGACTCTTATCTTGTTCCTTGCACAAACACTCAATATATGACATTGGTATCAAATCAAAGGATATGTTACCAAAGTCAAGCACAGACGGGGAGAACATGGAAGGAATTGCTGGATTAACGTGAAAGTACTACTACCATTGCCTTGGTGGTGTCATTGCCCGTACTACATCCTCCCACTGGGAGTACCGGCTAATCTCTTCGCGGTGCCTAAACCCCGACTCGAGAACCTGCTCGTAAACCTTTTTACAAAGCAATTCAAGATTGTCGAATGCTATAAGCCGATCAGAGCTCGCCAGTATCGTGGAAAAATCCGACATGAACTGCTCAACCTCATGGCGAGCTAACGTGAGTATCCTTAGCCAGTCTCGCGTGAGACTTCCAAACGCTACATTTGGCCAGGAGCGTCCCATGAAATACTCTTTCGTCACATTGGTCACCATGTCCTTGCTTGATAAAGCGTGCTCCAGGTTGAGTATGCCCTGGTGTTTACTGCCATATTTCTTTAAAATATGGACAAGGGCCCAGGAAAGGAGCCACAGAAACGACTCGAGATCGTCCACAGCTGTGTGAAAGATCGGATCCTCTTGACGCCAGGCGGTCAGGGGTCGTATAGACACGAATGGTAAAGTGCCCTGGAAAAGAGCACGTCATAAGTTGCAAGCTGGGTGGAAAGCGATCCACTTTCTGGGACTCACCGATCGTTCCTCAATCGGTATGTTCCGCCATTCGACCGCACGATCACCGTCAATCAGGAACCCTCGACACATATTCACATTCTTTGTGCACGCGAACCTGTAGAATAGATCGATATGCTGACCAACACAAGGAAGATCCCGAGCACACTTTTTAGGGCACGGCGTTGGACTGGTTCCTCGTGGTGCAGAATATTTCCGCTACTGATGTCTCGGTGCAGGACTCCTCCGAGGAATAAGTTGCAATGGCCTAGATCGATGATCAATAAGGTGTGGGTTGATGCTGAGATATGAGAACGATATTCACCGATTATTGCGTGGAGAATCGTGTCCAGGAGCTCACAAGGAGATGGTATCCCACCTACTTCCTTGAGATTTAACAGTGACCGTCCCCCCGAGGACATGGCAATGCACTGCTGAGACCTTATCTCAGGTCCACGATCCACGCCGCCAAATACATTCCAAGACTCAGCATGTTGAAGAAATCGATGTGTGGAACCATGAGGCTCATCGGGTCCACAGATGTGGAACCCGACAATGTCCGCAATTCCAAATTGACCCTGGAATCAAGAGAATAACTGGCCCTCCTGAGCACGAGCCTCAACCGGATACGATACTTTGTACGTCATTTGGTCAGGCAAGGCATCTTCTTTGTTTCTGAGCGTTAGTTGTCGAGTCCGAGATGGCATACTGGAGACATGAACGTTGATGCATGCTGCACGGGCTGCCACGTAAGCCAAGCTCTGCAGAATGAGCAAGGATCGTACCCTCCAGGTTATAAACGACCGTGGAACGACCACGAAGGATATCGCGCATGTAAACGCGACTGACAATTTCATAGTAGCGGTCGTTTATGGAAAATATGTTCTGAGAGCGTGTCACATCCAGGCCGTAACCCGCTTCATCTCAGATGGACAACATGCCGACGATATGCTTCACAACATCCTTGAAACCTTGCTGTGTGTCGAGGGAAAGTGGACGAGACAACGATAAATCCGAGCGGTGAAACACTAAGAACCAAGCAAGCAAGTGTTTGTGGTCAAATCCGATGGCGATGGCGAACGAGCGTCTTTTGTTATTCACAAGGCAGCAGCAAGCATGGATCGCAGCTTGCTTAACTAGCGCTGGAATTTGGTTTTTGACTTCGATTACGACCTCAACTTGTCCCCAGGAAATCTTCTGTTCAGCTGGCAGATCGACAACCAGCCCGATAACATCCGGTTTAAGAGCTTTCATGGAGCCATAGTTTTCTTGAACTTCCCTCCCGTGACTATGGAAGCGAAGGTTGCGTAGATAGCGTTGGGTGGCTGGCAGGGAGTCGTTGGTGGCGCGCACGATTATGTTCAGGAGATGAGTTAGAGGCTCGCATGAGTGCTTCTTCTCGTGGAAACCCCCAGGGGGAAACCGCGGGTTGGTCTCCGACGAGCGGCCGCCGCGATGCAAAGTGTTCGAGGTAAGATTATAGTGTCCTTGTAGGTGATCAAGTACTGCCTGCACATCATTTGAATCCGCGTGAAAAACGGCATCTTTAGCGGTCAAGTCGACAAAGAATGTGGCGCAGCTTAGCTCCTTCATGATTAGATTCTTGGAACAAGACAGTCACGCACTCTTGCTTCTTACCTAAGC
>Ga0137397_10003788_pt1 | contig 10552 bp, 7 predicted proteins | sample czorhiz116metaG_FD_106658 | JGI IMG/M metagenome (GOLD analysis project Ga0137397, IMG submission 106658) | Vadose zone soil microbial communities from Angelo Coast Range Reserve, California, USA - czorhiz1.16 metaG | ecosystem: Environmental > Terrestrial > Soil > Vadose zone | place: USA...
GCGATTCGGGTGAATCGCCCCTACCTTTGGTTTCCAGATTCGGTGCGGGCCCAAGTCGGTATTCGTTCAAGGTCCAGCCGCGGTTGAGCGCACGGTTTCGCATCACGATGTTGTGCTCCTTGCTGCCGGTAAAATAATTCAGGGCGAAAGGGTATTCGGCGTTTGTCACCACGCGCAGGTCGCATTGAATTCCCGATTTCAAACGTGCGCTTGTCTTGGTCGGGCCGCGCGCGATCAAACCTTCCACGAATGGATGGGCGCAAAAAAATTCCGTGATGGCATCGGGAGATTTGCTGGCGACGATGAAATCGAGATCGCGCACGATTTCCTTGCGACGGCGAAAACTTCCCGCCACGCTGACTTGCAGCGCATCATTGTGCGCGGCCAGATCGCTTCGCAGTCGCTCGGCCTCAGCAGCAATCTCCCCGAATTGAAATGAACCGGAATGCTTGGCGCGATTAGCGATGGCGTTGCAAATTTTGGTCTGCGTCGTCTCGCCAAAGCCCGGCAACGCCGCCACCCGCCCCGATTCGCAGGCCGCTTGCAGATCCGCGATTGAGCTGACTTTTAGCTGCTCGTAGAGCGCCTTGATTTTTTTCGCGCCCAGCCCGGGAATGGAAAACAATTCCAGAATGGCGGAGGGAAATTCCGCGCGCAATTCGTCGAGAAATTTGAGTCCGCCGGTGCTTGCCAGTTCACTGATTTTCGCCGCGATCGCTTTTCCGATGCCGGGGATCTTTTCCAGCGCTTCCTGATTTTGCAGATCGGAGAAACTCGCGCCGAAAGCTTCAATCGAGCGCGCGGCATTTTGATAAGCGCGAATTTTGAATGGATTCTCTTCTTTGAGTTCCAGCAGGGTCGCGATTTCCTCAAGCGCTTCGGCAATTTGTTCCTTCGTCGTCATGATTGGCAGAACGGCAATTTCCGCGTAAAATCTGCCCTCCGCAAAATGGTTCGTATGCGCACGACGCAGCAATAGGGCCTCGTCATCCCGAGCGTTAGTCGAGGGATGACCGCTACATCCGGCCGCGCTTTCGATAAAATTCACAGCGCTCCAACACGCTCGCGACGTAGTTGCGTGTGCCGGGGAAATCGATGTTGCTGCGAAAAGCCCGTTCGGACATCGGTGAGGTGGAGTCGTTATTGGCCCAACGCTGGGCGCGGCTGGCACCGGCGTTGTACTCCGCAAGGGCGAAAACGGCCGGCTTTTTTTGATGCTCCCAATGTTGAAAAGCCCGGTGCAAATACCAGGCGCCGGCTTCAAGATTCGTTTTCGCGTCGAGCAGATCGTCCGCGTGAAAATTTGCGACCTGGTTTTCGCGTGCCCATTCTCGCGCGGCCCGCTCGCTCACCTGCATCAGGCCGCGTTCACCGGCGCTGCCGATTTTCCGCGGATCAAAACGGCTCTCGCGCCAGACGACGGCTTTCACCAGCATCGGGTCAAGCTGGTGCTCGGTCGCGACCGTGCGAATGAGATTATCGAATTGATGAAAGCGGGCCGGACTAATCCATTCGTAAGCGGAGTAGATGACGTCGCCAGAGCGGAGGGCTAGAAGAAACAAGCCGGCGGCAATCGCCAGGCCGAGACAAATGATTAGCTTGAGCAGAAATCGGAACATCAGTGGGGCGTAACCATGCACAGTAAATTCGCGCGCGTCATTATCGATCGTGCCATTCGTCGGGAGTTAGACTACGCCGTTCCCGAATCGTTGAGTCCGCGGGTCGGTGTTGGGACACGAGTGCGGGTTCCGTTTCGCGATCGCCGCGCGCTGGCCACGGTGGTGGCCTTGCTTGAGGAAACAAAAGCGAAGGGCATTCGCGAGATTGAGGCGGTCATTGGCGAAGGCCCGACCTTAAGCGAACCGCTGCTTGAGCTCGCGCGCTGGATTGCGAATTACTACTGCTGCCCGATCGAAGCAGTCATGCGCAGTTTGTTGCCACAAGTGATTCGACGGGCGGAAGTTGGTTGGAAAAAGCAGCAGTTCATCGAGATCGGGTCAACTGTAACAGGCGAGACGATGGAGGCGTTGCGGCGTCGTGCCCCGCGACAGGCGGAACTGCTCGAGGAGCTCAGAAAGACAAGCGAGCCGATTCCGGTCGCTGAAATTTTGCGCCGATTATCGCTCAATGTTTCAACTCTGCGCGCACTAGCGAAGCGTGACCTGGTGAAAATCACAGCGCGTGCCGTCGCGCGAGACCCGCACGCTGGGGAACAATTCATTCCCGGTCCGGAACTGTTACTGAACGAAGAACAAACCGCGGCCTTCGCCATGATCGTGCGTGCCATTTCATCACCGGAGAATGCGAAACCGATTTTGCTCCATGGCGTCACCGGCAGCGGGAAAACGGAGATTTATTTGCAGGCAATTCGCGAAACCCTGAAGCAAAATCGCACCGCCATCGTCCTGGTGCCGGAAATTTCGCTCACCCCGCAAACGGTCGAGCGTTTCAAAAGCCGGTTCTCTGAATCGCAGGACGACGTGGCAGTTTTGCACAGTCACTTATCCGAAGGCGAGCGCCATGATGAATGGCACAAGGTTCATTCTGGTCGCGCCCGGATTGTGATCGGCGCCCGCAGTGCCGTTTTCGCGCCCCTGAAAAATCTCGGTCTCATCGTGGTCGATGAGGAACACGAAACCTCCTACAAACAGGAGGAAGCGCCGCGTTATCATGCCCGCGACGTCGCCGTGGTGCGAGCAAAGATCGAAAGGGGCGTGGTCCTGCTCGGGAGCGCGACGCCGTCACTCGAGAGCTATCACAACACGCTCACGAAAAAATACGAGCTCGCGAGCCTGACCCAGCGCGTCGACTACTGCCAGATGCCGCTGATTCGCGTGATCGATCTGCGGCAGGAACAACGGAGCGGGCGCGCACCGATTCTTTCGGAAAAATTGCGGAGCGCGATTTCAGATCGGATCGCAAAACGCGAACAGACAATTCTGTTTCTTAATCGGCGCGGATTTTCCACGTCATTGCTTTGCAGCAACTGCGGGAAAGCGCGCGATTGTCCGAATTGCAGCGTCGCGCTCACATTTCATCGCTCGCTGTCACGGCTGAATTGTCACCTTTGCGGGCATACTACGGCGGTGCCAAAGAAATGTCCGGATTGCAGCCAGGACGCGTTAATTTACGTCGGCTTTGGGACGGAAAAGGTGGAGTCAACCGTCGCCCAAATTTTTCCGAACGCGGTGGTAAGGCGGATGGACGCTGATTCGATGACGCGCAAGGAAGCCTATCGCGAAACCCTGCGGGCATTTCGTGCGGGTAAGATCGATATCCTGGTCGGGACGCAAATGATCGCAAAGGGCCTCCATTTTCCAAACGTCACCCTGGTTGGAATCATCAATGCCGATCTGGCCCTGCATCTTCCCGATTTTCGCGCGGGCGAGCGCACGTTTCAGTTACTTACCCAGGTGGCGGGACGCGCCGGTCGCGGCGAAACGCCCGGAGATGTTTTCGTGCAGAGCTACACCCCGTTTTCGCCCTCGATCCAGTTTGCGCGTCATCACGATTTTGCGGGCTACGTCGAACAGGAATTGGAATTTCGCGAGCGCTGTGATTTTCCGCCATTCAAGCATGCAGTGCTGATAACAATTCATTCTGCGCATCAGGAGCGCGGGAAATTTTCCGCGGAAACGCTGCGACGAAAACTCCGCGAAGCGTTGCCGCAAGAATTCATGGTGGCCGAGCCCGCGCCCGCGCCGCTGGAAAAATTATCAGGACAGTATCGTTTTCACATTCTCTTGCGGGGCAACGCCATCCTGCGCTTGAGCCGGCTAATTCGTGAAACGCTGGAAAAATTACCAATGCCCGAGGACGTGGCGGTGGCGGTAGATGTTGATCCATATCAATTGCTTTGACTCACGCGCTTCTGCTTCGCGACCATTCCGGGGACGGTTCGTTTAGCCAGTGTGGTAAAATCGGCCACGGCGGTGTTCGTCGGAGAGTCGCGCAACCGCAACAGCCCAATTTCCAATCCAAGTTTTTTTCCTCGAAGCGGGACTGCTCGCAGTTTTAGATTTTGCCGGCCGCGCAGCGTAACTTTTGGCATGAGCGCGCCCGATTGCAGCGGGCCCAGCGAACGGAGCAGCGTTTCAATCGCATTGATTTCGGCAACGATACGCGGACGGACCTGATGCTGGCGACAGATCTCATCAATCATCCGGCGCATGACGAACGAATCGGGCAACTGGAGCAGCCGTTGGTGATCTAACTCGGAGAACGGAACCATACGGCGTTTTGCCCAAGGATGATTTTCCGCAACAATCAGCGCAAATTCATCGGTGCAGAGCAGCTCGTAGCGCAGGTTCGGAGAATGACGCGTGACGAAGCCAAGACCGGCGTCCATCCGCCCTTCCTCCAAAGCCGTCTCGATTTCCGTCGATGAAATTTCCTCGACGATCAGGCTAATGGCGGGGTGCGCGACCGCGAACAGGCCGAGCAAATCCGGAATCAAAGCAACATTCAGAACGGGCACAACGCCGAGGTGCAGCACGCCGCGCAACTGTCCGGGCTCGCTTCCGAGGTCTTGGTAGCACTTCTCCAGTTGGCGTAATACCGTCCGGGCATGCTCCTGGAAGATCAGGCCGGCCGGCGAAAGCAGAATACGTTTGCCACGCCGCTGAAAGAGTCGAACACGAAGCCCGGTTTCGAGATCCCGGATTTGCTGGGATACACTGGGCTGCGAAATGCCGAGACGATCTGCGGCGCGGCTGAAGTTACCCGCCTCCGCTACGGCTAGGAAGTACCGCAGATGACGCACCTCAACCGGATCGTGCATAGCGCGACATTAGGTTGACTAAACCGCGAAAAAAATAAACTGGACTTGGCGGCACACGCTCACAATGCTTTATTTATAGGGAATGCCTATTACGCTATTTGCAAATCCCCTATTATGCATAAACATCTTTTTGCGGTCGTTTTAATTCTCGCCGCGCTCACCTTCAGCGACTGTAACAAAAGTTCCACTTCGCGCGCAGCTGCTTCCAACAAGGTCCGTGTGGGATATATCGGGCTGACCTGTGAAGCGCCGATTTTCGCGGCGGTCGAAAAAGGTTTCTTCAAGGAGGAGGGACTCGAGCCCGAACTGGTGAAGTGCAACTGGGCAGCTTATAAGGACGCACTGGCCCTTGGCAGCTTCGACATCACTCATCACCTCGTGATGCTCTTCCTCAAACCGATTGAACAAGGTTTGGATGTAAGGTTTCTGGCCGGAATCCACCGCGGATGTCTCCGCGTTCAAGCGGGCGTGAAAACCAATATTCACACCATTGAGGACCTGAAAGGAAAGCGAATTGGTGTGCCGGGAATGGGCACGCCCCCGTTTGTTTTCGCCAATCGTGTCTTTGGAACCCACGGAGTTGATGCCGGCAAAGACATTACCTGGAAAGTCTATCCCGCGGGTGAATTAGGTCTGGCGATCGACAAAGGCGAAATCGATGCGGTGGCAGATTCGGAACCCATCGGAAGCCTGTTGATTGCAGAAGGCAAAGTGAGAAACATCGCCGACCAGATAATGGACGCACCGTACAACCAGGAGTATTGCTGCGAGGTCATTGCCAACGGCAAATGGGTCGATGCGAATCCGAAGGCGGCCGCGGCAGCCACGCGCGCCCTGCTGAAAGGCGCGAAGTGGGTAGAAACGAATCCTAAGGCGGCCGCAATTCTCGCGGTCGAAAAGAAATATCTCGCTTCCACGCCCGAGCTAAACACCGTCGCGCTCGCACGGTTGCGTTACATTCCGAGCGTGCAGCTGGCGGAGGAATCGGTGCACACGGCCGCGCGCGAAATGAAAGTCGCGAAAATGCTGGCGCCCGAAACCGATACCGAGGCATTGGCCAAGCGAGCGTTCATGCATTTGGACGGCGTGAGCGATGATTGGATCAGGAATCTCGCCGTCGAAACCGTGGCCGGCGGGCAGATATCCCCGGCTGAAGACGCTCGTTTGCTCGCGTCCCTCGTCGGCAAGGATCTGGAAAGTTCCTGTTGTCGAAGGAAAATGTTTGATCAACCCGATCAGGAAGCGCCGAATCTCGCCGACCCGGAGGCGCCGTGTTTGTCGAGGAAATTGGTCGCCGATCAGCCTCATCAGTAACGCCGTCCGTTGCGAGGCATGACCATGAGAAATGGCGACGAGACTGCTGTCATCTTGCCGCCAAAACCGCTGCCGGTTTCAGTAGCGGCAAGCCTGCGCACGTTGTCGATCTTCGCGGGCGCGGTCGCGCTTGCTGTGGTCGTCCACCTAATTGCTTCCAAAAACGAGCCGCCGCTCGAGACGCGTTTCTACACCATTTTCCTTTGCAGCGTCCTCGTGATCGCCCTAATTACCGCACCCTCGCAAATCTTCTGGCCGCGTTTGCGGCGCTGGCGACAAACCTTGCATCCGATCCTTGCCGCCACGGCTTTGTTGCTGTGCCTTTGGGAAGTTGTCACCTCTGGTGTGCGGTTGCTGCCGTTGCCGTATTTTCCCGGTCCGGCCAAAGTCCTGCACAGTCTCATCACGGATCGCATGCTGCTGTTCGACAGCACGTGGCACTCGCTCATTTTGCTCCTTAGCGGGTACGCGCTGGGTGTGATTGCCGGATTAATCACTGGATTATGCATCGGCTGGTCACCTCCGGTCCGCTACTGGGGAATGCCGTTGCTCAAAGTGGTGGGCCCAATCCCAGCCACGGCCTGGATCCCGCTTGCGATGGTGGTATCTCCATCGGCCCTGATCTCGGCCGTCGCACTCATCGCTCTGGCGGTGTGGTTTCCGGTTACGATGTTGACCGCTTCCGGTATTTCCAATACCCGCGCCTCTTACCTCGACGTGGCGCGCACACTCGGCGCCGGACGCGGTTATCTCATTTTTCGTGTCGCGGTGCCCGCGGCGTTACCGAATATTTTCATCGGACTTTTCATGGGACTTGGCGCATCGTTCCTGACCTTGGTCGTCGCGGAAACGGTCGGCGTCAAATCAGGCCTCGGTTGGTATTTGAGTTGGGCACAAGGCTGGGCCGAGTACGGAAAAGTTTTTGCCACGCTCGTCATTATGGCAGCGTTCTTCTCCACGATCATGACAGCTTTGTTCAAGGTGCGCGACCGCATGCTGGTTTGGCAAAAGGGAGTCATCAAATGGTGATGACGACGGATGCTGAAGGTTCCACACTTCAGCTTCGCGATGTTCGAAAAAGTTTTCCTGATCCCGGCGATCCGATTAATCGGCGGCTGGTTTTACCGGGCATCTCAGTCACCCTTGCCGCCGGCGAGCTCGTGTCGCTCATCGGACCGAGCGGTTGCGGAAAATCGACTCTGTTGCGTCTCATCGCAGGTCTCGATTTTCCCGATTCGGGTGAGTTGCTGGTAGACGGGCAATCAATCCCAGGCCCCAGCGCCGAACGAGGCCTTGTCTTTCAAGACCCCAATCTTTTTCCGTGGCTGACGGTGCGTCGTAATATTGAGGCGGGGCTAGCTGCCCGTGGCGTGCTTCAGCAAAAACGCAGTGAGGTGAAAGAATTTATGCGCCTCGTTGGCTTGGAAGCCTTCGCCGACGCTTATCCGCATCACCTTTCTGGCGGAATGGCGCAGCGCGTAGCTCTGGCTCGCGCCTTGATTAATCATCCCAAAGTCCTTCTGCTGGATGAGCCGCTCGGCGCCCTCGACGCCTTCACCCGCATGCGTATGCAGGATGAAGTTTTGCGCCTTTGGCAAAACCGGCGCACTACCATGCTCCTCGTTACTCACGACATCGACGAAGCCATTTACATGAGCGACCGCATCATCATCCTAACGCAGCGACCCGGCACCATCGAACAAATCATTCCTATTGCGCTTGATCGTCCGCGTGATCGCAGCAGCTCTGATTTCCTTTCCTTGCGCAGTGAAATTCTCGAGCTTCTCCACTTCGCCGGCAATCGCAGTTCACAAGTGACGGCGTGACGGACTGGCATGTTCAGTTTCGGTAAACGCCGCATCGAGAAACTCGATTTCCTTGTCGCCGGAGCGCAAAAGTCGGGCACGACCGCCCTCAATTACTACTTAAAGCGCCATCCGCGCATCGCTCTCCCGGTTAAGAAAGAGCTGCATTTTTTCGACAACGACGAATTGTTTGCCGGCGGCAACGTCTCTTACGACCGGCTGTACGAAATGTTCCGACCAGCACGCCCCGGTAGTATCGCGGGCGAGAACACCCCGATTTATCTCTATTGGCGGCCAGCACTGCCGCGAATCCGGGATTACAACCCGGCGATGAAATTCATCATCATTTTGCGTAACCCGATCGAACGCGCCTTCTCGCAATGGAACATGCAACGGACGCGCGGAATCGAACCCTTTGATTTCCTGGAGGCGGTCCGAGAAGAGCCGCGACGGATTGCTGAATCCGCCCCGAAACAGTTGCGAAGGTTTTCCTACGTCGACCGCGGTCGTTATGCCGAACAATTGGAGCGCGCCTTCCGCCTGTTTCCACGCGAGCGATTTCTCGTGATCAAATATGAAGAATTTCGTGCAGGTCAGCGTGAAGTGGTCGAGGCGGTTTTCCGCTTCTTAGGTCTGTCGCCGCCGCGATTTCGCGCTGTCGAAGCTCATGATATTCCCTACGCGCGCAAACTTCGCGATGAAGAGCGAGCGGCGGTGCGGGAAATTTTGCAGAGCGAGATTGGCCGACTGGAGATGCTGCTGGGCTGGGATTGCTCCGATTGGCGCTAAGCCATCGATTGATGAAATGATTCCCCGAATGCGCTTGACCGCGCCAGCCTCGCCATTTGCGAGGCAACATTTGAATGTCGCATATGCGACACTAAAATGTTAACTCGGTTTCTGACCTGAGTGATAAAGCTCGCGCAAGGTTCGCTGCTGGCGGAACAATTCGATGCAGCGATCGAGTTCACTTACCAGTGCTGAATTGCCGGCTGCTTGCGCGAGCTGCCTGGCGTGCTCTGCGGCTGAGATTGCTTCGGCGAACTGCCTGTTCTCGGCATAGGCCGCCGCCAGGGTGCGATAGACCAGCGGATTATCTCCGCCCGGCACTTTGGTGGCGCGTTTCGCATACGCGACCGCTTTGGCGCCGTCGCGCAAGGTCGCATCTGGCGAAGTCGCGAAAACCCACGCCAGATTATTTGCCGCATTGCCATTATCCGGATCGAAGGCGAGCGTTTGTTGCCATTGTTCGATGGCCTGCGGCGTGCGACCAATCTCGGCCAGGGCGGCGCCAAGATTATTATGCGCGTTCAAATTATCCGGCTGAAGTTCAAGGCTCTTCTGCCAATGCTCGATCGCTTCATCGGTTTTGCGTTGCTGCGACAGAGCAAGCCCTAGCCCATAATGGGCCGCGGCATTTCCATCGCGCAAACCGAGGGCGTGGCGAAAGTGAGTGATAGCGTCGTCTGTCTGACCGCGCCCCACTTCGATCATGGCTAGACCGGTAAGTGCCACGTCGTTTTCTGGCGAACGATTAAGCGTATAACTCCATAGTGATTCGGTGTCGTGCCAGTGAGTAGCCTGGCGATAGCTTAGAAAGCTCAGGGATCCGACTACTGCCAGCGACGCCGGCACCAATACGACTGTGCGCCCGCGCCAAAGCGAAGTGAGATCGCGTATCGCCCACACCACTGCTATGATAACTCCGATCTGTGGCAGGTAAGTGTATCTGTCAGCCCGTGCCTGCAGTCCTACCTGAATAATCCCGATAACTGGAAGCAACATTACGATACACCAAAGCCAGCCGACTAATAAGAAGGGTAGTTTCCGGCGCAAAAGGAACATACCGGCTGTAATTCCAGCTAAGAGAATGATTGCGCCAATTATTTCCCAAGTGCCGAGTCGCCACTCCGGATGGATATAAAACGGCACTAGATCAACCGGCCAAAACATTTGTCGCAAATAGTTGACGTAGGTAACGAGTGCATTGTCGATACGCGACGCCAGAGGAAGACTCTCCGTGGACCCGATCGCCACCTGCTGTGCGATCAGCGTGGCCGCGCACGATCCCACTGAGAGAATAACCAATGGAACTTTCTCAAGAATGAGTTTCCACAAGCCTTGTTTCTTGAAACGAGCAAATGGCCAATAGTCCAACAGCAATAATACGATCGGCGTTGTCACCAGCATCGGTTTTGACATCAAACCGAAAGCAAAGCAGACGGCAACCACCGCCATCCGTTGCCAGGTCTGGCCGCGGACGTACCTCAGGTATGCCAGTAAGGTTAGCATGAAGAAGAGTCCGCTCAGCACATCCTTCCGCTCGGAAATCCAGGCTACGGATTCAACCCGCAACGGATGAATGGCGAAGATGGCGGCACTAATTGCGCTCGCCCAAAGTGCATTGGTCGATTGCCACAAAAACGTGAACAAGAGTAGCGCCGTCACCGTATGCAAACCGACATTGACCAAATGATGGGCACCGGCATTTAAACCGAAAAGCTGGCAATCGATCATGTGCGAAATCGACGTCAATGGATGCCAGTTTTGCGAATGAACGTGAGTAAATGCCCAGACGACACCGCGCCAGGTCAACCCCGCCTTGATATTTGGGTTTTCGAAAACGTAACCACCGTCGTCGTAGTTAACGAAA
>Ga0137397_10003789_pt1 | contig 10552 bp, 10 predicted proteins | sample czorhiz116metaG_FD_106658 | JGI IMG/M metagenome (GOLD analysis project Ga0137397, IMG submission 106658) | Vadose zone soil microbial communities from Angelo Coast Range Reserve, California, USA - czorhiz1.16 metaG | ecosystem: Environmental > Terrestrial > Soil > Vadose zone | place: USA...
GTTGACGAACTTTTCGACCTGGTCTTTGGTGAATCTTTCGCGAAAGAGGACAGAGAAGACACCCGTCGATCCGGTGAAATCCCTCTTCCAGAACTCATGGCCGGGGCAGGAGGGAAGGGCGGGATGCAGGACCTTCTCGATCTCCGGACGCTCGGCCAGCCACCTGGCCAGAACCAACGCGCTTTCTTCAATCGTCTTCAGACGGACGGCCAGGGTCTTCATGCCGCGCAGGGCGAGACTGCAATCGTCGGGCGAGACGGCGCAGCCGACCAGCTGATGGGTGCGTCCCAGTTGCTGCCAGGCGGTTTTGTCTTTGACGGTGATTGAGCCGAGCAGCAGGTCGCTGTGACCGCCGATATATTTGGTCAGGGCCTGCATGGTGATGTCCACGCCGTGGGCGAGGGCGTCGAAGTACACCCCCGCCGACCAGGTGTTGTCGATGACCACGAGAGCGCCGCGGCGGTGGGCCGCATCGCAGATAGCGGGGACGTCCTGCAGCTCCATGGTGATGGAGCCGGGACTCTCGCACCACACCAGCCGCGTGTTATCGCGCAGCAGCGAAGCGATGCCCGCGCCGATCGAAGGCGGATAGTACGTGACTTCGACGCCAAAGCGCGAAAGCACCTGGCTGGAAAAACGGCGATTGGGAGTGTAAACACTTTCGGGGACGAGAATGTGATCGCCCGCCCGGAGAAAGGCGAAATCGATGAGCGAGATGGCCGTCTGGCCGCCGGGGACGATCAGCGTGCGATATCCGTTTTCGAGTTCGCAGACGCGTCCCGCGAGTTCGAGCGCGGTGGGCGTTCCGTGGACGCCGTAGGTGTAGCCCGCCTCATACTGGTCCCAGTGGTCGGTCACGGACGCGGCATCGGGGAACAGAAAGGTCGAGCCGCGGTAAACGGGCGTGGCCAGCGAACGAAAGCCCTCGGGAATGCGGGCATCGGAGTGAATCAACCGGGTTTTCCAGTCTTTGCTCATGACGTGTCTAGTTTAGCTGTGAATTCGCGGGCGGCAAAAAGCAAAAGCAGGGGCAAAACCTTTGCACCACGGAGGCACAGAGACACGGAGGAAAAGATAAATGGGCTCCTTCCGGCCCTCCGGATCTTTCCGGTTCCATCAAGAGCGGATTATCGATATTTCGCTTCCATCTCCCCGTCAGAAAGGCGAGGACACGGAATCAGGACGCCAATTCCGCCGGTCACTGAACGGGGACTGGACTTTCCGTGGCCTCCTTTTTCCGATGCTGACACAAGTTCGAAATATCGATAATCCGCTCTTGAAGAAACCGCAATGAACGCCCGGTCCGGAAGGAACCCATTTATCTTTCCCTCCGTGTCTCTGTGCCTCCGTGGTGCAAAGGTTTTACCTTTGGTTTCGGTTACACTGTTTTGGATATGAAGATTCTTACCGTTGTCATCGTTGCCCTGTGCCTGACCGGGGCGCTGGTTGCCAGCTTCGCGTTGCGCGAACATTACAACACCGAAACCTCGCCGTGCAGTATCAATGAGAGGTGGGATTGCGGCATCGTGAACCACAGCCCGTTTTCGGTTTTTTACGGTCTGCCGGTGGCCATCATCGGCATCATGGGCTATTCGCTGCTGGCCGCGCTGGCGGGGCGGTTTCCGCGGGTGACAGCGCTGGTGGCGCTTGGAGGCCTGGCGTTTTCGCTGAGGCTGACCTGGATTGAATGGAAGACGCTGTTAACGTGGTGTATCTATTGCGTGACATCCCAGGGAATCATCGCGCTGATCACGGCGCTCGCGGTGATCGCGGCCTTCATGTCGCGGAAGCAGATCGCCGGGACTCAGATCGGTTCGCCTGAACCAACCTCTCGTTACCGGTGAACGTCTAACCAATACGCCTGGCATTTTTCGACCGGCCTGGGCTATGTCTGTAAACGAAGGACCTGACATTCATGAACAAGGCCGATCGCTGGATCGAATCGTCGCTGCGCGCGCCCATGGCCGAATGCCGGTTGTTTTGTCTGGCCTATGCGGGCGGATCAAGCGCCATCTATACTTCGTGGCCAAAGGCCCTGCCCGATTTTATTGAGGTGCTGCCCCTCCAGCTTCCGGGCCGCGGTTCACGCATGGGAGAGAAGCCGTTCACCAACCTGTTGCAGACGACCCAGGCCATCCACGACGATCTGCTGCCTCTGTTTAAGGAAAAGCCATTTGCGTTTTTTGGGCACAGCATGGGCGCGACGATCAGTTTTGAAGTGGCGCGGAAGCTGGAGACCGAAGACGGAATTCGTCCGTTCGCGATGTTTGTTTCGGGAAGGCAGGCGCCCCATGTACCCGATCGATATCCACCTAATTACAACCTGCCGCACGATCAGTTTATGGAGCAGTTGCGTAGGCTCAACGGAACGCCGAAAGAGGTGTTTGAGCACCAGGAGCTGCTCGAGCTGGTAGTGCCGATTCTGCGCGCGGATTTCGAGGCGATCGACACCTATCAATACATTCCCTCGACGCCGCTGGAGTGCCCGATCATCGCTCTGATCGGCGAGGACGATCAGGATATCCTTCGTGAAGACTTCGAAGCCTGGCGGATTCATACGACGCAGGACTTCCGCTGCAGGATCTTTCCCGGAGACCACTTTTATCTTCATTCGCAACAGCCCGCACTGCTGCGGGAACTGGCCCAGGAAATACGGCGAAGAAAGCCGGTGGAAGAAAAGATTTCAAATTTAAAATTTTAAATTTTAAATTTGAAATCTTTTTCTTTATAAAAATGAAAGGGCCGGGGGAGAGCGTCCCCGGCCCTTTCGAGCCGGTATCCGATTCCCCGGCCTTTCTGGCCGGGGCCCGATGCCCAGCCATCTTAAGGCCGGGTGCGCGGTACCCGGCCCCCCACCGTACAGCTCAATCGGCAGGGAACTTAAAAAGTCGGACTCCTGCGTTCCTGTCTGCCGCGCTAGTCATGCGGAATGTCCGTATGATTTGCAGAATTGAACGGGAGTCGAAGAAGATCGCCGCAGCCGTCAGAAAAAAATCATCACACCTGTTGTCCGCTCAACAGAGAGGCGGAACTCAGGATGGAAAGGGTGACCGGGCGATCTCAGGGATGAAGCTAGGTTCGCAGAGGAAGCAAAACAGGCAGTGTTGCAAGGCCGCAAAAAGGAATGGCGTCGGGATGTGTGTCCGCGATGGGCGCCAGGAAATTCCGCGAGCTGTCTCGGGGCATGAGCGCAGGAGCGTTGTGATTCCGAACGGCAATCTGCGTGTGCGCGGCCCCGGCCGTTGCGGGAACTACAAAATTCAACTCCAGAGTGACCGGAGGAACGTCGTCATAGGGATCGGCATCGTAGGTGTCGCAATATCCGGCCGACACCGCCGCTAAAACCACCATCAGGCCAAGGATGGCGCCACGAATCGTTTTGTAAGCCAGCGAAATCATCTCAATAAATCTCTGGTCAACATTACGCCGAGGGCGGCTTTAGTTAACTTAAATTAGACTAGTCCAGGAAGGTTAGTCAAGCATTAAGAAAAGATTAAAATGCGCTTTGGCCGGACAAGACCTTTGCACCACGGAGGCACGGAGAAACCCAAAAGATAGATGAACTGTTTTGGCCCTCCGGCACCCTCGGTCTCTTCAGGGCGCGGTGTCGCTGTTTCAAACTTCATCTCACCAGCAGAAAACTGAGAACACGGAAGGTCTGAATTTGCTGCTGCTTGCGGGCATCCGGACAATGACCCAAATTTGCGCAAGAGAACAAGAACTCAGGGCGCTGTAATACGGGGGTTACTGGAATGTGTTACAGCCGGCGATGGTGCCCTCGCTCATTCCGCGTTTGAACCATTCCATGCGCTGGGCCGATGTGCCGTGGGTGAAGGATTCGGGGCTTACGTGTCCGGTGGACATTTTCTGCAGGCGGTCGTCGCCCACCGCCGCGGCCGCGCCCAGAGCGCTTTCAACGTCTCCGGCCTCAAGCAACTTCCGTTCGTCGGTGGAGTGGGCCCATACTCCGGCCAGGCAATCCGCCTGCAACTCAACCTTGACCGAAAGCGCGTTGGCGGAGCCGGGGGACCGGTCCTGAAGCATGCGCACGCGGCGCTCCACACCGATCAGCTTCTGGACATGGTGCCCGATCTCGTGAGCGAGAACGTAGGCTTCCGCGAACTGTCCGGGCGCGCCGAAGCGTCTCTGCAATTCGTCGTAAAAATCGAGATCGATGTAGACCTTTTCATCCTGAGGACAGTAGAAAGGGCCGGTGGCCGCCCGCGCCGCTCCGCATCCGGAATAGGTGGAGTTGCGGAACAGGACGAGTTTGGCGTGTCGATACTGCACACCCTGTTGCGGCAGTATCTGTTCCCACGTCTTCTGCGTGTCGTCGAGGACGAAGGAAACGAACTGCCTGAGCGGCTGCTCGCGCTGATCTTTGGCCCTGTCCGGCTGCGAAAGGCTGGTTCGCGGACCAGCCGGGATTCCTCCGCCGCCGAACATGGAAAAGAAGTTGCGTTTGAACAGCAGGCTCAGAATCACCAGAAAGACAATTCCGCCGATGCCGATATGCATGCCGCCGAAGGGAAGACCGAAACCTCCTCCGCCGCCGCTGTCACCCTCGTCCCGCCGATCTTCAATGTCCTGACTGTCGCCGCCTGGTGTCCAACGCATGAGTGTTCCTTCCTGAAATGTTCGTGCTTTTATTGTAATGGTTCGGCGCAACCCCGGCGGCGCGCATGGCCCCTGATATCGAGGCGAGAGCAAAGGCTTTACCACATTGCCGACAGACCCTGCCTGGAGGGGATATTGGAAGTTTTCTGAAGGCTAATCAGGTTATTTTACCGGCCTTTGGAAGTACCTGCCTGCGCAGAAACCGCCGGGCTTGCGACAGTGTGCTTTTCCGCGAGCTTACGGGAGCCGGCCCACACCAACTGTAGTCCGGCAAAAATTGCGATCATGGCAACAACTGCCTTGAGCCTGGCCGCGGGGAGCCTGCGCGCCAGCAAGCACCCGCACACTACGCCTGGAATCCCGCCGGCGAGGAGCCGCAAAAGGACAGGCAGGCTGATCGAACCAAAGCTCCAGTGAAACGCGCTGCCAATGACGGCCAATACCAGCCCAAACAACAGGTCAGTTCCTACGACCTGCCCGGGAGTCATTTCCGAATAGTTCAGCAGAAGGACCGTGCCAAGCGCGCCTGCGCCGGCGGACGAGAACCCGGATTCAACACCGATGGGTACGGCAAGCCAGGGAAGCCAATGAGAATTACTCCGGGCAAACGCCGGATTCTGTATGCGGCGAACAAAGGTCACACCGGACGATGCCGCCAGGATGATGCCCAGCAGAACGATTACAAGCGGACTGCCCGCATCCCTGCTGAGCAAGCGAAGGGCCCCAATGCCAAGCAAGAGACCTGGCACCGCGCCTTTCAACAAAAGCCACAGATATTTCGAGTGAATCTGCCTGCCGGCCAGATAGAAAGGAGCGGCAATTAAACGCAGGACACCGGCAAAGAGGAAAGCAGTGCCCACGGCTTCGCCCGAGGTCAAACCCGCGAAAAGGACCAGGGCCGGGACCGTAAAACTCCCGCCTCCGATTCCGGTCATCCCCACCGCCATGGCAACAATGAACCCGATCGCAGAGTACATTATTGACCTTTCTCGGAGAACGTGTGGATGCCGCATTCCAATTTCGTGCCGCTCCAGCGGCCCGATCGGGGGTTGTTGGGGTCATCCGGAATCTTTGTGCACGGTTCGCAGCCGATGCTCAAATAACCCTGATCGTACTGCGGCAGGTAACTCAGGCCGTTCTTAGTGGTGTAGTCCCATACTTGTTGCCAGGTCCAATCCGCCAAAAGACTTGCCTTCAGCAGACTTTTGCCGCCCGGCAAACGGTGCTGTTCCACTTTCCGGAGGTCCTTGCGTGTAGGAGACTGCTCCCGCCGCAGGCCTGTGAACCAAATCTCAAAGGGCTCCAGCGCCCGCATCAGCGGCGCGACTTTGCGCAATTGGCAGCATTGCGTCGGATCAACAAGGTACAAAATTCCCAGATCCGATTCCTGCTGCCTGACTGTCCGCTGTGGAATCACATTCACCAGATTGAGCTTCCATTCCCTGGCGATCCGGTCGCGGAATTCATACGTCCGGGCAAAGTGATAGCCGGTTTCAAGGAACAGGACCGGAATTGAAGGAATCCGCTTACGCAGCAGATCCAGCACAATCATATCTTCAGCCTGGAAGCTGCATGTCAAACATGCGGGCCGCCCGGCGTGAGCGCTCAGGAGGGTATCCAGGGCTGCATCCGGAGTCAGGTTCTCGATGCTTTCAGCGGAAAACGTCGCGCTCATCTCAGATTCCTCCAGTGCCCGTGTCTCCGTCAGTAATACGGAGTAATTCGGCCAAAGACATGATTTGCCGCACGGCGTCGGCGTCTTCCGCGGCCAGGTCCAGGTTATCCAGATCAAAATAGCGGTCACCGGCCACAGTTTTCAGTTCCATTCGCTCTTGCTGTTCCAAAGATGGGTTCACGTAAATCACCACGAAGCCCGTCGCATACAGAATGGCAGAGGAATCATTTGCTGAAAGAAGAGAGGCATTCCCCGCTTCCACTACAATTGCCTCAAATCCTCCTGTAAAAAGCGAGCGTTCGAGCTGTCTCGCGAGCGCCGGCCTGCGTCCGACTAAAAAGATGGCTGGGTAATGTCCGTGCCGCAGGTAACGTTCCAGATTTGCCACCAGGGCTTCCGGGCTCGGTGTTGGCGGCGGTAAGGTATCGGCGTTTCCAGCAAGAGGCTCCTGAATCATCCCCGCGCCCAGCGTCGCATTCGTCAGAGAGTCAATGATGATGAAGCTGCCGGTTGTCCGGTTCCGCCGATAGGCATCGAAGAAGAGCGGGCTGCTGGTCTCAATCTCCACGGTCGCAATATCGTTTATTTGCAACTGCTCCGCCGGTTCCGGCTTCAGACTGCGGATGTCCACGCGGTGAATGATTTTTGTTATCCTGCTTCGCACCAGGCGCGAAGTCTGCTTAATCAGATAATTTCGTCCGGCTGCCAGAGGCTGGGCGTGCATCCAAACGACCGTGGCCTGAAAACGCTGTGAGACATGGGGCAGGCTACCCTGCTGCACCAGCATGTCGCCCCGGCCCAAATCAATCTCATCTTCAAGCTTGAGCGTGACCGACATCGGAGCAAATGCCTCAGCGAGTGGTCCGTCATACGTAACAATGGATGCAACGCGGGATTGCCGGCCCGAAGGAAGAGCCGTAACGACATCACCCAGGCGGACCACGCCGCCGGCTACCTGGCCGGCAAATCCACGGAAGCTCGCATCCGGCCGGACCACATACTGCACCGGAAACCGGAACCCGTTCGTTCGCAGGACCGCGGCGAGCGGGACCGTCTCCAGGTATTCGAGAAGCGAGGGGCCTGAATACCAGGGCGTTCGCCGGCTATGTTCAACGACGTTGTCTCCCACAAGAGCGCTCACCGGGATGCACCGCACATGCTCAATGCCCAGCCGCTCGGCAAGCGCGAGGAATTCCTCTTCGAGCCCCAGGAACCGCTCTTCGCTATAGCCCACCAAATCCATCTTGTTGATTGCGGCCAAAACGCCGGGTATACCCAGCATTGAGGAGATATAGGCGTGCCGCAGTGTCTGCGGCAGCAGCCCCCTGGCGCCATCCACCAGAATTACGGCCAGGTCCGCGGTGGAAGCACCGGTGGCCATATTCCGCGTGTACTGCTCATGACCGGGCGTATCGGCAATAATGAATTTCCGTTTGGTGGTTGCGAAATACCGGTAGCCCACGTCAATGGTGATTCCCTGTTCGCGCTCCGCGCGCAGCCCGTCTGTAAGCAAAGAAAAGTCAACCGGTCCGGTGGACCGATTAATACGGCTTTTCCCGATGGAAGCAAGCTGGTCTTCGTAAACCGTTTTCGAATCGTGCAACAGTCTTCCGATCAAAGTGGACTTGCCGTCATCGACACTGCCGGCCGTGGTAAAACGCAGCAATTCCTTGTTCAGGTTCTGTTCCAGAAACAGCTCGAACCCGCCGCGTTCGGCGTTTGCCACATGCGACATCAGAAGTAACCCTCCCGCTTCTTCGTCTCCATGGAGCCTTCTTCGTCATGGTCGATCACGCGGTTTTCGCGCTCGGACCGCCGGAAGGAAATCATCTCCTCGATGATTTCCGGGACCGTGCCAGCACAGGAGCGGATCGCGCCCGAGCACGGCACGCAGCCCAGGGAGCGCATGCGGCAGCTCAATATCTGGATTTTTTCACCGGGCAGGAGTTGATCGCGGGAATGAATCACTACGATTGAACCTGCGCGCACCACAACCTCGCGCTCTTTGGCAAAATAAAGAGGCACAATCGGGATGTTTTCCGCGTGGATATAGAGCCATATATCAAGCTCCGTCCAATTCGAGAGCGGAAAGATCCGTATGCTTTCTCCTTTATCGATGCGCGAGTTGAAAATGTTCCACAGCTCAGGCCGCTGGTTCCTGGGGTCCCATTGCCCATGCACGTCGCGAAAAGAGTAGATTCTCTCTTTGGCCCGCGACTTCTCTTCATCTCGCCGTGCGCCGCCGAATGCGGCGTCAAAACCGCCTTCCCCAAGCGCATCCAGCAGTGATTTGGTCTTCAACAGACCGCAGCATTTCTGCGTCCCAAGCGCAAACGGATTGGCCCCGGCGTCCAGCGCTTCACGGTTCTGGTGGACAATCAGCTCCGCTCCAATCTCTTGTGTGTATCGGTCGCGAAATTCGATCATCTCAGGAAACTTGTAGCCGGTATCCACATGCAGCAGAGGGAAGGGAATTTTGCCGGGATAAAACGCCTTCTGCGCCAGCCGCAGCATCACTGAAGAATCTTTGCCGATGGAATAAAGCATGACCGGTCGCGCAAACTCCGCCACAGCTTCGCGCAGGATGAAAATACTCTCCGCTTCCAGGACCTTCAGGTGGCTCAATCCGCGTCCGGCCGAAACCGGCACTTCCGGATGTACGCCCCGGTCAGGCGCTGCTTCTGTGAACAACTCTTGAGACGCTTGCATGATTTCCCTTTCCTGTCAGCTGTTCGTGCGGCAAAAACAAAAACCCACCCGCCATTTGTATCTGGCGGATGGGTTTTGATTTCCTGACTAGATCTAACTTAAGTTAAGTTAGCAGTTCACTAGCCTCCCGGGCGCCAGAAGACACGCATGCGCTGCACACACAACACATCTGCATCGTCTTCCGCGACTCACGGGCAAATATCATACAAATGTCAGTATACACATGACGAGGAGGCATATCAAACGCCGGTCTTTTACATCCACGCGGGGGGACCAGGATCGCCGTCAGAGTGCCAGAATGGGACCCGCAGCAGATGCTGAACACGGATACGTTTTCCGTTCTGGAAACTTTCAGGGAGCACAGCAGCCTGATCAATTGAAGGTAGGCAGCAGCACCAGATCGTCTTCCGGGACGATCTCGGTGGCCCCGCCGTCTTTGCGCCAGGCGTCGAGGCCTCCGGTGATGACGAACGCGTTATAGCCTTGTTCCCGCACCAGGTGCGCCACACGGGCGCTGGTGGCCTCGCGCACTCAGGTGCAGTAGAGATAAATCTCGCGGTCTTTGGGCAGGTCGTGGAGCTTTTCAGCCAGGCTATTGGGCTCCAGCCGAATCGAGCCCAGAATGCGCGAAGCGCCGGCATCGTAGTAGCCGTGGCTGCGAACGTCCACCAGCATGACCGAACCGTCGCCGGAATCGAGCTTCCGCCGGAGTTCCTCAATGGCGGCGCGCGGCACCTCGCGGTAGATGCGGTTTTTCAGGTAAATCCGAATGCGATAGCCGAAATAAACGACTACGGCAATGGCGGTGACCAGGACCGCGAGGTGGCCGGCGGCTTCAAAGCCATGCACCATCACGCTCAGGAAGTTGTGGAAGACGTAGCCCAACCCGGTATAGACAAAGGCATAGAGAAACGCGCCAGCCAGATCGTAGATCAGGAACTGGCCGGGGCGCATCTTCATGCTTCCGGCCAGAGGAGCGGCCATGGTCGCGACGCCGGGGATGAATTTCGCGATGACCAGCGTGGTGCGTCCGCGCTTATAAAAGGATTCGGCGGAGCGGAGGACGCAGGTCTCGGGATTGAGAGAAACCTTGCACAGCAGCGCGAGCAGCCACCAACCCATGGTGCGTCCGAAATAATAGATCAGGCTGTCGGCCAGGATCATGGCGATCACGCAGACCGCGAGGACCCATCCGATGTTCAGCATGCCCGACGCGGCCAGCGCGCCGCCGGCGATCATGGCCAGCGCGGCCGGAATGGGAAGACTCAGGGATTCGGCCAGTACCGCGAGAAAGACGATGCTGTAACCGTGGCGCGCCGTCAGCGCGAGAATGCTCTCCATGAAGAGGAGGCTACAGGATTCGCGGTGTTATGTACAGAAGACAAGACCTTTTCACCACGGAGGCACTGAGGCACGGAGAAAGAAAAAATAAATGGATTTTATTCGGACCGCTGATTGACGGTTGTGTCCAACACCTGAGCCTTGATATTTCGGACTTCTCTCTCCAGCAGAAAACGAGGACACAGAAGTTCTGATTTTCATCCGCGTTCA
>Ga0137397_10003791_pt1 | contig 10551 bp, 12 predicted proteins | sample czorhiz116metaG_FD_106658 | JGI IMG/M metagenome (GOLD analysis project Ga0137397, IMG submission 106658) | Vadose zone soil microbial communities from Angelo Coast Range Reserve, California, USA - czorhiz1.16 metaG | ecosystem: Environmental > Terrestrial > Soil > Vadose zone | place: USA...
CATGGCGACAAGGCCGGTCTCGCGGCGCGTCTCGGCATACGTCGCCTCGACCTCCGCGATCATCCGGCTCCTCTGTGCGGCGAAATCCTGGGCCTCGGCGGCGCTCATGCCCAGCAGTGCGACAAGGAACGCTAGGGTGAGCGTTTGTCGCGCTCGATCAGCGCGTAGGCGCTGTGGTTGTGGATCGACTCGAAGTTTTCCGACTCGACCACATAGGCCTCGATGCGCTCATCCAGGTTAAGGACCGCCGCCACGTCGCGCACCAGGTCCTCGACGAACTTCGGGTTGTCGTAGGCGCGCTCGGTGACGTACTTCTCGTCCGGACGCTTGAGCAGGCCGTAGAGCTCGCTCGAGGCCTGCTTCTCGCAGAGATCGACGAGCTCCTCGATCCAGACGAAGTCGTTGGTGCGCGCGGTGACGGTCACGTGCGAGCGCTGGTTGTGTGCCCCGCGCTCCGAGATCTTCTTCGAACAGGGGCAAAGGCTCGTCACCGGCACCAGCACCTTCATGCTGAAGCTGTGCCGCTTCTTCTTCACCTCGGCGGTGAAGACGACCTCGTAGTCCATCAGGCTTTTCACGCCGGACACCGGGGCCTTCTTCTCGATGAAATAGGGGAAGGCCATCTCGATGCGGCCCTCCTCCGCCTCGAGCTTGTCGACCATCTCGCGCAGCATCACCTGGAAGGTCTCGACGGTGATCTCGCGCTCGTGCGCTTCGAGAATTTCCACGAAGCGCGACATGTGCGTGCCCTTGAAGTGGTGCGGCAGGCCGACGTACATGTTGAACCTGGCGATGGTGTGCTGCACGCCGCCCGAGCGCTCCATGATGCGCACCGGGTGGCGGATCGCCTTGATCCCGACCTGGTCGATCGCGAGCTTGCGCGAGTCCGGGCTCGCCTGGACGTCGGGGATGTTCTGCAGATCGCGAGCTTTCATAGGGATGATTTTAACATCCGAGTAAATTACTCGGACATTGCATTTGCAATGGACGCGCGGATGCCCTCGGCATCGAGGCCGACCGATGCCAGCAGGCGTGCCGGGTCGCCGTGGTCGATGAAGCGATCGGGCAAACCCAACAGGAGCACGCGCTTTTCGATGCCGAGTGAAGCAAGCGCCTCGCACACGGCGCTGCCCGCGCCGCCCATCACCTGGTGCTCTTCCACGGTGACGATCAGATGGTGCGTCCCGGCTAGCTGCTTGACGAGCGCCGTGTCGAGCGGCTTGACGAAGCGCATGTTGGCGACGGTCGCATCGAGAGCCGCGGCGGCTTCGAGCGCCGGTTTCAACATCGCGCCGAAGGCGAGGATCGCGACGCCCTTGCCCTGGCGGCGGATCTGGCCTTTGCCGACGGGCAGCGTGCTCAGCTCTTTGCCGGCCTCGCCCACCGCGGCGCCGCGCGGGTAGCGCACCGCCGAGGGCGAATTCAGGCTCATCGCCGTCGTGAGCATCTGGCGGCACTCGTTCGCGTCCGCAGGCGCCATGACCGTGAGGTTGGGCACCGCGCGCAAATAAGCGTAGTCGAAAGCGCCGTTGTGGGTCGCGCCGTCGCCGCCGACGAGTCCGCCGCGGTCGAGCGCGAACACCACCGGCAGGTTCTGGATCGCGACGTCGTGGATCAGCTGGTCGTAGCCGCGCTGCAGGAACGTCGAGTAGATCGCGACCACCGGACGCATCCCTTCGCAGGCGAGGCCGGCGGCGAAGGTCACCGCGTGCTGCTCGGCGATGCCGGCATCGAAGTAGCGCTCGGGGAAGCGCTCGGAGTACTCGACCATGCCCGAGCCTTCGCGCATCGCCGGCGTGATCGCGACCAGCCGCGGCTCGCGCTCGGCCATGTCACAGAGCCATTGCCCGAAGACCTGCGAATACGTCGGCCGGCCGCCGCTCGCCTTCTGCAGCCCCTCGGCCGGATCGAACTTGCCCGGGCCGTGGTAGGCAATCGGGTCGTCCTCGGCGAGCTTGTAGCCCTGGCCCTTGCGCGTGATGACGTGCAGGAACTGCGGGCCTTTGAGCTTCTTGATGTTCGCCAGCGTCGGGACGAGTGCATCCAGATCGTGCCCGTCGATCGGCCCGATGTAGTTGAACCCGAATTCCTCGAACAGGGTGGACGGCGTCACCATGCCTTTGACGTGCTCCTCGGCGCGGCGCGCGATCTCCCACACGCCGACGCGCTTGAGCAGGTGCTCGCTCGCGCGGCGCGCGCTCGAGTAGATGCGGCCCGAGAGGAGGCGCGCGAGGTAATTGGTGAGGGCGCCGACCGGCCGCGAGATGGACATCTCGTTGTCGTTCAGGATGACGAGCAGGTCGACGTCCATGGCGCCGGCGTTGTTCATGGCCTCGTAGGCCATGCCGGCCGACATCGCGCCATCGCCGATCACGGCGATGGCGCGGCGTTTTTCGCCTTTCGCCTTCGCGGCGACCGCCATGCCGAGCGCGGCGGAGATCGAGGTGGAGGAATGCGCGGTGCCGAAGGTGTCGTACTTCGACTCGGCGCGGCGCGGGAAGCCCGAGATGCCGTCGATCATGCGCAGCCGCGTCATCGCCTCGCGCCGGCCGGTGAGGATCTTGTGCGGATAGGTCTGGTGCCCCACGTCCCAGACGATGCGGTCCTCGGGCGTGTCAAACACATAGTGGAGCGCGATGGTCAGCTCCACCGTGCCGAGGTTCGACGACAGGTGGCCGCCGGTCTTCGACACCGATTCGAGGACGCAGGCGCGCAGCTCGTCGGCGAGCTGCCCGAGCTGGCGGCGATCGAGCGCCCGCAGCCGCGCCGGATCGTCGATCGTCTTCAGCAGCTCGTACATCGCCGGATTGTAGGGAAGGCCGCTCAGCTCTTCGGTAATCGTCGCCATGCGATACCCTAGAATTTTCGCAGAACCACGAAGTCTGCGAGGGACTGGAGACGCGCGGCGCGAGAGCCGAGCGAGGCGAGCGCGGCATGCGCCTCGGCGCGCAGGTCCTGCGCCAGCTCGCGCGCCCGCACGCCGCCGATCGCCGAAACATAGGTCGGCTTGCCCTGCTTCGAGTCCTTGCCGGCCGTCTTGCCCAGCGTGGCGGTGCTTCCCTCGTAGTCCAGCAGGTCGTCGACCACCTGAAACGCGAGGCCGACCGCCTTGCCGTAGCGGTCGAGGCCCGCGCGCTCGCCGTCGGAAAGCGGCTTGCCGCAGGCGGCGCCGACCAGCACCGCGGCGCGGATCAGCGCCCCGGTCTTGTGGATGTGCATGAACTCGAGCTCGGGCAGGGCCAGCTGCTTCCCCGTCGACTCGAGGTCGATCGCCTGGCCGCCGGCCATGCCGCGCGAGCCCGCGGCGACCGCGAGGAGCTTCACCATCTCGAGCTGCGCGCGCGGCTCGTCGGCAAGGCGGTGCTCCGCCAGCAGCTGGAAGGCGAGCGTCTGCAGCGCGTCGCCCACGAGCAACGCGGTGGCTTCGTCGTATTCGACGTGCACGGTCGGCTTGCCGCGTCTCAGCACATCATCGTCCATGCACGGCAGGTCGTCGTGGACCAGCGAGTAGGCGTGGATCAGCTCTACCGCGGCCGCCGCCATTTCCAGGCGCTCCGCGGCAGCGCCCGTGACTTCTCCGGCGGCAAAGGTCAGGAGCGGGCGTACGCGCTTGCCGCCGCCGAGCGCGGCGTAGCGCATCGCTTCGTGAAGGCGCGCGGGCGCGACGTGTGCGGGCGGAAGAAGGCGCGAGAGCGCGCTCTCCATGCGCGCCTGGACGATGCCCATCCAGGCCTCGAAGCCCGGATCACTCACTCGAGCCCTGCTCTTCTCCTAAATTGGCCAGAGGCTTGAGCACCTCGCCTTCGAGCACCTTCACCTGCTGCTGCGCGGCTTCGAGCCGCTGCTGGCAGAAACGCGCGAGCTCGAGCCCGCGCTTGTGCGTAGCGAGCGCCTGCTCGAGCGACAGCTCGCCGCTTTCCATCTGCGACACGATTTTTTCCAGCTCCGCGAGCGCCTGCTCGAAGGACAGCTCGCCTGAAGGCTTGCTCATCTTTGGGTAAAATACTGTTTTTCTAGGGCCTTTACAACGAATGGCAGACATTTCGAGCCTGCGCCAGATCAGGCCGGCAAGCCCCCAGCTGCCGGTGTCCTGGTACTTCGACCCGCATATCTTCCAGCAGGAGAAAAGGCTTCTGTTCGACGCCGGAGCCAACTACGTCGGGCACGAGCTGATGGTGCCCAACGTCGGTGACTACCACACACTGGCCTGGGCCGATAACGCGAAGATGCTCGTGCGCAGCGCCGAGGGCGTGCAGCTGCTGTCCAACGTCTGCCGCCACCGGCAGGCGATCATGCTCGAGGGCCGCGGCAACGCCGAGCACATCGTCTGCCCGCTGCACCGCTGGACCTACGACCTGAAAGGCGAGCTGCTCGGCGCGCCGCACTTCCCGCAGGCTCCTTGCGTCAAGTTGCACTCGACACCGCTCACCAACTGGAACGGCCTGCTGTTCACCGGCCCGCGCGACCCGCGCCGCGACCTGGCGAAAATCACCACCGCAGCGGACTGGGATTTCAGCGGCTACGTGCTCGACTCGGTGCGCGTCGATGAATACGACATCAACTGGAAGACCTTCATCGAGACCTATCTCGAGGTCTACCACGTGGATTTCTATCACCCGGGCCTCGGCAATTTCACCGACTGCAACAACTTCACCGTCGACTACGGCGATGAATACTCCGTGCAGATCGTGGCCGCCAAGGCGGGCCTCGAGCGGCCCGGCACTCCGGTGTACAGGAAGTGGCACGAGCTGTGCCTCAAGTACCTCGACGGTCGCGAGCCCAAGCACGGCGCGCTCTGGGCGACATATTTCCCGGGGCTGACTTTCGAGTGGTATCCCAACGTCCTGATCGTGTCGCACCTGATCCCGCGCTCGCCGACGCGCACCACCAACGTCGTCGAGTTCTACTATCCCGAGGAGATCGTCGCGTTCGAGCGCGAGTTCGTCGAAGCGCAGCAGGCGGCCTACGTCGAGACCGCGATCGAGGACAACGAGATCTGCATGCGCCTCGACCGCGGCCGGCGCGCTCTGTACGAGCAGGGCCTGGACGACGCCGGGCCGTACCAATCGCCGATGGAAGACGCCGAAGTGCACTTCCACGAGTGGTTGCATAGCCGTCTTGGCATTTAATACGCTCGTCTCGACCGCCGAACTGGCGGCCAGCCTGGGGAAGTGGCGGGTCTTCGACTGCCGCCACGACCTGGCGAAACCCGACCTCGGCGCCGAGCAATACCGCGAGGCGCACATCCCGGGCGCCCAGTTCGCGGGCCTCGACCGCGACCTCTCGGCGCCCAAGACCGGCAAGAATGGCCGGCATCCGCTGCCGGATCCGAAAACCTTTGGCGAATGGCTCGGACGCTCCGGCGTCGCGGCGAGCGACCAGGTCGTGTGCTACGACGCCGCCAACGGCGCGATGGCCGCGCGGCTATGGTGGATGCTGCGCTGGGTCGGTCACGACGCCGTCGCCGTGCTGGACGGCGGATTGGCGAAGTGGCTGGCCGAAGGCCGCCCGGTCACCGCCGAATTGCCTTCCACTGCGCCTGCCAGCTACCCCGTCCGCGTGCGCGCCGACATGGCGGTTGATGTCGCGGCAATCGCCAAGACGCTGCGCAAGCGCACGCTGCTCGATGCGCGCGCGCCTGCGCGCTACCGCGGCGAGCAGGAGCCGATCGATCCGGTGGCCGGCCGCATTCCCGGCGCGCTCAATCGCTTCAACATGGACAACGTCCGCGGCGACGGCCGCTTCAAGGCGCCCGAGGAGCTGAAGCGGGAATTCCAGCAGGTGCTCGGGGACCGCGCGCCCGGCGACGTAGTGAACTATTGCGGCTCGGGCGTCGCCGCCTGCCACAACCTGCTGGCGATGGAGCTCGCCGGCCTGCGCGGCGCGAAGCTCTATGCGGGCTCGTGGAGCGAGTGGCTCGCCGAACCCTCGCGTCCGCGCGAGAAAGGCTGAAAAGGGGTCAGAGCAATTTTCTTGTAACTACTGACGCGCGTAGGTGTTACAGGAAAATTGCTCTGACCCCTTTTTATTTGAGCGGCGGCTGCGCGTCGCCGGCTAGCGGCAGCCCGGCGGTGTTGAGCACCATCGCCATCATAGTGTAGTAGCCGGAGAGCACCAGCAGCTCGACCGCGCCGTCGAGGCCGAAGCGCTCGCGCACCGCGTCGAACGCGCTGTCGCTCACCTTGCCCGTTGCGTGCGCGTCCCGGCAGAACGCATAGACCAGTGCTTCATCCCCCCTGGCCGGCGGCTCGCGCCGCTCGCGGATGGCATCGATGATCGCGGCGTCGAGGCCCGCCTTGCGCGCGAGCTGCTCGTGGATGAACCACTCGTGCTGGCAGGTCCAGCGCCGCGCGGTGATGAGCACCGCCATCTCGACGAGCTGCGGGGCGAGCTTGCCCTTCCAGCGCAGATGCTCGCCCAGCTTCTGCAGGTGCGCGGCGATGCCGGGGTTGTGAAGCAGCGCGATGAACGGGCCGCGTACCTCGCCGCGCGGGCCGGCGGTGATCGCCGCCGCGACCTCGCGCTGCTCAGGCGTCATCTCGCCGGTGTCGAGCTTGGGAAACCGGGCTTGTACCATGCTGGCGCCATGATCGCCGACGCGATCCTTGTCGTCCACTTCCTGATCGTGCTGTTCATCGTCGGCGGCCTCGTCGCCGTCTGGATCGGCGCGGCGCTCGGCTGGCGCTGGATCCGCAACCCGTGGTTCCGCTACGCACACCTGGGCGCGATCGCGTTCGTCGCCGGCGAGGCGCTGCTCGGCGTCGCCTGCCCGCTGACCCTGTGGGAGGACATCGCGCGCGGCGGCATGCGGGCGGAATCGTTCGTCGGCCGTTGGGTGCGGCGGCTGCTCTTCTACCAGGCGCCCGAGTGGGCGTTCACCACGGCCTATGTGGCCTGGGCGCTCGCTACGCTGGCAACGCTACGACTCGTTCCGCCCAGGCGAAGAGCTGGCTGAACACTTCCTCGCGGATGCGGCCCGGCGACAGGATGAGGTCGTGCCAAGCGCCCGGGAACGCCATGACGGTGACGTTGGGGCCGAGCACGCGCGACCAGCGCGCGATGTGCCGCCAGTCGAGCACGACATCGGCCTGGTCCGAATGCATCGACAGCACGGGGCACTCAATCGCCAGCCCGCGGTGCAGCTTCTCAAAAGCGTCGCTGATCGCGGCGAGCCAGCCGCAGTAGAGCGGAAAGCCGTACTCCGGCTTGAGCCGCGTATCGAATTCCCATTCGGTGAGCAGCGTGCGCGTGTATTCCGGGCGCAGGGCTTTCGAGTCGCTCAGGAACGGATAGTAGCGGCCGAGGGCGGCGGCAACGTGCAGCCGCACCTTGCGCCAGTCCGGCAGGTTCCAGTCGAAGAAGGCGCTGTTCAGCCACAGCGCCTGGATCTGCGAGCGCCGCGCGCCCTCGTGCGCATAGAGCGAAGCGACGAGGCCGCCCATCGAGTGGCCGGCGAGCAGGACCTCGCCGCCGATGACGTCGAGCGCCGCGCTGATGTCGTCGTAGTACTCGGAGAGGCTCTTGCAGAAATTGCCGTGCTGGTTCGGGCGCAGGGAACGGCCGTACTTGCGCAGGTCGAGCGCGTAGAACGCGTAGCCCTCGGCGGCGAAGCGCTCGGCCATGTGCCGCTGGAAGAAGTAATCGCTGAAGCCGTGGATGTAGAGCACCGCGCCGCGCGGCGCGTTGGCCGCGGCCAGGCGCAGGAGCGTCGACACGACGGGGCCGTCGTAGTCGGCCGGAAAATCGAGCTCGAGCGCCTCGAATCCGGGCAGCAGGCGGTCAGGCTGCCAGTGCTTCATGCCGGGAGAGTGCCCACTGGACGTGTTCCCTGACTAGCGCGGAGGGATGGCCCGCCCGGGAGCGGAGCGCCGCCACCACCGCCGCCGTGCCGGGCGCATTCCCCAGGCCGACGGCGAGGTTGCGCAGCCACCGCTCGTAGCCGATGCGGCGGATCGGCGAGCCGCGCAGGCGCTCGTCGAACTCAGCCTCCGACCAGCCGAAGAGCTCGATCAGCGTGGCGCGGTCGAGGCCGTTTCTCGGCTCGAAGTCGGGCTCGGCCGCCGGTTGGGCGAAGCCGTTCCAGGGGCAGACGAGCTGGCAGTCGTCGCAGCCGTAGACGCGGTTGCCGATCAGCGGCCGCAGCTCCTCGGGGATCGCGCTCTTGTGCTCGATCGTCAGGTACGAGATGCAGCGGCGCGCGTCGAGCTGGTAGGGGCCGAGAATCGCCTGCGTCGGGCAGATGTCGATGCAGCGCCTGCAGCTGCCGCAATGCTCCTCGACGGGCGCGTCCGCCGGCAGCGGCAGGTCGGTGTAGACCTCGCCGAGGAAGAACCAGGACCCGCTGCGATCCAACGCCAGCGTGTGCTTGCCGCGCCAGGCGACGCCTGCGCGCACCGCGAGCTCCACCTCCATCACCGGCGCCGAGTCCGTGAACACGCGATAGCCGAACTCGCCCGCCTCGCGCGCGATGCGGTCGCAAAGCTGCTGCAGCCTCCCGCGCAGCACCTTGTGGTAGTCGCGGCCGCGGGCGTAGCGGGCGATATAGGCCTTTTCGCTGCTGTCGGCCGGTTCATCGGCGCCCGTGGCGTAGTCCATCCGGCAGGAAATGACGCGCACGGTGCCCGGCTTCAGCTCCGCGGGCCGCGCCCGAAGCGCGCCATGGTGCGCCATATACTCCATCTCGCCATGCCGGCCCTGCGCCAGCCAATCGAGAAGCCGCGGCTCGGCGGCCGAAAGGTCGGCATCCGCGATGCCCACCCCCTGGAAGCCGAGCTCGGCGCCCCATCGGCGGATCTGTGCGGCGAGCCTTTCGTAATCCATGACTTTCGATCTTAAATTGCCCGATGCAGCCGCCACCGCGCGGCTCGGCGCCGCGCTCGCTCCGGGTACAGCACCCGGAAATGTCCTGCATCTTTCCGGCGAGCTCGGCACTGGGAAAACCACTCTCGTGCGCGGCCTCTTGCGCGCGCTCGGTGTGCAGGGGTCAGTGAAGAGCCCGACCTATGCTTGGGTTGAACCTTACTCGATTTCGAGATTAGACTTGTATCATTTTGATTTCTATCGGTTCGACAAGAAGACCGAATGGTTGAGCTCGGGCCTGCGCGAGTACTTCAGACCGGAAGCGGTCTGCGTCGTGGAATGGCCGGAGCATGTGCCCTCCCTGCCGTCACCGGATCTGGCCTTACGCCTTACGTACGACGGCGAAGCGCGCCGGGCGAGCGTCGAAGCGCGGTCGGCCGAGGGCGAGGCCTGGCTTGCCTCGCTGCGGGCCTGGCTTGCCTCTTCCTAGCGAGCGCTGAAGCACAAGTCGTCGCGAGCCGCATCTGGCCGGCGCGCGACTACACGCGCCTCACCCTCGAGTCCAAGTCCGAGCTCAAGTACCAGATGTTCGCGGTGAAAGAGCCCGAGCGCCTGGTGCTCGACCTCGAGACCGACCTGACGCCGGCGCTGGCCGAGCTCGATGGGAAAGTCGCGGGCGAGGATCCGTACATCAAGGGCCTGCGCGTTGCGCGCAACCGGCCCGGCGTGATCCGCGTGGTGCTCGATCTGAAGGCCGAGGTGAAGCCGCAGATCTTCACGCTCTCGCCGATCGCCGAGTACGGCCATCGCCTGGTGCTCGACATCCATCCGCTGGTCGCCGTCGACCCGCTGGCGGAGCTGATCGCCGAGCGCGCAAAGCTGCCGCCGCCCGAAGTGCCTGCCGCATCACCTCCCACGGCCAAGCCTAGCGTGGCGCGGCTCGCCACGATCGTCATCGACGCCGGTCACGGCGGCGAGGATCCCGGCGCGATCGGCCGGCGCGGCTCGCGCGAGAAGGACATCACGCTGATGATCGCCAGGCGCCTGAAGGCGCTGATCGATGCCGAGCCGAGCATGCGCGCGCTCCTCACGCGCGACGGCGACTACTTCCTGCCGCTCAACGCGCGCGTCGACAAGGCGCGCCAGGTGCGCGCCGATCTTTTGGTGTCCATCCACGCGGACGCCTTCAAGCGGCCGAACGCGCGCGGCTCATCGGTGTTCGCGCTCTCCGAGCGCCGCGCGACCTCCGAAATGGCGCGGCTGCTGGCGCAGAAGGAGAACGAGTCCGACCTGGTCGGCGGCGTCAATCTCAAGGGCCGCGACTCGTACGTGACCCGGACGCTGCTCGACCTGTCGCAGACCGCGACCATCGACTTCAGCCTGCGCCTGGGCAATTCCGTGCTGCAGCGCCTGGGCTCGGTCAACGAGCTGCACAAGGCGCGCGTCGAGCAGGCGAGCTTCGCGGTGCTCAAGGCGCACGACGTGCCGTCCATCCTGGTCGAGACGGCGTTCATCTCCAACCCGCAGGAAGAGAAGCGCCTCAACGACCAGGGCTATCAGGACAAGCTCGCGCGGGCGCTGCTCGACGGCATCCGCGACTACATCGCGCGGCATCCGCCGCGCCCGACCTCACCCCTGGCGTCCAACTGAACGGCTCTTCAGCCAGGCGACGATGCCCGGCGAGATCGACAGCAGCACGATGACCATGATCACCAGCGTGAGGTTGCTCTTGATCGCCGGGATGTTGCCGAA
>Ga0137397_10003792_pt1 | contig 10550 bp, 12 predicted proteins | sample czorhiz116metaG_FD_106658 | JGI IMG/M metagenome (GOLD analysis project Ga0137397, IMG submission 106658) | Vadose zone soil microbial communities from Angelo Coast Range Reserve, California, USA - czorhiz1.16 metaG | ecosystem: Environmental > Terrestrial > Soil > Vadose zone | place: USA...
CACCAGCCCCGTGCAGGTGCGGGCGATGCTGGCCCAGAAGCCGCCGATCCGCATCATCGCTCCCGGCAAGGTCTACCGATCCGATTCCGACCCGACGCACACGCCGATGTTCCACCAGGTCGAATGCCTGCACGTCGAGGAAGGCATCTCGATGGCGCACATGCGCGGAACGCTGGAAGCCTTCGCGAAGGCGTTCTTCGGGCCGGGCATCCGGACGCGGCTGCGCCCGAGCTACTTCCCGTTCACCGAGCCGTCCGCCGAAGTGGACATCTCGCACCCGCTCTGCGGTGGCAAGGGCTGCAAGCTCTGCAAGGGGACCGGCTGGCTGGAAGTGCTCGGCGCCGGAATGGTCAACCCCGACGTGCTCGCGGGCGTGGGATACGATCCGGAGAGGATCACCGGGTACGCGTTCGGGGTGGGAATCGACCGCCTGGCCATGCTCCGCCACAACCTGGACGACCTGCGCACGCTCTTCGAGAACGACGTTCGCTTCCTGGAGCAGCTATGAAGATCTCCCTCAACTGGCTGCGGGAGCTGTGCCCGGTCTCGCTCTCCGAAGACGAGATCGCGCAGAAGCTGACTTCCATCGGCCTGGAGGTGGAAGGGCGGGAGAAGCGGGGCATCGGACCGGCTGTGGTGGCGGCTCGGGTGCTGGCGCGCGACCCGATCCCGGGCAGCGACCATCTGAGCGTCTGCAAGGTGGACGACGGCGCCGGCACTCACCAGGTCGTCTGCGGAGCGCAGAACTATGGGCCGGGCGATGTGGTCCCCATGGCCCGGCTTGGAGCCCGGCTGCCGAACGGGACCGAGGTCCAGAGGTCCAAGCTGCGCGGTGTCGAGAGCGACGGAATGCTGCTGTCGCAGCGGGAGCTGGCGCTTTCGGACGATCATTCCGGCTTGATGATCCTGCCGCGGGAGGCCCGGGTGGGGACCCCGGTCGACGAGCTCCTGGGGTTCCCGGACACGATCCTGGACGTCAACGTCACCCCGAACCGCCCGGATGCGCTGTCCCACGTCGGCATCGCGCGAGAGCTGTCCGCGATCACGGGCGTTCCGGTGCGCGTTCCGGCCTCGAAGCCAGCAGGGAAGGGCGAGTTGCCCGCGCGGGTGGACGTCGAGGACACGCAGCGTTGTCCGCGCTACGTCGCGCGAGTGATCGAGGGTGTACACGTCGGTCCCTCCCCGCTCTGGGTGCAGGAACGGCTGCGCGCCTGCGGGGTGCGCCCCATCAGCAACGTGGTGGACGCGACCAACCTCGCGCTGCTGGAGCTGGGGCAGCCCCTGCACGGGTTCGATCTCGACAAGCTTGCCGGCCGCCGCATCGTCGTGCGCCGCGCGCGGGAGGGCGAGCCGCTGACCACCCTCGACGGCAAGGAGCGGAAGCTGTCGGCGGACGATCTGGTGATCGCGGATGGCGAGAAGCCCGTCGCCCTCGCCGGCGTGATGGGCGGTCAGACCAGCGAGGTCAGCGAGAAGACCACGCGCGTCCTGCTGGAGAGCGCGATGTTCGAGCCGGCGGGAGTCCGGCGCACTTCGCGCCGGCACGCCCTGCACACCGAGGCGTCGCACCGGTTCGAGCGCGGCATGGACGAGCACGGCGCGGACGGGGCGGCGGACCGCTGCGCGGAGCTGATCGTGCAGCTGGCGGGAGGGCGGCTGTTGCCCGGCGCCATCGACGTCTACCCCTCGCCGCGCGAGCCGGCGAAGGTGCTGGTGCGGCCGGCCCGCGTCTCCGCGGTCCTGGGCGTTCCCGTCGGGGAGGCCGAGGTAGATCGCTGGCTGCGGGCGCTGCAACTCGTCCCAGTGGGCGAGGGGCGCTGGAGCGCGCCCTCCTGGCGCCAGGACCTGACCCGCGAGATCGACTGCATCGAGGAGATCGCGCGCCTGCGCGGCTACGACACGATTCCGGTCAAGCTGCACGCGGCGGGAGTGGGGGAGACCGCCGCGATCGACCCTCAGCGGCGCGTGACCGCACAGGCCCGCGCGGCGCTGTCGGCGCACGGGTTCGACGAGGCGCTCAACTACAGCTTCCTCGCCGAGAAGGACCTGGCGGCCGTGTCGCAGCAGAGTCCGCTGCGGGTGGCGAACCCGCTCACGACCGAGCAGGGTGCGATGCGCACGACGCTGCTCGCCGGGCTGCTCCGCAATCTCGGGTACAACCTCGCGCGCGGGGTCCGCGACTTGAAGTTGTACGAGTTGGGGCGCGTGTACCATCCTGAGGCTGACGCGCGGCATCCGTCGGGAGAGCTGGCCTGGCCCGCGCACGAGCCGCGCCGCCTGGGTCTGGCGCTCACCGGCTCACGCCGGGCAAAGAGCTGGAGCGGAGGCGGCGACGCGGCCGACTTCTACGATCTGAAGGGCGCGGTCGAGGACGTGCTGGAGGCGATGGGGATCGCGGAGGCGCGCTTCCAGCCGGGCGCCCATTCCGCCCTGCATCCGGCCAGCTCGTCGGCGCTCCTCGTCCGGGGGCAGCCGGCCGGAAATCTCGGGCAGGTGCATCCTCGCGTGGCCGGGCACTTCGAGGTGCCGCAGGAGACGTTCGTGGCCGAGCTGGACTGGGAAGTCCTGCTCGAGCATTCGCTGGCGGTGAAGCGCTTGCGCGGTGTGCCGAAGTTCCCGGCCGTCGCGCGGGATCTGGCGTTCGTGGTGGAGGCGAGCGTCCCGGCCGAGAGGCTGCTGGAGGAGATCCGGGGGGCGGACTCGGCAAAGTTGCTCGAGCAGGTGACGCTCTTTGATGTGTACCGGGGACCGCCCGTACCCGAGGGGCGAAAGAGCGTGGCGTTCGGGCTGTCGCTGCGTGCACCGGACCGGACGCTGACGGACGCCGAAGCGGACGCGCTTTGCGCGAGCATCCGCGACCGGTTGAAGGCACGCGTGGGGGCCGAAATCCGCGCTTGAGCAATGCGTAGCCGGGTCAGGTTCGCCTGGCCCAGGCGACCGCGTCCTCCAGCCGGTCCTGTCCGAAGAACAGCTCTCCGTCCACCACGAAGTCGGGCGCGCCGAAGATGCCGATCTGCTGCGCCTCGGCGGTGTTCGCTCGGAGCCGCGCCTTGATCTCGGGGGTCTGGGCCAGCTCGAGGGCCCGCTCGCCGTCTCCGCCGGCGGAGCCCACCAGCTTGCGGAGGATGCCCGCGTCGGAGATGTCGAGATCTTCCGCGAAGTTTGCCAGGAAGATGGCGCGCGTCAGGGGTCCGATCACGGCGGGCGAGCTCAAGGCGACGCGAGCGGCCAGGACGCTGCTGCGGGGGAAGACGGTGGGGCGGCGCCAGGGGAGGCCGTGCTTGCCGCAGAGCCGCTCGAGGTCTCGCCACATGTACCTGCCGCGCACCGGCTGGGCGTTGAAAGGCGAGTCCTTGATCCCGAGCAATTCCGTGAAGATCGGGCCCAGGAGAAACGGCCGGTACTCCATGCGCACACCCGCGCGCGCACACTCCTCCTCGACGCGCATCGCACCGACGTAGCTGTACGTGGAGCCGAAGTCGAACCAGAACTGGAGCATGCCGGGAAGCTAGCAGAAGCGGCTCGAGAGGCGCCTTCCGCCTCCTACGACCCTCTGTAGCGCACTGCGTCATACAGCCGTCCAAGCGCCTTTTCCTTTGGGGTTTGACCGAGTTGGCGCTACCCGTGTACTCTTTGACGCCTATGACCAAGGCAGACGTCATCGACAGCGTGTGCAGCAAAGTCGGGTTCTCCAAGAAGGAATCCGCCGAGATCGTCGAGATGGTGTTCGACACCGTGAAGGACACGCTGGAGCGCGGAGAGAAGATCAAGCTCTCGGGATTCGGCAACTTCGTCGTGCGCGAGAAGAAATCGCGCGTCGGCCGCAACCCGCAGACGGGCCAGGAGATCGAGATTTCCGCCCGCCGCGTGCTGACGTTCAGGCCGTCGCAAGTGCTGAAGAACGCCCTGAACAAGCAGGGCTGAGGCGCGGTTCTCCGATTGACGGCCGCAGGACCGGGTGTTACGACGCTGCCCCCGCAGAGCCGTATCGGGGCGTAGCGCAGCCTGGTAGCGCACTTGCTTGGGGTGCAAGTGGTCGCTGGTTCAAATCCAGTCGCCCCGACCATTGGAGGCCCCTGATCTTCTTCCTGTTTGGGAGACGGTCAGGGGCCTCGTCTTTTGGGTTTTGGGCTGCCGGTAGCAAATTGGAGCAAAGGTCGAGATTTTTCGGAGCTGAACGACCGGCGCCGGCGCCCGCTCCTCGAGCGGCCCGAAGTCGAGCTTCGCGACCGCGGCGCGCATGTCCTCGATGCCATCGACGTGGGTGTAGATCGCCAGGGTCGTTTCGATGTTGTTGTGCCGCAGGATCTTTTGCGCCACGGAAGGATGCACCTTCGCGCGCGCTAGGAGCGTCGCTGTGGTGTGTCGCAGTGAGTGGAACACGATGCCCTTCTTTGGCAGCGGCCGGATCCAGAGCGCGCGGTTGTCCTTCGGGCAGCGGCGGTTGGCGCTGTCGTCGGCTTTTTCGACGTGGCCGCAGCCAGGCTTGCGGCATCGGTGCTCGTAGCCCTCCCCCTCCGGCAAGAGCTGCGGCACCGCGGTGTTCCGGATCGCGAACGGCCAATGCGTCCCGTGGAGCATCGACATCGAATACGACGGCACGGTGATCCAGCAGCAGACCAACTCCAGCCGTTCCTGCACCTGGCGCTACTGGCCAGCGTTCTTCCACTGACGGCGAGTCCTGTCGGGCGCACCACACCACCGTCCAATCGGCCTTGGAAAATTGTAGAAAGCGCCGACCTCACAAGATCCCAGGACCGCTCTCCCGTCCTTCCCAGCGCGCCGCGGTCCTCACCCGCATCGCTTGACACCCGACCGTCGTGATTCGCTACGACTCGAACGAGGGTCGTCAGACGGGGAGGAACGCTGGTCATGGAAAGCACCACTCAAAAGCTGCAAAAGAACCCCAGGCTTCGCCGGCGGTGGAGGATCGACGTGAAGGCTGGAGACGCATTGGTCAGTTCCACCTTCACCAAGGACGTTTCAGCAGGAGGTTTCTGCGCCGAGTTGATGCGGGTGCCCTCGCCGGGCACGCCGGTGAGAGGGACGATCGTGATCAGCGGAAACACATTTGCGTTCTGCGGCAAGGTCGCCTGGGCCCGTCCCAGCGACCCCGGGATGAACGTCCGCGGCAGTATCGGAGTGACGTTCACGGCGATCACGGATGACTTCAAGAAAATGCTGATCTGATATTCAACTATCTGGTCACGGCCCTCCGCCGAGCCGTCAGCGCCTCCAACTCGGCGACCTCCTCGTCCAGCAGCTCGAAGGGATTGTTCCTTGCTGCCTGGCACGCTTCCTCCGCCGCGCGCGCCGCCTCCTCGGGTGGACGCGTCGCCGCCCAGACGTGTGCCCGCGCGATTAGCGCAAATGGCTCGGCCGCGGAAACGCTGAGCGCCTCATCGGCCATCCTCTCCGCCCGCGCGAGGTCGCCGTTCGCGAGCAGGTGGTGCTGGCCTTCGTCAACGACGAGAAGGTCGTGAAGAAGATCCTGGAGCACCTGGGCCTGCCGACCACCGGCCCGCCAGTAGCGCCTGCGCGGCGCAACGAGTCGCCCGAGTTCGCGATCTGGCAGAATGACGTGCCTGAGCTGCAGCAGTCGCTGCGCTGAGGTGGTCGGGCGAATTTACGCCCATGCTTTGAATTCCCCCTGCGCGGCTGGTGCGTAGCACCGCCGCGTGGGGGTCTGCTACGCTGCCGGCGCACGAGGGGGGCGGGCACAAGTGGACGGAACAGCGGTTATCACTCCTACGGTTACGGTTACGGTTCTCGCGGTGCACTGGGATGTGCCGCAGGACGAAGCTACCGAGGCCGAATCTCAGAGCGGGCTTCCCATGTTCGGGACCAGGTTTCCTTCATGAGCGTATTGCGCCCGCGGACCAGTTGCCGCCGCCCCTCGGCAACTGGCCCGCGCGGCCGCGCACCTCAACCGCGTGCCGGATTAGCTGGTGTCCGCTCGCCGCGTGCCGGCGTAGTGAACTTGCTGATGGGGCTCTTCACCCCATCGCTCTTGCCAGTGCTCTCCTCCGAATCCACGCGATAGTAGTATGTCGTTCGTGACTCGACGTCGTCCAGGCGCACCCGAAATGTCGTGGTCGGGTGGCCCTGGTTCAGCCTGATCGGAGACTTTGCAGTCTTGTTCAGGTTCTTGGGATCCGTACCGTAGTGCACGACGCCGTAGTGATCGTCCGTCCCACCAGGGTTGTTGGTCGTCCACCTGATGATCGTCAAGTGGCCCGCGGCCATCTCGAGCTCTGGCGCCTTGACGATCCGGACGCGCTTGGCTCTTTCTGCCGGTGGAGGTACCTGGGCCGCGACGGGGTTCGAAAACGTCGCGGCTGCGATCGCTGTCGTCATCACCAGTTTCAGAATCGGTCTCGTCATGGGATCCTCGTCGGTGTCTTCTTCATCGTCGACGTCTTGCAATTACGGTATCGCCGGATTGGGAAGGGGCGGAATGGCGCAGACGTTGCTCGAGCACGGCGGAAGCGTCGGCGTGGGAATCAGAGTTTCATTGCCCTGCGTCGATGCCGAGCCACCCGTACTGCACTGACCCGTAAAAGTATTGATGTTGGGATAAGGTACGGTGTACCCGTCGGTCAGCGTTTGCAGGAAGGCGACGATCTGGTTCTCCTCCAGATCTGTCAAACCGAGCTTACCGACCGTCATGTCGAGGTTGTTTTTGACCTCGGGCATCGGCCAGCAGTCAACTTTTTCGGTAGTCCCCGCCGGGCAGTGTCCTGACGTGACCGGGAAGGGGTACACGTCGCGGGTATTGTAGAAGTGGACGAGCTGCTTCAGGCTCTTGATGTAACCGTTGTGGAAGAACCCTTTTTGGAAGTAGGGTCCCGGAGCCTCGGTCGTGGGGCATTGTGACGGCGCCATGCCGGCGTTGCGCGCCGAGGAGACCTGGAAACGGCCGTCCCGCAAGGGCGCCTGCGAAGTCCATTCCGCGTTCGGGCTCGGAGCCGACCCAAAGCCGCTCCTGAGGAACGTACCCATCCCGAGATCCCGATATCCGAATCCGTCGGGATTGGCCGTGAACCCCAAGGAGTCCGGCGTGGTCTGATAGTAAAAGGCATCCCTGGGATTGAGCGGGAGTCCTTCGTTGGTGTAGCCGAAGCAGGTGAACAGCGGGTTGACCTGCGCGGCCGTGCTGGTGTCGGTCTGACCCGGCGACAGGGTCGTCCCTCTTCCGTCGAGGTGGCAAGAGTTGCAGTTGCCTTTGCCCTTGAACAGGTCGTAACCGGCCAGCTCGTCTGTCGTCATCGTGTACTTGCCCTTCATGTACGCGTCGAACTTCGAGCTGAACGGGCTGACCTCCACGGATTTCTCGAACGCGCTTAACGACTGTCCCCAGTGATCGAAGATCACGTTCGCGCGGTTGCGATCCACCGGGCTCAGGCTCACTGGCGTCACGTTCGTGCCGAACGTTGCAGCGCCTCCGGGAGTCGAGCAGATTTGCTCGGTGTTGGACGGCCACGAGATGCCAGTGAGCGAGCTCGGCCCCCACACCCGCTCGAACACCGCGACGTACTGGGACTGAGAGAGGCGCCACGCGATGCAGGCAGTGTCGGGTAGACCCATCTCTTGAGTATCGACCGGAGGATGCTGTGCCTGCTCGGCGTCTGGGCTTAGCAAAAGGTATCCCGTCGAGCGGCCATCCCAGAAGTTCCCGCCAAAGAATGCGTTCGCCGTGTTGTCGAGCTGGAGCATCGGGAAATACGGGGAATACGTGTATCGCTGTGGCGTCCGCTTCCCGGCCCGGAAGTGGTATGTCCCGGGGTAGGCGACCATGGTGAGGTTCACGGACGGGATCGGTCCGCCGAACCCGGCGTACGGCATGTGGCAAGAGGCGCATGCCATGTTCTTGAGCGCGGACATGTTCACGTCGTAATTCATCAACTTGCCGAGCGTCATGATCGCCCGGTAGCCAGAGGCCTGTTGCGTGGGCGGCTGCCCTGTCACGTTCGCAGGCGGCAGTGCATTCGCCTCGGCGAGCGCTTGCTGGAAGATGGATTGGACTTCGCCCTGGACCCGGGCCGTTTCCGATGTGACGTCGGCCGGGAGGATGCCGGACGGATACGGATTGTACATGGGTGGGCTTGCGGGGTCAGCCGCGTTCGCTCCCGTGCAAGATACGAGCAGCAGCGGGACCGCAACGACGGCACACGTTTGCAGCAACACTTTCATAAAAGTATCCTGATCTCCTTTGCGACGACGATGACGACGATCCACAATGGATCGGAGTTTCGTTCAGGCCGGGGACTCGGCAACGCTCGATCCCTTGAGGGTGCGCACCACGTCAGCAGCATCGCACGCGATCCTGTAACGATCGCGCAACAGTCGCCGCAAGCGGGCAACGTTGAGTGACGCAAAATGTCCCGGTATGTCGTCAATAGTGTCCGGAGTGACGCAAGCATGTCGAAAGTGTGCGGACTCGAGGTCCGCAAGCCGTCCCTCGGCAGCGCTATCGATGAGATGACGAAGCGGTTTTCAGTCTCAGCGGCCTGCTGCCGCGATCGGTTGGCCATCACGAGCACATCTGTCTCGCGGAACCCTTTTCTTGGTTCGCGGCGGTCGAGGTCGTTCAGTTTTTCGTCTGACCACGTCCCGGCTCCACCGGCTGCTAGGGAACGTGCGCGGGCGGCAACTACCGACGGACGGCGCGCTGCATGATGGCCAACTCTGAATGACGGGCTCCTGCCTGATCGGCCGTCATCAACACGTCTCTCTCTCGAAAGAGCAGGCGGCCGCCCGGGGTCCGGTAGCACGTGATCTTTCCAGCAGCGACCCAGCGAGCGACGGTGCGAGTCTCCACGCGACACAGCTGCGCAACTTCGCACTTCGTCAAAAGCCTCTCGCCCTGGGCGCCATCATTCGACATCTACCGCCTCCACCTTCGATCTCCAGTCAGCAACCTTCCTCGGCGACCACATGTGGGTCGAGGACAGTGGCGACAGCTTCCGGCAACGCGCGACCCACCTCGTCTGGGCCGTACCCGCCCGCTCTGCGACAGGGTTGATTTGCAGTCGACGTGCCAGCGCTCATCAAATGAGGACCGGGCCATGGGTGTGGTGTGCTGATCGATTCCGGAACAGGTCGTGTCGAGCGAATGGACAGCGCGGCCTGGCTGATGCGTTGCCGGAGGCTGATGACGCGCTACGAAACAGCGCGCCCATGGGACGAGCTGAGGGGCCCGGAGTACCGCCCTGCGAGAACCGCTACTGAAGCGCAACCACGTCGATCTCGACTGGCGCAACCGCGCAGGCGCGGGGACCGGGATCTTCTCGATGTGGCTGCGGCCCGGCGCGACCTCATCAAGAGCAGTTCAACGCATGCGACGAACGCCGCGGCCAGGACCGCATCGAGCGCGCGCTTCATCCGCGCCACATCAACTCGAGAAACGTGGTCCGGCGATTCGTCAGGATCGCCTTGCAGCACATCAGCCAGACGCGCAGCCCGAAATCCTGGACGATGGTCACCGAGTGCAGCAGAACGTGCTTGGTTGTGACGACCCCGGCGATCATGTCCCGCCTCCTTGGGGTCGACCTAGCAGCCGTCGTGCCAGAATCTTGAATTCGTTCGACGATCCCGCCCTTTGGCAAAGGGCAGCTGCCCATGCGCCGTGATCGAACCGGCCACGTGGATGGACCGCACTAGCCCAATCGACAGGCGCGCCGCGCGCCAGGACGAGCAGCGATGCACCGCTGGAGTCTTTCGTTCGGTAAGACCGCCTGCGCCGGTGTTTCGCCTGTTGCCGGATCGCCGAACAGGAGAGATCGAAATCCGTCGATTCCAGAGCGCCAGGGGTGCCGCCGGCCCTTTCAGTACGGCGGGGCGGCTGGCATGGAAGGTGCTGTCGCCAGCTCTCGAAGGAGTCGGCGATGGTGCAAGGATCTGATCGCGGTGAGCAGGCGTGGCATTCGAACGGCGTCGAATTCCGAGCGCTTCAACCGCTGCGCGCTGCCAGGTGCCGGCTGAACGTCATGCTGCTGGTACTGACCACCGTGATCCTCCTTGCTGCTTCCGTCGCCGGATGACTCACCACGGGTCCTTCGCAGGTTCCCGCCGAGCCGCTAGGCGGCGGTCACGAGTGAGACTCCTGTCGTTTGCCAAGACTCGATCGTGACACTGGACGACGGAATGGCGCAGAGAGACGCTGGAGCGCATGGCCTTCGTACTCGCTCTCTTGGGCGCCGCCCATGCTGCGCTCCGGAGTCATACCGATCTCGCGCTGGAGAACCTGGCGCTCCGCCAACAACTCGCCCCGCTCCGCCACCACTCGAAGAGGCCGCGGTTCGGGCGCCTCGATCGCGCCTTCTGGGTATGGCTCTCCAAGCGGTGGGCCGGGTGGCGCGAGGCGCTCCACGTCGTTCGCCCCGAGACAGTAATTCGTTGGCATCGGCAGGGCTTTCGCGCTCTCTGAACCTGCCGGCGCCGTGTCGTCTGTGGTAGCATCTTGAACTGCACTGCATGGCGGCCGCAGCTCAGCCGCACCCCGCGCACTGGGCAGATCTCGCTGGCCACGGACGCCATTTTCTCGGCTC
>Ga0137397_10003793_pt1 | contig 10548 bp, 7 predicted proteins | sample czorhiz116metaG_FD_106658 | JGI IMG/M metagenome (GOLD analysis project Ga0137397, IMG submission 106658) | Vadose zone soil microbial communities from Angelo Coast Range Reserve, California, USA - czorhiz1.16 metaG | ecosystem: Environmental > Terrestrial > Soil > Vadose zone | place: USA...
CTGGTTCGCACACCGGGGTTCACGGTCGCGGCGGTGCTCGCCCTGGCGTTGGGGATCGGCGCGACCACCGCGATCTTCAGCGTGGTGCATGCGGTCCTGCTCCGCTCCCTCGGCTGGGGAGAGGAGAGCCGGCTGGTCTCCATCCGGGGGAACTTCCCCGCGCAGGGCCTGACCGACATCCAAATCTCTGCGGCGGAGTACTACGACCTGCGCAGGGCGCCGTTCCTCCAGTCGGTCGGCATCTACTCGAACCGGAACGCGGCCCTGCAGGGCGGAGATCGTTCCGAGCGCGTGAAGACCGGCTACGCGACGGGCACCCTCTTCTCCACGCTGGGCGTGCACCCGGCGCTCGGCCGCGTCTTCACGGCAGAGGAGGACAAGCAGGGCGCTCCGGAGAGCGTGATGCTCTCCTGGTCGACCTGGCGCAAGCGGTTCGGCGCAGACCCCGCCGTGCTCGGGCGAACGCTGACGATCAACGGCAAGCCGCGCGCCATCGTCGGGATCCTTCCTGCAGGCTTCCGCTGGGACGTGGAGAACGAGATCTGGCTGCCCTTCGGATTTTCGGCAGAGGAGCTCGCGAACGAACGCGGCAACCGGTACATCCTTCCGATCGGCCGGCTGACTCCGGATGTCACGCTGGAGGGCACTTTGCGGGGGCTGCTGGACTTGTCGGCCGAGGTCCGCGCCGCCAATCCGAGGTCGTACGGGTCGAACCCGAGCAGCTGGTACTGGACGATGCGGCCGCTGCGCGATCGCTTCGTCGGAAGCGCGCGGCAACCCCTCTTCGTGCTGCTGGGCGCCGTGTTCTTCGTGCTGCTGATCGCCTGCGCGAACGTGGCCAATCTGTTGCTCGCGCGCGGGGCCGCCCGAGGGCGCGAGATCGCCGTGCGGTCCGCGCTCGGCGCCGCCCGCGGCCGGCTCGTGCGCCAGCTGCTCACCGAGAGCGCGATCCTGGCGGTGATCGGCGGGGGCGCCGGCGTCCTGATCGCGGTCTGGTCGCTGGACGTGCTGCTGGCCGCCGCACCCGAGACCATCCGGCAGCTCGCCGACGTGAAGGTGAGCTGGGCGCTGCTCGGGTTCGCGCTCGGCATGACGATGCTGACGACGATCCTTTGCGGTCTCGCTCCGGCCTTGCAGACCACTGGCAGCGATCTCGCTTCCGCGCTCAAGGACGGCGGCCATGGCTCGTCCGGACACCGCGCGGGCCGCCTGCGCTCCGGGTTGATCGTGGCCCAGGTCGCGCTCTCCCTGGTCCTGCTTGCGGGCGCCGGCCTCCTGTTGCGCAGCTTCGCGCAGATACTTTCCATAAGCGCCGGCTTCACGCCGGAGGGCGTGGTGGCCGCGCAGGTGTCGCTGAGCGGCGACGCCTACGGCAAGGGCGAGGCGCAGATCCGCTACTGGAACGAGGCGATGCGGCGGGTGGCCGCGCTTCCCGGCGTGGAGTCGGCAGGCGCCGCGAATCTGCTGCCCCTCCAGGACAGGGGCGACTGGAGCTACAAGCTCGAGGGATTCGAGCCGAAGACGCCAGACGCCGCTCCCGACGACGAGCTGCGCCGTGTGATGCCGGGGTACTTCGAGACCTTGCGCGTCGCGCTGCGACAGGGGCGGACCTTCACGGCGGGCGACGACGAGAAGTCCCCGTTCGTGGTGATCGTGAACGATGCCTGGGTGCGGAAGTACTTTCCCGGGCAGGACGTGCTGGGGAAGCGGCTGCGGTTCGGCTACGAGGGGGGCGGGAACGCGTTCAACGCCTGGCGCACGATCGTAGGGGTAGTGGCGGATACGCATGACTTCGGGCTCGATCTGGCCGCGCCGCCGGTCTTCTACCTCCCGCAGCCGCAGCTCTCCGAGAGCCAGATGGTGATCGTGGCTCGGACCTCGGTGCGTCCCGAGCGCATGGCGCAGGAGATGAGGGCTGCCTTGGCCGCGATCGATCCTGCGCAGCCGGTGGATTGGGCGATGCCGTTCGTGGACCGCGTGGGCTCCGCGCTGGCTCCGCGGCGGTTCCCGCTCCAGCTCCTCGCCGCCTTCGCCGCGCTCGCGCTGGTCCTCTCCGCACTCGGGATCTACGGGGTGACGTCCTACGCCGTGAGCCAGCGGACCCGGGAGATCGGCGTGCGCATCGCCATCGGCGCGCAGGCCCGCGACGTGCTCGGGATGATCATGGGGCGAGCCTTGCGGCTGGCCGGGCTGGGTCTGGCGATCGGCCTTTTGGTCGCGCTCGCCGGCGCGCACGTGATGGCCACCCAGCTCTACGGCGTGAGCGAGCGGGATCCGCTGACGTATGCGGGGATCTCGGCGCTGCTGGTGGCAGTGGCGGTGCTGGCGAGCTGGCTGCCGGCGCGCCGTGCGACGCGCGTGGATCCCGCGGTCGCCTTGAGGGCTGAGTAAGATGACCCTGCTCGCCACCCTGCTGTTGGCGCTCGCCGCGGCGCAGGTCTGCGCCGCGGCCGTGGTGGCGATCGGCGCGTTCGTGGTGAGGAGCCTGCGGTGATCAAGCTGCGAAACGTCGAGAAGGCCGTGAAGCACGGGCCGGGGCAGATCTTCCTCTTGCGTCGCATCGACCTGGACATCGCGCCGGGCGAGTTCGTGACCGTGATGGGCCCGTCGGGAGCGGGGAAGAGCACGTTGCTCGCCATCCTCGGGTTGCTGGATCACGCCTGGGCTGGCGAGTACGAACTGTTCGGCGAGCCGGTGCACAAGCTGGGCGGGAAGCAGCGGGCCGAGCTGGCCAAGCGCACCATCGGGTTCGTGTTCCAGCAGTACCACCTGCTCGACTCGCTCACGGTCGCGGAGAACCTCGAGGTGCCGCTCAGCTACCGGGACATGAAGGCGTCCGAGCGGCAGGCGGTGGTGGCCGACACGCTCGACCGCTTCGGCATCGTCGGCAAGAAAGACCTCTACCCGACGCAGCTCTCCGGCGGTCAGCAGCAGCTGGTCGGGGTGGCGCGGGCGGTGATCGCCAAGCCCAAGCTCTTGCTCGCCGACGAGCCCACGGGCAACCTGCACTCCGAGCAGGGCGAGGAGATCATGCGGCTGTTCCGCGAGCTCAACCGGCAGGGCGCCACCATCGTGCAGGTGACGCACTCCGAGACCAACGCGGCGTACGGCAACCGCATCGTGCGGCTGCGGGACGGGTGGCTGGAGACGTGACCCGGATCATCGCGGCGGACGATCAGCCCGACGTCCTCGAGGCGCTGCGCCTGTTGCTCAAGCGCGAGAGCATCGCCATGGTGCCAGCCACCTCGCCGGCGGGTGTGCTCTCCGCGCTCGAGCAAGAGGACTTCGACGCGGCGCTGATCGACCTGAACTACGCGCGCGACACCACCAGCGGCGGCGAGGGGCTCGATCTGCTCTCCAAGCTCCGGGGGCTGGAGCCGACGCTGCCGGTGATCGTGATGACGGCCTGGGGCAGCGTCGAAGGCGCGGTGGAAGCGATGCGCCGCGGCGCCCGGGACTACGTGCAGAAGCCGTGGGACAACGCGCGGCTGATCGCGACCTTGCGCACGCAGATCGAGCTGGGGAAGGCGCTGCGGCGCAGCCGGCGGCTGGAGGAGGAGAACTCGCGGCTGCGCGGCAGCGCCCCGCAGATGATCGCGCGTTCCCCGGCGATGCAGAGCGTGCTGCGCGTGCTGGACAAGGTCGCCCCCAGCGAGGCCAACGTGCTGATCACCGGCGAGCACGGGACCGGGAAGGAAGTGGTGGCCCGGTACATCCACGGCGTCTCGAAGCGCGCAGGCAGGCCGCTGGTGACGGTGAACGCTGGAGGCGTGGCGGAGGGCGTTTTCGAGAGCGAGCTGTTCGGCCACGTGCGCGGAGCCTTCACCGACGCGAAGACGGACCGGGCCGGCGCCTTCGAGGTGGCGGACGGGGGAACGCTGTTCCTCGACGAGGTAGGGAACATGCCGATGCAGCAGCAGGCGAAGCTCTTGCGCGTGCTGCAGACCGGCGAGTTCACCCCGGTGGGCTCGAGCAAGGTGAAGCGCGCCGACGTGCGGGTGATCGCGGCCACCAACGCGCGGCTGCACGAGGAGGTCGCGCAGGGGCGCTTCCGCGAGGACCTGCTCTACCGGCTGAACACGGTGGAGGTGCAATTGCCTCCGCTGCGGGAGCGGCTCGACGACATTCCGCACCTGGCGCAGTTCTTCCTCAAGCGCATCGTGGACGGCGGCCGGACCAGCGCGCGCCGCTTCTCGCAGGACGCGCTGGAAGCGCTGGTCCGCCATTCCTGGCGCGGCAACGTGCGCGAGTTGGAGCATGCCGTGGAGCGGGCGGTGCTGCTGGCCTCGGACGAAGAGATCGGACCGCCGGACCTGTTCCTCGGTGCCGGTGCCCAGGGTCCGGCGCTGATCGAGCGGATGACGCTGGACGATGCGGAGCGACACCTGATCCAGCGGGCGCTCGCCCGGTGCGGTGGGAACGTGAGCGAGGCAGCCCGCGAGCTGGGCGTCTCGCGCAGCGCCCTCTACCGCAGACTGCAGCACCATGGTTTGAAAGCTTCGTGAAACGGCGCAAGAAGCGGCTGACCCACGATCAGCACGTCTTTTTGCTCTCGATGGCGGCGGGCGCCCCGGCCGTCCTTTCGACGCTGCTCCTGCTCTCCATCTACGTGGAGGATGCGAAGATCCGCTGGACGGTGGGCGCGCTGGTGCTGCTGGTCTGGCTGTTCACCTCCCTCGCGCTGCGGGAGCGGGTGCTGCGGCCGCTGCAGACGGCGGCGAACCTGCTCGCCGCGCTGCGCGAGGAGGACTTCTCGGTGCGCGGCCGGGACGCGCGCAGCGGCGACCCGCTGGGGGAGCTCTTGCTGGAGATCAACCAGCTCGCCGATACGCTCCACGCGCAGCGGGTGGGCTCGCTGGAGGCCGGCGCGCTGCTGCGGCGGGTGATGGACGAGATCGAGGTGGCGGTGCTCGCCTTCGACGGGCAGGGCCGCGCGGTGCTGGCGAACCGGGCCGCGGAGAGGCTGCTCGGAGTGCCGCTGTCGCGCCTGTTGGAGTCAGGCGGGCTGGATGCGCAGCGCCTGCGGCTCTCCGACGCGCTGGCGGCGGACTCGCCGCGGGTGATGGAGCTGAACCTGCCGGGCGCCAGCGGGAGGTTCGAGGTCCGCCGCAGCACGTTCCGGATGGGCGGACTGCCGCACCAGCTCCTGGTGCTCGCCGATCTGCGCCGCGCCTTGCGGGAGGAGGAGCGGCTCGCCTGGCAGCGGCTGGTCCGGGTGCTGGGGCACGAGATCAACAACTCGCTGGCGCCGATCCACAGCATCTCCAGCAGCCTGAAGGGGGCGGCGCCGGACGACGTCGAGGCGGGGCTCGCGGTGATCGAGCGGCGCGCGGAGAGCCTGATGCGCTTCATGAGCGCGTATACCCGGCTGGCCCGCCTTCCCCCGCCGCAGCTCGCGCCGGTGGACGTGCCCGGCTGGGTGAATCGCGTCGCGGCGCTGGAGAAGCGACTTCGAGTCAGGATCCGCGAGGGGCCGGCGGTGACGGTGCAGGCTGACGCCGACCAACTGGAGCAGCTCCTGATCAACCTGATCCGCAACGCGGCGGACGCCGCGCTGGAGACCGGGGGGGGGGTGGAGGTGAGCTGGAGCGTCGGTCCCCGGCAGGTGGAGGTGAGCGTGGTGGACGACGGGCCGGGGCTGGCCAGCACGGCCAACCTGTTCGTGCCGTTCTTCACCACCAAGCCGGACGGGTCGGGGATCGGGCTCGCGCTGTCGCGCCAGATCGCGGAGGCACATCAGGGGTCGCTGGGGTTGGAGAACCGCGGAGATCGGCGCGGCGCTCGCGCGCGGCTGCGACTGCCTCTCTCGAGCGGCGGGGTTGGTTCAACCGGTTGAACCAAGGGGTCTCATTTTGGTCGACGTCCGGGTCTCGGTTTACGCTCGCCCCGGGGCGAGCTCAGAGTGAACATTGCGATCGACCATTCGCATGTCCCCGGTCGTCATCACCCATCCCCGTCTCCGCTCGGTAACCGAGGGGACGCCGTTCCGGAGGGATGTTGCTCGCGACTCGCCCCGGGGCGAGTTCAGAAGTGAACATCGCGATCGCCGATTCGCATCCACCGGGTCGTCATCAGCCCATGCGCATCTCCCCTCGGTGACCGAGGGGATGTCGATCAGGGATCGGTTGAACCGGCCCCCCTCAGTACTGGATGGTCACCATCCGCGTGCCCGCGGGCAGCGTCAGTTCCCCGCCTGCCGCGGTGGTCTGCAGCGGAGTCGAGTCGATCTCCACCCTCGGCGCGCGCGGGCCCGTGAACGTCAGGTGAGTCGTACCCGACACGCTCGCCGTGGAGCGGACCACCGCCGAGCGGATCACGAGAGCGCGGACCTGGAACGAATGCTTGCGCTGCGCGGCGCTGACCGGGAGCGCGAGCGCGAACAGCGCGAGGGCGATAGACCAGGGAAGGGGGCCCATTGGCCCTCCAAGGTAGGGACGACGCCGCCCTTCTACCGCACGGCGAGCAAGGCGGCGAGCCCCGGAGACGGGCGGCCGGGCGGCAGCATCGAGGCCGGCAAAATAAGCCGAACGTCGGGGAGTCAAACATCCGGGTCCCCACCACTGACGGTCGTCCCGAGGCCGCCTAACTTCCAATGGTCATGCGCCACTCACTCTCGTTGCTGCTCGTCGCGCTCTGCGCCGCCTGCGTGCGCAATCCCGCCACCGGAAAGATGGAGCTCGATCTTTTGTCGGAGTCCCAGGAGGTCGAGCTTGGCAAGCAGGCGAAGCAGGAGGCCGAGCAGACGTACGGCGTGTACAAGGGCAAGTCCGAGCTCGCCAGCTACGTGGAGACAGTGGGCAAGCAGCTCGCCGCCAAGTCCGATCGGCCGAACCTCCCCTATTCGTACGAGATCGTGGACGACTCCAGCGTGAACGCCTTCGCGCTGCCCGGCGGTCCGATCTTCATCACCCGCGGCATCCTCGCGTACCTCGACTCGGAGGCGGAGATGGCCGCCGTGCTCGGGCACGAGACGGGTCACGTGGCCGCGCGGCACTCGGCGAACCAGATGAGCAAGCAACAGGTGGCGCAGCTCGGCCTCGGCCTGGGCTCCATCCTCTCGCCCACCGTTGCCTCCGCGGCGCAAGTGGCCAGCGTGGGCCTCCAGGTCCTGTTCCTCAAGTACTCGCGCGACGACGAGACGCAGGCCGACGAGCTGGGCTTCCGCTACATGACCAAGGTGGGCTACGACCCGACGCAGATGATCCCGCTGTTCGAGATGCTCGACCGCGTCTCGAAGCGGGAGGGCGTCGGCAAGACGCCGGAGTGGCTGCAGACGCACCCGGATCCCGGCAACCGGCTGGCGGAGACGCAGAAGCGCCTCAAGACCGAGCTGAAGGGCAGCACCCAGGGCATGAAGGTGGAGCGCGAGAAGTATCTGCAGATGATCGACGGGATCGTCTACGGCGAGGACCCGCGCCAAGGCTACTTCAAGGGCGACACCTTCTATCACCCGGAGCTGAAGTTCCAGTGGAAGCTGCCCTCCGGCTGGGCGCACCAGAACACCTCGCAGGCGGTGGCCGCGGCCAGCCCGCAGCAGGACGCGATCCTCCAGCTCCAGTCTGCCGGGAAGATGTCTCCGGAGGAGGCGTCGCAGAAGATCCTCTCGCAGCAGGGCATCCAGGCCGGCCAGCCGGTCAACGTGCGCAACGCGAAGGTGGCGCGGACCTTCACGGCCCAGACCCAGCAAGGGACCGTGGAGGGCGTGATGGCGTTCATTCCTTTCCAGGGCAACACGTACATGCTGCTGGGCTACACCAAGCAGGGCGGGCTTTCGCAGTACGGCAACACTTTCATGGAGTCGATGGGCACCTTCAGCGAGCTGAAGGACTCGAGCGCCATGGACGTGAAGCCGGCGATCCTCAAGGTAGTGAAGATCGACCAGCCGATGAGCGTGACCGACTTCAACGCGCGCTATCCCTCGACCATCAAGCTGGAGGAGGTGGCGGTGCTCAACGGCGTGGACACCAACGGGAAGATCCCGGCGGGCTACGCGAAGCAGGTGGTCGGCGGGACCAAAGGCGTGGCCAGCAAGTAGGACCGGCGGTCGCGGCTACTGCAGGCTGAGCTGCTCCAGCGGTACCGGCCGCGCGAAGAAATATCCCTGCGCCCGCTCGCAGCCCAGCCGCCGCAACAGCTCGGCCTGCTCGGGCGTCTCCACTCCCTCGGCGACCACGTCGATGCCCAGCGCCTTGCCCAGCACCAGGATGCTCTGGACGATCTTGATCTTGCGCTCGTCCTCGCCCATCGCGCCCACGAAGGAGCGGTCGATCTTGAGCGAGTCGATCGGCAGCTCGTGCAGGTAGCTGAGCGACGAGTAACCGGTGCCGAAGTCGTCGATGCAGAGCCGCACGCCCGTGCCCCGGAGCTGGGTCAGCGCCGCCCTCGCCGCGGCGCCGTTGCCGATCAGCATGCTCTCGGTCAGCTCCAGCTGCAGCCGGCCCGGTTCGATGCGGCACCGCGTCAGCATCTCCTTGAGGCCTTCGCAGAACTCCGGCTGCAGCAGTTGCCGGCCCGAGAGGTTGACGGAGAGCGAGATCTGCTCCGGCAGCGTGGAGAGCGCGCGGCAGGCTTCGTCGAGCACCCAGTGCCCGAGCGGGACCACCAGGCCCGTCTCCTCCGCCAGCGGGATGAACTCGCTCGGCGGCACCAGGCCGCGCTCGCGGTGCTCCCAGCGCACCAGCGCCTCCACCCCGACGGTCTTCCCGGCGGAGAGCTCGACGATGGGCTGGTAGTGCACCCGCAGCTCGCCGCGCTCGAGCGCGCGGCGGAGCTCGTTCTCCAGCCGCAGCGCCGCCATGGCGCGTTCGTGCATCGAGGAGTCGAAGACCGCGTGCCGGCAGCCGCGCACCTTCGCGCGGTACATGGCCGTGTCCGCGTCGCGCAACAGGTGCTCGACGCGCTCGGTGGCGGGGCCGCCCAGCGCGATCCCGATCGACCCCCCGGCGAACACCTCGTGCCCCTCGATCAGATAGGGAGGCGCGAGCGATCGGTGCACGCGCTCGGCCACGGCGATGGCCTCTTCCTCGGTGGCGATGCCCTCGACCAGCAGGGTGAACTCGTCGCCACCCAGGCGCGCCACGGTGTCGCCGGCGCGCCGGCAGCTCTCGAGACGCCGAGCGATTTGAACCAGGAGCTCGTCGCCGGCGCGGTGGCCGAGGCTGTCGTTCACCAGCTTGAAGCGGTCCAGGTCGAGGAAGAGGACGGCAAAGCGCGCCGCCTCGCGGCCCTTGGCGCGGGCGAAGGCGATCTCCAGCCGATCCTTGAACAACGCCCGGTTCGGCAGACCGGTGAGCGGATCGTAGAAGGCCGCCTGCAGCAGCCGCGCCTGCGCCTTGCGCCGCGCGGTCACGTCGGTGGCGGCGACCAGCAGCGCGCGGCGGCCTTCGAACACCACCTCGTGGACCGACAGCTCCAGATCGTGCGCCTCTCCCGACGCGGTCCGGTGGCGCTCTACCGCGGGCGACCCCGCCCGCTGCTCGGCGGCAGCCCCCGGATCCAGCCGGAGATCCGCCGAGCGCAGCGTGAGGAACTTCTCGCGCGGCCAGCCGTAGTGGCGGACGGCGGCCTCGTTCACCGCCAGGAAGGCGCCGGTCTCCGCGTCCTCCACCCACATCGGCTGCGGGTTGTTCTCGAAGAGGATCCGGTAGCGCTCCTCGGAGGCGCGCAGCGCGTCGAGGACGCGCACCCGCTGCGTGACCTCGCGGGTGAGCAGCAGCGCCGCCTGCTCACCGTGGTACAGCACGGGGCTCGCGGTCACCTCCAGCACCGTCTCCACGTGGCCCTGCCGCAGCACCGTCTCGAAGCGGCGGCCGCGGGAGATGGCCTCCCGCGCGACGCCGGCGTCGGACCAGAGGCCGTGCACCGATGCGCCCAGCATCTTCTCGCGCGGAACGCAATAGACCTCGCTGGCGCGCGGGTTCGCATCCTGGATGATCCCGTTGCGCGGGTCGACCACGATCAGCGCTTCCGAGACGCTCTCGAACAGGTCGCGATAGCCCCTCTCCACCTTGCGCAGCATCTCCTCCGCCGGCTTCTGCTCGATCACCCGGCCCAGCTCCGCGCACGCGCGGGTGATGCCGGACAGCAGCGCGTCGCTCGGCGGCTCCGGCGCGCTGGAGAAGAACTCGACCGCCGCGATGGTGCGCTCGCGCACGACCGCGGGAAACGCGAACACGGAGCCCGCTCCCTCCTCGGTTTCCGGACGCCACTGCGGAGCGCCGCCCCGGATCACCTCGCGGGCGAGGCCGGCGCCGTCTCCCTGCCGCCGCCGCTCGGCGACGCGCCGCAGGGTCCCGAGGCGATCGGGATGCTCCAGGTGCCAGACGCTGCGCGCCGCGTTCTCGCCGCCGTCGAGCGAGAACTCGACCCGGCCCGCTTGCCATCCGGCGGCGGCGCAGATGCGCTGGAGCGCGGCGCGCAGGGCGTCTTCCCTGCTCTCCGCTCGCTGCGCGGCCTCGCGCACTGAACGCAAAAGCTGTGGTTCGCGTGGGGTGTGTGGACGCTGCACCGGCGGAAGTTACGCACCGGGTCCGGGTGGGCCGAAAGGGC
>Ga0137397_10003794_pt1 | contig 10547 bp, 9 predicted proteins | sample czorhiz116metaG_FD_106658 | JGI IMG/M metagenome (GOLD analysis project Ga0137397, IMG submission 106658) | Vadose zone soil microbial communities from Angelo Coast Range Reserve, California, USA - czorhiz1.16 metaG | ecosystem: Environmental > Terrestrial > Soil > Vadose zone | place: USA...
AGATAAATCACGCTGAACGTCTTGCCGACGTTCGACGCGCCGTGGATCATACCGAGTTGGCCCGGCACGCACAGGTTCTCGACGATATAGTCCGGCGACGAATAGACCGCTACATCCCGCATGAAGCGCAGCGAGCCGCTCTTGTACTCTTGCAGTTTCTCGCGCACTTTGTCCTCGGCGATCTCGCGCGCGCGTTCGCGTTCGTATTGCGGATCTTCATCGGTATCGACAACAGCGCCGAACGCGTCACCGGTCGAGGGCTTTGATAGGCCCTGATTCTTGATCCATTCTCTTGCGATCTGCCGCAGATCGTACTCGCCAGTCTTCGGCTTGTCGTCGGTGATCCTGCCGGAGCCTTCCCAATGTTCGAAGAACACGGCGAGGTCCTGCACCGGCATGTCCGGCCATTCGCGCATGACGTGGCGCGCGGCCAGGAACCTATTGGTCGAGCAGTCGGAGTCGGGTGTGTCGTAGAGTTTCTTGAAGCCAGCGTTCTCAGCCCTCAGCGCGTCGAGATCATACTTGCCGAGTGTGGGATCGAAGGTCTGGTCGAACTCCGGCCAGTCGACATCGATCAGCGTTTGGATGACCTCACGCTCTTTCGACGGTGTGACGGATTCGCCCTCGGGCTGCTCGGGGGCTGCGCCGATCAGTTCGCGAACGTAGACAGGCGGCTCGGGCAACGTCTTGTTGATCAAGGCGCGCAGAAGCGCCCCCAGGTCCTTGCGGGTGCCGTAGCTTCTACCGTCTTCGAGCATCGAGCCAGGGGCGACTATTTGCCCTCCCGACCCCCGGCAATCCGTGCCGTATTGCTTTTTGAGCGCGCCTGCTTTGTTCGTGAACGTGCGATCGGGATCAGCGAAGATGTAATGCAGGCCGCCTGATTTGGTCGGTGACGCGAGCGCCCCGTCGGGCAGGCCGCCGTTCTCGCCCCACAGCGCCGACATCTTGGCAGGGCCTTCGTCCTTCTGATCGGCGTCGAACACGACGATGCCGGTGGGGCCGCAGGCGATCGACGGCACCGCGTTCGGAAATTTTCGGAAGTGCTTCTTGATGACGGTAGGGTTTCGAGTAGCGCCGACATGCGCGGGCTCCTCGCCGTCGTGCTTCTCTTTGAATGCTTCGATAGCTGCTTCACGTTCCTCGGGCGGTATGTCCTCGTCGCGCTGGTTGAACATCGGGATCAGCGGCGTTTTGCCGGAGGAAGGGAATGTCCAGGCCCCGGCCTTTGCCAGTGCCAAATTGTTTTCTAGGTGTATGCTCGTCCGGGCTCGTGTGTTGTCTGTGGACACTCGAACGTTAGACGCTTTGCCACGCGCAGATTGAGTCGGATTGGTCACTGCTAAGTCCTATAATGCTGATGCAAGGGTTTAACGCTGCCGCGCAGGTACAATCGGGGTCGACACGCTAGTCTTCGTCCGGCTCGACAATTCTCGTCGGACGATGACACTAGAGATGGCGTCTAGCTTGAGAGTGAACCGCTCTCACACTATTCCAACAAAACCTGCTGCCTCGTGGCGATTCTTAGTTCAAGGTCACCAACACGAAGGGAGCGCGCTCAAAGTCTTGCGAGTTTGATGATGCGGGATCGAGACACCATATGCATTGCTTGGTGTCGGCACTGGGCACAACCATCGACAGAACATTGAACGATTTTCGTTTACTGAGGTTGGCAAGTTCTGCAAGCAGGGTGTGGGTTCCGGCCGCCTCAGCGTCGGTGGTGACATACACGCTCAATACGCCAAGCTCGTGTTTCTCGGGCAGATTGCCAAGCAACCGCAACATCGTCGCGCGGTGGCACCAACCACCCTTCCACAAAGTAACAAGACGGCCCGACCGCGAGCGTTGCTCGCGCATCGCAATAATAAGAATCCTGCTCTTATCGGGAACAACAATCCAGTCCTCAGACTCAGGAGTAGTTAGGGACGCATGAAGTTTGAGATACGCCGGATCGGGCGACAGTTTCCCGTTAGCATTCAGAGTGATTGTCGGAATCGAATCAGACATAGCGAAGCCTTTCTGCGCGCTTTGCGCGATTGAGGGAGACAGGGGCCAATGCGGCCTGCTCGCGCGTTTCGGGCGCGAGAGGACGAAGCGAGCAAGTTGGTTAAACGGCTGAAAGTTTGCGAGGCGCGCCCTACAAATCTCGCCGGGCTGTCCGCAGACGCCGCGCGCGAGGTTCAGTCGAGATCAACCTCGCGACTGTTGTCGCACACCCCCCAGAAAACTGTCTACTTTAAACACAAGCAAACAAGCTGCGTCTGATTGGGCCGTAAGCAATTCATCTCACACAACGGCAACTCAATTAAAGGAAGCCGGCTTTAGGAAATGCAGCTCGACAGCCCCTTCGGGCGGCGATGGGGTTTGTTTTAAGTTGAGTTTTTCTCCGGTTTCGGTTAGAACGTCACAGAACCCGAGTGCTTGTTCAGTCGGGCGAAAAAGCAAACCAACGACAATCGTAAAAGCGCGGTCCGCGTCTTCCGCTCGGACCGATCTGTTTCTGCGAACTTCACAGACAGTCGCGAACTGTCGTTGGTAAATTGCTATGGCTGGCGGCATTCCTCACACACAAAACCGGGCGCGCTGCGCCTCTCAATCGGGCCGCGAAGGCCGGGATTCCTGTGGATCGGCGGGGTCTTTGTAAGCTCGCAGGGCTTACTTCGGCCGTCCGGTCGGGGTAAGTTTGACCCTGATGTCGTCGCGTTCGTTGAAGCTCTAGCCAGGTACGCGGCGCGCAAGGACCATGAGGCCCAAACTCGGAAAAGGCCCACGGAGTTGAACTGATGTCTCGCGCTGCCATCTACGCCCGCTTCTCTTCGGAGAACCAAAACGACAAGTCCATTGCGGACCAAATTGCGCTGTGTCGCGAGATGTGCAAGCGCGAAGGCATGAAGGTGGTTGAGGTCTTCGAGGACCGCGCCATCTCCGGCATGTCGGTAGTGAACCGTCCCGGCTATCAGGAGATGATGCGAGCGGCTGAAACAAAGAGCTTTGACGTGCTCGTCGCCGAAGACATGGACCGCATCTTCCGTGATCAGGCGGACTATCACACTGCGCGCAAGCGTCTGGAGCACAACGGCGTCACGATCCACACTGCAAGCGGCAAGATCGGTAAGCTTGACGGCGCGCTCCGCGCACTGATGGGCGAGATGTATATCGACAATCTCGTACTGCACACGCGTCGCGGTATGGAAGGCGTCATTCGGGACGGGAGGCACCCCGGCGGCCGGGCTTACGGCTACCGGCCTATTCCCGGGCGTGCGGGCGAGCTTGAGGTCGTTGATGATCAAGCGAAGATCGTTCGCCGCATCTTCAAAGAGTACGCGCAGGGCTACACTGCGCGAGACATTGCAGGCAGGTTGAACAAGGACAATGTTGCGCCTCCTAGCGGGCTGCGCTGGAATGCGTCAACGATCTACGGCAATGTTCAGCGCGGCAACGGCATCCTGCTCAATGAAATCTACGTTGGCGAGATCGTCTGGAATAAAGTTCGCATGGTCAAGGACCCGACGACCGGCAAGCGTATTTCCCGGCCGAACCCGTCAACGCAACACAAACGCGTGCCTGCACCTCACCTTCGCATCATCAACGACGACCTGTGGGCCGCCGTCCAGACGAAGCGCCGCGCAGTCACGCCAACGAAGCCGAAACATCGCGTCGCGAGATTACTGAGCGGCCTACTCCGCTGTCCGACATGCGGTGGTGGGATGGGGTCTGTGGGCCTGCACCGTGGCGAACCGCGTGTGCAGTGCTCCACGTATCGTGAGAGCGGATCGTGTTCGAACAGCCGCATGGTTCACCGCCGCAAGATTGAGACCGCAGTGCTCGACGGGCTGCGCGAGGTGCTGAAGGACCCGGACTACTTCAAGGTTTATCTGAAGGCGTACAACGAAGAGCGCACGCGGCTGGCCCGTGGTGCGGTCAATGATCGTGCGAAGCTCGAACGTCGCGCCGGAGAGATTAAGCGCGAGATCGACCGTATATGGGATGCGATTACAAAGATCGGAGTCGATCCGGCTAGCGTTGCCGAACGACTGAAAGCCTTGGAGGCTGAGAAGCTGACCGTCGCCGAGCAACTCGCCGCAGCGAATGAAACGACGAAGTCGGTCTCGGTCCACCCCTCATCGCTCAGGAACTGGTTAGCCGATATCGAGCGGATGCGCGAAGCACTGGAGGACGAGAAGGCACCCGAAAGGACCGAACTGATCGCGCCCTTGCGACGGCTGATCCATAGCGTCGTGGTGCACGCCGAGCCCGGTGTGAAGGGCTTTGAGGTCGAGATCAAAGGCCGATTGCAGGAACTTCTCGGCGCTCCGTTCCTGCGGCGTTCTGTGGGTGGGGGACTAGTGGTAGCGGGAGAGGGACTCGAACCCCCGACCCCAGGATTATGATTCCCGTGCTCTAACCAGCTGAGCTACCCCGCCACGGAGTCCATCGTCACGGCTTCAGATACCGAGATCGCGAACGCGCGGCATATAAGAAGCAGGTCTTGGGCATGTCAAGCAAACCCGGTCCTGTCGCCAAGTGCTTGCGAGGCGGCCTTATTTCGGCCGGACCGTGGGATCGCCACCGGGGCTGCCGGGCGGCGGAATCACCGGTGTGTTGCCGGTATCCGGCGTCGGCGCACGGATTTCAGGGTCGACGCCCGCGGGCGGACACAACACGCCGTCGGATCTCGCCAGTTTGTCGCCAAGCGGCTCCGTGTGCTGGCCGGTCGTGGTGCCCTCCGGCGCGGCCGTGCCCTGCTGCGGCGCCGGATGCATCGGCGTACAATTGGCGGCGCGCATAGGCGCTGGCGGCACGGTTTGGGCCGGTGGCGTCGCCGGCGCAGGCGGGGCCTGCGCGATCGCCGCGCCCGGCACGGCGATCAGCACACCGAAAAGAACGATCGAGTGTTTCATCTGCATCTGCTGAAAACGGCGAGCCCGGGCGGATGTTCCGCATAAGCGTTCGGCAATTTCAGGATTTGCGATAGCGAATAAGTGAAAAATGCCCCATCGGCGGCATCGGACGGCGCTCGGTCAGGCTGACTCCGCGGTGTTTGGCGGCCCAATCGGCCAGGCGAGCCCATGGGAATTCCGGCCGCCAGCCGAGCCGTCGCGCCAGCGGCGCGAACGCCAGTTCGAAGAGACGGCGCGGGCCGCTTTCGGCGCCGATGTGATTGACCAGAATGAGTTCGCCGCCGGGTTTCAACACGCGGATGAAATCATCGAGCGTGGCTTCGGGGTCAGGCACTGCGGTGATGACATATTGCGCCACCACCGCGTCGAAAACCGAATCCGCGAAGGCGAGGTTCTTGGCGTCCATCACCGCAAGCGTCTCGACATTGGCAAGCCCCAGCGCGCGCACACGCTGTTGCGCCTTGCGCAGCATCGGTTCGGAAATATCGACGCCGCACAATTTCGTGGTGCGCGAATAATCCGACAGCGACAATCCGGTGCCGACGCCGACATCGAGAATCCGTCCGCCGATCCTGTCGGCTTCCGCGATGGTCGATTGGCGGCCGTGGTCGAAAACCTTGCCGAATACCAGATCGTAGACCGGCGCCCAGCGCCCATAAGCCTTTGCGACCCCTGCGCGGTCGATATCCGTAGCCATGCCCCCGCCTTGAGAATTCTAGCCGCGCATCGCCTCGACCAGCGGCTGCGGCGCAAATGTTCCGTGCACCGCGTTCTTCGCGCTCGCACTCTTGATGAACCCGCCGCCGAGCACGCGCGCCTGGCCTGTGGGCGCATCGTAGAACACGCAGGCCTGGCCGGGCGATACGCCCTCTTCACCGGCGACGAGTTCCACTTCATAGCCGTCATCGGCCGCGCGCAACCATGCCGGCTGCGGCGCGCGGGTCGATCGCACGCGCACGAAAATCTCGAGACCCGGGCCGACCGCGCGATCGAGCGCGCCGTCGCCGATCCAGTTGACGTCGCGCAGCACGATGCGATCCATCCGCAAGGCCTCGCGCGGGCCCACCACGACGCGGCGGCTGGCTGCATCCAGCCGCACCACATAAAGCGGCGCGCTGGAGGCGATGCCCAATCCCCGCCGCTGGCCGACGGTGAAATGAACGATGCCCTGATGCCGGCCGATGGCGCGGCCGGCGAGATCGACGATGTCGCCGGGCTCGATGGCATTCGGCCTCAAGCGGCCGATGATGTCGGTGTAGCGCCCGGTCGGCACGAAGCAGATGTCCTGGCTGTCCTGCTTGTCGGCGACGGTGAGACCGAAGCGCCGCGCCAGTTCGCGCGCCTGCGGCTTGGTCATATCGCCCAGCGGAAAGCGCAGAAAATCGAGCTGCTCGCGCGTGGTCGCGAACAGGAAATAGCTCTGGTCGCGATCGGCGTCGGCGGCGCAAACCAGCGCACGCGATCCATCGCGCAAGCGGCGCGACGCGACATAATGGCCGGTCGCGAGCGCCGACGCGCCGAGTTCGCGCGCAGTCTTGAGCAGATCGCGAAACTTGATCGAACGGTTGCACTCGATGCAAGGCACCGGCGTCTCGCCGGAAGCATAGCTGTCGGCGAAATTGTCGATCACCGATTCGCGAAAACGACTCTCGTAATCCAGCACGTAATGCGGAATACCGATCCGCTCGGCGACATTGCGCGCATCGTGGATGTCCTGGCCGGCGCAGCAGGCGCCCTTGCGGTGGGTGGCCGCGCCGTGATCGTAAAGCTGCAGCGTGATGCCGACGACGTCGTAACCCTCGGATTTCAACAACGCAGCCGTCGCCGAGGAATCGACACCGCCCGACATGGCGACGACGATCCTGGTGTCCTGCGGACGGCCTTCGAGATCCAGACTGTTGAGCATGGTTCCGGTCATTGATGGGATCGCCGCGGCACGGCGCGCTTCGCGATCACAGGCCACTTTGCGCGTAATCAGAAAGGCTTGCAATTAGAACGTCTTGCAACAATCCCGAGATCGATTTCACCGTGCCGGAATGGCTGAAAGCCGCTCTTTAATATAGGCCGTATTCCCGGGAGGCAATCAGGCGGGCCTGTTTTGCACCAGGTGGACGGCAAATCTTGCCGCCGGAGGGGAAAAAGGGGCTCCCGCCGCAGTTCCGTAATTGGCTTGGCATTATTATAAGACATTGAAAAACATGCGTAATTTTTGGCGGACGGGGCTGGCCCGGTCCTTGCTGAGCTTTGGTCAAGTATCATTGCCAGAGGCCGCCCCGTGTACAGTTCAACGTCAGAAGCCGTATCCAGCATATCTTTTCAGGGTGCGCCGCCGCAGAAGTCCGCGAGGTCCGACCCATCGCCCGGAAACGATGATTTCGCGGCGCTGGTCGACAGCAACACGCCAGCAGACGCCGGTAACGATCGCGCGCAGGCGCAAGCCGCCTCGCAACGCCGCTCCGACGACGCTTCTTCCGCCGCCGCGGACGACCGACGATCGCGGAACACTGCGGCGAGCGACCGGGCCGCAAGAAACGATTCAGACGATCGTGACGCCGCAGCCAGACGCGCCTCCGACGCCGATGCTGACGCCAAAGCCAGCACCGACGCCGACGCAGCCCAGCGCTCCCGCACGAAATCCGGCGCCTCGAAAGCGGACGACGCGAAATCGACCGCGAAGCCGTCTTCCGACAACACCACTTCGGGAGATCCCACATCCGATCCGGCAGCCTTGGTTCAACAGGCCGAAGCGGCCGCGGCGACGCCGAACCCGGTCGCCGTTGCGATTCCCGTCGCCGTTACATCGATGACCGTTCCCGCGACAACGCCGTCGTCTGACAAGGCCGCGGCGCCGCTGGCGATTGCTGCCGCCGCCATCGCTGCCAGTTCAGCTTCGACCGACGCGTCGGCCGCATCCTCGGCGCAAACCAAGGTCGATCCCGGGGCAGCGGCGAAAGCGCCTGCAACCGACGCAGCTAACGCCGCCGGTGCAAAGATCGAGGCGCAGGCCGCGGCCGGCGAGGCCGTCGCAGCGCCTGCCAATCCGCCGAGCGAGGCAACTGCGGCAACCGTGGCAACGGCAACCGATGTGGCGTTGGCCGCTTCCACTGCTGCGACAAAACCTGTTGCGCCGAAAGTCACGCAGCCCAAGGCGGCGGCCCAGACGCAAGCAGGAACTGCTGCGTCTGACGACTCGGGCACGTCAGCCCGCCCCGCCGATCCCTCCGCAACCGCCACAGCGACCGGCGCCCCAGTCAAGGACGTCGCGCAACCGGCAACCGCCGCTGGCAAGCCGAACGCCGATGGTCTTGTTGAAACAGCGAAGGCCGATCGCTCCGCCGCTTCCTCGCCGGCATCGGCGGGCAGCCTATCGGCTCACGCGCATGCGTCGGTGGCCGAGACGGCAGCAGCGCTGACCGGTTCATCCAATTCCGGCGTGCCGGCGACAGGCACATTTCAGGCCCAGCTCCAATCCACCGCAGCGGCGTCTCCCACAGGATCCTTCAGCGTCACCGCGGCAACCAGCGCGCCGGTGCCGTTGAGCGGGCTCGCCGTCGAAATCGCGGCATCGGCAAACAGCGGCAAGAGCCGTTTCGAAATCCGGCTCGATCCCGCCGATCTCGGCCGCATCGATGTTCGCATCGATGTCGATCGCAATGGCCAGGTGACTTCGCATTTGACGGTCGAAAAGCCGGAAACGCTGTCGATGCTGCGCCAGGACGCACCCCAGTTGCAACGCGCACTGGATGACGCCGGCCTGCGGACGGGCAATGGCGGCTTGCAATTCAGCCTGCGCGATCAGTCGTCATCCGGTCAGGACAATGGCAGCGGATCCGGCCGCAACGCCCAGCGCCTGATCGTCGAAGAAGACACCATCCCCGCGGCAATCGCGGGACGAACCTATGGCCGCATGCTCGGATCGAGCAGCGGCGTCGATATCAAGGTCTGAGGAGATCATCATGGCAGTCGATGCAGCCACGCCGACGACAATCACATCGGCACCGGCAACTAACAGCGGATCGAGCTCAACGAACAACACGTCCTCGACGGCGACGACCGGGATCGCGGACAATTTCCAGACCTTCCTGACGCTGCTGACGACTCAGCTGCAAAACCAGAATCCGCTGGACCCGCTCGATACCAATCAGTTCACCCAGCAATTGGTGCAATTCGCCGGCGTCGAACAGCAGCTCAAATCCAACGATCAGTTGAAATCGCTGGTCGATCTCGAAAAGAGCGCGCAGTCGACGCAGGCGCTGATCTATGTCGGCAACACCGTCGCCGTCGATGGCAGCAGCGCGCAGTTCGACACCTCGGCGACCTGGAACATCACAGCTCCAAAGGGTACGAACGCCACGATCGCGATATCGAATTCGACGGGGCAGGTAGCCTATACCGGGAATTTTGCCTTGAACCAGGGCAATGCCAGTTTCGTCTGGGACGGCAAGAGCAATGACGGCGTGCAGTGGCCGGCCGGTACCTACACATTGACCGCCACGGGCAAGGACAGCAACGGCCAGGATGTCGCGATATCGACGGAAGTCCAGGGCGTGGTCGATTCAGTCGATCTCACCGCCAGCCCTCCGCTGCTCTCGATCGGCGGGCAGAACTATACGACCGACAAGATCAAGCGCGTCGTGCGCCCCACCACCACCCCCGATCCCGCTGCAAGCTAGAGTGGTACCTTCCGGCCGCTCTTGCCGGCCCTGAACCCCACCTGATCACCCTGCCCGGCCTGCTCCACAGGCCGGGCTGAAGGTTTTGGCGGCATTTTCAAGGAGATTCGTATTGAAGGGTTAGGCTTAGGCAAATTTTAAGCCGCCGGGCGTAGGTTACTACCGTGAGTTCAGTGGTTGAGAGTTTGTGAGTACGCCATGACAGAACCCCATCGCCCGAGGGTAAAATACGTCATCGGGCCCGACGGCAGTCCGTTAACAATTGCGGATTTGCCCGCGCCCGGAACCAAACGGTGGGTTATTCGCCGTAAAGCCGAAGTCGTTGCCGCGGTTCGCGGCGGCTTGCTCTCCCTTGAGGAGGCCTGCAGCCGCTACACGCTGACGGTCGACGAATTCCTCTCTTGGCAGTTTTCCATCGACCAGCACGGCCTTGCCGGCTTGCGCACCACCCGAATTCAGCAATATCGGCAATAAGCCATATCCAGAAACAATTGTTTTTGACAAAAATCGGCCTCACTTGGTGAGGCCGATCTTTTTGATGTTGAACTTTCGCCACGGCTCTTAACCGTCGTTAACCATATCGAAACCATCCCATAGGCAATAATTGCCCAGTCGGCTCTTGGGGCCGAATCTCAGGGGCGGTTGTTTTGCAGAGTCTTGTAGCCTTCCTAAAAGGTCTGGGTGCTTCGCGGTTGATGGCGATGGTCGCGGTGACAACCGCACTGATCGCATTCTTTGGCTTTGTCATCATGCGCGTCACCACGCCGCAGATGACCACCCTGTTTACCGACCTCAGCGCCGAGGATTCCTCCGGGATCATCAAGGATCTGGAACGCCAGGCGATACCCTTCGAGCTGCGCAACGAAGGCGCCGTGATCATGGTGCCCAAGGACAAGGTCACCCGGCTGCGCATGAAGCTCGCCGAAGGCGGATTGCCCAAGGGCGGCGGCGTCGGCTACGAGATTTTCGACAA
>Ga0137397_10003795_pt1 | contig 10546 bp, 9 predicted proteins | sample czorhiz116metaG_FD_106658 | JGI IMG/M metagenome (GOLD analysis project Ga0137397, IMG submission 106658) | Vadose zone soil microbial communities from Angelo Coast Range Reserve, California, USA - czorhiz1.16 metaG | ecosystem: Environmental > Terrestrial > Soil > Vadose zone | place: USA...
CACCTCGATATCCACGACCTCGACGCCGCCAAGCGCGAGGCTCTCGGCGTCAGGTCTGAGCTCGATCGCATAGTTGGTCGGAATGGCCGTCTTCGGGAGCGTGCCCGGTGTGGCGTCGAAAGAGAAAACCGGCTCGGCACGCGCGGCACCTGAAATGGAGAGCACCAGAGCGAGCACTGCGCCAAAGTAACGCGCCAAGGGTGCGGTCTCGGTAAACTTCACGCAAGCTCCTTCATCGACTGACATCAACGGGATACCCGATCATAGCCGCATCGCTCGCAGGGAAACAGGCGGAAGACGCCGCGTCGGCGTCTCGTTTTGCGCCAACATGCGCCACAAAAAGATGTCCACAGATGTCCACAGGTCTAACTATTTCACTCACGATAATTTCACGAATTCCTCCGCAGGCTCGCCCCGGGGGCCAACGGTCGAGAAACTGTCAATGGCTGTGCAGAACGTCGCTGAAGTGTCGTCTCTCCGAGCTTCCGAGATCGATACGCACGACTCTGTTCAAGCAGCAACGCCGCGGGCCGCAGCAGCGCTCGGCTTTCGTCACTTCCTCGGCACTCCGCGCCCATCGCAGAGATTCCGCGCCTTTGGCGTCGATCCGCTAAGCACACCTGAGGTTTTATCGCGGCTGCGAGGACTGATGCACCGCCTGTCGCGGCGGATGGACGCCGCCATACAATGGCCACCGCATGGAGATCGGCGGGCAGAGCACTGGGAAAACCCCCTCGTACCCTCGGGCTACACTTATCTTCTGCAATTTGTGGCCCACGATCTGGTTCATTCCGCGATCCCGCTTTCGGTTGCGGGAGGTTTGGGCGGAGGCACCGCCAATGCTCGCCGTACACCGCTGCGGCTGGAAACTCTGTTCGGCAACGGTCCGGTGGGATCGCCGCACATCTACGCGCTCGACGCGCCGCATGACGACCGCCGGACCAAGCTGCGGCTCGGGCGAATGCGCTGGAAAGAACAGGAGCCCGCGACCGGCTGCCCGTTTCGCGACATCGCGCGAACCCGCGCCGAGAACGTCACGGGCGTTGATCGCAGCATCGCTGGCGTCCGCGTTGCGCTCACAGAGCCGCTGGTCGCCGATCCGCGCAATGACGATCACGCTGTCATGTCGCAGCTGACGGCGCTGTTCGCGCTGCTGCACAATGGGCTGGTCGATATCATTCGCCGCCAGGAAGACAGCACCGGGCCGAACGGCCAGTTCGGGGCCGCCTACAAGCGCTTCCTGTGCGCCCGCGAGGCGTTGACGGCGATCTATCACAATATCCTCCGCCAGGACCTGATGCGGCGGGTGATCCATCCGGCGATCTACTCGGCCTATGGCGGACCGAGCCCGGACTTCATCGATCGCCCCAATTCCGCCGAAGGCCTTGCGATCGTCGATTGGGAAATCCCCTTCGAATTCTCGCACGGCGCATTTCGCTTCGGTCATGCCATGGTGCGGCACGAATACCGTATCAACGACCTGTCGCTCCACGACCTCAACAACACGCTCGAAAAATCCTCCGCCAACGACCCCGTCAACATGCCGCTCGATGAGACATGGATGGTGCAGTGGTCGCGCTTCTTCGAGATCAACGGCTCAAAGCCGAATTTCAGCCGCCGCATCGGGCCATATCTCAGCGACGGGCTGGGCAACGATCAGATCTTTCCGGCGTTCGACGAAACCGAGCGCGTGGGCCTGCTCTATCGTGACCTGCTCGGCGCCGGCCTCGCCGGCATGTGGTCGGTGGACGCCTTGATCGCCGAGATCGGCAGCCGCAGGCCTCATTTGATCGCCATGTCGCGTTTGCTTGCCGACCGCGACTATCGCGTCAGCCTGCTCCGCGAATGGCTGGCTGCGGCGCCGGCCTATGGCGCACTCTCGGCCGCTGACATCGAAACCCTTTCCAATGATCCGCCGCTGCCCTTCTTCATTCTGTTCGAAGCGATGCAGCAGCCGCAAGCGGAGGGCCTGCGCCTCGGACCGCTCGGTTCGATCATCATATCGGAAGTGATTTTCGGCGCGCTCGCCGACGACCCTCGTTCAGCCGACGGCGGCTCACTCGGCGAGAAGCTGGCATCCATTTCGCGTGAATTTTATCCAGCAAACGTACTTCAGGAGATTCCCGATATCTCGAGCATGGCGCAGCTGGTGGAGTTCACCACCGAGATTGCCGAACTGCAGCAAGCCGTGCCCGCATTTTTGTGAAGCGGAATCATTCCGTCTCACGCAACCCGGAGGAGCAAAGACGATGCCGATCGAAAGAATGCAAGTGACCAACCATGAGCGCTGGGGCAACCTGGTAAAGACCTGGTCAACCGGCAAGAACTATCTCGATGACGACAACGAATATCCGATCCCGACCACCGTCGACGAATTCAAGGAGCAACTTGCCAAGGCGCAAGTGTTCATGACGGTGCCGGAACGCTTCAAGAAGGTAAAGTTTGTCGCTCAGGACATGGACACGATCGTCGTGCGCTTGCCGCCCGCCGTGATGATCGCGGATTCCGAGGAAAGCCTCAAGAAGCCGGGCGCGACCTATCCGCTTCCGCCGTTCTACAAGCGCCTGTTCAACGGCCTGGATCCGGTGATTCCGGAAGCCGACAAGTTCCGCGTGCATGCTGAACGCGTCGGCGACTATACCATCAGCTATTGTGCCTGATTGATCTAGGCTCGCGTCAGGTGAACAATGCCGTCGACTGGAAGCCCTCCGCCACGCAAGCTTTGGCGCAGGGCTTCCCATCGATCCTTCACGCTGATCGGATGTGCCTGCAGAACCCAACGCGCCGCCGCCTCGTCCGTCGGAGCTGATGGTCCAACCCAAAATGAACGCAGCCCGTTCACGAAGCGCTGGATCTCCTCCTGCGCCTTGGCGTGCTGCCCGAGTTGAAACAGAGCAGCCGCGCGCCATGCCGGCAGGATCTTGTTGATACCCTGCGCGCGATCGCAGGCCTCGATCGCACCGGCATAGTCGCCGCAGAAAAAGCGAATGGTGCTGTGATACGCCCACTCCAGATATGAGGGAGCAGGCGACATCGCGAGCGCCCGCTCGGCGCGAATCCGGGCTTGCTCGATCGATCCGCAGAGCGCCGAATAGTGCGCGCTGGACAGCAGCGTCCACGGGTCGTTGTCGTTGAGCTCGCAGGCAAGCTCCATATGCGGCGCCGCCTCCGCCTCGCGGAGCGCAAACATGTAAGACCAGCCGCAGCACAGATGCGCCCTGGAATCGACCGGGTCCAATTGCACGGCGGTCTTGGCCAGTTCGAGGGTCGCTTTGGCCTTGTCGAGATCGCGCAACACCCCGGGATGCACCAGATGCTCGATGTTGTTCATTTGCACAAGGCTGCTGTAGCAGGGCGAGAAACTCGGATTTTCGCGGATCGCGTCGCGGAAGATGGCGACGGCCCGCCGCCAGCTCTCGGGGTCAAACTTCGTCATGAGGTTCTGTCCGCGCAACCAGCGGTCGTGCAGATCGAGCGAAACGTCGGGTTCACCGGCGAGCCGCATCAGCCGTTCGGTCGACAACTGCACGTTCAGCGCGGTCGCGATCCGGCGGATGATGCGCTGCTGCGTTTCGAACCAGTTGCCGAGCCCGAGCCGGAAGCTTTCGCTCCAGACATAGATCCCGGTGGTGTCGTCCCGCAGCACCATCACGATATTGATTTCGGCTCCCGCCTGGTAGGCCGTGGTCTCGATACAGTATTGCGCCGCGTCCGGCGCAGGTAGCACGACCGCGGCCGGAGGACGATCGACCACGCTCCATTCGCGAAAGCGCACCAGGCACGCGGCAAGATGCTGGGAGAAGCCCTGCACCAGATGGCTGTGATCGTCGTCGACGCCGTGCATTGCAAAGGGCCGCAGCACCAGGCGTGTCTTGACGGGTGGAGCGGCCGGCGTAACGGGGTGGAGATCGGTCCCTCCGATTGTCCGGAGCGCGAATTCGTCGTTTGTTGCCTGGGCGCCACGATCGCCCGCCGGACGCTCGAAAACGCCGAGCTTGATGTTGGCAACGAGTTCTTCCGTCGCCGGCGACGGCTCCATGCCGTAGTCGCGATCCAAAAGGTCCCAGAGCGCCTTGTAGATGCGCAACGCGCCGGCGATATCGCCTTCCTCGGCGTGCGCCCGCATCAGATAGCGGCAGGCATATTCGTGGGTCGGATCGAGATTGACGATCGCGGTCGCGATCTTCTTTCTGGTATCGGCCGGCACATTCGAAGCCACCAGGCCGGCGTCGAGATTCCGCATCAGCCTTTCATGGACGGTTTGCCGCTTGGCCAGCACCCAGACGCGGAACGACGGATCGAGATCGTCCATTCCCTGGAGCAGCCGCTCGTCAAGCTGCTGGGTATGGAGCAGCAGCGGATGGACGCGCCCGCTTTCGGCCAGCTGAAGCACGCTCTCGATATCGACTTCAACCTGTCCGATGTCGATGCCGACCAGCAGCCGCTCCGCGACGAAGCCGCCATATCCCGCCTCTTCGAGCACCGAACGCAATTCGCGCACGACCTGCCGCAACGAGGCGCGCGCCTTCTCTTCGTCCGAACGACTCCAGAGCAGGCCGACCAGCCGTTCCCTGCTCTCCTGTTTCGTTTCCGACAGCGCGAGATAACCGAGGACTGCTGCGGCCTTGCGGGTTCGCAGTTCGACCGGCCGGCCGTTGAAGCGCAAGCCGAACCGCCCGACCAGCGACACCGAAAGACGCGGAGCGCTTTCAGGCGCCGCCGCGGCCTTGTCTGCTGTCATGACGCTTGCGCTGGCCGGCATACGACGATTTCCGGAACCGGTTGGTTAATTCCAGACACCTTATATCAAAGCGATGCCTCCGGTATAGCTTGCGCCGCCCCCGGTTCGCGCAATGATATCCGTCAATCTCGCGGTGACGATTTCGGACGGTTCGAGCTGAAGGCCCGGCGCGATCACGCGGACCACTGGAACGGAAAAACCGCGGCGCGTGAGGTCGATGCAGAACGTCTCGATGCCCAGTTTTTCCAAACGCTGCACGATCAATTCAAAGATGACGCCCGCTTCAGTTGCGTCAATCGAGACATGCGCCGCATGCTCGGGGAGTGGATGCAGCAACGCACATTGATCAGCATTAACCATCGCGCGCCGCAGGTGGGTGCGATCCTGTGCGTTGAGCGCGCCGTCGCCGCGCTCGCTGCGTTTGGTTGCGACCACGGCGTCGGCCAGTTCGCCCTGGCACATCTCCACAATCGCGGAGCGCACCGCCGCCTCGAGTCTCGGCCGTGCGGAAAGGCCGAAGGCAAAGGCTGAGCCATCCGCCCGGCAAGAGACGGCCGCAACGCTGGGTATGCCGATGTCCGTCGTGATATCGAGCAACCAGGTCCGGCGTCGCGGCGATACGCCCTGCCGGAGCTGCCGCAACAGATTTTCAGCGACAACGGCGGCCTGATGCCCTGGCGGGATTGATCGGCCAAACTGACCACCACGCCACCACAGGCTGGCCGCGTCGCGCTCGATCAGTTCGAGCAGGCCGTGCAGGGCTGCGACCTCCCGGGACGGACCGGCGGCTGATCCGATGCTCAACGGGAATGGCGGTGTGAATTCGCGCTGCGCCGGCGGACGGCGCACGCAAATGTCGGCCGGCAGCAGCACCTCGCGTCCATCCGCCAGCCTGGTCGCACGATGCCAGGACAGTCCTCCCTCCGGTCGGGCGCGGCGTTCCGACAGGGCTGTGGTCAACTCGATCGCCATCGGGCCGAGTTTGCCGGCCCAGTCGTCGATGCCGGGCTTGAACAACAGATCTGTTTCGGTTTGCAGTTGGGAAAGATATTCGACCCCCTCGCCGATGCAGCCCTGAAACGCTTCCTGCAGCGTCAGCCCGACACCGGAAACCCCGACCATCGGACTTCCCTGGTGCATGGGATCGGCGAGCGCCGGGTCGAATTGGCCGCCAAAGCTGATCAGTCCGGGTGCGTCGGGCGCGGCCAGTTCGAACACACGCGCGAATCGGGAAGCCGCCATGAGCAGATGGGCCTGATTCGCGGTCTCAGCACCGACCGCGTTGCCGCCGCGCGCGGGTTCCACGGCAACGTACTCCAACGCCTGCAGCAAATTTTCCGCATCGTGATCGCGCGCCGCGTCCAATTCCTCGCCACGCAATAATGCCGCCGCGCGCGCAAACAATTTTCCCATCGAATGTTCAACGCCGCTCACGGTGACCTCACGCCTGACGGGCAGAATCTGACACGAGGCCAGCCCCGCCCTCGCCTGGAGGAATTTATGCTCGCGAAAGCCTTAGTTATAGCCATGGCGGCCGATATTGCCCGGTCGGATTACGCCAAGCCAACCCTGATTCGCAGCCGGAGCCGCGAGTGGCTGATCGCCTGCCGGTGGGGACCGGACGGCGAGTATCTTTCAATTGCGACGGCTGGGCCTGTCACGGAGTCTCTCGCGCTGGCCGCACCGCAGGGGATTGCGCCGATCCACAGCCTGTTCGGCCTGCTGGTCTCGGAATCGGAAACGCAATCCACCAGCACCTTCCTGCTGGTGCGCCAGTTGCCGGGCGCGATCGAGCTTGCCGGCACGTTTTTTCCGGCCGATGGCTACGTGTTGTTGCAAAACCATGACGATATTCACCTCATCTGCAAGGCGCGCTATTCGCATAGTTGCGGCTGGCTGGACGGCAGGGAAATCCGCAAGGACATTCCCGATCCGGCGCCGTCTTCCGCCGAGGCAATGTCGTGGCACATCGAAGCAACCCGACGCGACTGGATCGGCGAGTTCATTCCGGAGAGCAGGCCGCGGGAGCGGATCCCGATTCGCGCTACCGGCTGATGCTCACGATATCGACTTCGCCGAGGTCGAAGCACGCGGCACCAGAGCATGATCCGGAAAAGTGGAAACCGGCCTTCCCTCGCCACAAGCGCGGAATGCGTTTGCGCGGAGATCACGCTCAAATAAAAAGATGGAGCGGGATGACGATTAGAAGAAAAACCATCGCGCTCTAGTCCGCCGCTTTCTTTCCGGCGCAAACTATCCCCGCGCGCGGGAAATTCCGTGATCACCACGATTGACGACGTCCAGCCGCGTGACCGAGGCTTTGGCTGCTTGCCGGTCAGCGATGCTTTCAACCAGCTTTGCGATCGAAAGCCGCACGCGCGGATTGGTTGTCCGCGCATAGGCCTTGAGAACGCGCAAAGCGCCGGGCTCGGCAAGCAGGTGGATCGGTGAATTCGAGACGGGAGTTAGATCTCCGGAAGATTCAAAGAGATCGCCGGCTGAAATGCCCAGTACGGAAGCGATCTGCGACAATCGGCTGGCGCCTACCCGATTCGCGCCCTTCTCGTATTTCTGCACCTGCTGAAAGGAAACGCCGATCTTTTCCGCGAGCAAGGCTTGGCTCATGCCGCGATTAATCCGAAACATGCGGATCTTGGCGCCCACCATGGCATCGAGCGGGCCAGATTTCCTAATCGCCATTGTCAGGCTCCCAACTGTCCAGGTTGGAGGGAGCCTAACACAACCTCAGGGCGTTGCGGGCGCTAATTTGCGATCCCAGGGAGGACCTTCACCCGCTGCTCGGTATTGACATGGTCGAGCGTCAGGCGGCCCTTCGGGTCGATCACCGCCTTCATCGCCGGCGGGTGGCCGGTTTCGAGAAAATGCTGCAGGACAGCCCGGCTCTCGTCCGAAAGTGCGAACAACCCGCGCATCAATTCAAAAAACCCAGGCTCTTCCGCCACATAGAGCAATTCACGCAGTTCCGCCGGGGTATAGTGCCCCAACGCGGATACCAGCCACTCGGTTTGGTCATTCGGATCGCTCTCAGGCACGCGATTCAGATAATAGACAACCGATTCCGCACTCATTTCGTCCCCCGGTACCTCGCGATAGCTCACGGTCCCCGTCCCGAACGGGTACCTGGCAGCTAACTCCGAGCATGAGAGTGCGTGGGTCCTCGTGATTTCAGCGTGATCGCGACCGCCATTGCCCTAGAAAAGCCGGTTTAGCTGGTTCCGCCCGTGGGAGCCGGCGTACCGGATTGGTGCAGCCAAACGCAGCACGACGCGCCATCCGGCCCGGAGTGGCGTTCACGATCATGTCGCCGGTCCGCCCCTTCTACTAAAGGTCAAAAAGCCTTCGCGATGGCGCGCTGGGCGTCTTGCTGAATCGTCTTGAGGTGGTTCCTGTCGCGGAAACTCTCGGCATAGATCTTGTAGACGTCTTCGGTACCCGACGGCCGCGCGGCGAACCATCCCGCCTCGGACTCGACCTTGATGCCGCCGAAGGCCTGATCGTTGCCCGGCGCACGGGTTCGGATATTGCTGACGGGATCGCCGGCGAGCTGGCGCATGTCGAGCTGCTCGGGCCCAAGCGCCTTCAGGGCATTCTTCTGTTTCGGCGTCGCCGGCACGTCGATCCGCTCGTAGAATGGCACGCCAAGCTCGTCGGTCAGCCCGGCAAACAACTGGCTGGGATCGCGGCCGGTTCGGCCGAGGATCTCGGCGGCGAGCAACCCCATCACGATACCGTCCTTGTCGGTGGTCCACACCGAGCCATCGCGCTTGAGAAACGACGCGCCGGCGCTTTCCTCGCCCGCGAAGCCAAACGCACCGGTACCGAGGCCCTCGACGAACCATTTGAAGCCGACCGGGGTCTCGACCAGCTTGCGGTTCAACTTGCCTGCGACACGGTCGATGATCGAACTCGAGACGATGGTCTTGCCGATCGCCGCATGCTGGCCCCATTGCGGACGATGCTCGAACAGATAGGCGATCGCGGCGGCGAGAAAATGGTTCGGATTCATCAAGCCGTTCGTGCACGTCACGATGCCGTGCCGGTCGGCATCGGTGTCATTGGCAAAGGCGACGTCAAATCTGTCGCGCATCTGGATCAGGCTCGCCATCGCGAAGGGGGACGAACAATCCATCCGGATTTTTCCATCCCAGTCTGCGGTCATGAAGCGGAACGTCGGATCGACGGCCTCGTTCACGATCGTTGCATTGATTCCGTAATGCTCGATCAGCGGCTGCCAGTAATGAACGGCGGCACCGCCCAGCGGATCGATTCCGATTTTGACGCCGGACGACTTGATGAGCGCCATATCGACCGCATTGCCGAGATCGGCAACGTAAGGGCGGATATAGTCGTGCAGATGCGTCGAAGGCGCCTTGCGGGCACGCTCGTACGGCATCCGCGTGACGCCCTTCATCGCTGCTTCCATGTAGGCGTTCGCGGCCTTCTCGACTTTGCCCGTCACGTCCGTATCGGCCGGGCCGCCGTGCGGCGGGTTATATTTGTATCCGCCGTCCTCGGGAGGATTGTGCGACGGCGTGATGACGACACCGTCGGCGAGCCCGCTTGCCCTGCCCTTGTTGTAGGTGAGGATCGCGTGCGAGATAACGGGCGTCGGCGTGTAGCCGCCGCGCTCGTCGATCATGATCTCGACGCCGTTCGCGGCAAACACCTCCACTGCACTCACCAGCGCCGGCTCGGCGAGCGCATGCGTATCGATGCCGACGAACAGCGGGCCGGTCAGCCCCGCCTCGCGACGGTGATCGCAGATCGCCTGCGTCGTCGCCAGGATGTGGTTTTCGTTGAACGAGTTCTTCAGCGACGAACCGCGATGACCCGAGGTTCCAAAGGCGACGCGCTGGACGGGATCGGCAGGATCGGGCTTACCCGAGAAATACGCCGTCACCAATCGCGGCACGTTGACGAGAGAAGAAGGATCGACCGGTTTGCCTGCAGCGGGATTGGGGACAGTCACATGACCTCACGGAAGGGATGATTTCGCCGGGATTATAGGTGGAAGCGATGGCGTCGGCAAAATTGAATGTGCGGCTTGCGACGCAAGCCGACCCGGCAGCCGTCTATCATGCTCTAATATGCGCGCCGTGGCCGACGGTCGATCTGATCCGGCGGCTTCCTGCCGGAATGCGCGAAATATGGGTTGATCAGGCATTGAGTCCCGCCGCGGCCTGACGCGGACCCTTGGCACTGCGCCAACGTCGAATAGCGACACTCAAAGTAATCGCCATCAATGCTGTAGACATGCATGCAAACCGGGTAGCCCGGATCGTAGGTCTGAGCGCGCGCCGGGGCGGCGATCACTGCGATTGCCAACATCGCGCAAGCCAGTACGCGCATCGAGAGTTCCTTCGGGTTAAGCCAGATAGAGCAGCCGTACGGAGCTTGATTGCTTCTCGCAACGAGACCGGAAGGCCCGGCATTGAGTCTGGGACGCATGAAGCTTCCGAACTCATTCCGCTAGCCGGTCAACCCGCGGATGCCGTTGACGTTCCCTGAGGGATCGACGGACCGGCTTAAAAACACCGAAAAATGAGCACTAATGGGCTTGAGTGCGTCGCCGCTTGCTATCACCCGCGGCTACCGCATTCAAGCGCATTCAGACCGACGGGCGATGGCCGATGTTATGGAGTTCGTCGCCGCCGCACCTTGCAAGCTCTTCCACGCGAGGGGCGTACCCATCATCGGGTCGCCGCAGATCAGGCCCCGCCCCACTTGGATGGATCATTGTAGGCAGGAGGTTCGTCATGGTAGGTCCGCCAGCCACCCGGCGCG
>Ga0137397_10003796_pt1 | contig 10545 bp, 10 predicted proteins | sample czorhiz116metaG_FD_106658 | JGI IMG/M metagenome (GOLD analysis project Ga0137397, IMG submission 106658) | Vadose zone soil microbial communities from Angelo Coast Range Reserve, California, USA - czorhiz1.16 metaG | ecosystem: Environmental > Terrestrial > Soil > Vadose zone | place: USA...
CGTGGAGAATCCCGCGATCAACGGGGTGGGCGGCGGCACCGCCTCGGCGACGTTCACGGTCCGGGCGACCAACGCGATCCTGCCCACCAAGGTCGTCGCGATTCCCGAAGGCCAGCCCGATCACGTGGCCATGGTCGGCCCGCGTCTCGGTGCGGTGGCCGTGTCCGCCCAGGGTCTGATCCGGCTCCTCGATCTGTCGAAGCTGAACTTCGCGACTGCCACGCCGGATGCTGGCGTCGTGCTCGATCCACCGATCGTGCTGGCCGACCCTCGCATCGGCGCGACCGGCGACATCGACGGTGATGCCTCGGCCGGTATCCTGGCCGTCGCGCTCCAGCGCGACGACGCGGTGGCCATCGTGAGGGTGAGTGGCGTCGATCCCGTCACTCACGCGCCGTGCCCGTGCGTGAAAACGCTCTCGCTCGGCTTCGGCTCGAGTCCGTACGGGGTCGCTCTCGACGTCGCCCACGATCGCGTGGTCGTCGTGAACCAGGGGTTGCCGCCCGGTGAGCCCACGTTGCCGCTCGGCTTTCCCGGAATCCTGCCCAGCCTCTCGGTGATCCGCCTGTCCTCGTTCACCGAGGTCGCCAGAATTCCGCTGTATTCGGCGTTCGACCCCGACGGTTTGCTATTCTTCGCCCCGGCGCTGGTGGCGATCGATCCCGGCCTCAATCTCGCGGTCGTGATCGACCAGGGCGATCCGTACGGAACGAACGAAGGTGGTGCAATGGTCGTCGACCTCACGACCAATCGGGTGACCGCGTGGTTCTCGGCGGGCACGGCGTACTTCACGTCGGGCCTCGCCATCGACCCCGTCCGTCACCTCGCCCTCGTCAGTAACGCGCTGGGCGATCCGACCCAGAACCCGCCCGACGGTCAGCCGTACCTCGGCTCGCTGACGCGCATCAATCTGAGCAATCTCTCCCAGCCGCCGGTGGCGGTCGCCACGAACGAGTTTCCGAACGGCGTGGCCATCGATCCGGGGTCGGTCTCGAGCAAGCACTCGGCGATCGTCCTGAACACCCAGAGCAACGACATCACGGCGGTGAACGTGGACAATCCGGCGCTGACCGTCACGATGCCCTTCGCGGCGTCGGGCGGGAACCTCGCCCTCGACATCGCCTGGCAGCCGGACGCCGTCCTCGGCCTGGTCCTGACCGGTTCCGCGATCCCCGCGGATCTCAGCGGCAACAACGCCTTCATCATCGGTATCGCGCCAGCCCGACTTCCCTGACGCTGCGGCGCTCATTGCCCTGGTCGGTGCGTATGCCGCCGGCCAGGGCGAGCGCTGGCAGCCGCCGGCCGATCTCACCTCGCTGATCGCGGCGGCCGCGCGCCACCAGCTCACCCCACTCCTCGGAACGGTTCTCGCCGACCGTCCCGGTGCCGAGCCCTGGGCCGCGACGTTGCGGCAGGAGCGCTACTACACGGTCCGTCGTCAGGCCCAGCTCACCACGCTGGCCGGCCCGTACCTGGATGCGCTCCACGCGCGCGGGATCCCGGTGATCGTCCTCAAGGGCGGTGTCCTGGCCGAGCGCTACTATCAGCGCCCGAACGATCGACCGATGCACGACGTCGATCTCCTCCTTCGTCCCGGTGACGTGGAGAAGGCGCTGGCGCTGGCCGCGGACGTCGGCCTCCAGCGCTTCGACGACGCTCACACGCTCGACTTCGACCTCCGGTTCGATACGAAGACCGTCCTGACGCACCATCCGCACGACCTTCGCCAGCCGTCGCTCGACCTCCACTGGGCGCTCATGCGTGACTGGCTCGACGGGCGCGGCAATGTCTGGCTCGAGACGGCGTGGCAGCGTGCCGAGCCGGCCACGTTCGCGGGAAGACCGGTACTCTCGCTGGCGCCGCCGGATCTCCTCGTGCACGTCGTCCTCCACCTGGCCATCCAGCACGCCTTCGAGGGACTGTTGTGGTTCTGCGACGTTGCGTTGATCGCCTCGGCGATGAACGATCCTGCCGACTGGGACGCGTCGATCAGCGGCGCGCGAAGCCTCGGCTACGGCGCGGCGCTCGGCGTGACGCTCGACCTGCTCGACGACCTGTTCGCCGTCCGTGTGCCCGCCGACGTTCGCCGCCGACTGGGGCGACACTCGCCGCGTCACGCCCTCGCTCGCCGTCTCGTCAGGCGTCATCTCGCGAGGCTCGAGCCCCTGAGCCATCTCGAATATCTGCTGCCGCTGCTGCTGACGGATGGCGGTGGGACGGCGCTCGGCACGGCCTGGCGGCGAGTGGTACCGTCGCGGACGTGGCTCGAGGTGCGTTATCCGGAGACCCGCTGGCCCATGCACTACGCCCGCCACGGCCAGGCGGCGCTGCGCTTCGCCGTCCGCACCCTGCGGGGCCACTGACGCGCGTCGCTCTCGCCGCCGCGCTCCTCGCGGCGCTCGCGGCGGGCGGCCGGGCGTCCACGTCCGTTGCCCTCGCCCAACCCGATGTCCCGACGTACGGCGTCGAGATCGTCGGCAATCGGCCACACGACCCCGACGCGTTCACGCAGGGCCTCGTCTTCCACGACGGTGCGCTCTACGAGAGCACCGGGCTCCACGGCCGGTCGAGCGTGCGGAGGGTCGACCTCGAGACCGGCCGCGTCCTGTCACGGCGGAGCGTGCCTCGCCAGTATTTCGCCGAGGGCCTCACGATCTTCCAGGGCCGGGTCGTTCAGCTCACGTGGCAATCGCAGAAGGGCTTCGTCTACGACCTCGGGCTCCGTCTGACCCGCGAGTTCGCCTACACCGGCGAGGGCTGGGGCCTCACTCACGACGGCACGTCGCTCATCATGAGCGACGGCACCTCGCGGTTGCGTTTCCTCGATCCGGCGACGTTCGCGGTCCGTCGCGTGCTCGACGTCACCGACGCCGGCCGTCCGGTCGAATCGCTCAACGAGCTCGAATTCGTCCGTGGCGAGGTCTACGCGAACGTCTGGCCCACCGACTGGATCGTGCGGATCGATCCCGTCTCGGGGCGCGTGGTCGGCCGCGTGGATCTGACCGGGCTCCTGGCGCCCCACGAGCGGCACGGCACCGAGGACGTGGCCAACGGCATCGCCTACGATGCGTCGGCCGATCGCCTGTTCCTCACCGGCAAGCTGTGGCCGCGACTCTACGAGGTGCGCCTCCGCCGGCGCTGATCCAAAGTGGTAGTATCCCGGCCCGTGCTCGACACGACGATCACCGGGAGCCTTCCCAAGCCCGCGTGGCTGGCCGCGCCCGAGACCCTGTGGGCGCCATGGCGGCTGCCGCCCGAAACGCTGGCCCAGGGCCAGCGCGATGCGGTCCTGGTCGCGCTCATGCTCCAGGAAGCGGCCGGCATCGACATCGTGACCGACGGCGAGCAGTCGCGTCAGCACTTCGTCCACGGGTTCCTCACCCGGATCGACGGCATCGACTTCACCAAGCGGGTGACCATCGGCATCCGGGCCGACCGCTACAAGGCCGAGGTGCCGACGGTGACCGGGCCGCTCCGCCGGCGCGAGCCCGTCCACCTCGACGAGGTACGCTGGGCCCGCGCTCACACCGATCGTCGCCTCAAGTTCACCCTGCCGGGTCCCATGACGATCGTCGATACGCTGGCCGACGAGTACTTCCGCGATCGTCGCGCGCTCGCCATGGAATTCGCCCGCGTGCTCAACGAAGAGATCCGTGATCTCGAGAAGGCGGGGCTCGACGTCGTCCAGCTCGACGAGCCGGCGTTCAACGTGTACATGGATGACGTGGCCGCCTGGGGGATCGAGGCCCTCCACCGCGCCGTCGACGGCCTCTCCTGCACGACCGCGGTCCACATCTGTTACGGCTACGGGATCAAGGCCAACATCGACTGGAAGCTGACCCTCGGGAACGAGTGGCGGCAGTACGAGCAAACGTTCCCGCTGCTCGCCCGGAGCCGGATCCACCAGATCTCACTCGAATGCCGGAACTCTCGCGTCCCGCTCGAGCTGCTCGGCCTGCTCCGGGGCAAGGACGTGCTCGTGGGGTGCATCGACGTGGCGACTCACGACGTCGAGCGCCCGGAGGACGTCGCCGACACCATCCGCGCCGCCATGAAGTACGTCCCTCCCGACCGACTGTTTCCGTGTACGAATTGCGGCATGGTGCCGTTGCCGCGCGAGGTCGCTCGCCGAAAGCTGCTCGCGCTCGGCGCCGGCGCGCGCCTGGTTCGCCGCGAGCTCGAGGCCGGTGCGTGAGCCTCCACATCGCCTGACGGCGCTGGCGTGCGCTGGCTGATCGACGGCTACAACGTCATTCGTCGCGACGCGGACCTCCGGGCGGCCGAAGCGGGCGGAGGGCTTCACGCGGGGCGAGCCGCATTGCTGAGGCTCGTGGCCGGCGCGGCCCGCCGCCATTCCGATCACTTCACCGTCGTGTTCGACGGCGCTCCTGGTGTGGGGCCGGCGGAGAGTCCTGGTCAGGTCGAGGTCATCTTCTCGCGGCCGCCCGAGAAGGCCGACGACGTTCTCATGCGGCTCGCGCGACAGTCGGGCGACGGCGACGCCGTGGTCAGCGACGATCGCACCGTGGCCGATGCGGCGCGGCGCGCGCGGTGCGCCGCGATCAGCGCCGCCGACTTCGTCGGCGCGCTCAGCGGAGGCGGCGCCGTCGAGGACGGCGAGACGGACGAGGACGATGAAGACGCCGACCAGCCGAAGCGTGGCAATCCACGACGGCTCTCGAAGGATGCCCGGGCGGCTCAGCGGGCCTTGCGCCGGCTCCGGGGGCGCTGACCGACGGATTCACGCTGACCGGGCGGCTCACCCGATCCGCCGCTCGCGGATCTTCCACCATCCCAGGAGCGCTCCCGAGACGAGTCGCGTCCCGGCGAGGTAGCTCGAGAACTCGGCGGCGCTCGGCTCACCGAGCACCGCGATGCGATTGAGCTGGTAGGGATCGTCCCGTGGGTCCACGCCGCCGAGGTCGATGGTGAACGCGACCGAGAAGCCGGCACGCCGCACTGCGCTCACCACCGCGGGGTTCCGCACGCCGTACGGGTAGCAGAACGCGTCGATCGCTCGCCCGAGCGCGTCCTCGAGCGCGGCTTTGGAGCCGATCACCTCACTCTCCAGCGCCTCGGGTGAGAGCGTCGTCAAGTCGGGATGCGTGTGTGTGTGGCAGCCGATCGTGTGGCCGGCCGCCACGAGCGCCGTGAGATCACGCCGGCTGATGGGGCTGCCCGGATCGTCGAGATCCCCGGAGGTCGGAAAGAACGTCGCGGGGAATTTCAGCCCGTCGAGCACCGGGGCGGCATTCTCGAGCTGGTCGCCGTACCCACCGTCGAACGTCAGGAGCACGGCCGACGCGGGGCAGGGCACCGCACCACTCAACCAGCCCGTGAGCTCGGGCAGGGAAATGACCGTGTAGCCCTGCTCGGCGAGCGTGTCCATGTGGGCGGCGAAGCGCGCCCGGCTCCGGACGGAGTGGTAGCAGAGGACGCGCACGTCGGCGCCGGCAAAGGATACGGAAAGCTCGCGGAGCGCGCGCCACGGCCCCATGCCGGCATGGTGAGCGCGGACGCAGCTTTTAAGGGCAAGTTTTGCGCGTGCGCGTTTTCGGATTCTGGCCATTCTACGATCAAAAGACACGCGATGTCGGGTCGTGGGGTAACCCGCTCGAGGTCCCCGGCCTCCTGGCTTGTCGGCTCGGACGCCTTCGCCAACGAGCGGTGTTGATCTCTACGGCAAGAACGGGCAGCGCAAGGGTTACGTACGGGAACGCCTCGAGCTCCTCGAAACGAAGGAGCCCCGCCAGGACAAGACGCGGCCGCATCGTGCTCACGCTCGAGACCGCCTGGATGGACGGCACGCGCCATCTCGTGCCGAGCCGCTGGAGTTGCTTGAGGAGTCGCCGCGCTCACCCTGCGGCGACGGATAACCTTGTGCTCTACCGCGCGGCGCACGCGGATTGGCGATCACCCCTGATGTCGGTGTTCAGTAGAAGGGAACTATTAGTCATGGGCATGCCTATTGCCTGCTCAAACAGCCGTTCCAGATCACGATCGAAAGGAAACGCGTACCATGAGACATCAAATTCTCGTACGGGCGTTCGTTCTGGTCGCCGCGATCGTCTTTGCAGGGAGTCAGGGCGCCGCGGAGGGGCAGGGGCGAGACCGCGGATCGGAGGGCCAGGACCGCGGATCGCGGCAAGGCGCGGCGGCCGGCCTGGTTGTCCCGATAGTCGGCACGACGTCCGCTGGAGGGACATTCAGCGGCACGCTGACGATCCAGCGCTTTATCGCGAGAGGCGGTAACATTTTTGCGGTGGGCTTGGTCACCGGTGCTGTGACGGTGCCTGGGCAACCTGTCGGCACCCTCCTGAACGGTCCCAAGGAGATACCCGTGATAGTCAGCCCGGGCACCTCCGCCGGCCTGACTCCGTCATCGTCGATGATCAGGCCGGTAGGCGGCCTGGGGCGGCCGGCACCTCGCGGCCTCATTCTCGTCCAGGCTCAACAGACCTGCGGCGTCGTGCATCTCGATCTCGGCACGACAACGCTCAACGCGCTGGGGCTTACCATCACCACAAGTCCGATCACGCTCGACATCTCGGGCAACTCCGGCGGTGTGCTCGGCAACCTCGTATGCCAGGCCCTCGGCCTGCTGAACAGTGTCGTCAACCTCACCGGCGTGCTCAACCAGCTCCTCGGTGTGCTGAGTGGGGGGCTTGGTGGATTGACGGGCGGTCTAGGCGTGTAACCGATCACGCGCGTTTTCAGGGGAGCCGGGCCACGCGTTCCGCGCCACGGCTCTCATGCCTCCCCATCTCTTTAGCCCGCCGCCTTTTCTCTCAGTTCCGGTTCGGCATGGTATCCAAATGTTGACACCAGGGTGAGCGAGGTGACAGCGTGGCTGCATGCGCGCACTGTCGCGCGGCGCCCGGCTCCTTCCGCTCATCGTTCTTCTCGCCTGGGTCACTGGCATTGCGGGCGCCCAGCCGGCGACGCTCGAAGGTACGGTCGTCCGCATCGTCGACGGCGACACGATCCACGTACGGCTCTCGGACCGTGTCGAGAAGGTGCGCTACATCGGCGTCAACACACCCGAAGTTCATCATCCACGCAAGGGCGAGGAACCGGGCGGGCGCGAGGCGGCTGAGGTCAACCGTGAGCTCGTCGAGAACAAGCACGTGCGTCTCGAGCTCGACGTTCAATCGCGCGATCGTTACGGCCGGCTGCTGGCCTACGTCTGGGTGGCGGTGGAAGCCCACCGGCCCGACGGGGAGGGGCCGCCCCAGTCGCGCGGCGATCAGTCAGAAAAGTGGATCATGATCAACGCCGAGCTGGTGCGTTTGGGCTACGCCCAGGTGATGACGGTCCCGCCGAACGTGCGTTACCAGAGCTTGTTCCTGAAGCTCCAGCGCGATGCCCGTGAGGCGGGCCGGGGGCTCTGGAAGCGCGTCTAGGCTGCCGATTACCGCCGTGATGGTGTCCTGCGTCTCCGGACGCTGAGCCTCGACGGTCTATCCCGCCGTGAGCGGGATGCGCGATGCCGCGGTTCGCCTCGACGTGGCCGCCAACAACATCGCCAACGCCACCACCGAAGGCTTCACGCCCTGCCGCGTCGTGAGCACGGCTCTCCCGGGCGGAGGCGTGGACCCGCGTGTCGTTCCTGGTGACCTCGCGGGCGTGGACCTGGTCGGCGAGATGGTCGGCATGATGATGGCCCAGGTCACGTTCGCCGCGAATGCGAAGATGATGTCGACGACGTCCCAGGTCGACCGCCGCGTAATCAGCCTGCTCGCCTGAGCACGGCCCGCTCTGGTCGCTCTGCTCGGACTTTGAACTCGAACCCCTCGCCTCGCGACTGGCGGGGCCCAGCCCGCTCGGGTCGCTCGGCTCGGACTACCGCATCACGAGGACGATTTCGCTCGCGATCAGTCCGATAGCCTCCAGGTCGTCGAGATCGAGCATTTGCAGCATGACGCGGGTGATGCCGAGCTCGCGCCAGCGTTCCAGGTCGCGTCGGATCTCGTCGGGGCTGCCGTAAAGAAAGCCGGCTTCGCGCCAACCGGCTTCGTCGCCGGGCACACGCGGGAACACGGCGCGCACCCGGTCGAGGCGCCGGCGCACCTCGTCGGAGGAGCGGCCGATGACGATGGGGATCATGAGCGAGCGGCGGATCTCCGTGGACTCGCGGCCGATCGCGCGGCAGTGCGCCTCCAGCACGCGCGTCTTCTGCTGGTATTCAGCGAAGGTCACGCGCGTCGTGTTCCACTCGTCGGCGTGCTCGGCGACGATACGCAGGGTCCGCCGCTCGCCCCGGCCACCGATGATGAGCGGCAGCGTGCCGCGCGTGGGTCGCGGATGACTCTCGGCGGCGACGAGCGGGTAATACGGCTGGTCCAGCGTGACCGGCTGGCCGCGCCACAGCATTCGGATGGCGCGTGCCCCGCAGTCGAGGCGATCGAGGCGCTCCTTCACGGACGGAAACGGGATCCCGAACATGCGGTGCTCACCCTCGTGCCAGCCGGCGCCGATTCCGAGATCGAAGCGTCCGCCGGAGAGCAGGTCGATGGCAGCCGCGCGCTTGGCGAGCAGCGCCGGGTGATGAAAGGTCAGCGGCGAGACGAGCGGACCGAAGCGGATGGTCCGTGTGGCCGTGGCCAGCCACGTGAGCGATGCCCAGGGCTCCAGCGACGCGCGCTTGGGATCGCCGAAGAGGCCGGTGAGGTGGTCGGAGCGGAAGAGTCCGGCGAAGCCGCCCGATTCGGCGGCCTCGGCCAGCCGCTGCCAGCGCTCCCACGTGAGATCCTCCTGACCCTCGATCATCAGGGTGACGGCGAGACTCATGCGACCTCCCTGGACGTGATTTGCGCGCGCGCGAACGCGCCCGTATCATACGGGCAGTGACGATCGCCGCCCCGCCCGGTTTCAGTCTCGACGCCAAATATCGGCAGGAACACGGGACCATCTTCTTGTCCGGCATCCAGGCGCTGGTCCGGCTGCCGCTGGAACAGCACAGGGCCGACGCTCGCCGCGGCCTCAACACCGCGACGCTGATCTCGGGTTATCGCGGCTCCCCCCTGGGTGGGCTCGACCTCACCCTCGAACGCAACCGCGACCTCCTGCGCGATCACCACGTCGTCTTCATCTCCGGGGTCAACGAGGACCTGGGCGCCACCGCGATTTATGGCAGCCAGCTCGCCAACCTGTTCCCGCGCGCCAGGTACGACGGCGTCCTCGGCATGTGGTACGGCAAGGGGCCCGGGGTCGATCGCACCGGCGACATCTTCAAGCACGGTAACTTCGCCGGCGTCGGCCGCCACGGCGGAGTCCTCGCCCTCGGCGGCGACGATCCGCTGTCCAAGTCGTCGACCTTGCCCACCCACTCGGAGGTCGCGTTCTACGACGCGCTGATGCCCACGCTCTTCCCCGGCAACATCCAGGAGATCCTCGATCTCGGCCGTCTCGGGTTCGAGCTCTCGCGCTACTCGGGGCTGTGGGTCGCGTTCAAGATCGTGACGAACGTCGCCGACGAGATCGGCACCGCCGTGGTCTCGCCGGACCGGTTGACGCTCGTGTCGCCCGATTTCGTCTTCGAGGGCCGCCCGTGGCAGGCGATGCAGCAGCCGATGCTGATGCCGCCCTTCGGGCTGGAGACGGAGCGCCAGATCCACTACGGGCGGCTGGAGGCGGCCAAGGCGTTCGCTGCCGCCAACCGGCTGAACCGCATCACGATCCCGACGCCCGGCGCGTGGCTCGGCATCGCCGCCGCCGGCAAGACGTACTACGACCTGCGCGAAGCGCTGCTCGAGCTGGGGCTCGACGACGAGGCGCTGCGCCGCCATGGTATCCGGCTGCTCAAGATCGGGATGATGTTCCCGATGGAGCCGTCGATCGTCCGCGAATTCGCCCGCGGCCTGGAGGAGCTGCTCGTCGTGGAGGAAAAGCGCTCGTTCATCGAGCTCTTCATCCGCGACACGCTCTACAACCTGACGGAGCGCCCGCGCGTCGTGGGCAAGCAGGACGAGCAGGGCAAGCCGCTGGTTCCGGCCAACGGTGAGCTCGACGCCGATCGCATCGCTCAGCTCGTCGCCTCGCGGCTCGAGCGAAAGGTGCGGCTCGACTCGATCACCGCCCGCGTGGCGTTGCTCGAAGCGCTCCGCGAGCGTCCGGCCCCGTTGACGATGGCTCGCCAGCCCTACTTCTGCTCCGGCTGCCCGCACAATCGCTCGACCGTCGTCCCCGAGGGCTCGATGGCCTCTGCCGGCATCGGCTGCCATGGGATGGCGCTCTACATGGACCGCCAGACCTTCGGCCTCACCCACATGGGCGGCGAGGGGGCGCAGTGGGTGGGCATGGCGCCGTTCACTGAGACGCCGCACATCTTCCAGAACCTGGGTGACGGGACGTTCTTCCACTCCGGCTCGCTGGCCATCCGCCAGGCCATCGCCGCGGGGACGAACGTCACCTACAAGATCCTCTACAACTCGGCGGTGGCGATGACGGGCGGCCAGGATGCGGCCGGCGCGATGCCGGTGGCCGATCTCACCCGGATGCTCGAGGCCGAGGGCGCCAAGCGCATCGTCGTGATCACCGACGAGC
>Ga0137397_10003798_pt1 | contig 10543 bp, 8 predicted proteins | sample czorhiz116metaG_FD_106658 | JGI IMG/M metagenome (GOLD analysis project Ga0137397, IMG submission 106658) | Vadose zone soil microbial communities from Angelo Coast Range Reserve, California, USA - czorhiz1.16 metaG | ecosystem: Environmental > Terrestrial > Soil > Vadose zone | place: USA...
CATGGCGCCCTTCTCCGCGAGAGCCTGGGGCGAACCCTGCGCGCCGGCTCCGCCGCCCGCGCCCGGGGCGGCCTGGGCGATGCCGGTGATCTGCTCCTTCAGTTTCGGGGCGATCTTTTCCGCATTCGCATAGTGCAGGTACCGCACCCGCGTATCCCCGCCGGCCTCGAGCGGAGTGTCCAGGTGCGCGACCAGCGCGCGCACGCGCAGCCGCTGCGACTGGTCACCGCCGATCAGCACGCTGTTGGAGCGCTCGTCCGCGACCACCTTCACGGCGACGCCTTCGGTGGCGGCCGCCCCCTGGTAGAAGGCGTTCACCACGCGCACGATCTCGGAGGCCGAGGCATTCTGCAGCGGCACGATTTCCGGATCCTGGTTTGCGACCTGGTCGATGCGCCGGATGATGCGCATCATGCGGTTCACGTTACTGGCGCGGTCGGAGATGATCAGGATGTTGGACGAAGGATAGGCGGCGAGATGACCATACTGCGGGATCATCGGCCGCAGGATCGGCACCAGCTGCGCCGCGCTCACGTTCTTCACCTCGACCACCTGAGTCACGATCTCATCCGAGGTGGCGCTCACGTGGTCGGGCAGGTCGATGGACGGGATCTGGCGCGCGTTGGCATCGGGGAGGATCTTGACCACGTTTCCGGCCGGCACCGCGATGAAGCCGTACACCTGCAGGATGGACAAGAACGTCTCGTAGAATGCAGCCGGTGACATCGGGGTCGTGGACAGCATCGTCACCTGCGCGCGCACCCGCGGGTCGACGATGAAGGTCTTGCCGGTGGCGGCGCTGACCGCTTCGGCGATCTGCGTGATGTCGGCGTCTTTGAAGTTGGGGGTGATCCGTTGCGCCTGCTGCGCCGAGGCGAGCGAGGCCGCAAGCAGCACCGCCAGCGCGCACCCTGCAAATGAACGAGAGCCTGTCACTGGATCTACCCCCAAAAAAGCGCGCCGGCCGGCTACTGGTTGCTGCTGTCGCCGCCCGGCACTTCGGGGGGCGGCGGCACCGGCGGCGGTTCAGCCGCCGCAGGGAAACCCCCGCTGCTGGTAGCCTGCGACTGGGCCAGGTTGTCCGCTTCCTGCGCCACCTGGGCGATATTCAAAGTGAGATCTTGCTGCTGGCCCTGACGAATGAGCGTGACGCGCGCCTCACTGGAGCTACCCAGGGTGCGCAGAATCTGCTCGCCGCGCTCTCGGTCATCGAGCGGGGTGCCATTGATCGCCGTCACCTGATCCCCGGGGCGCAAGCCCAGGCGCGTGAACGCGGCGCGGTTGCGGCCCGGGTACACCCGGAAACCGTTCATCCGGTTGTGGTCCATCACCGGTTGCGGCCGCAGGACATCCGCGAGCAGCCCCGGCTGCTCGCTGATCATGCGGCGCATGCGCTCGATCGCCGGGTTCTCGTTCTGCAGTGCGGCGCTCGAGGGCGGCGGGGCGTTGCCCGCGTTCATCTGGCGTGGCAGGGACAGGGACTCGAGCCGTCCGTCGCGATCGATCACCACCCGATCGCTGTAGACCGAGTGCAGCTTCGCCCCGCCGGGAACGTTGTCTCCAACGGCATACACCTTCGTGGCTTGTGCGCTCGGTCCGAGGATCGCGAGGCCATTTTGCGGATCATTGCCGGCGATGATTCCGGTCAGCACCAGTGGCATGCTCGTCTGCGGCGCGTTGGCGCCGTCCTGCTTGAGCGTGGGCGCCGCGCCGAACAGGTGGGCATTGGTGATGGCGGCCAGGTCGACGAGACGGGAGTGCGCGGGCCCCTGGCGGACGGTGCCGCCCGCACCGCCGCGCCGGGCAGCGACCAGATCGGTCAGGATCAGCGCGGCCTGCACGCCGAGCGCGATCGCGAGGATCCAGGTCACAATCCGTGGCCCATCGCGCAGCAGCCGCGCGCGCCAGCGATCGCTCGCCGGAAGAGCTTCGAGCCAGGATGCGGCGTTCATGGGCTGACCGGCATGAGCTTAATGGTAGTCCTCGAAGCTCCTCGCGCGCGTGACAAGGTGCACACGCTGCACCGCGCCGCGCCTGGCGCGGCGGCGCAATCATACGGGTGTGGTGCTTGTGCTCTCAAGCGATTGTTTCTGCAGGAGTAACTACTGCGCATTCTGGCAGACTTGTGTTGCCGTTTCGCGACCCATATAAAGCAGTCATGCCCGATCCGCATCCGGTCCGCCCCGACACCGGCGTCGTCGTCGAAGAGGCGCAGCCGGAGGTCAAACAGCCGCCGCTGTACCGGGTTGTGCTCCTGAACGATGACTACACCCCCATGGAGTTTGTGGTCGATGTGCTGGAAAAGTTCTTTGCGCTGAACCGCCCGACGGCAACGCGCATCATGCTCGAGGTCCACACCCGGGGTAAGGGGGTCTGTGGGGTCTTCACATACGAGATCGCTGAAACTAAGGTGGCGCAGGTGACGACGTATGCGCGGGACAACCAGCACCCGCTGATGTGTACGCTGGAGGAGGCCTGAAGCCGCCTGTGCTCGAGGAATGGTTTGCCCTGAACGCTCAACCTGAAAGGTCCGTCTAAAGTGCTGTCCAACGAGCTCGAGTACTGTCTCAACGACGCGTTCCACCAGGCGCGCGAGGCGCGTCACGAGTACCTGACGGTCGAGCACCTGCTGCTCGCGATCCTCGACACCCCGAAGGTGCGCGAAGTGCTGCGCGCCTGCGGCGCGGACACCATCAAGCTCAAACAGGAGCTGAAGGACCACATCGACCAGTCGACCCCGCGGCTGGAGGAGGGCGAAGAGCGCGAAGTGCAGCCGACGCTCGGGTTCCAGCGGGTGCTGCAACGCGCCGTCTTTCACGTGCAGTCGAGCGGCAAGAAGGAAGTCGGCGTCAGCAACGTGCTGGTCGCGATCTTCAGCGAGAAGCAGAGCCACGCGGTGTTCCTGCTCAACCGCCAGCACGTCACGCGCCTGGATGCCGTCAACTACATCTCCCACGGCATGTCCAAGATCGCCGAGGAGAAGACCGACAAGGAGGATGCGTCCGGGGACGCCGAACGCGAAGGCGAGGGCGGCAGCGCGCTCGAGAAGTACACCACCAATCTCAATCGCATGGCGCAGGACGGGCGCATCGACCCGCTCATCGGCCGCAAGCTCGAAGTCGAACGCACCATCGAGATCCTGTGCCGCCGCAGGAAGAACAATCCCCTCTACGTCGGTGAAGCCGGCGTCGGCAAAACCGCGATCGCCGAAGGCCTCGCGCGCCTGATCGTCGAGGGCAAGGTGCCCGAGGTGCTGTCCGACTGCACCATTTTCGCACTCGACATGGGCGCCCTGATCGCCGGCACCAAGTACCGCGGCGATTTCGAGAAGCGCCTCAAGGGCGTGATCACCGAGCTGAAGAAGCTCCCCGGCGCGATTCTGTTCATCGATGAGATCCACACCGTCATTGGCGCCGGCGCCGCCTCCGGCGGCGTGATGGACGCTTCCAACCTCATCAAGCCGGTGCTGACCAACGGCGAGATCCGCTGCATCGGCTCCACCACCTACCACGAGTACCGCGGCATCTTCGAGAAGGACCACGCCCTCGCCCGGCGTTTCCAGAAGATCGACGTGGTCGAGCCGTCGGTGGCCGAAACCATCGACATTCTCTTTGGACTCAAGCCGCGCTTCGAGGAACATCACGGCATCACCTATGCCGACGAAGCGCTGCGCGCGGCGGCCGAATTGGCCGCGCGGCACATCAATGAGCGGCATCTGCCCGACAAGGCCATCGACGTGGTTGACGAGGCCGGCGCGCGCGCGCGGCTGAAACCCATCGCCGAGCGCGAAGCGATTGTCGAAGTGCGCCACATCGAGGATGTCGTGGCGCGCATGGCGCGCATTCCGGCCAAGAACGTCTCGACCTCCGACCGCGAGGTCCTCAAGAACCTCGAGCGCAACCTCAAACTGGTGATCTTCGGGCAAGACAAGGCGATCGACTCGCTCGCCGCCGCGATCAAGATGGCGCGCTCGGGCCTGGGCGAGGCGCGCAAGCCGGTCGGCAGTTTCCTGTTCGCCGGCCCCACGGGCGTCGGCAAGACCGAGGTCACGCGGCAGCTCGCGATCGCCATGGGCGTGGAGTTCCTGCGCTTCGACATGTCCGAATATATGGAGCGGCACACCGTGTCGCGCCTGATCGGCGCGCCGCCCGGCTATGTGGGCTTCGATCAGGGCGGCCTGCTCACCGAGGCGATCACCAAGCACCCGCACTGCGTGCTGCTGCTCGATGAGATCGAGAAGGCGCACCCCGATGTGTTCAACCTGCTGCTGCAGGTGATGGATCACGGCACGCTCACCGACAACAACGGTCGCAAGGCCGACTTCCGCCACGTGATCATCGTGATGACGACCAACGCCGGCGCGCTGGAGATGGCGCGCCCGTCCATCGGCTTCACGCACGCCGATAATGCGAGCGACGGCCTGGAGGCGATCCGCCGCATTTTCACGCCCGAGTTCCGCAATCGTCTCGATGCCGTCATCCAGTTCGCGTCGCTGGATCCGGTCACCATCGAGCGCGTGGTCGACAAGCTCATCGTCGAAGTGGAGGCGCAGCTCGAGCAGAAGGGCGTCACCATCACGCTCGATGATGCCGCGCGGCGTTGGATCGCCAAGGAAGGCTACGATCCCAAGATGGGTGCCCGGCCCATGGCGCGCACCATCCAGGAGCACATCAAGCGCCCGCTGGCCGAGGAGCTGCTCTTTGGCCGGCTCGCCGGCGGTGGCCACGTGCGCGTGTCGGTTTCAGAGGATGGCACGCAGCTGGCACTGCAGTACGAGCCGACGCAGCTGCCCACCGTGCCTGCCTAGCTGTCACCTGCCGCGATAGATGATGCGACCCTTGGTCAGATCGTAGGGGGTCATCTCCACGGTGACCGCATCGCCGGTCAGGATGCGGATGTAGTTTTTGCGCATCTTGCCGGAGATATGCGCGGTCACCACGTGGCCATTCTTCAGTTTCACCCGGAAAGTCGTATTGGGCAGGGTCTCGACGACCTCGCCTTCCATCTGGATCGCGTCTTCTTTGGACATACCACCCTTAAGGGCTCCGGGGGCGCGAATTGGAGCACAAAGCGCGCTCCGGTTGCAATTTGTAGCATCGACGAATGCCGCGCGCGCGGGGAGCGCGCCTCACGGGGCCGCGAGCGCGGCTGACGGCGTGCGCGCGTGCTCGCGCAGCAGGGCCTGGAACTGGCTGCGCGGGATGGTGCGGCTGCCGAGAGTCGTGAGGTGGCGCGAGGGCAGCTGGCAATCGATCACCGCCAGACTGTTGCGCCGGCACACCGCGACCAGGTGCGCGAGCGCGGCCTTGGAGGCGTCACGTTCGCGGCTGAACATCGACTCGCCGAAGAACACTCCCCCCAGGCGCACCCCGTACAGACCACCCACCAGCGCGCCGTCGCGCCGGATCTCTATGCTGTGAGCGTGCTCGAGGCGGTGCAGCTCGAGGTAGGCGGCGCGCATGTCGGAGGTGATCCAGGTGCCGGGACTTGCCGCGCGCGGCGCAGCGCACCCATCGATGACGGCGGCGAAATCGCCATCCATCGTGTAACTGAAGCCGCCGTTGCGCAGCGTCTTGGCGAGGCTGCGCGTGCAGTGAAACTCCTCGGGGAACAGCACCGCGCGCGGATCGGGCGACCACCACAGCACCGGCTGACCCGGCGAGTACCACGGAAAGATCCCGCGCCGGTAGGCGGCGATAAGGCGCTCGGGTGACAGGTCGCCCCCGGCCGCCAGCAACCCGCTGGGTTCCTCCAGCGCCTGCTCGAGCGGCGGAAACCACTCCGGCGCGTCCTGCGGCGACAGCCAGGTGATGGTTTTCATGCCAGCCCTGCGGTACGCCGGCCGCGATAGGGGACGTGCCCCTGCACCTCCAGCGCGTAGGCTTCCACGGCGCCCGCCTCGCGCGTCAGGTAGTCGGCGATGGCGGCGCGGAACTGCGCATCGGCAATGTAGTGCGCAGACCAGGTGATGGCGGGCTCGAACCCGCGGCTCACCTTGTGTTCACCCTGGGTGCCGGGCTCGAAACGCGCGATGCCGCGCTCGATGCAGAACTCGATCCCCTGGTGGTAACACGCCTCGAAATGCAGGCTGTGGTAGTCGGCCGCCGCCCCCCAGTAGCGACCGAAGAGCGCATCCTCGCAGCAGAAGAAGATCGCGGCCGCCACCACCGCGCGTCCGTGCACGGCGAGCTTCACCATGAAGGATTCCGGCAACGCGCGCGCCACCGCGCTGAAGAACGCACGCGTCAGATACGGTTCGTGCCCGTGGCGCACAAAGGTGTCGCGGTGCAGGTCATAGATGCGGTCGAGGAGCGGCTCGTCGAGCTCGCCGCCGAAGCGCGTCTCGAAGCGCACGCCGGCATCGGTGACGCGGCGGCGCTCGCGACGCGCCTTCTTGCGTTTGTCGGCGGTGAAGGTGCCCAGATAGTCGTCGAAACTCCCGTAACCACGATTGCTCCAGTGAAACTGGCAGTCGCGTCGCAACAGCCAGCCGCGCTGCGCGCAGGCCGCGCGCGCCGGCTCATCGAGAAACAGCGCGTGCACCCCGGACAATCCGTGGCTGGTGGCGTGCTCCTCCAGGCACTCGAGCAAGCGCGCGCTGAGTGCGTCCCGATCCAGATCGGCGCGTACCAGCAGGCGCGGTCCGGTCGCGGGCGTGAAGGGCGCGGCGAGGGTGAGCTTCGGGTAGTAACGGCGGCCCACGCGCTCGTAGGCGCGCGCCCAGGCAAAGTCGAACACGAATTCACCGAACGAATGCGTCTTCACGAACGTGGCCGCCGCCGCCGCGAGCCCGCTGGCATCGCGCAGGGCGAGGTAGCGCGGTTCCCAGCCGGTGCCCGGACCCACGCACTGCGTGTGCTCGAGAGCTGCGAGGAACTCGTGGCGCGTAAAGGGATTGCGGTCCGCGCCCAAAGCATTCCACTGCTGCGGTTCGAGCTCGTGGATGCTGCGGCGAAATTCGGCCTTGTCGCTGGGCATGGCTCTGGTGATCTAGCCGTGCGGCTGCGTGTCGAGCGTCTCGAGATAGCGGTCGGCATCGAGCGCCGCCATGCAGCCGGCGCCCGCCGAGGTGACGGCCTGGCGGTACACGTGGTCGGCGACGTCCCCGGCTGCAAACACTCCCGGCACGCTGGTGGTGGTGGCCTCGCCATCGAGCCCGCTGCGCACCGTGATGTAGCCGGCGCGCATGGCGAGCTGCCCCTTGAACAGGGCCGTGTTGGGGATGTGGCCGATGGCGACGAACAAGCCGGTCACGGGGAGCCCCTGTGGCGTGCCACCGATCAGCGAGCGCAGACGTACACCGCTCACGCCGTGCTCGTTGCCCAGCACCTCATCGACCGTGTGGTTCCAGATCACCGACATCTTGCCCGCGGTCACTTCGCGGAACAGCCGCTCCTGCAGGATCTTTTCCGCACGCAGCTTGTCGCGCCGGTGCACCAGCGTGACGTGTTGAGCGATATGCGACAGGTACAGCGCCTCCTCGACCGCGGTGTTGCCGCCGCCGACTACGGCGACGCGCTGGTTGCGAAAGAAGAAACCGTCGCAGGTGGCGCACGCCGAGACGCCACGGCCACGGAAGCGGTCCTCCGAAGGCAGCCCCAGGTAGCGGGCCGTCGCGCCGGTGGCGATGATGAGCGCGTCGCAGCTGTAACCGTGGGCGTCGCCGCGCAGCCTGAAGGGCCGCACGGCGAGGTCCACGGCCTGCACGTGATCGTTCACGATCTCGGTGGCGAAGCGCTCGGCGTGGCGCTTCATGCGCTCCATGAGCGCCGGCCCCTGCAGCCCCTCGACATCGCCCGGCCAGTTGTCGACCTCGGTGGTCGTCATGAGCTGTCCGCCCTGCTCCACGCCGGTGATCAGCAGCGGCGCGCGATTGGCGCGCGCGGCATAGACTGCGGCGCTGTAGCCCGCGGGTCCGGAGCCTAAGATGATGAGGCGACTGTGCCGGGTGGTCGTCATGGCGTGCATGGTACCAAGCCCTATAATGGCAGCCGTCTATCTTAAGACGGAGAATCATGGGATTGGCTGAAACCTCCGCGTCGGCACGCGCGGCTTCGCGCTTCACATCGGCCGTGACCCGCGGCTTGCGCGAGAGCGCCATCATCGCCCTGGGTATCGTGGCGCTGGTGCTGCTCATGGCGCTGCTCACCTACAGCCCCGATGACCCCGGATTTTCCTTCACCGGCAATTCCGCGCCGGTGCACAACCGCATCGGCGTTATCGGTGCGTGGCTCGCCGATGTGCTGTTCTTTCTCTTTGGGCGACCGGCGTTCCTGTTCCCGCTGGTGCTGGGGGCGGCCTGCTGGGGCCTGCAGCGGCGCATGAAGGCGCAAGCCGCCGCCTCGCGCGCCAACACCCTGGTGCGCATCGCGGGGTTCGTGCTGGTGCTGGTGGCGAGCTGCGGGCTCACGACGCTGCACTGGCAGCCCGGGGCACTGCGGCAGACAGCCGGCGGCGTGGTGGGGAGCGTGGTGGGTGAGGGCCTGGTTGCGGGGCTGGATTTTCTCGGCGCCACGCTGGTGATGATCGCCGCCTGGATGGCGGGTCTGTCACTCGCCTTTGGCGTCTCCTGGCTCACCATCATGGACCGCTTGGGTGCGCTCGCCTGGGCCGGAATCGGCCGCTTGCGCACGCGCTCGGCCGCGGCGCGCGATGCCGCCGAGGGCCGCGAACGGCGCCAGGCGCGCAAGGAGGCGATGGAGAGCGATCAGAAAAAGTCCGCCACGCGGGCGCCACCGCGCATCGAGCCGCCGCTGCCGGTGGTCGAGAAAAGCGCGCGCGTCGAGCGCGAACGCCAGGTGCCGCTGTTCGATCCGCCCAAGGCGAGTGAGCTGCCGCCACTGAAGCTGCTGGATGATCCGCCGCCGCGCGAGGCGCTGTATTCCGCCGAGGCGCTCGAGGCGCTGTCGCGACTCGTGGAGATGAAGCTCAAGGACTTCACCATCGATGCGGAGGTGGTGGCGGTGCAGCCGGGCCCGGTGGTCACGCGCTTCGAGCTGCGCCCGGCGCCGGGCGTGAAGGCGAGCCAGATCACGGCGCTCGCCAAGGACCTGGCGCGCGCGCTGTCGGTGCTGAGCGTGCGCGTGGTGGAGGTCATTCCGGGCAAGAGCGTGATGGGACTGGAGATCGCCAACGAGAAGCGCGAGGTGGTCACGCTCGGGGAAATCATCCGCTCGCGGGCCTACGACGAGATGCACTCGCCGCTGGCGCTGGCGCTCGGCAAGGACATCGGCGGCCAGCCGGTGGTCGCCGACCTCACGCGCATGCCGCATCTTCTGATCGCAGGCACCACCGGCTCGGGCAAGTCGGTCGCGCTCAACGCGATGGTGCTGTCGCTGCTCTACAAGTCCACCGCCGAGCACGTGCGCCTCATCATGATCGACCCGAAGATGCTGGAGCTCTCGGTGTACGAGGGCATCCCGCATCTGCTGGCGCCGGTCGTGACCGACATGAAACAGGCCGCCAACGCGCTGCGCTGGTGTGTGGCCGAGATGGATCGCCGCCACCAGCTCATGGCGGCCCTCGGCGTGCGCAACATCGCCGGCTTCAACCGGCGGGTGAAGGATGCCAGCGACGCCGGCAGGCCGATACGCGATCCGGTGATGATGCTTCGGGCCGCCAACGACCCGAGCATCGATCAGAGGCAGATCCTGGACCTGACGCCGCTCCCCTACGTGGTGGTGGTGGTCGATGAGTTCGCCGACATGATGATGATCGTCGGCAAGAAAGTTGAGGAACTCATCACGCGCCTGGCGCAGAAGGCCCGCGCTTCGGGCATTCACCTGGTGCTCGCGACCCAGCGACCCTCGGTCGATGTGATTACCGGACTCATCAAGGCGAATATTCCCTGCCGCATCGCCTTCCAGGTCTCGGCGCGGGTCGACTCGCGCACCATTCTCGACCAGATGGGTGCGGAGACGCTGCTCGGGCACGGCGACATGCTGTATCTGCCGCCGGGCACCTCGCTCCCCACCCGCGTGCACGGTGCGTTCGTATCCGATCAGGAAGTGCATCGCGTGGTGGAGGCGCTGAAGACGCCGCACCCGCCGAACTACCTCGAGGAAGTGCTGTCCGGACCCAGATTCCCGATCCCGGGACTGTCGGGCGAGGAGGGCGAGAGCAACGGCGATGGCGGTGAGGAAGCCGAGCAGGATCCGCTGTACGACGAGGCGGTGCGGATCGTAACGAGCGAGCGCAAGCCCTCCATATCGTACGTGCAGCGGCGGCTGAAGATCGGCTACAACCGCGCCGCGCGGCTGCTGGAAGGGATGGAGCAGGCGGGGCTGGTGGGCCCGCTGCAGGCCAATGGCGCGCGCGACGTGCTGGCGCCCGCGCCGCCGGAGGACTGAAGGTGTCGCGGCCGGCACACCTGCCTCTGGGGGCCGCGGCGTGGCTGCTGAGCACGCTCGCTGCGGGCACCGCGGCGCAGGCGTCCGCCACCCCGCTCGACAGCTACCTGGATGATCTCAAGACCCTGCGCGCGAGCTTCCTGCAGACCCTCGTCGATCCGCACGGCCGCGAAATCGACCGCGCCAACGGCACG
>Ga0137397_10003800_pt1 | contig 10540 bp, 12 predicted proteins | sample czorhiz116metaG_FD_106658 | JGI IMG/M metagenome (GOLD analysis project Ga0137397, IMG submission 106658) | Vadose zone soil microbial communities from Angelo Coast Range Reserve, California, USA - czorhiz1.16 metaG | ecosystem: Environmental > Terrestrial > Soil > Vadose zone | place: USA...
CAAAGCACCAGGCGCAGGGATCGTCATGATTGCTGTGGGCGAGTTCGCCACACACTCGCTTCGCAATAGTGGCCTAGGAATCTACAGCGTCCCATATTCACAGCCTATAAAATCCAATGTCGCATAACCCCTTCGCCGCCGCCCTCGCCGCCGCTCACGACGGCCCGTATCAGCCGCCGTTTTCATTTCTCTCGCCCGAGGAAATCCATACTCTGTGCGAGAAAGCCAAGTCGTCGCCTCCCGGCTGCTTCGTCGAAGTCGGCGTATTCAAGGGCGGCTCGGCCTATCACTTGGCCGATGTCGCTAGGGTCCAACACAGAGAACTCTGGCTCTACGACACCTTCGCCGGCATGGCGTCCTGCGATCCCGCGCGAGGTGACACCATCCCAAAGGGCGCGCATGTGGCGGACTATCACGAAGTGCGCGCGGCCTTAGGTGAGTATCCTCATCTCATTCAGTGCGTCTTCCCGCATACCGATAAATTACCGCCCGCGCCGGTCGCGTTCGCGCACATCGATTGCGATCAGTACCACGACATCACGGCGACCTGCCGCGCGCTCGAACCCTTGATGGCCATCGGCGGCATTCTGTGGTTCGACGATGTGCCTGTGCTCGAAGGGGCGCGCCGCGCCGTGCGCGATCTCTATGTGCCCTCGCGTATTCAGCAGGATCATGGGTCGGATCGGTGGTACGTTAGCTTCTAGTTGACACGCGCGACCAATGGTCGTATAAGGATTCCCAAGAGGTGGCGAAGTGTACGGTTACTTCTGCGTTTAGAAACACACCGTATGCGTTTATTCCCCTCGTTGATTTGCGTGGCGTAGATTTCGGTTACTTCACCTTGTAAGTGAGAGGTCGGTGGTTCGATTCCATCCAGATCGAAAGGTCTGTAGCTCAGCGGTTAGAGCGCTAACGTTACTGAAGTCGTTTGTTCCCGCATTGAGTTTGAGTGGCGTTGCTGACGGATACTTCTTGGGTAAGTAAAACCCGTTAGCGTTTGTTCCCTCATTTGGAGATGATAATGAAAACTAACTTGAAGTCGAAATCTTCGGCCTTCACGCACGAAGGCGCTCCGGCCATTCCCTCCAACGCCTACACTGAACTGCGACGTGCGGTGCTTGCGTGCTTGCTGTGGGAGGATCAATTCTATGAATCCGGTGAATCGATTGCAGAGCGCATCGCCAAACTCGTCAAAGTCGTGCCTGCCGACAAAGTCGCGCAGCTCGCCATCGACGCGCGCACAAAGTTTAAACTTCGACATGCGCCTCTCCTGCTCGTGCGCGAGATGGCGCGCGGGAAAGGTAATATTGTCGGCCGCACGCTCTCGGAAGTAATTCAGCGCGCGGATGAATTGTCCGAGTTCGTTTCGATCTACTGGAAAGATAAAAAACAGCCGCTCTCCAAACAGGTCAAGGTAGGACTTGCGCATGCATTCCAGAAATTCAATGCGTATGCGCTCGGCAAGTATCGCGGCGACGACAAAGCAGTGAAGCTCCGCGATGTGCTATTCCTGTGTCATGCGAAACCGAAGGATGAAGCGCAAGCCGCGATCTGGAAAAAGCTCATCGATGGGACGTTAGAGACTCCGGATACCTGGGAAGTTGCACTGTCGGCAGGCGCGGACAAAAAGGAAACCTTCGAGCGGCTGATCCGCGAGAATAAGTTGGGTTATCTGGCGCTGCTACGCAATTTGCGCAAGATGCTCGAAGTGGGGTGCGATGAGACGCTGATTCGTGGCGCGCTCTCTGCGGGCGCTCACGACTCCAAGGCGTTACCGTTTCGATTCATCGCAGCGGCTCGCGCGGCTCCACGTTTCGAGCCGCAATTGGATGCCGCGATGCAAGTGGCCGTCCAGGAGATGCCGAAACTGATGGGGATTACGGCGGTCCTGGTGGACGTATCGGGGTCGATGGATGAAAAGTTATCCGCCAAATCCGATTTGAAGCGTATGGACGCTGCATGCGGCCTCGCCATCATGGCTCGCGAATTGTGCCAAGAGTGCCGGGTATTCGCCTTCTCGAACCAATTGACGGAGATTCCGGCACGCCGCGGAATGGCGCTCACGGATGCGATCCAAGGTTCCATGCCGCATGGCGGGACGAACTTGGGTGCAGCCGTTGCGTGGATCAATCAGAACGTGAAGTATGATCGTTTGATTGTCGTCACCGATGAACAGAGTACAGATGTGGTTGGAGCGCCCACGGGGCGCGGTTACATGATCAACGTGGCAAGTTATAAGAATGGTATCGGCTATGGCCCATGGACGCGCCTCGATGGCTTCTCCGAAGCCATCTTGACGTATATCCAAGAATCCGAGAATGCCGTCACGGACTGAATTTAAGTCCTGGCTTCGCGAGAAGGGATACGGGCCGGCCGATGCGGCCCGCTATCTTAAAGTCAATGTCCGCACCGTACAGCGCTGGTTGTCGGGCCATCGACGTATCCCTGATTGGCTTGAGGTGATCATTCGATGACCGCCGCAACGAAAATCCGCCTCATCCTCCCCACCCGCGAACTCGAAGAGAACTACGACACGCACACGCCGCTCGGTCGCTCGCTGGCGCTGTGTCCGAAGCTACTCACCGATCACCATCAAGTCGATCGGCGCCTCTTCGGCATGCGCGCGAAGCGTGCCCTGGGCGCAGAGATCATCGGGCTACCGCGACTATTTAACATCGCGATCCGCGAAGCGGCCGACGATCCCGCCATATTAGTCTTCATGCACGATGACATCGAGATGCGCGATTTCTTCTGGCCGCATCACGTGGTGGAAGGATTACAAGCGTTCGACATGATCGGCCTCGCCGGGAACAGGCGCCGCACGGCGCGACAATCGTCCTGGGGCTCAATCGGCGAAGATTTGACGCGCGTCGATCGCGAGTACCATAGCGGCACGGTGGCGCATCAGTCGGAGTATGGTCTGCGCATCAATTATTTCGGACCGTCGCACGTCGAGGTGAAGTTTCTCGATGGGCTGTTCCTCGCGGTCCATAGTGAGACGCTACTTCGCCACTGCATATTCTTCGACGAGCGCTTTGAGTTTCATTTCTACGATATGGATTTGTGTCGGCAGATGGAAGTGGCGAATCTGCGGCTAGGGACTTGGGGTATCTCCGTCGTGCATAACGATAACGGCAGTTACGCGACTCCTGAGTGGCAAGCGGGATATGAGATGTACATGGAGAAGTGGAAGTGGTGAAAATCAAAAGGAGACGATAATGCTTAGATCTAAATGGGAATTTGAATATACAGCCAAAAACTTGGCAATTGCTGCCGAAGCGCAGAAACAATTTCGCGCATCACGCGCCAAGGTATGGGAGCAAAAAAAGGAAGAGGTCATCGCGAAAATCAAAGATTCTGGATTGAATGTCCACGAAAGCATCGCTGCGAGTCTCAATTTGGCCAACAACAATGTCAACGCACTTAAGTATTCGACTCAGCACATGGCGGGACCGCAAATCACAATCGATGCTACTATGCAGCGCGATCTAGACGAATGTTTCGCAAAGATTCAGGGTCACGCGGAACTGCGCAAGCAATATGATGCCTGGCAGCAGGTGTTTGAAGGTAATCCAGAGGCGCGAGTGAAACTCGACCATGATGATTGGATGTTCTTTTTCGGCAAGTGACAATCCGCATCGTCACCGCCACGCGCGAACCCCGTGACTGCTTTGCGACGAACACCGCTCTCGGCCGGTCACTCGCTCTCAGTCGCGGGGTTGACTTCGATACGCGCGTGTTCGCCTCGAACTCCGCTGGCCTGTCCACGGTCTATAACGTCGCCTTACGAGAGGCCGCGACCGATCCCGCCATTCTAATTTTCATCCATGACGATGTTGAGATCATCGATTATTTTTGGATCGAGCATATCGCCGCCGGTCTGCGCTCATTTGATCTGATCGGTCTTGCCGGGAATATTCGGCGCCTGCCGCGCCAGCCAGGATGGGCGTTCACCGATGATCAATTCGTGAGAGATATTCCCTATTTGAGCGGCACCATCGGCCACCAAGACGAGCACGGGCGGTATCCGAATGTCTTCGGCCCGTCGCAGCGGGAAGTAAAGTTGCTCGATGGTGTCATGCTCGCTTGCCACAGCGACACGTTGATCGACAATAATATTCGATTCGATGAAGCGTTAGATTTTCACTTCTACGACTTGGACTTATGCCGCCAGTGCGAACAGCGCGGACTGCGCATGGGCACGTGGGGGATTTCCATGGTCCATGCGAGTCGCGGGCGGTATGGCAGTCCTGAATGGCAAGCGGCCCGTGAGCGATATTTCGCGAAGTGGGGTTCGTAGTCTATATTACGGGCCGTGCTCCCCGCCATCGACACGCTAGATGCTCGACTCCAACTGTTGGACCTCGATCGCGCGGATCAGGAAGAGTCGCTCTACGAATTCTTCAAAGCCGGATGGCAGTTCATCGATCCCGCGCCGTGGATCGATGGATGGGCCATGGACGCGATCGCCGAGCACCTGCAGGCCGTGTGCGATGGACAAATCAAACGGCTCATCATCAATATTTCGCCGCGCTGCTCGAAATCGAATCTCGTGTCGGTCGCGTTCCCTGCGTGGGTATGGGCACAAACGCGCATCGGTCCGATCAGCGGGCCTGGTGTCCCGTTTCTACGTGCGTCTTATACTCATCAGTTATCGCTGCGCGATTCGGTGAAGTGCCGGCGATTGATCGAATCTCCGTGGTATCAGGCACGATGGGGTAATCGATTTGCCCTCACCTCCGATCAGAACACTAAATCACGGTTCACAAATAATAAGGGCGGAGAACAACTGATCACCTCGATTGAGGGCACAAATACTGGTGAAGGCGGGATGTGCATAATCACGGATGACCCAAATTCCGTCGACGATGTCGACTCCGAAGCCACAATTCAAACTACCATTGATTGGTGGGACGGCACGATGCCCACGCGACTGAATAATCAAGAAACGGGCGCACATGTGATCGTTCAGCAGAGAACCTTCGAGAACGATCTCACGGGTCATATCTTAGAAACAGAGGCCGATGACTGGGTGCATCTGATGATCCCGATGCGTTACGAGCCGGAACGCTCATTTGTGACAATAATTGATTGGAAGGATCCACGCACGACTCCCGGAGAACTCATGTGGCCGGCGCGATTTAGCGAAGCCTCTGTCAAACGACTAGAAAAGCGGCTAGGACCGTTTCGCGCAGCTGGACAGCTTCAACAGCGACCTGAACCTGCGGGCGGCGGCATCATCCTGCGTGAATGGTGGAAACTCTGGGAGCGCGACACCTATCCGCCGATGGATTTCGTCTTGGCGTGTCTCGATACCGCGTACACCGAAGACACGATGAACGATCCTTCGGGCATGATCATCTGGGGCATCTTTTCGGGCGACACGAAAGCGCAAGCCAATCGCATGCTCGATGCGAACGGCCGGCCGATTTACATGGACCGCACCTATGAAGAGGGCGCGCCGCATGTGATGTGCGTCAATGCCTGGGACGAGCGATTAGAGTTGCATAAACTGGTGCAAAAGGTCGCGAAAACATGCGTCACATTCAAAGTCGATTTGCTGCTGATTGAGAACAAAAGCTCCGGAATCAGCGTCGCGCAAGAAATCCGGCGACTATACTCGAATGAAAAGTTTGGCGTGCAGCTCTTCGATCCAAAGAGTCAGGACAAGACGGCGCGACTCTATTCCGTGCAGCATCTTTTCGCCGAAGGATTGATCTACGCGCCCGATCGCGCGTGGTCTGATAAAGTGATTACCCAGGTCGGCCAGTTTCCGAAGGGCAAGCATGATGAGTTTGTTGACTTGACCTCGATGGGCCTTAGGCACCTGCGCGACAATGGTCTCATCGCCCGCGCACCCGAGCGCTTGGCCGAACTCGAAGCCATGAAAGTCTATCCACGCGGACAAAACCAGCCGCTCTACCCCGTTTGAGGTAGGATGGCCGTCCATGGACGGCATCAACGGTCGGCGAATTCTGCGCGGCAATGAAGCGCACGTCCTCTGTGATGCGACGGTTGAACTCATCAGTCGATTCTTCCGTCCCTACCTGTGGAAAGTGACCGTGACCGGCTTGCCGCCGCATTCTGTGACGCGGGTCTATGAAATTGCCGCGAAATCGGATAACGTCGCGGCCATGACAGGGATCGAGAAATTTGTCAAGGAGATGTCGCGGCCGCTCGCGATACTGCAATGAAGCGAGTAAGTGAACCAGCGTCACGCGGCGCCCATAACGCCGAAAGGCAGTGCAACTCTGCAACTCGCTACCATCCATGTTGAAACTCGTCCCGAAGCCAAAAGGATTTGACTTGCGACTGGCGCGCGCTGTCAAAGAAGATAACGGTAAATGCTGGACACCCGAAGATATTCTGTACGATTCCTCGCAATTGATGCAGAAATTCCCGCCGACACAAGCGTGTCTCGTCGCGTGGTACACGCGCGATGAAAACGGAAAATTGCTCATCAAGTACGAATGCTCATTCGAGCATGATCGTCAGGCAATCGCGCTGGCCGCTGATCTACTCGCGGACCTCCAAGCATGAGCGGCTGCGGCTGCACCGGCTATTACCACGGCACCGCGTGCTCCGACGTGAATGTCGTCTATTGGATGGATGCCGACGGCAAGCTGCCGAAGGCTGGTATCCTAGTGAATCCCACCGCAGAGGAAATCGCAGCACAGTATGCCATCGTCAAAAAACGGCTCAAACTTCCGAGTAATGGCGTGCGGATTCTAACGCCTGAAGAGTTAGCCCGATGAGCGCAGTCCCCGGCCTAGGTCCCGCGAACCTCCGCATCCCGCCGCCGCCCGACCCGGCGCTCCCCGACCCTGCCCAAGTCATCGTCGAGATGGCCGCGCCCGATGGCGACATTCCTGACATCGACGAAAAAGGCAATATCCTCAAGATCACGCACGGCGATGGCGCGGTCACCGTGTCGCTCGATGGCCGGCCGTTGGGCAGCGTCGCCGCGAACGACGACAAGCCTCTAGCGTGGTTCGACAATCTCATCGACAAAATCGACGAGAGCGAACTCAACGGCATCGTCGATGATTTGCTCCGTGGCGTCGATCTGGACCTGGAATCCCGCAAGGAATGGATTGAGGATCGCGCCCTAGGCATCAAGCTCCTCGGCCTCAAAATTGAACTGCCGAATGTGCAAGGCGCCTCCGACGGCGCACCCGTTGAGGGCATGTCAAAGGTCCGTCATCCGTTGTTACTTGAGGCGGTGCTGCGGTTCCAAGCGAACGCACGCTCGGAACTCCTGCCGACCGACGGGCCCGTCAAGATTCGCAACGACGACAACGACGCGACGGTGAAAGAGGATCAGACCGCGAACGACTACGAACGCGACATGAATCACTACCTGACGGCGGTCGCGACCGAGTACTACCCGGATACCGATCGCATGTTGCTCATGCTCGGCTTCGGCGGCACGACGTTCAAAAAGGTCTATTTCTGCCCGCTGCGCAATCGCCCAGTCTCGGAATCCGTCGACGCGGACGACATCATCGTCAATCAATCGGCCGTGAACTTGGCCAACGCGCGCCGCATCACGCATCGCACGTACCTGCGGCCGTCCACCGTTAAGCGCCTACAGATACTAGGCGTCTATCGCGACACCGATCTTTCCGACGCGATCCCCTCCGCCCCCGACGCGGTGCAGGCCGAGGAAAAGGCCCAGCAGGGGCTCACGCAGGATAATTTCAGCCCCTTGGATCGCGATCGCGAAATCTACGAAATCTGCTGCGAGCTCGACATCAAGGGATTCGAACATAAGCACGACGGCAAGGAATCGGGGCTTGAGATTCCATATAAGGTGACGATCGACAAATCCTCGCGCAAGGCGCTCGCCGTGACGCGGCACTATAAGGAAGATGACCAGGAACTGCCGACCGCGCTTAAGCAGTATGTCAAATACACCTTCGTGCCGGGCTTCGGCTTCTACGATATCGGCCTCTTGCATATCTTGGGCAACACGACGAACGCGGTGACCGCCGCCTGGCGCGAGATGCTGGACAACGGCATGTACGCGAATTTCCCTGGGTTTCTCACGGCGAAAGCCGGCGCCCGCCAGAACACCAATATATTCCGGATCCCTCCGGGCGGCAGCGCGCAGATCGACACCGGCGGCGCGCCCATCGGGCAATTCGCCATGCCGCTACCCTATGAGACTGCGCACATGGCGCCCATGATGGCGCTCGTCGATAACATGGTGACGACCGGCCAGCGTGTCGGCGGCACCTCAGAACTGCAGGTCGGTGAAGGCCGCGCCGAGGCGCCCGTCGGCACCACGCTCGCGCTGATCGACCAGGCCGTGAAGATCATGAATTCCGTGCACAAGCGACTGCACGGCTCGCAGTCCGAGGAATTTCAACTCATCGTCGATGTGTTCAAGGAGCACCCGGAAAGCTTCGTCGAGAAACGTTGCCGAGCGAAGCGCTCGAAAACGGTCTGGGACACGGCGAAATTCATGGACGCGGCGAACAATTGCGAGCTCGTCCCGCAGGCCGATCCCAATACCGCCTCGATGGGCCAGCGCATGATGAAAATCATGGGGTTGTTTCAGTTGGCTGACAAAGCGCCGAATCTCTATGACCCCATCGCCATGCACACGGCGGCGATGATCGGTCTAGGCTGGTCGAACCCGGAGCAGTTTTTTGTTCCGCCGGCTGCCCGCGCCGCCCCGCCGCCGCAGCTACAGCAAATGCAAGAGCAGATGAAAAATGAGAAGGCTGCGGCGGACGCCAAGGTCACGGAAGCGAACGCCCGCGCCGCCGAAGCCAAGGCCAAGGGCGCCGAGGTGCAGGCCAAGATCGATACGGGCCATTTTGCGCCGAAGCAGGACGCTCCCGCAGCCGGGCCCGCGCAGCAGGTCGACACGCCCGTCGATCAGGCCCTCGCGCAAGCCAAAATCATGGACGCGCATACCCGCGCGCGCGAAGTCGGCATCAAGGCGCAGGAAGCCGCGACTGAGAATCAGAATCGGGACAAAGATCGCGAGGCGAAGGAAAAGGAAACCGCGATTGATCTAGCGAAATCTGTCATCTCGGCGCCCACCGCGGGCGAGAGCGGCAAGCAAGTCGGGGTCGAGGGCGTGGGAAAGAAGGCGACGAAGATCATCAAGCAAGTCGACAAGGGCATCAAGTGAACTGGTGTAAAGACCATTGGAATCAATTGCGGCAAGCGCTGAAAGATCGCGGCCTAGACCAGTTCGGGGCGAAGGATGGGCACGATGCCGCTGCGGCAATAGCGGCTCAGATTGACGGCGGAGAAGAAAAGTTCGATCCGCTGCTAGGTAGTTGGTCTCGAATCAACGCCACAATGGCGGAGTCTCTGACGAATCAAGGGAGGGCCGGCGAACTGCTGCAGCTTAAGTGCCCACTTTGCATTTTGGTGGAGGATGGACAGCCTCAGATGGTCGCGAACTGGGTTGATGGCGTGAGCGACCAGGCCAAGAAATACGCGATCGATCAGGGCATGCTGAAGGTGTCATGACATCTATGTGCATATATCAATCGCGCACCATTACATTGTATCCGCCGAATATTCAGCGTAATTTCACCACTTTCCAAGGAATCGCATGAGCGCCCTCGCCGAACAGTCTCGAACCCGCGCAAAATCCAAAGTCGAGCGACTGACGCGCGCCGAGTCGGGCACTGTCGACGCCTCGGGCTGGCGCGAACAGACGGACGAAAAGGGCGATGTGCAGACAGGTCCTCGTCCCGTCTCTCGCCGCCAGTTCAAACGGGGCGGCAAAGTGCACGGCGAACCTGCCGCGACGCATGCCGGCCGCAAGCCGCGCGCAAGCGGTGGCGCCCTGACCGCGAACTCGCTGATCAATCGCGACGTGAAGGCCGCGAATGAGGAACGCGACGGGTCCAAACACATCGGCGGCATGAAGAAAGGCGGGCGCGCCCACAAGGCGACGGGCGGCAACATGACGGCGATGGCATTGCCGCAGGCGTTCACGCCAGTAGCACGCAAAGCGGGCGGCAAGTGCGGCGGCGGCATGGTCTCGAAATCCGCCGGCGGCGTGATCGACGGCGGCACGCGACCCAAAGGCGGACGCATGGCCCGCAAGGCAGGTGGTCGGACGAAAAAGGGCATGAACGTGAACATCATCATCGCTCCTGGTCAAAACCGACCGATGATGCCGCCGCCGGGCATGGCCCCGCCGCCCGGCGCGGGTCCGATGGGACTGCGACAAGGCATGCCGCCGCCGATGCCACCCGCGGGCGCGCCCGCGCCGATGGGACCGCCAGCATCTGCGATGCCGATGCCGCGCAAGCGTGGGGGACGCGCGTACCCGATCGATTCGGGTGCGGGCGGGGGACTCGGCCGGCTCGAAAAAATTCGCGCCTACGGCTAGGCCGTGAATCGCCGCATCCAAGTATGTTCGGATTTCTCCGCGTTTCGGGAAATGACGGGCACTATCGTTGGCCAACTCACGCTGGATACGCTGCTTGTGAGGCTAGACGCGATTCCAGATCAATTACTACAGTTCAGGCAGGGCGAAGTAATGTCCGAGCTGCGCGCTTGCTGA
>Ga0137397_10003802_pt1 | contig 10539 bp, 7 predicted proteins | sample czorhiz116metaG_FD_106658 | JGI IMG/M metagenome (GOLD analysis project Ga0137397, IMG submission 106658) | Vadose zone soil microbial communities from Angelo Coast Range Reserve, California, USA - czorhiz1.16 metaG | ecosystem: Environmental > Terrestrial > Soil > Vadose zone | place: USA...
TCATGAGCAAGGGTCGCATCGTCTACGACGGCGCCTCGGCGGCGCTGCGCGACGACCCCGAGAAGCTCGCGCAGCTCGTGGGGCTCGCGGAGGCCGGTTGAGCGGCAAGCGTCGTAGGGTGGGTTAGCGTGGTCCGGGACTCGCGGCGGAGTGGCAAATTCGATCCACGCGTAACCCACCATCGTGCGCGCGATGGTGGGTTACGCGCAGATCAACGCCATCGATCCAAAACATGCACATTGGCTGCGCTAACCCATCCTACGGCGCACTGCCCGCCGCGCGCCAATTGAATTGCCAATTCCTTTACACCGCTCAGGTTGCAGGCCGGCATCACGCACTTCGTTAAGTTTCGATTTAGCCTATCCAGAAAATTTGCCTCTGATGCATGCCGTTGAACGCGGTGGAAACGCACCTCCCCTACACAATTCAGTTGGTCAACCGGGATGGTGCCTGCTGATGCTGCTAAGCAGCATTCGATCGCGAATGTTGGGACTGGTGGTCGCGACCGTGATCCCGTTCACGGCGCTGATCGGCGTGGGCCTGTGGAATCAGTGGCGACATGACCAGGCCGCCGCGGTCCAGCGCGCGATCGACGAGGCGCGCCTGACTGCAGCCGAGGTCGATGACCACATCGGCAACCTGGAGAGCCTGCTGACCGGCCTCAGCCGTGCAGTGTCCTGGGACCCCGCCGACACCGCCGCCAACGACGCGTTGCTGCACCAGCTCAAGCCCGAGCTGCCGGCGTTCATTGGCAGCCTCCTGCTGTTCTCGCCTGACGGCACTAACATCGGCACCTCCTCGAACGCCGGCCGCTCATTTGTCGGCGACCGCGCCTTTTTCCGCCAGATCCTGGCTGGACAGCGGCGATCGATCAGCGAAGTGATCCGTGCGCGCACGAGCAACGAGTGGGTCGTCACGCTCGCCCGCCCAGTGCACGACAACGATGGCCGCCTGCGCGCCGTGCTGGCGGTCGGCATGCTGCTCGAACACATCCGAAACGCGTTCGATATCGGCCGGCTTCCGGCGGGCACTGCGGTGCAGGTTGTCAATGAGCAAGGCATCGTCGTCGCGCGCAGTAACGACAGCAGCTGGATCAACCGGGACCTCAGCAGCAACGCGGACGTCGCACGACATCTCGCCGCCAGGGAAGCGGGCGAATTCACCGTGTGGCCAGACGGGGTCGAGCGCATCACCGGCTCATCGACGGCGAAGCTCGTCCCCTGGCTCGTATCGGTCGGCCTGCCGACCGATATCGCATTCGCGCCCGTGCTCCGGCGTTTGACCTGGGGCGCGCTGTTCGCACTCGCCACGCTGCTGCTCACGTCTGCGATCGCATGGACGCTGTCTGGGCGTATCGTGAGCCCCCTGCGCCAGCTCTGGAAGGATTCGCAGGCGCTCGCCGCCGGAAAGTTCGAGCACCGCAGCACCGTGCAGACGCAAGACGAGGTCGGCACCCTTGCGGATGCTTTCAACCGGATGGCGCAGCGATTGGAAGAGCGGCGGCAGGAAGCGCGCAACGCCGCCCACGAGCTGCGCCGTGCCAACGATGCCCTGGGCGCCGTCATCGACGCATCGCCGGTCGCCATCATCTGCTGCGATCTCGAGCGCAAGGTCTTTGTCTGGAACAACGCCGCCGAGCAGATCTTCGGCTATTCAGCCGACGAGATCATCGGCCAGGTTGCTCCCCTCACGTCACCGGCGCAGGCCGAAGATTCCCCGGCGCTGTTCAAGCGCCTCCTTGGCGGCGAGACCATCCGCGATCTCCATCTCAAGCGCGTCCGCAAGGACGGCCGGATGATCGACGTCCGCTTTGCTGGCGCGCCAATGTACAATCCAGATGGCTCGGTGCGCGGTGTGGTCCGCGCCTACGAGGACATCACCGAGCGCAGGCGCGCCGAGGATCAGCTGCAGCGCGTCGCCCACTACGACCAGCTCACCGGCCTGCCCAACCGGCTTTCGCTGCAGAAGCAGCTCGGCCGGCTTCTGTCCGGTAGCGGCCCCAAGGAGCCGACCGCGATCGCGCTGTTCGACCTTGATGGCTTCAAGGACGTGAACGACACGCTCGGGCATTCGACCGGCGACCAGCTCCTCATCGAGGTCGGGTCAAGGCTCACCGAAGTCGCCGGCGCGCGCGGCCAGCTCTCCCGGCTGGGCGGCGACGAGTTCATCGTGGTCATCCCTGGCTGTGGTGATCCTCTGGAGATCGGACGCCTGATCGACGCCGCGCTGGCGCGCCTCGCGGAGCCCTATGAGATCAACGACCAGATCCTGCATATCGCGGGCAGTGCCGGCTCGGCGATTGCGCCGACTGACGGGGCGAGCGTCGACGAGCTGATCGCCAATGCCGATCTCGCGCTCTACCGGGCGAAGGCGGACGGCGGCCGCGTGTGCCGTTTTTTCGTGCCCGTGATGCGGGCGCAGGCGCAAGCGCGCCACAGCCTCGGCGTGGAGCTCAGGCGCGCCCATGACGCCAAGGAGTTCGAGCTCTACTACCAGCCGCAGGTGCGATTGTCGGACGAAGCGGTCGTCGGCGCCGAGGCGCTGATCCGCTGGCGCCATCCGGAGCGCGGGATTCTGGCGCCCGGCCTCTTCATCGACACATTGGCGGCGAGCTCGATCGCGCCGGCCGTGAGCCGCTGGATCGTCGAGACCGCCTGCACGGCGACGGCGAAATGGCGCGCGGAGGGACTTGCGCTTGGCCGCATCGGCGTCAACCTGTTCCCGACCCAGCTCGGCGACGTCGCCCTGCTCACCGACATCGACCAGGTGCTGCAGATGACCGGCTTGCCGGCCGGTACGCTGGAGCTCGAGATCACCGAGAACGTCGCGCTCAACTTCGAGGATGCCGAAGTGCTGCAGAAACTGCGCGACAAGGGCATCATGCTGGCGTTCGATGACTTCGGCACCGGCTATGCCTCGCTGAGCTATCTCACGCGCTTTCCGCTGGCGCGGATCAAGATCGACCGCAGCTTCGTGGCCAAGATCACCGACGATACCGGCGACGCCGCCATCGTGCGCTCGCTGATCGCGATGGCGCATAACCTCGGTCTCGAAGTGATTGCCGAAGGCGTGGAGACCCGCGCGCAGGCCGAATTCCTGCTCAAGGAGCATTGCGAGGAGGCGCAGGGATTTCTCTATGGCCGGCCGCTGCCAGCGGCCGAGTTCGAGGCTCTGCTGCGCAGCCGGCGCGTGGCCGGCCTCGAGCGCGTGAGCGAAAAGCGCGACAGCCATTCGCCGAGATTTCAGCGGCGCGTCGGCAAAGCGCCAGGGCGCCGCCACTATTCGTAAACTGTTCCTAGCGTGAGTTTAGGTTTGCCCCGCCATTGAACCAATCTCCGTTCATTCCCGCGAAAGCGGGAATCCAGGGGCCGAGAACTCGGCTAAAACTGGGTCCTCGCTTCCGCGGGGACGAGCGGAATTAGGAGGCGATTCAGGCTCACGACGCCATCGCCTGCCGTTTCCAGTGCCGCCAGGCACGATCCGCATCCTTCGGTTTCTGGCGCTGCGCATAGGCGATCTCGCTGGCGGTGAGAAAGCGCACCGGGCCGAGGATCGTCGCCTCGATCTGCTGGCGCGCATTGGTTTCCGCGATGACGGCGTGGCGCACGCATTGGCGCACCGATTCACCGACCACCACCGCGCCATGACCGCGCAGCAGCACAATTCCGTGTGAGCCAAGCGCACGCGCCATCGCGCTCGCCTGCGGCACCGTGCAGACGTTGAGATCACCCTCGTCGTCGACGGTGCGGATGTCGAACACCGGCGCGCCCTCGCCCAGAAATGCGGCATTGCCGACCATCGGCCGCAATCGCGTTTCGCTGTTGCAGAACGGGATGAGGCTGGGCGAATGATTGTGGCACACGGCCATCACGCCCGGCCGCGCCTTGTAGACTTCGCCGTGGATGACCCGCTCGAAGAACAGCCGGTTCTCGCCAGCGCGCATTGGTTTGTTGTCGAGATCGAACTCGATGATGTCGTCGGCGCTCACGTCCGCCGGCGGCATGCTGCGGGCGAGCCAATAGCGCTCCGGATTGCGCGGATCACGCGCGCTGATGTGCCCGTAGGCGTCGAAGATGCGGCGGTGAGCGAGGATATGGTTCGCCACCACGAGGTCGTCGATCAACTCGGCATGCGTCATCGGTCAGCGACACTCTCGGCAAGAGCCGGCGGATCGAACGCCCGCACCGGCGGCACCGGCTCATTGCAGCGCTCGATCTCGACCAGAACCGTGGCAGACGTCGGTCCCTGACCCAGCCGCGACGTGCCCTGGTCGCGGGTCAGCACATTGGCGTTGCCATGCGCGCAGGTTGCGCCTTCGTTTCCGCCGACCGGGTCGTACCAGGCACCGCAAGAGAGCCGCACCACACCCGGCGCCACCGCGTCGGTCACGACCGCGCCGGCGAGACAGGAGCCGCGGCCGTTGAACAGCCGCACCACGTCGCCATCCGAGATGCCGCGGCTGCCTGCATCCACCGGATTGATCGCGACCGCCTCGCGTCCCGCAACTTTCGCGCGCGCGCTCACCGGCCCCATGTCCATCTGGCTGTGCAGCCGCTCACGCGGCTGGCTCGACACCAAGTGAAGCGGATAGGGGCCGGCCGCCCCCAGCCACTCCGCCGGCTCGAGCCAGGTCGGATGTGGCGGGCAGTCATCATAGCCGAAGCCCGCGATGCGCTCGGAATAGAGCTCGATCCGGCCTGACGGCGTCGTCAGCCGCTTGCTCTGCGGATCGGCACGGAACTCCGCCAGCATGACGTAGTCGTCGGCGCGCCGCGGCAACTCGAACAAACCCGCGCTCCAGAACCCGTCGAAATCGGGGATCGCCACATTGGTGCGCAATCGCTCACGCCAGCGCCCGTAGAGATGGCGCAGCCACGCCATCTCGTCGCGTCCCTCAGTGTAGGCCGCTTCGCATCCCGTCCGCTGGGCCAGTGCGGCAAAGATCGCAAAGTCGCTCTGCGCCTCGCCGACCGGCGCGATCGCCTGCTGCATGGCGATGACGTGCGCGCCACGATGCGCGGCGCCGATATCGTTCCTTTCGAGCGTGGTGGTCGCCGGCAGCACAATGTCGGCGTGGCGCGCGGTCGCGGTCCACCACGGCTCATGCACGATAATGGTCTCGGGCTTCTGCCAGGCGCGGCGCAGCCGATTGATGTCCTGGTGATGATGAAACGGATTGCCGCCCGCCCAGTAGACCAGCCGGATATCCGGATAGCTGTCGCTCTTGCCGTTGTAGTCGTAGCGCTCGCCCGGATGAAGCAAACAGTCCGCGATGCGCGCGACCGGAATGGCGCGGCCAAGCGGGTTGGACAGAACCTCCATTCCGGGTGGCCCGAACGCAAGCGGCGCATCCGCGATGCCGCTCGCCGAGCCATAGCCGAAACCGAAGCCTCCGCCGGGCAAGCCGATCTGGCCGAGCGCCGCTGCGAGCAGCACCACCGCCCAATAGACCTGCTCGCCATGGTCGGCACGCTGCAGCGACCACGACGCGCTGATCATGCTGCGGTTCGCCGCCATGCGCCGCGCCAGCGCGCGGATCGTGTCGGCCGCCACGCCGGTGATCGCGGCGGCCCAGTCGGCGTCCTTCGGCTGACCGTCGGCCTCTCCCAACAGATAAGGCCGCAGGCGCTCAAAGCCCGTCGTATAGCGCACCAGGAACTCTTCGTCGTGCAGCCCTTCCGCCACCAGGGTGTGCGCGAGCGCAAGCAGCATCGCGGTGTCGGTGTTGGGCCGGATCGGAATCCAGGATGCCCCGGCAGCCTGCGGTCCGTCATCGCGCACCGGGCTCACATTGATGACCTCGATGCCGGCACGGGCAAGCTCCGCCATCCAGCCGGCCACGTTGTGCTCGCCGCAGCCGCCCTTGGCGACCTGCATGTTCTTCGGGTTGGCGCCGCCGAATAACAGCACAAGCCGGCTGTGCCGCGCGATCGACGACCACGATGTGAGTGGCCCGGTCACCGCCTGCGCCGAGCCAAGCACATGCGGCAGGAACTTGAGCGCAGTACCGAAACTGTAGTTGGCGTCCTGATCGACGAAGCAGCCGAACGCCGCCAGGAAGCGACGCGTCTGCGCGCGCGCTTCGTGAAAGATGCCGGCCGAGCCCCAGCCGTACGAGCCGCCCATGATCGCGGCCGCGCCATGCTCACTCCTGACACGAAGGAGCTCGGCCGCCGCGAGATCGAGCGCGCGCTCCCATGACACCGGCACGAAGCGCTCGCGGCCGCGACCGGCGCGGCTTTCAGGTCCGCGCGCCAGATAGCCCTCGCGCACCATCGGGCGCATGACGCGGGTCTTCGAATAGACCGCTTCCGGCAGCGCCTCGATCAGCGGCGAGGGATCCGGATCGCGCTCGAACGGTCGCACGCCAACCATGCGCCCGTCGTCGACCTCAGCCTGGAATGCGCCGAAGTGCGAGTGATGCTGGATGAATTGGACTGCCATCGGATCAATTCCTCACCGGCAGAAACTCCTCGGTGTAGAGCGTCTTCATGTCCGGCGCGGTCGGCAGTATCTCAAGCTCGACCAGCGAGCGCGCCAGCACCTCGAGCGCCTTGGGCCGAAAGCGCAGATCGCGCGAGAGCATCGGCATCGCCTTGTCATATTCACGCGTCTGGATGTCCTCCGAAAGCTGGCTCACGGGCGTGACCAGCTTGATCGTCTCCTCGCGATTCTTCGCCATGAAGTCGATCACCTCGATCCAGCCGGCAAGAAAGCGCTTCACGCGATCCGGGTGAGTCGTGACGAACTTCTTCGTGCGAAGATCACGTGGGTGTGGAAGTCCTTCACGTGGTCGCCGAACTCCACCAGCACGCGGCCGTCGCCATTCTTCTCCAGCATGTAGCCGATCGATGACGAGGTCACGATGCCCTGCACGTTGCCGGCCTTGAGCGCGGCGACCTGCGCCGGATTGACACCGAGCGGCACGGTCTTGATGCCGGCCGGACCCCAGCCGCGCTGGCGCGAGAACTCGCGCACCAGCCAGAAGGTGAGCGAGCCGCCGGTCGAGACCGACACGGTCGCGCCCTTGAGATCGTCGTAGCTCTTGATCGGTGAGTTCTTGCCGATCGAGAGACCCATCGCGAGCGGCTCGTTCGCCATGGCGGCGACCGTCACCGCCGGCACGCCCTTTGCCAGGAAGCCCATGCCGGGGCCGGAGCCAAGCGAGAAATCGATCGAGTCGGCAACCATCGCCTGCTGCAGGCGGGCGTCGCCGCCGAAGCCGATCGATTCGACGTCAAGGTTGTACTTGGCCCAGATCCCTTTCTCCTTGCCGATCTCGATCGGCGCGAAGGCAAAGGTCGTGGCGGAGGCCTTGCCGACGCGCACCAGATCGGCGGCAAGTGCGCCCGGAGTGGCCAAGGCCACAATGGCAAGCACGCTGGCGGCGCGCAGGCACTGCCGGCCAAACGCCTTCCGTGCCGTGTTCATCACTAGAGTGTCCATGAATCCACTCCCTAATTCACCCCGTTGGTCGCCAGCGGTGAGGCCATCCTGCAAACAAGCCTGACCCGGCGCAAGGGTCGTGCGCGCTCTTGGGTCGTGCGCGCTCTTGTCCGACGCAGGCCAGCGCACTGCAACGCACCGCAGTCATGCATGAAAACCGCGCGCCACCGCGCCAAAGCGTGCTATCAGAGATTCTCGCCTGGTTCCCGCCCTCCCGCCATCATGACCTATCGATTCGTCCTCCCCCTGCTGCTCACCGCCCTGTGCGAGCAGATCGTGACGTCGCTGATGCGCATCACGACTTCCTATCGGGCGGTGGAGCTTGGCCTCTCGGTGGTGTGGCTCGGCATCATCACCGCCTTCTTCGCGGTGCTGCCGATGGTGACGGCGGTCAAGATCGGCCGCTTCATCGACCGCGGCAACGACGCCCGCACGGCCTGGATCGGCGGCGGCCTCCTGGTGATCGCCTGCGCGGGCTTTGCGCTGGAGCAATCGCTTGTTGCGCTACTGCTCTTCACCGCGCTGCTCGGCATCGCCCACCTCATGCTGGTGATCAGCCAGCAGGTTCTATGCGCGCGCCATGGTGGCCGGGAAGGCGTCGACCGCATGGTCGGCAACTACATGGTGGCGAACGCGATCGGCCAGGGCATCGGCCCTGCGATCGTGGGCTGGGCCGGCGGCTCCGCCAGCATCCCACCAACGAGGCTGCTGTTCACCATCGGGCTTGCCTTCGCGTCACTATCGTTTGCCGCCTCGTTCTTTCTACGGCCCGGGCCGCCGCGGCCACCGAAACGCGGAGGCGATAGGCTTGTCCCGGTCAGCGAGATCGCGCGCATTCCGGGGCTCAAGCTCATCTTCTTCGTCAGCGTGGTGACGGTCGCGGCGCAGGACCTGATCGTGGTCTACCTGCCGGCGCTCGGAGCCGAGCGCATGATCTCGGTCGATATCATCGGCATGCTGCTGGCCGTGCGCGCCGTCGCCTCGATGGCCTCGCGCTTCCTCTATGCACGGCTCTCCGCGCTGTTGGGGCGCTGGCGGCTGATGGCGATAAGCACATTGGCAAGCGCGGTCTTCTACGCCGCCATCGCGTTGCCGCTGCCGATTCCGCTCATGGTCTTGATGATCGCGGCCGCCGGCTTCGCGCTCAGCAATGCCATCACGGTGAGCATCGCGACATTGCTCGCGATCACCGGCGATGAGACCCGCGGCACCGCCAACTCGCTGCGCATGATGGGCAACCGGATGGGGCAGTTCGTCATTCCCTTCCTGGCCGGGCTGATCGCGGCCGCCTCCGGCGTCGCCGGCATCTTCCTCATCATCGGGGCGAGCCTCGGCATATCTGGCGCGGTCGCGCAACTGCAGCGGCGCGCGCAATGAGCGAGCCGCAATCGGCGCTCAAGCCCCGCAATGTTGCGCGCGCGGCCGCGCTTGTCTCGGCGGGCTCCTTGACGCTTGTCGTGATGGCGACCGTCGTGAAGCATCTGGGCAACGAGCTGCCCGCGATGGAGATCCTGTTCTTCCGCTCCGCCATCGGATTGCTGTTCGTGCTGCCGCTGTTCGCCCGCAATCCGCTCGAGCCGTTTCGCACCAAGCGCCCCGGCATGCATCTCCTGCGCGGCGCGGTCGGCGCGGTCGGCAATGCCTGCTTTTTCTGGACGATCACCCACATGCTGCTCGCCGACGCCATGGCGCTGCAGTTCTCACGTCCGTTGTTCATGATTCCGCTCGCCGTGTTCCTGCTCGGCGAGACTGTCGGGTTGCGCCGCACCGCGGTGGCTGCGGTCGGCTTTGCCGGCATCATGCTCTACGCGCGCCCGTTCACGGGCGGTTTCGAGCCCGATGCGTTTGTCGGCGCGCTTGGCGCACTGGCGGGCGGCCTGGTGGTGATCTGCATCAAGCGGCTCGCCACCACCGAGCCGACGCGCGTGATCATGTTCTACTATGCGCTCTGGAATGCCTTGTTCGCGCTGATCCCGGCGGCGCTGTTCTGGGTCACGCCCACGCTGCCGCAGCTTGCGCTGCTCACCGTGGTCGGCATTCTCGGCATCGGTGGGCAGAGCCTGATCACGCACGGGCTCACCATGGGCGAAGCGACCGTGCTGGTGCCGCTCGACTACTCGCGCATCATCTATTCGGCCGCGCTCGGCTACCTGCTGTTCAACGAAATCCCGGGCCCATGGAGCTTTGCCGGCATGGCGCTGATCGTGGCCTGCTCGCTCTACCTCGTGCTCACCGAGAAACGACGGGCGGCCTAGCCAAGGTCATCTAGCCAGCTTCAGGTTGGCCCAGCCGAGTAGTTCAGCGGCACATACGTGTATGTTCTCTCGCCGTCGCGCCGGACGTGGCCGAGCCCCGGAAAGGAGATATGCGCGCCACCGATCAGGTAACCGTTCTGTGCCGCCTCGGCGAATTGCAGCAGGTGTTCACGTTCCGCCTCTGCGGCGTCCACGTCATAGCCGATGGTTACCGAGGGATGCTCGAACTGCACGGCAGCGACGTGCACGATATCGCCCCACAGCAGCAGCTTCTGGTTCTTGCTCTCGACCAGGTACATGGTGTGTCCGGGCGTGTGTCCATAAGCGGCCTGCGCGCGTACCCCAGGCACCAGATCGGTATCGCCTTCGAAAACGACGAGCTTGCCGGCGCGGATATATAGCGCGAGCGACACCGTGGCAGCCTGAAAGAACCGCTTGGCATCGGCGGGAGCCGCTTGCATGTTGGCTTCGCTGAGCCAGTAATCGGTATCCCGCTTATTGACGCGCACGATGGCGTTTGGAAACGTGCGTTGGTCCCCGGTCATCAAGCCGCCGATGTGATCGGTGTGCAGATGCGTGAGATAGATTTCATCGATCTGCTCGGGCTGGTAACCCGCAGCGCGAAGACTGCTGAGGAGATGACCTGCGCTCGGTCCAAGCAACGACCCGGCACCCGCATCGATCAAGACGAGCTTGCTGCCGGTATTGACCAAAAACGAATTGTGCGAGGTCTCGACGACATCGCCGAGAAAGCCCCGCTTCAGCGCTCCTCCGATCTGAGCGAGATCACCATGCAGCAGTTGAGTGGCTGGGAGCATGTTGCTGCCGTCCGAGAGCA
>Ga0137397_10003803_pt1 | contig 10537 bp, 7 predicted proteins | sample czorhiz116metaG_FD_106658 | JGI IMG/M metagenome (GOLD analysis project Ga0137397, IMG submission 106658) | Vadose zone soil microbial communities from Angelo Coast Range Reserve, California, USA - czorhiz1.16 metaG | ecosystem: Environmental > Terrestrial > Soil > Vadose zone | place: USA...
GCCGCCGGATCACCCGGCGCGATGTAGAGCAGACTGAAGACGAACAGCGCGACGATCGCCATCACGGGCACGGTCGAGAGAACGCGCCGGAGGATATACGAGAGCATGTGGGTTCACCGCACCGTCATGCGGTCTTCGACACGCCCCAGAAGAAGGGCAGCGGTCCCTTCGCAATGCCGGAGATATTCTTGCGCCATGCCGTGTAGCCCAGGAAGAAGCCGGTCGGCGCATAGATGACGTCCTCCAACGCCGCTTTGTTGAGGCGTTTGACCGCGGTCTTCTCCTCATCGAGACTCTTGGCGTCGAACCATGCCGTGACTTCCTTTTCCACAGCCGGGCTCGTGGGCCAACCCCACCACGCCTTGTCGCCATTGCCGCGAATGGCGCTGTAGGCGGCGGGATTGAGGCAGTCCGCGCCCGCGTGCCAGGTATGAAACATATGCCAGCCGCCCTGGGCGGGAGGCGTCTTCAGGGCCCGGCGGGAACCGACCGTGCCCCAATCGGTGGCGACGAAATCGACATTCATGCCCAGTTGTTTCAGCAGTTCCGCGGTGACATCGCCCTGCGATTTGGTGATCGGTTGATCCTGCGCCACCACGCAGGTGATCGGCTCGCCCGAATAACCTGCCTCGGCCAGAAGCTTCTTGGCCGCGGCAATATCGCGCTTGCCCTTCAGGATCTCGCCGCCCTCCTCGGTGTAGAGCGGCGTATCCGGCGTGAAGAAACCCGGCAGCGGTTTCCACAGCGCGGTATCGTCCCCGACCAGCGCACGCATATAGTCTTCCTGGTTGAGCGCCGCGAGCACGGCTCGTCGCGCCTTCACATTGTTGAATGGCGGGTACAGGTGGTTCATGCGGAACGAACCGACGTTGCCGAGCGGATCGGCGATATCGACGCTGATGTTGCGGTTCTTCTTGAGCAACGGCACCAGATCGGAGATGGGATTCTCCCACCAATCCACTTCGCCGTTCTGCAGCGCGGCCGCCGCCGTGGCCGGATCCGGGATCACCACCCACTCCACGCGATCGATCAGCATCTGCTTGCCGCCGGCGAGCCAGGACCCCTTCTCCTGCCGCGGCACATAATCGGTAAATTTCTCAAACACCGCCTTGGCGCCGGGTACCCACTCGCTCTTGGCGAATTTCATCGGGCCCGAGCCTACATAGTCGGTGATCTGCTTGAATGGGTCGGTCTGGGCGATGCGCTCGGGCATGATGAAGGCGCATGGCGAATTGTTCTTGGCCAGCGCCAGAAGCATCTTCGGATAAGGCTGCTTCAGCGCCCATTTGAAGGTCTTGTCGTCGACAGTGGCAAGTTCGTTCTGGATCGCCTTGATCATCAGCCCCATGGGATCGCGGGCCGACCAACGCGCCAGGCTCGCCACCACGTCCTTGCTCAGCACCGGCTCGCCGTCGTGGAATTTCAACCCCGGTCGCAGTCGGAAGGTCCAGGTCAGGCCGTCATCGGACACTTCCTCGGACTCGACCATCTGGCGCTGCGGCTGCAGCGTGGCGTCGATGCCGTAGAGGGTGTCCCACACCAGCGCGGCGGCGTTGCGCACGACATACTGGGTCCCCCACACCGGATCGAAATTCGCGAGGTTGGCCTGGGGCACAAAGCGCAAGGTGCGCGCCGCAGCGCCTTGGGAAAGGGCCGGCATCGAAAGGCCGCCCGTCGCCGCCAGGCTGCCTGCGCCGGCCAATCCTTTCAACAGGGTCCTGCGATCCATAAAACTCTCCCGGTCTCGCATTGTTACAGGGTTCCGCCCATTTCATTGGCCAATGGTTCGGCGCCAAATGAGGTGAAACGGAGCAGTCAGATCGATGGCGATCCAGCCTCCTTTGCTTGCAAGTGGTATGCCAGCGCGGCCCGCTCGCTGGGCCGCCAAGATCGGATCGGTCAGGAAGCAGAAAGCATTTTCGATGCGATCACATTTTCGAGCGATAACATCAATTTACGGCCCGGCTTTAGCCTGCGAGCTGCTTGAATTTCGACGATTGTTTCGGGTGCCACCAACGACCGCCAATGACGACGCCTTCGGACACGATCTTGCGGTCGCCGATCAGGTGCTCGCCGACGACGTCAACGTAGTCGAACTGGCCTTGCTTGATCGAGATCAGGGTGGCGTCTCCGACGCTCCCCGGCTTGAGGCTGCCGAGTTCGGGACGCCGCAGCGCCATCGCCGCGTTGACCGTCGAAGCCGCGACCACATCGGCAAGCGGCATGCCCATGCACAGGAACTTGGACATGGTCGTCACCTGATCGAAGGCTGGGCCGTCGATGCACAGGACATGGACGTCCGAGGAGATGGTGTCCGGATAAAAGCCGTTGGCGAGCATCGCCCGCGCGGTCTTGAAGGCGAATGAGCCTTTACCGTGGCCGATGTCGAACAACACGCCGCGTTCGCGCGCCTCCAGCACCACCTTCTTCACCGTGCCCTGGGTGGTGGCGGGCGTATTGGGAAACGGCCGGAATGCGTGGGTGAGAACGTCGCCTGGACGCAGGCGGGCGAGCACCTCCTCGTAGCTCGGCGGCGGATGATCGATGTGCGCCATCAGCGGCATGCCGACCTCCTCGGCGACCTCAAGCGCGATTTCAAGCGGCACGATCCCCGAAGTGCCCGAGGAGTTGCGGCCTACGCGCACCTTGATGCCGACGATGAGATCGCGGTTGAGCTCCGCCACCCTGACGGCGTCGATCGGATTCATCAGCCGGATCTCCTCGCTCTCGCCGACCATGACCCGATGCGAGAAGCCGAAGATGCCGGCGTGCGAGACATGCAGATAGGCGAGAATGCGGACCTGGCTCGGCTCGATCACGTGCTTGCGGAAGCCCGCGAAATTACCCGGGCCGGCGCTGCCGGTGTCGACCGCCGTGGTGACGCCGGAGGTCCGGCAGAACTCCTCGGCGTCGATGCCGATCGAGGTGCCGCCCCAATAGACGTGGGTGTGCAGATCGATAAGACCCGGGGTAACGATGTAACCCGACACGTCGCGCACCTCGGTTCCCGGATCGACCTTGAGCCCGTTTCCGACCATGGCCACCTTGCCGGCGGCGAAGGCGACATCCGCCACGGCATCGAGCGTCTGGGAGGGGTCAATCACCCGAGCGCCGCGCAGGATCAAATCGAAAGGCATTGTAATCTCCTGATGTGACAGTGAAGGAAGCGGCGGGAGCGCATCTCGCCTATCCAGGAGAGCTGTGCATCGACGAGCCGTCAACCATTGAAGGCCGCCTGAGCTTCCGGCAAATCCCAGATTTTGCCGATCGCCGCTGACCCGGCCGACGTGATCGCGATCTCGTCGCCGTGAATGTACTGACCGGCATCGATCAGCACACGCCCATCAACGATGACCTGGTCGATGTTGGCGCGGTTCCCAAGCGCGACCAGCCCGCGTCGCGGATCGAACAGCGGCTGCAGGTGGGGATGGGTCAAGTCGACGACAGTGAGGTCGGCGGTTGCGCCCGGCACGATCATCCCGAGGTCCGGCCGCTTGATGAGCGCGGCCGCGGCTGCGGTGACCGACTCGATCAGGTCCGGTGCGTTTGCCACATCCGCGCGACCTGAGACAATCTTCGAGATCATCGACGCGGCGTTGAGTTCGCCGAGAAGATCCATGTTGTAGCCGTCGGTTGCGACCACCGTCTTGACGCCGTGCTCTGCAAACCGGCTGAACGCCGCAGTGACGACCGAGCGCGCAAACACGCGCGGGCAGTTCAGCACCGCGGCGCCTCTCGCGGCCATCAGCTTCAGATCGCCGTCGGTGCTCGCGATGCAGTGCGCGGCCAGAAGGTCTGGCGCAAGCAGGCCCAGCCAGTCGAGATACTCGGCCGGCGTACGACCGCCGTAGCGCCTCCCGATCGTCGCAACCTCGGCCTGGCTCTGCGCAAGATGGGTCGTGATCGGAACGTCGAGTTCGCGCGCGCGGGCGGCGCAAGCCCGCAGCAGATCCGAACCACATGTGTCAGTCGCGTGCGGGCTCATCGCGAGGCCAATCCGGCCGTCGCCGCGTCCATTCCAGCGATGGTACAGCGCGTTCCAGGTATCCATATCGGCTTGGCCGTCATCGCCCGCATAGTTCACCACGCCATCCGGACCGGCTTTGGCATCCGACGCGGAGAACAGATAGGGAGCACCATAGAAGCGGATGCCCATTTCTTCGGCGGCGTCGAACATCTCCGGGATGGTGTTGCGGAACGGCTCCATCACCGTCGTGGCACCGCCCTTGAGCAATTGCAGGATGCCGAGCCGTGCGATGGCGAGCCGCTCTGACGGCGACAGCAGGTCGGCGCCGCGCTTGGTCAGCGGCAGGAGCACCGTATAGACGATGCTCTGGTTGTTTCGACGACCATTGCCATCCTCCGTGTGCGTCCGGGCGACGGCTTCGCTGAAGCAGTGGTTGTGCAGGTTCAGAAGGCCGGGCAGCACAAAACGGCCCGGTCTGTCGAAGACCTCAGTGGCGGACGGCCTGTCGCGTGTCACGGCGGCAATCCGCCTGCCCTCGAGCAACACCCAATGATCGCGCAGCACCTCCTGCGCGCCATCCCGGCGCGACAACACGTAGCTGCCGAAGATCGCAATCGTTTTCATGCCGGTTTCACATTCCAGAAGACGGTCGCCATCCGCACGAGCAAACGAAAGCTACGAGAACGATAGACAAATCCATGCAGCTCCCTGTCCTCTCAAGCCACGCAGACGAAGCCGTCGGGCTCTCGCTCATTTAATTGAGCCCCATTGTCATTCTGGCGCAAGGCCCTTCGCCTGCGCTCTGCGCCACGTTTCTCCCTTTGAAAATCAGCAAGTATTCCGTCTTGATCGAAGTACCAGCGGAATTCACGATGGACGATTGCGTGCCATAGTGAAATTGGCGCAGCGATCATCAGCTTTCCGCCGTCACCATGCGCCACAACGTTTCCACCAACACCGCATACCCCTTGTCGAGCGCTTCCGGATCGGTGAACTCGCGCGGGTTGTGACTTAGTCCGTCCCGGCTTGGCACGAAGATCAGGGAGGCGGGAATGCGTTTCTGGATTGCCAGCGCATCGTGGCCTGCCACGGTCTGCAGCGTCAGCGCTTTCAGGCCGAGATCGCGAACCACGCCGCACACCACGTCAACACCGGCGGAATCGAGCAGAGCTGTTCCCCTGCGCTCGTCCGCGGCGATGGAGATCTGGACGCCGAGCGATGCCGATTCCCTTTCAATTCGTTCGAGAAAGCGATTGCCGATGGCGAGCACCACCGCCTCATCTTCATGCCGAACCTCAAACCACACCTGCACCCGCGCTGCGACGACGTTGGGTGAGTTGGGAAATACGCTGATTCTGGCAGCCGACGCATGAGCACCGGCATTTTCGCGTTCGACTTCGTCATAAAGTGCTTCGATAGCGCGCGCGGCGGCGCGCATGGCGTCGCGACGGCTGGCCATCGGCATCGGGCCCGTGTGCGAAGCCTCCCCCTCGAACACAACCGAGATCTTTCGCGCGGCCCAGGCGCTGGAAACCGCTGCGATGTCGGCGGCCGCACGCTCCAGCCGATCACCTTGTTCGACGTGCAGTTCGACATAGCGGATTGGCTGAAGGTCCAGCGGTGACGACCCGCGGTAGTCGATCGCGGCCAGCGCATCACCCAGTGAAATTCCGTCACCGTCTCTGAGCGCATACGCTTGTTCCAGCGTCAAAGTGCCGGCGAATACGGAGCTTCCGGTCAGGCTCGGCTGAAAACGAGCCCCTTCCTCATTGGTCCAGTTGGCGACGGCGAGATTTCGCCGCGCCCTGCCCGGCTGAGCGACCGCGCGATCCTGCAAAGCCTGGACAGCCAGCAGCCCCGCCAACACGCCATATATGCCGTCGAACCGTCCGCCGGTCGGCTGGGTGTCGAGATGAGAACCGACGATCACGACATCTCGCGACGCAGGGGCCAGCATTGCGACACCAAACATGTTTCCAATCGGGTCAACCCTCGAAAGAAGTCCGCGATTGCCAATCTCGCATCGGAAACGATCGCGGGCCGCTTTATCGACCGGCGTTGCCGCAAGCCGGCATACGCCACCGTCGCCGGTTGACCCGATCGCAGCGAAGGCGGCAATGAGATGATGCAGCTCCGTCATTCGGACAGTTCAGATTGGCCGGTGCGCATCGGTTCGGCTCCGCTTTCCCTTATTTGGACATCCGACGAGCCAGATTGTCGATCCAGTTCGACAATTCGATCTGACGCACCGCGGCATCGACAATGTCATCGCCCAGTCCCAACCGCCAGGCGATGTCGCGTCGCCGATGGTCTCTATCGAGTGCCGACAGATCGTCAGCGTATCGCTCAAGCTCGGTCAGGTCGCGAAAGAAGCCTTCGGTGACGAAAACCTCACCGTAGCGGCGGACCACGGCTGCAATATCATGCAGACGATATTCGGGATGATATTGGACGCCCCAGAAAACACCTTGACCCATGCGGATCTCCGCCGCCTGAACCTCACTCATTGCGTTGCGGGCGGTCACGATCGCGCCCTGCGGAAGCCGGCTCACGATGTCACTGTGAATCGACGGTGCGTCAAATATAAGCGCGCGGTCGGCATGCATCGGATGAACGCGGCCGGCATCGGTCAGCGCGATCTTTCGACCGAAGGCCACCTCCTTGCCTTTGGGATTGAGATCGACCTCGCCTCCGGCGGCCACGGTGGCGAGTTGCAATCCCCAACAAGAACCAAACATCGGGATGGCGCGCGCAAAAATCTCGCGCACAAAATCGATCTGCCGCAACGACGCGGTCTCGCGTTTGTAGATGTTCAGCGCCGAACCCGTAATCGCCACGCCGTCGTAAGAACTCAGTGATTGCGGAATCGTCGCACCGTCATCCGCCGGGGTGCAGATGTCCACCACGGCGTCCGGAGCGATACCGCGCAGCACAGCGGCATAGCTCTCCGCGGGCGTCGCTCCCGCCCATTCCGCGATACGGCGGCGACCGGCCGACGTATTTCCCTCGGCGACAAGCAGCCGCAGCATGACCTAATCTCCCAGATCGCCGCGGATGGCCGCCAGCGTCAGTTGTTTGAACTCTGCTTCCGTCAACTGCCGTGGGTTGGCGCCGGCGGTCGGATCCTTTACGGCATCGGCTGCAATGGTCCCGGCATCGATCTCCTTCACGCCGAGCTCCGCCAGCGTATGGGGCACACCGAGCTTTGCCCGAAACGCAAGGATCCAGGTCAGTATCGCGTCAAAATCACGGCCCGGCAAATCGAGGGCCCGGGCGATGTGCGGAATTTTATCAGCAATTGCGGTCTTGTTGCAGACCAGAACATAGGGAAAGAGCACGCCGTTGGTAAGGCCATGATGCGTGTCGTAGCGCGCCCCGACCGGGTGAGATACCGAGTGGATCGCACCCAGTCCCTTCTGGAACGCAGTCGCCCCCATCGAAGCCGCCGCAAACATATATGCCCGCGCCTCAAGATCGCTTCCGTTCTCGACCGCGCGCGGCAGATAGGTATCGATGATCTTCATCCCCTCAAGTGCGACGCCATCGGCGAGCGGATGAAAGGCCTTGACACAATAGGCCTCGAAGCAATGGGCAAGGGCATCCATTCCGGTCGCCATGGTCAGGAACGGAGGAAGTCCTACCGCCAGTTCGGGATCCTCGATGGCAAGCCTGGGCATCATCAGCGGATGGAAGATGATCTTCTTCTCATGCGTATCTTCGCGCGTGATCACGCCTGCGCGGCCAACCTCGGAACCGGTTCCCGCCGTCGTCGGAACCGCGATGATCGGCGCAATGCCGTCGGTATTGGCGCGCGTCCACCAGTCGCCGACATCTTCGAAATCCCATACCGGCCGCGATTGCGCTGCCATGAACGCCACGCATTTGCCCACGTCCAGCGCCGACCCGCCTCCCACCGCGACGACGCCGTCGTGGCCACCTGCCTTGAAGGCGTCGATGCCGGCCCGAAGGTTCGATTCGGTTGGATTGCTCTTCACGCCTGAAAAAACGCTGATCGGAATTCCAGCCTCGCGAACGCGTGCAACAATGCTTGCGATGAGAGCCGTCCCGGCGAGCCCCTGGTCGGTCACGAGCAACGGTTTGGCGATGTCATTGGCCCGGCATGCGTCGGGAAGTTCCGCAATACGTCCAGCCCCCGTGATGACCCGCGTGGGAAAATTCCAGGCACCGGTAATCTGAATTGTCATGTTCTGCTCTCAATGTTCGACGCGAAGGTGATACGATTTCGGGCGGGTCAGCGCCTCAAACCCGAGACGTGACATGCTGGCGCCGCGACCGGTATCCTTGACGCCGGTCCAGGCGAGAGCGGGATCCACATAGTCGCAGCGGTTCATGAAAACGGTGCCGGTCGCAATACGGTCGCCGATCCGTTCAGCCGCGTCGACGTCCTCCGTCCATACCGATGCCGTCAGGCCGTAAGGACTGTCGTTCATCAGTTCGATCGCGGCCTCGTCGGACGCAACCTTCATGATGCCGACGACCGGACCAAAGCTTTCTTCCATCATGATCCGCATGGTGTGATCCACCCCGACGAGAACTTGCGGCATCAAATACGCGGTTCCCGCTTTATCTGCGAGAAAGCGCCCGGCGTCGATCAGGGGGCGAGCGCCTTTGGCGAGCGCCTCGCGGGTATGAGCACGGATCGTGTCCGCAAAACGCACCGCCGCCATCGGCCCCAGTGTCGTGCCCTCCACAAGCGGGTTTCCAAGCTCGTAGCGCGAGGCGATGTCCGCAAATGCGCCGACGAACAGGTCATAGATCTCGTCATGCACATAGATGCGTTCGATGCCGCAGCAGCACTGACCCGAATTGTAGAAGGCGCCGTCGACGAGCTGTTCGACGGCGAAATCGAAATCCGCGTCAGCTCTGACATAGGCAGGATCCTTTCCACCCAGTTCCAGACCGAGCGTGGTGAACGTGCCGGCCGCGGCGCGCTCGATCGCCCGGCCACCCGCGACCGAGCCGGTGAAATTCACATGGTCGACAGCACGGGATGCGATCAGCTTCTCAGCCGCCGCGTGATCCAGCGTCAACGTCGTGAACAGGCCTTTCGGCAGCCCGACCTGGTCCATCGCCGATTGAAAGCGCTCGCCGACAAGCAACGTCTGGGCGGCATGCTTGAGAATAACCGCATTGCCTGAAAGAAGCGCCGGAACGATCGCGTTGACAGCCGTGAGATAGGGGTAGTTCCACGGCGCGATAACCAGCACGATCCCGGCCGGAACACGCTTGATCATACGGCGGAAGCCAGGCCGCTCGACAGGTACCAGCGGCGCCAGCGCCTCCTCGCTCAACTCGACCAGAGCACGGACCCGCTCTTCGAGGCTCCGCAGTTCGCCACCGTAACGCACGGGCCGCCCCATCTGCATCGCGAGTTCGGGAACGACCTCATGGTTCTGCGCCTGCATGGCGGAGAGAAAGCTGAGCATCCTTGCCTTCCGTTCCGCCAGCGTCACCTTGGACCATTCCCGCTGAGCCCGCCCGGCGGCCGCGAGAGTTGCAGCAACTTCGCTATCTGTCGCAATGCGGCGCCGCGCCACTTCACTGCCGTCGACCGGCGAGATGCACACAATATCGTTCATGAGGACTTCACTCGGCCTTCGGGGGTGGGCGCCCGGCTTCAGATGATTTCGAAATAGCGGGAGAGCTCCCAATCGGTGATCGCTTTGCGGAATTCGCGTTCTTCCCAGTGTCGCGTCATCGCATAGTGATCGACAAAGACGTCGCCGAACAGATTGCGGCCGGCGGATGACGCCACAAGCCTGTCCGCGGCTTCGGACAGCGTGCGCGGCAGCGCGCGTTCGGCTGGATGCGCCATGGCATAGGCGTTGCCGTCGACTGGCGCGCCGGGCTCGATCTTGTGTTCGATCCCCCAGAGGCCCGAACCCAGCGCCGCGGCGATTGCGAGATATGGGTTGATGTCCGCGGCCGCGATCCGGTATTCCACACGCTGACTCGACGGCGACCCCGGAATGACACGAAGGGCGCAGGTGCGATTTTCGATTCCCCACGTTGCATCGGTTGGCGCCCAGAAACCCGGTATCAGACGCGAATAGCTGTTGACGGTGGAGGCGACCATCGCCAGCAGTTCCGGCAGCAATGCCTGCTGCCCGCCGACGAACCAGCGCATGGTGTCGGACATATTGCCGGGACGCCCACTCTCATGGAAAACCGGTTTGCCCTGTTGGTCGCGCAATGAGAGATGAAGATGCCCGGATTGGCCTGGATAGGCATTCGACCACTTGGCCATGAATGTCAGCATCTTGCCCTGCCGCTCGGCAAGAACCTTGGCGAACGTCTTGAACATCACCGCGCGGTCGGAGGCCGCCAGCGTATCGGTATATTTGATGGCCGCTTCCAGAACGCCCGGCCCGGTCTCGGTATGAAGGCCCTCGATCGGCATATCCATGTCGTCGCAGAGCTTGAGCAGGGATTGATAAAAATCCGACTCGACCGATGATCGCAGCATCGAATAGCCGAACCAGCCGGGCGTGAGATTCTTCAGGCCGCGATAGCCCTTTTCCCGGACACTGTGGGGCGTTTCCTCGAACA
>Ga0137397_10003804_pt1 | contig 10535 bp, 9 predicted proteins | sample czorhiz116metaG_FD_106658 | JGI IMG/M metagenome (GOLD analysis project Ga0137397, IMG submission 106658) | Vadose zone soil microbial communities from Angelo Coast Range Reserve, California, USA - czorhiz1.16 metaG | ecosystem: Environmental > Terrestrial > Soil > Vadose zone | place: USA...
TGCAGGTGCACGGAAAGCCCCGCAAACACGCCATTCACTTTTTTCCCGGCTCGTGTCAGCACCCACACCGGCTGTGCAAATTGCAGCGCGTCAAACACCCCATTCGGCGCGGCTTGCGGCAGGCGTTGCACCCGTAAATAGCCATCACTGGTTATCGCACTGACAACATAACCCGGCTGATCTATCCCCGTGGCGATCAGGCGATGCGGTTCTCCGCTGCCAAACTCCACCCAAACATTTCCGAGGTTATCCGTCTTCGGAGAGAATTCTTTCAAGTCGCGGGTAAGCTCTTTCGAAAGCTCCTGCTCGTACCCGGAAACTGCCGGCGTTTCACCTGGCTTTGCGGGATTATTTGCGCTTTGTGCGAAAGAAACTCTGGCGGTCACGATCAGAAGCAGCGAGGCGAGGACTATCCGGATGAACCCCTTCATTTTTGATCCTCTCGAGTTGGAATCGCGAGGAAGAATAATAACGGAAGGAGTGGCCTAGCGGCAAAGTGTTTCGATCAGCAGTTCTTTTTTGCGCTCCGCAAGGACGCTGAGCGGATCAAGCGAGGCAACATAACCCCCAAGCGCGGCCGCGGTCAACCCGGCAAAAACCGCAACCGGCAGCCACGGATTCCCGGACCACCGGCCGGCCAGCAACACAACGGTGGCAATTCCCCCGATCAGTATCTGAACGCCAAAGGCAGTCCACACCGCGACTCCCGAATTGCGCTGGCCCTTCATTTTCCCGATCTCCATTTTCTTGGGAAAACTGAGCGCGGACCAGTTGGCAATCGCCAACTGCCCCATCACTGCAAACGCAGCGGCGGTGATTGTGGAAAGAAACAATGGCAGGCCCGGAAATCCAATCCGCCAGACGAGAACGCCAAGGGAAATCACCAGTTCAATAGCCACCACAGAGACAAGAAACAGATTCTTGCCGACCAGGACGTCGCGCATGCGCACTGGCGCCATGAAATACGACTGAATCCCATGTCCTTCAAACGCGAACGAGTTGTACGCCGGAGAGAGCAGAATCAAGATCAGGTACGCCATCGCTGCCGGGAAGAAAAATTGCGGAGGTAGCCCGTGTTCCCTGATTTGCGAATTATTACCAGCAAACTCCATAGTGAAGAAGATGACCATGATGGGCGGAATGATCAGAGCGAGGAAAGAAAATCCGTTTCTGGTCAGATAGTGGAATTCCTTGCGCATCACACCAGCGACCGGAGGTGAGAGAAAACCCGGTAGCCCCAACGAAACAGACCGCCTGCGAGGTCCGCGCTTGCCCGCCGAAGGCGCTGCGCTCTCGCTAAGTTCCTCCCCCAGGTACTGCGCCCGGTACCGAATCCACAGCAATCCGCTGGCTGCCCCCAACCATACCAGTAATCCACCCACCGTCAGCACCAAAGACTGCGTATCCGCATCACTCGCGGCGGCAACAGCGTTCCCCGCCAACGAACCGGGCAACCATGAAAAATACGCCACCAGATGAAGAATTCTCGGGCGCGATCCACGACCGCCCCAATGTTGCATCGCCAGATTCAGGAAATTCATCGAAACCATGGACAGCACAAACAATCCGACCAGCAACTCCCGCGCCCGCCGCTTCGCAAATATCTTCTCCAGCCAAGAGCCAATCAACCGCTCCAACGTCACATTCACCAGAACAAACAGCAGGCTCGCCACCATCATTACAGGAAGAAGTTGCACCCGCCCCACCGCCGCTGCCACCAACATCGAGGCAATCCAGCACAGCGACGACACTGCCGCAAAATCGGCAAATCCGTAGCCCAGTCCAAGAATGTAAAACGCGCGCAGGCTCAACGGAAAGCGCAGCAAATTCCGAAACTCAAAATTTGCCCCAAACCCTGCAACCAGGATGGGAATCACCTGCCACCACAAAAATATCGTCCAGTAAAGCAGCGGCATCCAGCTGGCCCGTCCCGTGGTCAGGAAAAAATAAGCGCCCGCGTAAAACGCCACGCACAAGCCCACCACCACCACCGCGCTGCCCGCCGCGGCCAGAATCATGCCGATCAGATCCCACCGGTTGTTCTTGCGTTGCAGGTTGTTTTTCAACATATTCCAGCGCAACCCGGCGATCAGCTTCAATTGCTCCGTCACCCCCGGCATCTGGATCACGTCAGCCACGTCAGCTCCTCCAGCCGCGCCTGCTCACCGCCGCTCTGCCCCACAATCGAAAGGAATATCTGCTCTAGCGTTTTCTTTTCTCCTTCGTCTCCCGGAATGCCCGCGCGCAATTCTTCCAGTGATCCCTGTGCCACCAATCGACCCTGATGAATAATGGCCACGTGGCTGCACAACCGCTCCACAATTTCCAGCACGTGCGAAGTCAGAAAAATAGTCACGCCGCGCTCGGTCATCCGCCCCAACAGCGCCTTCAGCGCCCCCGCCGCCAGCGCATCCACGCCCTCAAACGGCTCGTCCAGAAAAAGAATCCGCGGCCCGTGAATCACCGCCGCGGCCAGCGCCAGTTTTTTCTGCATCCCGTGCGAATAATCGGCGATCAGCGTTTTCTCGCGATCCGCTAGTTGCATGAACTCCAGCAATTCCCCCGCCCGTTTTTCCGTCGTCGCGCCATCCAGCCCATACATGCGCCCGACAAAATGCAGGTATTCGCTGCCGGTAAGTCGCTCAAACAATCCCATTCCTTCGGGAACCACGCCGATCTGGCGTTTCACGTCGATGGGGTTTCGTTGGAAATCCAGACCCAAAAGTTCCATGCGGCCGGAACTTGGCGCGAGCAATCCCGTCAACATTTTGATGGTCGTGGATTTCCCCGCGCCATTTGGCCCAAGAAAGCCGAAGAACTGCCCCGCACTCACGCGCAAATCCACGGAATCAACCGCGGTCAAAGCTCCGAATCGTCGCGTCAGTTGCTCCGTGCGGATGGCAATGCCATTCATGTTCCAGCCTTTTGCCGACACCCTTGCCGGCAAACTCTACCATGAGCTTCTGTGCATTCTGCCGCCGCAAATTTCAACTGCCCGGCTGCAATTCCGTTCTTTTCGCACTTAAGATTGTTTACTGGATACCGGAGCCGCGCTGGGAGGCACTGTGCTTTTGCTGGGCAAAACTGCGAGCACTGCGGGGAGCTCCACGCGAAACACCGCGCCGCCCGTTTGGCCGTTGTAGCAAAGTATTTTTCCGCTATGCTCCTGCACAATTCCGTAACAGATGCTCAGCCCCAGCCCAGTCCCTTTTCCCACCGGCTTCGTCGTGTAAAACGGATCAAACACGCGATGTGGCTCCTTTATCCCAGGCCCGGTATCCGAAAAAAGAATCACCACGCTTCCGCGGTCGCGCAGCGTCTTGATTGTCATCACGCCGCCGCTGCCATCTCCCATCGCGTCCAGCCCGTTGTTCACGATATTGAAAAAAACCTGCATCAGCTGATTGTGATCCCCGCGCACGCCGGGCAACACGGATTCGAGATCCGTTTCAATCCGCGGGCCGCCGGTGTGCAGATCCAGGGCGCGGAGTTGCACCGCATTCGAAATTACGGAGTTGATATCGAGCAGTGTCCGTTCAGGCGGCACCTGGCGCGCGAAGCTCAGCAGATTCTGCACCAGGCTACGCGTCCGCCGCGCCTGCTCCCGTATCTTCCCCGCCGTCGTTCGCGCCCGGTCCGGCAAAGCGGGATCGTCGGCCAGCAGATCCGAATAGCCAAGTATCGCAGTAAGCGGATTATTGATTTCGTGCGCCGCCCCCGCCGCCAGTTGGCCCAGCGAAATCAGTTTTTCCGACTGCACCAATTGCGTCTGCAGGCGTTGCAGGTTTTCGATGGAAGATTCCGATCTTGCCAGCAGCAACGCGCGATCCTTGTCCGCAAGGTGTGTGCGCAGAAAAACCAGCAGGACCAGCGGCACCGCGGCAACCAGCGTCAGCGTCAACCGAAAATCCCGGATCACCTGTGTGTCGTGTTCCAGATGCATCGCATACAGCGCGAACAAGGGAAGCGACAACACCGCTCCCATCGCCAGCCGAGAGGCCCAGACATTTCCCCTTCCGGCTGATTCGGCTCCTCCGGAGATGCTGCCATCCGCGGGCAGATCGAGCTGCTTCCTTTTTTGAAAAGCCACAAATCCCGCCAGCCCGTATAGAAAGAAGACGCTCAGCAGCGGCAGGTCGTACCAGCTTCCGGTGTAGTAATCGTGCCGGGAAATCGCCACATTGGTAGTCAAGGAGCCGAGCATATACAACGCGGAGGCGCAGAAGAGATACGCGTACACAGTCCGCCACGCATTTCGCGTTCCAAGCCAGAACAAGCCAAATCCCACCATCACCACTAATTGCTGTACCGTGTTCAGCACGTTGTACGCGTAGTTGTAAAGGGCGTCCGAGTAGCTGACGTACATCCACGGCAGCACAAAAAACGCATAAACAAACGTCCACCACGTCAGCAGCAGCGCAAAATCCAGGTATCCCAGGCCCATCCGCAATTCGTCGCGCTTCAGGTGCGGCCGCAGGGCAAGCGCGGCAATCAGCGGAATTCCCCGCAAAAAGAAAATGATGTCTCCCGCAAAGGGATCGGGCACTTCCCGGTGCAGGTAGATCTCGTAATACGTCCACTCAAACTGCCCCATCATCCACATCGAGCAGCTCAGCGCCAGCAACATCCAGAAAATGTTTCGCCGCCAGTGCGGTGTCCCCGCATTGATCAAGAGCCCGGCATTGGCGATCAGTGGCACGAAGCACTGCACAATATCGCCGAACGCGCTCAGCGACGGCCCCGGCTTCAAATAGAAAGAGACCCCGGCGTAAACACCGAGGAAGACGGCCCAGGCCGCCACCAGCCAGGCTCTTCTGCGGGCATCAGACATGGTTCTACTGACTCTCTATTTTACGGGCGGAAGGCGAAGCAGGGTGGGAGCGACTCGCCGGATCATAGCGTAATGATTACCCAAGCAAGGCCCGAAAAACTCGAGATCGCTTGCAAGCGCATCTGGCGGAGGAGGAGGGATTCGAACCCCCGAGGCCCTTTCGAGCCTAACGGTTTTCAAGACCGCCGGTTTCAACCGCTCACCCACTCCTCCGTTTTTAATTATAGCCTGCAATGGGAAGCAGTTACGAACTTGTGCCCGGTGTGCCCCGCGTACGAGGTTCTTGCCGTCTTCACTGTACGTTCCACGGAAAGATTGGCTCAGCGAATAAAAAAAGGCCCCACCTGCTGCGGGGTAGGGCCTCGAAATTCAAACAAATCTGATTACGCGATGAGCTGGAGTTGTTTCTTCCGGCGCGCCACTAAAATCAAAAGCAGAGAGAGCATTCCGATGCTCAACAATTGAACCGAGCTCGGCTCAGGAACGTCGATCGTCACAGTTGGCACAGAGGAGAGTGGAACTGGCATCTGTGATCCCCCGTTTGAGACCGACGAACCAGAGAGCGACCCGGAATTATAGGCGCACCCCACCCCACAAGAAATATGCATAGTGCCGGAGGTGGCTTCGGAAGTAGCGTTTACAACAGGCAGATTATCTGCCCGCGTCGTGCCACTGAGGAGCGTCATGCAAAGCAGAAACACTGAAATTAGAGCCAGTTTTTTTGAAATCATTAGGGTGCCCCTTAGGCAGAGTTTAACCTGCCACACTACTGCCCATCTTTCGGAGTCCTCTGGGCGAATGAAAAGCAACTCCAACCGATTAATTGCATGCGGCATTCCATACTTAAACGTCTTTATGGTGTTGAATATACACAGGTTAAATTCTTCCCGCCCCGTCGCTTCGTACAATCATTCCAATTCTGGTTCCATTATGTGAAAGACTTTGCATCTCTCGGTATCAGAGCAGATCCTTTCCAGACACCGATTTATACCCAGCCACAAACATTCTTGGTCGTTGGGCTTACTTCAGAAGGGATGTGTCCGCGATCTTAGACAGTACACAGTACAAGGAGGCAGCTTGCTAGTTCAGTGCGCGTGGTTCTGCTGTTCGGCATTCTGTCGGGGCGCATCAAAGTCGATGCCCCAGAAGTGTGGCGCTGGTGTCAGAAATTCCACAGCGACACGAATTCCCTTCGATCCGCTCTCACCGGTGAACACAATGCGGCACTCCTGTTCCTCCTGCGTTTCCGGATTCACCAGCACCAGCATTTCGTCGTTATCAACCTCATGCCGCAGTATCAGCAGGCCGCCATGCGCATTCACCACCAGGGTTTCACACACCTCGCGAAACTTCTTCCCCGCATGGTTGCGGCCCAGGGCCTGCAGCTTCATCCGGTGAAAAATGCGTTGGCTGCGCCGGTTTGTGGCAAAAGCGGTTTCTTGCATAGTGTGCCCATCATCGGTCTGGCGGGGGGAAGCGTCAATTGCCCTTTCGGGCAGGTGTTCCCAATCGCCATGCTTTTTCGCCGGGAACTTGTAAGCCCCAATCCCCTGGCCGTAGAATGTCCTAAGCGGCTACGGCATCATGCCGGGCGCCTTCTAGACCAAACCGCTGCCGCGCTTTTCTTCATCATATTGGGGAAGTTTCAGATTAGAACCGACCCATTATCATTGCGCCTGGGGGCCTCATAATGAACCTTACTGAATTTATAGAAAGTCGTCGCGAGCAGCATCTCGGGGAGCTTTACGAATTCTTACGGATCCCCTCGGTCAGCGCCAAAAGCGAGCACAAGCCCGACATCGACCGCGCTTCGAAATGGGTCGCCGAACGCCTCCGTGCCGCCGGCTTCAAAACCGTTGAAATCGTTCCCACGGGCCTTCACCCCCTCGTTTATGCCGAATCCCTCGAAGCACCCGGCAAGCCGACGGTTCTTTTCTACGGTCATTATGACGTCCAGCCCGCTGAGCCGCTGGAGCTCTGGACCTCGCCAGCCTTCCAGCCGGAAGTCCGCAATGGAAATATTTTTGGACGCGGCACCGCCGACGATAAGGGGCAGGTGCACATCCATCTGAAAGCGCTCGAATCGCTGCATCAGCTTCACGGCAAGTTTCCCGTCAACATCAAGGTCCTGATTGAAGGCGAAGAAGAGGTCGGCAGCGTGAGCTTGTGGGACTACGTCCAGAGCCACAAAGAAAAGCTGAAGGCAGATGCGTTGCTGGTTTCAGACACCTCAATGCTCGGCAAAGGTGTTCCGTCCATCACGTACGGCCTGCGCGGATTGAATTACTACGAGATTGAACTGACCGGCCCTGCGCGCGATCTCCACTCCGGCGTATATGGCGGCGCTGTTCCCAATCCGCTTACCGTGCTTACGGAATTATTCGCCAAGCTGCATGACAAGAATTTCCGGGTCGCCGTTCCCGGTTTTTATGATGACGTCGCCACTGTTCCCGCCGTTGAGCGTAAGGCGTTGAATGCGTTGCCGTGGAAAGAGAAAGACTTCAAGCAAGCCGTGGGAGCACCCAGTTACCACGGCGAAAAAGGATTTACAACTGTCGAGCGGCTCTGGATTCGGCCCACACTTGAACTCAACGGGATCTGGGGCGGCTATCAGGGCGAAGGCGCGAAGACGGTTATTCCCTCAAAGGCTTATGCGAAGTTCTCCACGCGACTTGTGCCCAATCAGAATCCCCAGAAAATCGCCAAGCTCGTCGAAAAGCACATCCGCAAGCTTCTGCCCAAGAGCGTCCACTGCCGCTTTGAAGTTTTGAGCACGGGTAAGCCGTGGGTGGCAGCCTACAAAGCGCCGATTTTTCAGGTGGCGCAGTCTGCGCTGCAAAAAGGTTTTGGCAAAAAGGCTGTCTTCATCCGCGAAGGGGGTTCCATCCCGTTCGTCACCCAGATGCACGACACCTTTAAAGTCCCCTGTGTCCTCATCGGTTTTGGCCTTCCCGACGAAAATGCCCACGCACCCGACGAGCATCTCGCCCTGGAAAACTATTACGGCGGCATCAAAGCTATCGCCCATCTTTACGAAGACCTCGCCGGACTTTAATCAGCGATCCGCCGCAAAGCTAAGTGAGTCTCAGCGGCGTTCCAGGCGAAACAAAAAACAACCTGCTTCCGTGCTCCGGACATGCACGTAGCGGATATTCGCTTCGCTGAACAGTTCCTCTGCAACGCGCTGCTCGTCACCATCGCGCACCCGAATCTCTTTGACCAGCGCGCGGTCGTCGCCATATCCCTCCAGAGTCAGAAGCCGCCCGCGATATTCCTCCGGAATAACATCGTTCTCCGAATGCCGCGCGCACTCCTCCGCATGGATGTATACGGGACCCGGAAGAGGCGGTTCGCCCAATTCCCGGAAAGGATCGTAGGTAAATAGCAGCAACTCTTCCTCATCTTTGCGGATTAACCGCAGGCAATGCCGGCAGGGCGCGCGTCCTGCGGCCACTTCGCGATGCGCTGGGAAGCCATAGATGGGGGATTTCCCCGTATTCCTAACTTGCTCGGCAACTTCGCTGGGAATGGGAACCACTCGAAACGAACTCATAATTCACCTCGCTGTTATTTCTTGCGAGGTAAATTTTCCGACATCACGCCGCAGGCTTCTATCCGCTATCTTCCGTCAAACTCTTACTGCGACGACAGCTGCTCCCGCCGTCCCCGCGCATAATCCCGCAGCGCAGCGTTCGCTCCGCTGATCACATGCAGCTCTTCAGCAACACGCGCCAAATCTTTCGCCCGCAGAACCACATACAGCTCATCCTCACCCAGCCCGGTATAAACGCGATTCCCAATGCATCCAAGGCTCACGATTGCACCGAACTGCACCGACGCGGGCAGTGCCATACATGTCGGACGGCCCAGCGACGGCGCTCCTGTACCAACTCCCGCGCGCCCTGCCGCCTCTTGCAGCAACATCGCAGCCGCCGGTCGCAATGCAAACAGCGCCACGTCCGGGTCCACAGGCGTATCCGCCAGTGGCGAATACACAATCGCCTTCGGAGCCTTCGCCAGCCGCGGAATGTTCGGAACCTCTTCCGGTTTCACATAACCCAGATCGAACATCATCTTCAGCGTCTGTTCCGTTTCTTTTTCGCGCTCCGGCGAAAGCGCAATATTATGCGTGTACGCACCCACCGCACAGTTAAAATGATTTTCGGGAATCGTGTAAAACGTTCGTCCCTCCGCCGCCAGCCGCCAAAAGCTGCAACCAGAAGGCTGCGTGCCTTCAAATCTCTTCACTCCCGCGGGCTCCGCATCAAGGAACGCCACCGCCACGGGGCGCGCGCCGGTCTTGATCACCTTCAATATCTGTTGCTCCAGCACTCGCCAGTTTGTGCACGTGCTCACAGTTGCTTCTCCTTGATTAACTTGGAATTAGGCAGCATAACATACCCCATTCTGCTCGAATCCACTCCGGAATCGCGTTTTACCGCATGAAATCAGCACGTTTTGCACATGCCCCTAAAAAAATCGCTGTTTTTCGGCCTTTTTTGCTCATTTGCCCTTGCGTTCCTTTTCTTCCTTCGCTATAGTCCGGTTCGGCCCGAGTTTTTTGTAGGAAAATAGGGGTTTTTCTTGCTCGCGGCTGGCCTCGATTGTCTCGAGGTGAATAGACAAATCAGGAGGATAGGCAGAAGAAATGGCAGCTAAGCCACTGAGCAAAACCAAAATCGTTTCGCATCTCGCCGAAAAAGTGGGCTCGTCGAAGAAGGCGATCGTCACTTTCTTTGATGAGCTCCACAAGTTGGCCGTCAAGGAAGCCAAGGGCGGCGCAGGGAAGTTTGTTATCCCGGGTATCGGCCGCGTCGTAAAGGCTCACCGTAAAGCCCGCATGGGCCGCAACCCACAGACTGGCGAAGCGATCAAGATCAAGGCCAAGACCGTTGTCCGTCTGCGTCCGTCCAAGGTCCTGAAAGACGCCGTTCTGAAGTAGCTCTTTCTCCCCGCCTGGGAAAGAAAAATTGGAAACCCCCGTCGCCCGCCTCGTGCAGGCTTACGGGGGTTTCTCTTTTACCGCACAAAATTCTCTCGCCCGAAACTACAGCGTCTTCACGTACGAGATCACATCCTTAATCTGTCCAGCTTCCAGCACGTCTTTGAACGGCGGCATCAACTGGTCTCCGTTCTCGATCCACGCCTTCAGGCTGTCGTCCGTGATTTTGTTTCCATTCACGCTGAACGTGCCGCGCTTCGAGAGTCCCTTTAGTCCTGGGCCGATTTTTTTCTGGTCGCTGTTGTCGTAGTGGCAAACGGAACATTTTTGCTGGAACACGGTCTTGCCCCGCGCCACTGCCGCCGCGTTCGGGGCCGTTGTTTTGGTGGTCGACGCCTGCACAAGCAGCGCTCCCGCGCCAAGCAATCCCACTAAAGCCCCGGCAATCATTGCACTTTTCCCAAGACGTTTCACGCTTCCCCCCTTAATTCCAACTAGCTCAAAATGAGACCCTCTTCATTTTCCCTGTTCTGGCCCCAAATTTCCCCCTCTGCCCCGTCCAGAGTACAGGGTGTCCATTTTGCACAGCTAGCACTTTCGTACCTTTGACGAGACTCGCTTTTTACGTTCAAAATTCACCCATGAGCCAAGAGACCCTCACGCGGGCGTGGGAAGTATTGCAGGATGCCTATCAGGCTCAGATGGAGGGCGACTACGACCGCGCCGCCGAGCTCTACCAGTCTTCCTTGGAGCTGCATCCCA
>Ga0137397_10003805_pt1 | contig 10532 bp, 10 predicted proteins | sample czorhiz116metaG_FD_106658 | JGI IMG/M metagenome (GOLD analysis project Ga0137397, IMG submission 106658) | Vadose zone soil microbial communities from Angelo Coast Range Reserve, California, USA - czorhiz1.16 metaG | ecosystem: Environmental > Terrestrial > Soil > Vadose zone | place: USA...
AATGGAATCGAAAACCGCTCGCTTCACTCTGCTGATTGATCCAAACAAGAAGAAAGCGTTCGAGGCATTGTGTGCGCAACAGGATCTGACACCGTCCCAGGTCGTCCGCCAGCTCATCCGCGAATATCTTGCCAAACACGGAGTCAGCTACGCAACCAAGAGCAAGAGGCACGAATCGAGCAGAGCCTAGCGCGTCTCATCCGAAACCGCTCCGAACGCTCGAGGCGCCGGATGCCGGCTTGGAGATGGCGGTCAGAATCCCACTGAGGATCTGATGGGGACTCGGCGGGCAGCCGGGCACCGCTACATCGACCGGGACCACATTGGATACGCGGCCGCAAGTGGCGTAGCTCTCGCCGAAGATTCCGCCCGTGCAACCGCAATCGCCGATCGCAACGACGAGCTTCGGGTCCGGCGTGGCATCATAGGTGCGCCGCAACGCCGCCTCCATGTTTCTGGCAACGGGTCCCGTGATCAACAGTAGATCAGCGTGCCGCGGACTTGCTACAAACCGGATGCCCAGCCGTTCGATATTGTAGAGTGGATTATTGAGCGCATGGATCTCCAACTCGCAGCCGTTGCAGGACCCGGCGTCAATGGTTCGAATACAGAGCGCGCGGCCGAGTACTTCGAGGATGCGCGACTGCAATGCGCCGGCAATGCGCAGCGTGTCGTCACTTGCCGGCGGCGGCTCCGTGATGATCCCTGTGCGGCCAATTTGGCGTAACGTTTTCCACATGGCTATAGGTCGTGTCCACTGTAGGATAGGTTGAAGGATTTATTGATCAGCGGAAAATCCGGCACGATATTGTCGATGACGGCGTGCTCGATCACTGGCCAGTTCTGCCACGATGGATCGTGCGGATGACATCGCCGAATCATTCCGCCATCACCCGCTTCGAGCGCCAAAAAAATCGGGCCGCGCCATCCCTCGATCATTCCGACACCAAAAGCGCCTTCATCGGGCGTGGGAACCGGAACCGACGCCTGATACAATCCCGCCGGCAATTCTCTCAAGATCCGCTGCATGAGACGCGTGGATTCAGTGACTTCATCAAAGCGCACGGCGACCCGGGCTGCGATGTCGCCCTCGGTGCGGACGATCTTTTGGGGTGCGAAGGCGCCGTATGGGTCACACGGCAGGTCGCAGCGGAGGTCAAATGCTTGGCCGCTCGCACGGCCGGCAAGGCCTGTCAGACCCAGTTTCGCCGCCAGCGCCGGTGTCACGACGCCGGCGCCCACGAGTCGGTCGCGCAATCCCGCGTGTTCGTCGTAAATGGTACGCAGCGTGGCGACCTCGTTCACGATCGACTCGACGGTGTCGATCAACCCTCGTGCTCCGGCCGACGAGAGATCGGCGCGCGTACCGCCCGGCACAACGAAATCCATGAGATAGCGCTGCCCAAAAGCTTGTTCGGTCGCGCGCAGCAGTTGTTCCTTGAGCCGGGAGAACTGGGCAAGTCCAAAGGCGAATCCGGCATCATTGCCAAGCGCACCGAGATCACCCAGATGGTTGGCAAGACGCTCCGATTCCAGCGCCACCGCCCTCAAACGAGCGGCTCGCGGGGGCAAGTGCGCAGCAGCCATGCCTTCCAACGCCTGGCAATAAGCCCAGGAAAACGCGACGGCAGAATCGCCGGAAACTCGCGCCGCCAGCCGGTGACCTCCGAGCAGCGGCAACTCGGCAAAGCGCCGTTCAATGCCCTTGTGCACGTATCCCAGCCGCTCTTCGAGTCTGAGAACCTTCTCACCGACCACCGAAAAACGGAAATGGCCGGGTTCGATGATCCCCGCGTGAACGGGACCCACGGGGATTTCGTGCACGCCGTCGCCTTCCACCGCTACGAAGGCGTAGCCGTCGATCATGGGAACCGAGGGCGCCGGGGGTGTGTTGACGTGGACCAATGGGTGAAAGCCTTCGGGCCACGCGGCGTGGCGCAACCACGGCCGCTTATCCGGGCCCGTGGTGCGCAATCCTGAAAGATCCGCCACCGCGCGTTGCATGCGGCTTGCGCTCGGAAACCATTGCTCGATGCCGGGATAGTCGGTGTCAAACGTCAGCGGCAACCCCAGAACGAGTACTCCCGGCCCCGCGATAAACGCGGCTCGGACGATGTCCTCGCCGGCATCGTCCCGGCTTGCCCACAGCGTGAGCAACCGGCCTTCGTGGGTCGCCAAGTCTTCGGCGGCCTGGCGCCATTCGTCGCGCGCCACCGTCAGCCCCCATGTGTTGGGTGCGCCCGCAATCGCTCCTTCCGCATTCAATTCAGCCTTTTGCGCCGCCTGATCGAACCATCGCCGGAGAACCACCTCACTCTCCCCCGATCAGGCGCGCCGCAGCGCGATACCAGTCGGCGAGGTAGGGCGGAATGAAAAAGCCGAGCATCAGCACCAAGCCCAGATGCGCAAATACGGGCACGAGCGACGGCGGATGCGGCAAACGCCTGGCCGACGTGTCTCCAAAGACCATCGATTGTACGCGGCCAAAAATCGCGGCAAACGCCACACCGAGCGCCAACAACAGGATGGGGGTTGCCCATGGCTGCTGTTTCATGGCGGTCGTCAGAATGAGAAACTCGCTGGCAAATACGCCGAACGGCGGCGTGCCGAGTATGGCCAACGTGCCCATCATCAATCCCCAACCCAAAGTGGGATTCACGGTGATGAGGCCGCGAATGTCGTCCATGAGCTGCGAACCCGCTTTCTGCGCCGCGTGTCCCACGGCGAAGAAAATCGATGATTTCGTCAGTGAATGCACAGTCATGTGCAGCAACGCGGCAAAGTTGGCCACCGGACCCCCCATGCCGAACGCGAATGCGATGATGCCCATGTGTTCGATCGAGGAATAGGCGAACAACCGTTTGACATCGCGCTGCCGCCACAGAAAAAACGCGGCGAGCACCACCGACAGCAGCCCAAAGCCCATCATCATGCGGCCCGGCAGGCCCGACTGAAGCGAGCCCTCGACCAGCACCTTGCAGCGCACGACGGCGTACATCGCTACATTGAGCAGCAATCCTGACAACACCGCTGAAATAGGGGTGGGGCCCTCAGCGTGCGCATCGGGCAGCCAATTGTGCAGCGGCGCGAGACCCACCTTGGTGCCGTATCCCACCAGCAAGAACACGAATGCCAGACCGAGAACGGCGGGCTCGAGCTGGCCCTTGACCGCGTTGAGATGGGTCCAGAGCAGCGCGCTCACGCCCTCGGAACCCAAGATTTTCTCGGCCGCAAAATACATGAGAATGGTGCCGAACAGGGCTTGGGAGATGCCCACGCCGCAGAGAATGAAGTACTTCCAGCCCGCCTCGAGACTCGCGGGGGTCCGGTACAGCGTCACGAGCAGCACGGTGGACAAGGTCGCGGCTTCCATCGCCACCCACATGAGTCCCATGTTGTTCGTCGTGAGGGCGATCAGCATCGTGGCCATGAACAGCTGGTACATGCTGTGATACAGCCGCAGTTGCCGGGCCGAAACCCGCCCATGCTCGGCCTCGATGCGCATATAGGGACGCGAAAACAATGAGGTGGTCAAGCCGACGAACGCAGTCAGCGTCACCAAAAACACGTTGAAGGCATCGATGAAAAATTGCTCGCGCGCGACCGACAGATTGCCGTGAGCCACGATCCTTGACGTGAGTGCACATGCCGCAAGGAAAGTGACCAGCGAAAGGCCGACATTGGCTGTCGGCGCCCATCGCCGCTCTCCCCAAACCCCCATCGTCAACGCGCCGAGCAGCGGAGTGCCTAAAAGAATGACGAACTCCATGCTATTGGTCCTCCTTGAGCGATTCGAAGTGCTTCAGGTCCAGGCTGTCGAATTGTTCGCGAATCTGGAAAAAGAACACACCGAGAACCAGCATCGCCACCAGTACGTCGAGAGCGATCCCCAATTCGACCACCATCGGCATGCCGTAGGTGGCGCTCATCGCACCGAAGAAGAGACCATTCTCCATGGACAGGAATCCGACGACTTGCGACATCGCCTTGCGGCGCGTGATCATGGTGAGAAAGGCGATCAGGATCACCGCCACGGCGATGCCGATGGAATTGCGTGTCGCGGTGCTTGCCAGCGCCGTGATCGGCTGCGCCAGTCCAAATGCGAATATCACGACCAGGACTCCCACCATCATCGTTCCGGCGATATTGAGCAAGGGCTCCGTGTCCCAGTAGACGCCGAGGCGGCGAATCAGCCGATGCAAGAGCCAGGGCAGGAAGATCACCTTGAGCCCCAGCGTGAGCGCTGCGGACACGTACAAGTGATGACTGCCGGTCCGCCATGCCAGCAACAGAGTCGCGATACACAGGAGAGCCCCCTGCATCGCCAGCAGGTTGACCAGGCTGACGATGCGCCGTTGCGACAACATGGCGAAGGAAAGCAGCAGCAACAGCGCCGCCAGCGTATTCAGGAGCTGCAGGTCCCATGGCAACGCCTTCATGGTCACTCTCCCAGCAACAGCCGCACGAGCAGCCCGAGCACCGCAAACAGGAAAGCAGTCGCCAGAAACTCCGGCGCGCGAAAGACACGCAGTTTCGCCGATAGAGTCTCAATGAGCGCCAACCCGGCCCCGGCAAACAATAGTTTCACGCCTAAGAGCACGATCGACACGGCCAAACTCGACGGAGCATGGCTGGTCGCAATGCCCCAGGGTATGAAGACCGCAACCCCGATGCAGGCATAGTTGAAGAGCTTCAATGCTGCGGCCCATTCCATGAGCGCAAGGTGGCGCGCCGAATATTCGAGCAGCAGGGCCTCGTGAATCATGGTCAATTCAAGATGCGTGGCAGGGTTGTCGACCGGAATACGGGCATTCTCGGCGAGCAACACCATGGTGAACGCCACGGCAGTAAAGGCGAGACTAGGGTTGAGTGTGAAGGACTGCGCCGACAGGCGTTCGGCGATCAGCGGCAGCGCCGTGGTGGCGGACGTCAGCGAGACCACGAAGATCACCACCAGCAGCGCGGGCTCCGCGAGAAAACCGATCATCATTTCCCGGCGAGCGCCCAGCGTGCCGAAGGCAGTCCCGACGTCCATCGCAGCCAGCGATAGGAACACACGCGCGGTCGCGAGCAGGCCGACCAGGGCAATTGCATCCGCGGCTTGCGTGAACGGCAAACGCGTGGCGATCGATGGAATGACTGCGGCCGCCGTCACCATCGTGCCGAAGACCACATACGGGGCGAGACGGAAGAGTCGCGACGCGTTGTCCGCAATCACCGCATCCTTATGAAAGAGTTTCCGGATTCCGCGGTACGGCAGCAGGATGCTGGGGGCGGACTTGTTCTGCAGCCACGCTCGGCACTGATTCACCCAGCCGACGAGCGCGGGCGCCGCAGCCACCGCCATTGCGATTCCCATCAATTGCACGATCCAGTCGTATACGTTCATAGCATGAGCGCCAACAAGACGACGAGCGTGACAAAGCTGTAGAGCAGGTACGTCGCGATGCGGCCCTGCTGCAGCCAGGCCACTCGGTCGGCAACTTGCCGAACGAGGGTGCCCAAGGGCTCATACAGCACGCGCCAGATCCGATCGCCGATTTCCAACCGATACTTGGGTTTGCTGTCGAAGGGGCTGGGCAGTTCCCGAACGATGGCGAAGAGCGGCTGAAACAGATGTCGAATCGGTTGACCGAATCCCTCCGCCGTGTCCTGCATGCGGCTGGTGAGCCCGCCGAATCCGCAGTCCCAGGCCGCGCCCTTTCGAATGCGCTGATGATAGAAGAAGCGCACGTTGATGACGGCCAACGCCACGACCACCGCGATCACCGCAAAGAATATCAGCGGCGCGTAGGACGACTGACGCTCGGGGACGGGCACGAGCAGCCACCAGGGCGCGTCGCTTGCCGGCAGTCCGCCCAGACGGAGTTCCCGGGTGACGACGCTGAGCAGCGATATGACATGCGAGGGAAGAAAGCCGAGCAGTACACAACCGAGCGCAAGCCACGCCAGTCCAAGCCGTTCGGCAAACCCCGCGTCGTGAGCATGCCGCAGGGTGGGCTCTCTCGGCTGCCCCAGAAAGATGACGCCGAAGAATTTGACCATGACGTAGCCGGCGAGGGCAGCGGCAAGCGCGAGCAACGCAGCACCCAGAGGCAGCAGCATATTGATGAAGGGGTGCGGCACTTTGTGCGCAAATAGAAAGGACTGCAGCAATAACCATTCCGACACGAAGCCATTCAAAGGCGGCAGTCCGGCAATGGCCAGCACACCGATGAGCGTGAGCCATGCCACCCAGGGCATTCGATGGATGAGACCACCCAGATGCCCTAGGTTGCGTTCCCCGGTTGCGTGCAATACCGCACCCGTACCCAGGAACAGCAGGCTCTTCATGAAGGCATGATTGATCGCGTGATAAATAACGGCAATCAACGTGAGCGCCGCCGCGGCGCGCATGTCCACGCCCGCGAATACGATTGCCAATCCGAGGCCGGTAAACAGGATCCCGATGTTTTCGATTGAGGAATAGGCCAGAAGACGCTTCATGTCGGTCTGCGCAGCCGCGAAAACGACCCCGTACAGCGCGCTGAAGAGACCGAGAGACAGCGGCACGAGACCCCACCACCACACGGGCGTTCCCAATAGATCAAAACTCACGCGAATCATTCCATACAGGGCCGTCTTCAGCATGACGCCGCTCATCAGCGCGGAAACGGGTGAAGGCGCGGCGGGATGCGCTTCGGGCAACCATACATGCAGCGGCACGAGGCCCGCCTTGGCGCCGAAACCGATCAGCGCGAGACAGAAAGCAATCGCCGCCCAATGAGAACCCAAGTGGGCGCCGCGCATGGCGTCGAACGTGAAATGCCAGCTGCCGCCCTGAAGAATGCCAAAGCTCAACAGGATGGCGATGGCACCCATATGGGCAATCAGCAGGTAGAGAAACCCCGCCCGGCGAATTTCCGGAATTCGATGTTGCGTGGTGACCAGAAAGTAAGACGTCAGGGCCATGGTTTCCCACGCCACCATGAACGCGTAGGCGTCGTCGGCGAGCAGAACGAAGCCCATGCTGGCGAGAAACAGATGATATTGCAGACAGAGGAGTCCCGGCGCCGTGCCTTCACCCTTCCGGAAGTAGCCTGCCGCAAAGATCGAAACGCCCGCCGACGCAGCGCCCAGCAAAATCAAAAATACGCTCGAGAGCCCATCCAGACGCAGATGAACGGGTAAGTCCGGCAGCCCGATGGGCAAAACGAGCCGTTCGGCCGGGCGATCGAGACTCACTGCCGCGACGACTGCCAGCGCAGCACCGAACAAGGCGCCCAATGGAAAGAGCGTCCTCCCCACGAACGCGATGCTCGCCGGCCTTGCCAATCCCGCCAGCGCCACCATGCCCCAGGCAGTCAGCAGCAGCAAACTCAGCGTCAATGTCGAATTGAAACCATGGCTCACGAGGCGCCGACCCGCAACAGTCGGGAACAGTCGTTGACCGCGTGGAAATGCCGGACACAGCGATTTACGCCCATGGGACTTCTATTATAATCTTATGCACATTGACATGTCACTTGATGTGAGTTCAGCTTGGCCATCGAAGATCGCACCGCCCGGCTTACCATCCTGATCGATCCGCGCAAGAAGGAGCTGTTTGAGCAGCTGTGTGCGGAGGAGGACACGACGCCTTCACAAGTGGTGCGCCGCTTGATCCGGCATTACATCGAGGAGCGCACGGGTAAGCCCTGGATGCCTTCGGGGGATCCCCTAGGTGCTGCTCGTCGCCGCGTCAAGGGTCGCCGAGTTTGATAGCGAATCCGTTGTGCAGAGCGGGTAAGAACGATCACTGGAGGCCGCGCGCCGCGCTTGTGACCGATCGTTCACAATGTGGATGCGGCACTGTCGGTCGTGACCGACAATTGACGAGGTATGGGCGGTCGATGCGAAGCTATGCACGGAGCCGGGCGCTTTCGGCGGAATGGCCGGGCGCCGCAGGCAAGTGCCACGACGTTTCACACGGCATAGGAAGTGCGCATGCGTTACAACTTTTTGAACGAGATTCGGAATTGGCGACACCGGCACCGCTGTTGAAGGGCAACGACGTGAATGACGCCGTGTGGAAGGAGCCGGGAGTTCGCTTCCCAGTGACCTGTCCCATATGCGCACGTGCGCTGCTGACGGAGTTGCCGGTTGCTCTGATTGCCGAGGCACTCATCATGGGGTCGTCAATCCGTCTGCACGCCGGTTGCCACGATGTCTATTGGGATGCGACCGAATTGGAGGTTGAGCAGATACGCGAGTATCTCAGCGCCGGCGTGGTCACTGTCCAACGCAGAGAATCCTAGCCGACCGCGCGCAGGCGTGCGGCCCGTTGCAGCCGGGCCGCGATCTCCCGCAGATGGGGCCGAAGGCTTTCCGGCTCCATCAATTCGAATTCCACTCCGCATAGCATCGCCTGAAAAACCAGCGCCTCGGGCGTCTCCGCGCCGGTGCTGAGCACACAGCGTTCGGCGTCCTGCGGCTCGAGCACGCCAATCCAAGGTGGCACCCGTTCGGCCATCGCCGCGGCGGAGGCTGCCAGCCGGAACTTGGCCCGGTGCCGGTACGGCGCGTGCGAGATCGACTCGGCCACGTATCGCTCAACATCGGGAGGCGGAGGCCTGGGCGCGAAGGGCGCGCCCAGGGACAGCTTCTCGTCGATCCGGTCCACCCGCAAGGTGCGCCACGCCTCACGGCTGAGGTCCCACGCCACCAGGTACCAGCGACGATTTCCGGTGTGGGCCAGGCGCAGCGGCTCGACGGTGCGGGTCGAGACTCTGCCCCCGCGATCCTGATAACGCAGAGTGATTTGCTGATGATCGCGACATGCGGCCGCCAGCGTCGTGAGGGTGTTTGGATTCACGATTGCGGTGGTTCCGGCAACCGACACCGTAACGGCATGAAGCGCGCTGACGCGCTTGCGCAGACGCGCGGGCAGCAGTTGATTCAATTTGACCAGCGCACCCACCGCCGTCCGGCTCACGCCGGCGAAAGTGTCCACGGCACTGCGTAGGGAAACCACGATGGCCACGGCCTCGTCGTCATCCAGCAGCAGTGGAGGCAGCGCCGTGCCCTGGCCCAATTGATAGCCACCGCCCGGCCCGGCGGCCGCGGATACGGTGTAGCCCAAGCTGCGCAGCCTGTCGATGTCGCGCCGCAGTGTCCTTGGAGTGATCCCCAGACGCTCGGCCAGTGCGGTACCCGCCCAAAATCCGCGGGACTGGAGCACGGCGAGCAGGCGGAGCAGGCGGGTTGACGTATCGAGCATGGCGAGCAGCATACAAAAAATTGCGGACAGAAGATGTCCGCAATAGCCGTTATCCTTCGGTTCAGGCAATAAGCCGATTCGAGCCAGGGGACACGCAATGCTGAAGACCTACTCCGGAAGCTGCCACTGCGGCGCAGTTCGCTACGAGGCCGACATCGATCTGAGCGCGGGGACCTCGAAGTGCAACTGCACATTTTGTCTCAAAGCCCGCCTGTGGGGCGCGATCATCAAGCCTGACAGATTCCGGTTGCTGAGCTACGAAGATCAGTTGAGCGACTACTACAAACCGGGCGGAGCGGTGCATCATTTCTTTTGCAGGGATTGTGGAGTTCGTGCATTCGAACGCGGCCATTTGGATGAATTGGGCGGCGACTACATAACGGTCAATCTAGCCTGCCTCGACACGATCGAGCCGTCGGAGTTGGCGTCCGCGCCGGTGACCTACATGGACGGGCGCAACAATAGCTGGTTCTCGGCCCCGGCGGAGATTCGGCACCTGTAGGCGCGATCCCAGCGCAATTCGCGAAAGTCCCGAATCCTATACTCACTCCGCGGATCTGGTTACTCTTCCTCCCTGGCTCGTCGTTTCGGGGCCCCCCGGGGAGTAAAACAATGGAAATCGCTCTCTCACCGCTCGAGTTCGCCCGGCGGGCGCGGCGCCTGTATGCCGATCGCGAAGCCGTGGTCGACGGCGATCGCCGCTGGACCTATTCCGGATTCTTCGACCGATGCGACCTTTGGTCGTCGGCCCTTCAGAGCATGGGGATCAGGCAGGGCGACCGAGTTGCCTATGTCGCGCCCAATACACACGCGCACCTGGAGGCCTACTACGCGATACCTCAGATCGGCGCCGTGCTGGTGCCGATCAACTATCGGCTCACACCGGATGACTTCGTCTATCTGATCAACCACAGCGGCGCGCGGATCGTGTGTGCTCACTCGGATTACCTCGAGGGGCTGGACCGGGTGCGCGCCCAGTTGGGCGCCGTCGAGAATTTCGTTGCCCTGGAGGGCGGAGCAAATCGCCCGGGTTGGTTGGATTACGAATCGATCCTCGCTCAGTCAACGGCCGCTTTCACCCGCCCCGAGATCGCAGAACGCGACTTACTGACCATCAATTACACGAGTGGGACGACCGCCAATCCGAAGGGAGTCATGATCACGCATCGCAACGCGTACTTGAACTCGGTAGGGACTCTCATCCATCACCACATGACTTGCGCAGACCGCTATGCCTGGACTTTGCCCATGTTTCACGCCAATGGATGGACGTTCGTCTGGACCGTAACGGCGG
>Ga0137397_10003807_pt1 | contig 10527 bp, 9 predicted proteins | sample czorhiz116metaG_FD_106658 | JGI IMG/M metagenome (GOLD analysis project Ga0137397, IMG submission 106658) | Vadose zone soil microbial communities from Angelo Coast Range Reserve, California, USA - czorhiz1.16 metaG | ecosystem: Environmental > Terrestrial > Soil > Vadose zone | place: USA...
GAGCCTGCCATCCCTCGCGGTGTTGAGGAAATTCGTCTTGAGCTCGACCGTGGTGAAATTCTCGGCGCCCGTAGGCAGGTGCGCGACGCAGCCGTAGCCGGAGAGGGTGTCGGCGAAGGTGACGACCGCGCCGGCGTGCAAATAGCCGTTCGGCGCGAGCAGAGCTTTGCGCACGGCGAGCTCGCCCTTCACTAGGCCCTCGACCACCTCGGTAAGAACGAGACCCACCAGGCCCGGCAGATAGTCCTTGCCGAAGGCGTTGAAGCGGTCGACGTCGAACCCGGGCCGCAACGGCATGATTTCTCCCTGATAGTGGCGAACAAGCATAATATCCCGGCGCGCGCCTAACGATGGACATGCGAGCTCAATGACCACGCCCCACCATCTGGGCAAGTACGAGATCACCGAGGTGCTCGGACAGGGCGCCATGGGCGTCGTCTACCGGGGATTCGATCCCGGCATACGGCGCATCGTTGCGATCAAGACCATCCGCCGGGAGCTGGTCGAAGGAGAGCGCCACGCGGCGGCGATGCTCGCGCGCTTCCGCAACGAGGCGCAGGCGGCCGGCAAGCTCGCCCACCCGGGAATCGTCGCGGTGTACGACTACGGTGAAGACGCCTCCGTCGCCTACATCGCGATGGAGTACGTCGAAGGCAATTCGCTGCGGGAATACATCGGGCGCGGTACGCGCTTCGCCGAGCGCGACGCAATCAGCATCATGTCGCAACTGCTGGAAGCGCTCGCGCACGCGCACGAGCGGCGCGTGTGGCACCGCGACATCAAGCCCGGGAACGTGATCGTGATGAGGAACGGCAGGGTGAAGGTCGCCGACTTCGGCATCGCCCGCATCGAAGCCTCGGAGCTTACGCAGACCGGGGTCATGATGGGCTCGCCCGGCTACATGGCCCCGGAGCAGTACGCGGCGTCGCAGATCGACCACCGCGCCGACCTGTTCGCGGCAGGCGTAGTGTTCTACCAGCTCGTCACCGGCGCGAAGCCCTTCGTCGGCACCACCGAGCAGGTTTCATACGCGACCTGTCACACCGAGCCGCTGCGGCCGTCGCTCGCCGATCCCGGCAAGGGCTGGGAGCGCTACGACCCGCTGATCGCGAAAGCGCTCTCGAAGAAACCCGAGGACCGTTACCAGTCGGCCGAAGCGTTCCGCGCCGCCGTCCTGGCGGCGCACGACGCTCCCGTGGCCGCCGCGGTATCGGAGGAAACCATCATCGTAGAAGTGCTGCGGCCCGCCGCAGCGGTCGAGCCGAGCGGGTCCCCGAAGCCGCCCCCCTCTCTTCGCGCCGGCTTCGCCCCCGCCGCGGCGAGACCTGCGCGGCGCTGGCCCTGGGTGGCCGGCGCCGTTGTCGTCGCGGCCGCAGCGGCGGGAGGCGCCGCCTGGCGCTTTCTGCCGGCGACGCAACAGAAGCCGGACATCGGGGCGCAGCTCGCCAGAGCGCGCGCCGAGGCGCAGGACGCGGAGCGCCGCGCCAAGGCCGCGGTGGCCGACGCCGAGAAGGCGAAGCGGCAACTCGAAGCCGAGCGCGCAGCCGATGCAAAGGCAAAGGTCGTAGAAGCAAACACCAGGACGAAGGCCGCATCCGAAGCGCGGGTCGCGAAGGCACAGTCCCCCGCGGAAAAACCCCAGGGCGTCGAGCAAGCTCCGGCTGTCGTCGCGCGAAGCGAACCCGAACGCCAGCCCCGGTCGCCGACCAAACCTGCCGCGCAGGAGCCGCCGCGCAGCACGTTCCTCCCGAGCACCTTGTGGGGTTCTGCCACCAAACCTGCGCAGGAGGGCGCGCCCGCCCCCGCGCAGGAGAAACCCTCGGGAAGCTTTCTTCCGAGCACCTTATGGGGTTCGGCGAAGTCCGCCCAGAACAAACCCGCGGTGGCTTCGCGGTACGACGGATTCTGGAACGTGACCCGCTCCTGCGATGCCTACCTGGAGCTCGCCCCGCAGGTGACGACCTGGAGGCTGAACGTCCAGGACAGCGAGTTCGTCGTCGGAAGCGGCGTAGCCGGGCAACCGGGATTCAACCAGGCGCGCGGCAAGCCGGCCGAGGACGGCAGCCTAGTGCTCTCGGGAAGCGGTATCGCGGTCTCGAAGCGGAACTCCGGGCGGCAGCTCCCCGTGTTCTTCGAAGGCCGGCTGGAGGGCGAGCGCTTCGTGATGAAGGGCTCGATCGGCGACCGTCCCTGCACCCTGGTGATCGCGCGCCGCTAGCGTGTCTAGAACCGTTCGACCCAGGGCCGCAGCTCGACTTCCCAGGTCCAGGCGCTGCGGTGCTGGCGGTGGACGTGCAGATAAGTCTTTGCGATTTCGTCGGGCAGCAGCATGCCGTCCGCGCCGCGGTCTTTCGCGCGCGCGTCGTTCGGCCCTTGCGCGATGCCTCCGTCGATGACGAAGTGCGCGACGTGGAGCCCTTTGGGCGCGAGCTCGCGCGCCATGCTCTGCGCGAGACCGCGCAGCGCGAACTTGCCCATCGCGAAAGGCGCGGACTCGGCGTAGCCCTTTACGCTCGCCGACGCGCCGGTGAAGAAGATCGAGCCGGTCGCTCGCGGCAGCATGCGCTTCGCCGCGCCTTGCCCGACCAGAAATCCACCGTAGGCCGAGACCATCAGGGTGCGCTCGACTTCCTTCGCGTCGAGCAAGACCAGCGGCCCCCGAGTCCGGTACCCGGCGTTGTATACGACGATGTCCGGAGTGCCCCACTTCTCCCCGGTTGCCTCGAACATCGCATCGACCTGCGCCGGGATCGAGGCATCGCAGGCGATCGCGAGCGCGTTCGTGTCTTTCACCAAGGAAGCGAGCTTCGCCGTGTTGCGCGCCACGAGCGCCACGTGCATGCCTTCTTTCGCGAACAGGCGCGCGAGCGACGCCGACAAGCCGCTGCCCGCGCCGACAATCATCACGGTCTCTGCCATCTCAATCGGCCTTCGCGCCGGAGGCCTTGACGACCGGCGCCCACTTGGCGGTCTCCTCGCGCATGTAATCGGCCAGCTCCTCCGGCGTGCTGCCGACCGGGTCGGCGCCCTGGCTGCTCAACTTTTCGCGGATCGCCGGTTCTCTCAGGATGCGCACCACCTCGGCGTGCATGCGCGTCACCGCTTCCTGCGGCAGGCGCGCCGGCCCCAGCAGCGCGAACCACGACGACGCCTCGAAGTCGGGATAGCCCAGCTCGGCGATCGACGGAATTTCGGGCAGGGCCGCCGAGCGCTTCTTCGTGGTCACCGCGAGCGCGCGCAGGCGACCCGCGCGCACGAACTGGATCACCGATGGGATCGTCGCGAACATGAAATGCACCTGCTCGCCGGCGAGCAGGTCGTTCAGCGCGACCGCGCCCTTGTACGGCACGTGGGTCGCCTCGACCCCGGCCATCGTCTTCAGCAGCTCGCCCGAGAGGTGCGAGGCCGTGCCGGCCCCGGTCGACGCGAAGAAATACTTCCCCGGATTTTTTCTCAGCAGGTCGACGAACTCATCGAGGGAATTCACCGGCATCACCGCCGGATTCACAACCAGCAGGTTGGGCACGTGCACCACCAGGGTGATCGGCGAGAAGTCCTTCAGATTGTCGTAGGGCATGTCCTTGTACAGCGAGGCGTTGATCGCGAGCGGCCCCACCGAGCCCATGAACAGGGTGTAGCCGTCGGGCTTCGCCTTGGCGACGATGTTGGCGCCGATGTTGCCGGCCGCGCCGGGCCTGTTGTCGATCACCACCGGCTGGCCCAGGCTCTTCTTCAGGTCCTCGGCGATCAGCCGCGCGACGATGTCGGTGCTGCCGCCCGCTGAGAAGCCGACGATGATGGTGATCTGCCGGCTGGGCCAGGTGCTTTGGGCGCACGCGGGCGGGGCAGCCGACGCCGCGACCAGCGCCGCGAGCGCGAGCCGCAGCGGGATACCGATCCGCAGGGTCGTCATTTCAGAAAGTAGTTGGGCAGCGCCATCGAGAACGCAGGCACGTAGGTTACCAGCATCAGCGCCGCGATGAGCGCGCCGTAGAACGGCCAGATGGTCTTCATCACGTAGCCGATCGACACCCCGCCGATGGCGCAGCCGACGAACTGCGTCGTGCCCACCGGCGGCGTGTTCAGGCCCAGTGCGCAATTGATCAGCATCACCATGCCGAACTGCACCGGGCTCATGCCGTAGTGCTGGCAGATCGGCAGGAAGATGGGCGTGCAAATCAGAATCGTCGGCGCCATATCGAGAAACGTCCCGAGCAGGAACAGCAGCACGTTCACCATCAGGAATATCACCCAAGGGTCGGTCGAGATGCCGGCGAGCGCCCTGCCGGTCAGCTCGGCGACTTCATACAGGCTGATGAGGTAGCCGAAAGTCGCCGAGATCCCGATCAGCAGCAGCACCACACCGGTGGTCTTGACCGCTTTGGCCGCGGCCTTGAGGAAATTCTCCAGGCTCAGGCTGCGGTAGACGACGACGGTGAGGACGAGCGCGTAGAGCACGGCGATGGAGGCCGATTCGGTCGCCGTGAATGCGCCCGACAGGATGCCGGCGACGATGATCACCACCACGAACAGTCCGGGCAGCGCCGAGGCGAACGCGAGCCCAGCCGCGTGCCAGCCGGGAAACGTGCCTGCGGGATAGCCGCGCTTGATCGCCACGAGATACGCCGCGGCGAGATTGCACACGGTCAGGATGATCGCCGGCACCACGCCGGCGAGGATCAGCGCGGCGACCGAGACCTTGCCGCCCGCCGCGAGCGAATAGATGATCATGTTGTGGCTGGTCGGCATCAGCACGCCGACCAGCGCCGCATGGGTGGTGACGTTCACCGCGTAGTCGGCGTCGTAGCCTTCCTTCTTCATCATCGGGATCATCACCGCGCCCATCGCCGAGACGTCGGCCACCGCCGAGCCGGAGATCCCGCCGAAGAGCGTGCAGGCGACCACGTTGGACATGCCCAGGCCGCCGCGGATGTGGCCGATCAGGCTCTTGGCGAAGGCGACGATGCGGTCGGCGATGCCGCCGTAGAGCATCAGCTCGCCGGCGAAGATGAAGAACGGTATGGCGAGGAAGGAAAAAATGTTCATCCCGGACCGCATCTGCTGGAACACCACCGCGAGGGGCAGGCCCTCGTACAGGATCGTGCAGACGGCCGACAGGCCGATGGCAAAGGCGACCGGAACGCCGAGCAGCAGGAAAACGGCGAACGAAACAGCGAGTATGGTCAGTGCCATGCCGGCAGCACTTCCTCGCCGCGCAATTGCGCGATGACGTGCTCGACCGAAAACAACAGGATCAGCGCGCCGGCGAGCGTCATCGGCACATAGTTCAGCGCTTCGGAAACGCCCAGGGTCGGCACGAGGTAGTCGTGCACCGACCAGGCGAGCAGGCCGCCGTTCCACGCCATCATCGCGCCGAAAACGGCCACGAAGGCGTGGATCAGCAGCTCCATTTTCAGGCGCACCTTCTCGGGCACCAGTACCAGCAGCGACTCCATCCCGATGTGGCCGGCGTCGCGCACGCCGACCGCCGCGCCGAGCATGGTGACGTAGAGCACCAGCAGCATGGCCAGCGCCTCGGCCCAGGTCGGCGTGTCGTTGAGGACATAGCGGCCGAACACCTGGGTGATCACGGCCGCGACGACGGCGAGGAGTCCTGCCACCGCGAGCATCAGGCAGAGTTTGGCGATCGCGGCGCAAATGCGCGTCAGCATGGCGAGCTCCGGTACAACATGACCCCTCTCCCGCCCAGGCGGGAGAAGGCGGCGCGCACTACTTCGTCTCCTGCACCCGCTTGATCATGTCCTTGAGCTTGGCGTCGGTGATGAACTTGTCGTATACCGGCTTCATCGCCTGCTGGAACGGCGCCTTGTCCACTTCGACGATCTGCGAGCCGGCCTTCTCGACGATCGCGCGCGAGGCGGCCTCTTTCGCGTCCCACAGCTTTCTCATGTAGGGCACCGACTCCTTTGCCGCCTGGCGGAAGATTTTCTGCTCGTCGGGCGAAAGCGCGTCCCAGCTGCGTTTGGAGATCATCAGCATTTCCGGCGCCATGGAGTGCTCGGTCATCGAGTAGAACTTGGCCACCTCGTAATGGTGCGAGGTATCGTAGGAAGGCCAGTTGTTCTCCGCGCCGTCCACCACTCCGGTCTTGAGTCCCGTATACACCTCGCCGTAGGGCATCGGCGTGGCGTTTGCGCCCATCGCCTGCAGCAGCGACACCCACAGATCGGACTGCTGCACGCGGATCTTCAGCCCCTTCATGTCGGCCAGGGTCCTGACCGGTTTTTTCACCGTGTAGAGCGAGCGCGAGCCGCTGTCGTAGAAGGCGAGCCCGACATAGCCCTGCTTTTCGCAGGACGCGAGAATCTGGTCGCCGACCGGGCCGTCGAGCACCTTGCGCATGTGCTCCTTCGAGCGGAACAGGAAAGGCATGGTCGGCACCATGGTCTCGGGGCAGATGTTGTTCATCGGCGCGACGTTGACGCGGATCAGGTCGAGCGCGCCGATCTTGGCCTGCTCGAGCGTGTCCTTCTCACCGCCCAGCGCCCCGCCCGAGTACACCTTGATCGAGTCCTTGCCGCCGGTCTTCTGCTTGATGATGTCGCTCATGTAGCGCACGGCGAGCACCGTCGGGTAGTCGTCGGGCTGGATATCCGCGGCGCGGAATTCCTTTGCGTGGGCGAACGGAACCGCGAGCGCGGCGGCCAGGCCTGCTGCCAGAATGCTGCGTTTCACGAATTGCACGGGCGTCTCCTCTTCTGGTGGACGTGCTGGAAAACGGATTCTCGCGGATTCGCCGTCTTCGGGCGGCTCATTCCATGGTGATTGCGCCGCGCCCGATCAGGCTCCGGAACGCGTCGTAGGTCTCGCGTATGCCTTCGGCGAGGCTCGCGCCGCCGTAGTCGCCGAGAAACTCGCGCAGCGGCTCGTCGGCCAGGTGCATGGGGAAAGCGAGCGCATCTCCCGACACCGTGATCGCAGCAGCAGGCGCGAGCCCTTTGAGGATGCGCACGCCCTCCTCGACGGGAGCGTATACACCGTTCATGTCGAACACCGGGGCGCCTGTTCTCTCGCGCGACACTGCGCGGATGAAGGCGCTCGCGACCTCTCCTGTGTACAGCCAGGACACGCCGCCCGAGAACGGTACGTCGTAGGGCTTGCCCGCCGCGGCGGCGAGGATCGCGACCGTGGTCTTCGAGGTGAGCCCCTGGTCTCGCCCCACGCCGTAGACCACCCCGGGACGGATGCCGACGCTGTGCACGCCCCAGTCGCCCGAGTACACGAGCGCGATCTGCTCGTCACAATGCTTGTACGCGCCGTAGAGCGTGTGCATCGCCCCGAGTCCCTCGTCCATCGCGCCGTAGGCGGCGATCGAGCTCGCGTAGGCGAGCCGCTTGATGCCGAGCTTGCGCGCGGCTTCGAAGACGTTGACCGTCCCGACCACGTTTACTTTCGCTCCTGCTATCGGATCCGCCTTACAAAAGGGGACTTGAAGAGCTGCGAGGTGAATCACCGCGCAGGGGCGCACCTCTTCGAGAACACGCATGACTGTGCTGCCGTCGGAGATGTCGCCCAGACGCCATTGGATTTTCTTGAGCTCGTCCTCGGACATGAGGAGCCGAGGCCGCCGCTTGTCCTCCGAGAGATCGAAGGCGCACGCCGCGACACCCGCGCGGACGAGCAGCGCGAGCACCCAGCTGCCGATGCAGCCGGCCGCGCCGGTCACGAGCACCGGGCCGGGGAAGCTCGCGCGCTCTGCGGCGAAGCGGGCGGCGAGCGCGCTCATTTTTTCTTCCTCGCCTTTTTCCGCGGGCCCTGCGCCAGGACCTTCGCGCGCGTCGGGTCGCCGCCGTCCTCGGCGAGCACGAAAGTCCCGCCCTGGAATTTCTCGGTGCGCGGATCGGCGCCGGGTATCGTGTTGTTCAGGATTTCCTCCGCCCAGGCCTCGCTGTCGTCCTGCGGTTTGTAGCCCAGGCGCTCGGCGTTCGCATTGTCGTACCAGCTGCGGCGGTTGCCGGAGACGCCGTAGACGATCTCGAAGCGGATCCCCGGCCTGTCGATCGCGATCGACACGAGCTGCGCGAGGTCACGCGGCGACAGCCAGATCGACAGGCGCCGCTTGTCCATGGGACGCGGATTGACGTTGCCGATGCGCACGCACACGACTTCCATGCCGTACTTGTGCGCGTAAAGGCTGCCGAGCGCTTCGCCGAACACCTTGGACACGCCGTAGCGGCTGTCGGGCCTGGGATAGACGCGGTGATCGATGGTCTCGTCGCGGTCGTAGAACCCGACCGCGTGATTGCTGGTCGCGAACACCATGCGGCGAACGCCGTTGCGATGCGCCGCCTCGAACACGTTGTAGGCGCCTTCGATGTTCGCGCGCAGGATCGTTTCCCAGGAACCTTCGACGGAGAATCCGCCGAGGTGCACCACCGCGTCGACGTCCTTGGTGACGCGCAGCATGTCGCGCAGGCTGGCGCAGTCGCCGCGGATGAATTCCTCGTCCGCCGCGAGCGCCGCGACCGGACGTATGTCGGAGAGCCGCAGGGCGTAGCGCCCGCCGAGCTCGCGGCGCAGGTGGCCGCCCACGTCCCCCGCGGCCCCGGTGATCAGGATTTTCTTCATTCCCACAGGCACCCTCTCCGCACGCATCATACCTTGCTCGAAACCGCTTGACCGTCCCTGGTGGCGCGGCTATAACCTGCCCTCGCCCCTTCAGAATTCCCCAGAGACTCGACACCCGAAGATCGAGCACTCGCATGGCATCGGTAACCCTCTCAGACGTGCGCAAGAGCTTCGGCTCGACCGAGATCCTGCACGGCGTGGACGTCGCGGTCGAGGACGGCGAGTTCTGCGTGCTGGTCGGCCCCTCGGGCTGCGGCAAGTCGACCCTGTTGCGCATGATCGCGGGGCTGGAGGAGATCTCCGCGGGCACGATCTCGATCGGATCCCGCCGGGTGAACGGCGTCGCGCCCAAGGAGCGCGACATCGCGATGGTGTTCCAGAACTACGCGCTCTACCCGCACATGAGCGTGTTCGACAACATGGCCTTCAGCCTCAAGCTCGCCGGCAAGTCGAAGGGGGAGACGCGAGCGCGCGTCGAGGAGGCGGCGCTGATCCTCGGCCTGCAGGACTACCTGAAGCGCTATCCGCGCCAGCTCTCCGGCGGCCAGCGCCAGCGCGTCGCGATGGGCCGCGCGATCGTGAGAAAACCGCAGGTGTTCCTCTTCGACGAGCCGCTTTCCAATCTCGACGCCAAGCTGCGCGTCGCGATGCGCACCGAGATCAAGGCGCTGCACCAGCGCCTGAAGACCACCTCGGTCTATGTCACCCACGACCAGATCGAGGCGATGACCATGGCCGACAAGATCGTGGTGATGAACGCGGGCCGCGTCGAGCAGATCGGCTCGCCGCTCGAGCTCTACGACAATCCCGCCAACCGCTTCGTCGCCGGCTTCATCGGATCGCCCGCGATGAATTTTCTCCCCGGCCGCATGGCGCTGAACGGCGCCGGACTCGCGGTCGCGGTCGGCCAGGGCGTGCACCTGCCGATGCCCATGCGCGCGGACATCCCCGAGGGCCGCAACGTGGTGGTCGGCGTGCGCCCCGAGCATTTCGCGGTGGCCGACGACGGCGTGCCCGCGGAAGTGGTCGTGGTCGAGCCGACCGGCGCCGACACGCAGATCTTCTGCAAGCTCGCGGGCGTCGACGTCACGGCGGTCGTGCGCGAGCGCCACACTTTTCGCCCGGGCGCGGCGGTTCGACTGAAGCCGCAGCTCACTTTTCTTTTCGATCCGGCGAGCGGCACAAGGCTCGCATGATCCTGTCTTGTCATCCTGAGCGAAGCGAAGGATCTCCGGCGGCACGCCGTACCGGTAGAGATCCCTCGCGTTGCTCGGGATGACACCTACACCCAAAAGGAGGGTTCATGAGCAACATCAAGCGTCGGGATTTTCTCAAGATTTCCGCCGGCATCGCCGCCGGCGCGGCGGGCGGCATGCCGCTGCTCGCCGAAGCGCAGGGCAAGACTGCGTCCTGGAAGCCAGAGAAGGGCGCGAAGCTGCGCGTGTTGCGCTGGAAGCGCTTCGTGCAGGGCGACGAAGAGCTGTGGATGGCGAACACCAAGAAGTTCACCGAGAAGACCGGCGTCGAAGTGCGCGTCGACAACGAGGGCTGGGAGGACGTGCGGCCCAAGGCGGCGGTGGCGGCGAACGTCGGCAGCGGGCCCGATATCATCATCTCGACCTTCGAGGATGCGCACCAGTATCCGGACAAGCTGGTGGACGTGAGCGACGTCGCGAACTATCTCGGCGGCAAGTACGGCGGCTGGTACGACGTCTGCAAGGATTACTGCACCGAGAAGGGGAAGTGGATCGCGGTGCCGATGGGTTGTGCCGGCAACGCCATCGTCCATCGCATCGGCGCGATGAAGGAAGCGGGCTTCGGCGAGTTTCCGAAGGACACCGCGGGCTTCCTCAAGCTCGCGCAGGCGTACAAGGCGAAGGGCCTGCCGCCCGGCTTCGCGCTCGGCAACGCCACGGGCGACGGCAACGTCTGGACCCA